>Ga0209377_1000437_pt1 | contig 27720 bp, 23 predicted proteins | sample GraSoiAngelo_141_FD_185898 | JGI IMG/M metagenome (GOLD analysis project Ga0209377, IMG submission 185898) | Grasslands soil microbial communities from the Angelo Coastal Reserve, California, USA - 14_0929_12_40cm (SPAdes) (version 2) | ecosystem: Environmental > Terrestrial > Soil > Grasslands ...
TTTCGGCAGCTGTTCTTGAAGGTATAGATTTGCCACCTCTTCTGAAATCCGCTCTGCTGTTCTCCGGGCGGTTCTTTCTGCTACCTCCCTGGCGTCCCGTCGAATGTTCAAAAAAGCAAAAATTCCTGTCAATACTAAAGCTACTGCTATGACCCCAAGAAGAACGGTCGCTAGAGCCAACGAGATCAGAATGCTCGTTGGCCAATCTACGTCCCATACGCTGACACTTAACAGCACTGGCAGCAATTACAGGCATTTCTCAATTGAGAGGCAAGCAATTTCAAAAAATTGAAACTGACCCACTACCGAAAATCGGTGATTTGAAAGTGATCTCGCGGATGTCAGTCATGTCGTATCGCGGCGACGGCGTGCGCAATGCCCGTGAAATCGGCAAAGCCCTCGGCGTAGCCTCGCTTCTAGAAGGCAGCGTCCGCCGGATTGGCAATCGCGTCCGAGTAAGCGTGCAGTTAATTAACGCGAACAATGACGAGCACATCTGGGCAGAGGATTACGATCGCGATTTAACCGACGTCTTCGCCATTCAAACCGATCTCGCGCAAAAAATTGCCTCGGCTCTTCAGGCGAAACTCTCCCCGAACGAAAAAGCACGGCTCGATCGCCGGCCGACACAAGATCCTGACGCCTATCTGCTCTTCGTTCAGGCGCACGATTACGCCAATCGAACGGACATGCTTCGCGACACTTCGTTGAAAGCCGAGCAGCTTTTCGAACAAGTGATCAAGCTCGATCCAAACTTGGCGGCCGCTTTCGCTGGCCTCTCCATGGTCGAAAGTTGGGTATATCACAGCTTCGACCCGCTGCCAGCACGGCGGGAGAAAGCGCGTCTCAACGCGGACGAAGCGCTGCGATTGCAACCGGATCTTCCGGAAGCGCATCTTGCTCTCGGTTTTTCTTATTACTACGGCGATCGAGACTACGAACGTGCCCTGGCCGAATTCGAGATCGCGAAACGCGGGCTACCAAATGAAGCCCAGGCCTACATGGCGATCGGCGCGATCCAGCGGCGTCAGGGCAGGTGGGTCGAATCAACGGCGAACTTGGAAAAGGCCGCTGAGCTTGACCCCAAGAACAGCTCGATCCTCTTGAATCTCGGCTATAACTATATGGCCACACGAAATTTCGAAGCTGCCGATAAGATCTTTGATCGCGGAATCGAAGCTGCGCCGGAGTCGTTCGGCTCGCGTGCATTAAAATCGGAGTTGGCGATCAGATGGAAAGGAGACATTAGCGTTGTCGAAAAAGAATTGGCTTCGGTGCCAGCGGGAGTCGATCCGCAAGGCCTGGTCACGTTGGGCCGCGTAGGGGTCCTGACGTTGCAACGAAAATTTAAGGAGGCGCTTCAGGTGATCCAACAATTTCGTGGAGAGATATTGCTCGTCCGCGCCAGTACGAGCTGCCCGAAAGCTTCTCTCGAAGGTACGCTGTACTTGTATCTGGATGACAAAGTGAACGCGCATTCGGCATTCGAGCGCGCACGGATCATCGCTGAGCGATTGGTGCGCGAAAGCCCCGACGACGCTGCTCGCCACGGGCAGCTTGGCCTGATTCTAGCCGGACTCGGTCAAAAGGACGCCGCGATCGCGGAGGGCAAGCGCGCAGTTGAGCTGTTGCCGGAATCGCAAGACGCTTTCGATGGGCCAGAGGTTACTGCTGTGCTCGCGCAAATCTACGCGTGGACCGGCGAGCACGATCAAGCATTTGGACTACTTGATCATTTGCTCGTTGTTCCAAACGGAATCACCATTCCCGGTCTCAAGCTCGATCCGGTATGGGATCCGTTGCGGAAAGATCCTCGCTTCCAAGCTTTGATCGACAAATACTCGGCGAAGAGTTAACGCGCGTTTTCAGCGTCGATATGAAAGACATCTTCGGACTGAGCACATCGGAAACGCTGGAGGAGGTGTGCGGTCCGCAACCGGGTGCCCTGCATGCAGGTTGGGATCCTGAGTCAGATCAAAAACCCAGAGCCCATTATATAGCAAGTGCTCAAAGTGCTTGAGGCGGCTCGCAACGCTGGGGTGCGCATCGTCATGTTCCTTTGTTTTCGTAAGCTCTAGATCGTTATTCCAGGAACTTTTCCAATTCCGAGGCGATGCCCGTCCAACTTGCCTCGAAATTTTTCTGCGCGTAAGCTGGAGTTTTTGGAAACGTCTCCAACCCTTCGTGCGTCAGTCGCAATTTCGTTTTGTCGCCATCCGGCAACAATTCAAAGGTCACTAACGAGTCGCCCGGTTCGCCTTTGTAACGCCAGGTGTAAGCGATTTTCTGTTCCAGAATTACTTCCGTGACTTTGCAAAGATGATGGTAAGTGTTGCCTTCGTGCTCGACGACGAACTCGAATTCGAAACCGACTTCCGGTTTGAATTCCTTCAAATCGAAATACCATTGCCGCATTTCGTCCGCGTCGGTGAGTGCTCGCCAAACTCTCGCGACGGGCGCGTTAAAGGTCCTTTCCACGACAACTGTACCTGTGACATCGCTCTTGGTTTTCATGATCTTTCTTTGGTTTTTGGTTTTATTTTTGTGCTGTTTGTTTTCTGCAAATAATTGGCAAGTTGATCCAGCGAGCCCTCCCAGAATTTTCGATACTCTTCGACCCATTGGGCCGCTTGTTTGAGCGGCGTCGCCTCCAATTGCATTTCGTGCACGCGACCGTAGCGGCAGCGACGAAGCAGCCCTGCTTTCTCCAAAACCCTTAGGTGTTTCGACACCGCCGGCAACGACATGGCATGCGGTCTAGCGAGATGCGTGACGCGGCTGGAACCGCGCGCCAGGTGCGCGAGAATGCGCCTCCGGGTGGGGTCGGCCAGGGCGGCGAAGGTTCGGTTCAGTGTGGCCGCCGAATATTTAACCATCTGGTTAACTATTTAACAGCGCCATTTCGGATGTGCAAACATTTTTTTATGATACAGCCATCAGTGTGTGGGCAGTTCTTCAAGAACCTTGTGACGAGAATGTAATTCGAGCCGCGCCGGACACGGCGCCATGTTCGAAAGCGCGCGGCCGCTGGATTCTCGCCGCAACCATTCTCGCTTCGAGCATGGCGTTTATCGATGGAACAGTTGTGAACGTGGCGTTGCCCGCGCTGCAGACAAATCTCAACGCCACTGCCGTGGATGTGCAATGGGTGATCGAGTCTTACGCGCTTCTGCTTTCTGCATTGTTGCTCGTCGGCGGGTCGTTGGGCGATCATTACGGACGTCGCCGCATCTTTTTGCTCGGCGTTGCGATTTTCGCCATTGCATCAGGCGCATGCGGTCTTGCCGGGAACATTCGTCAACTGATCGGAGCCCGCGCGATTCAAGGATTCGGCGCGGCACTTCTTGTCCCGGGCAGCCTCGCTATCATCAGCAATTCTTTCTCCGAGCAGGAACGCGGGCGCGCAATTGGAGTGTGGTCAGGCTTCAGCGCGATGACCACTGCAATTGGGCCAGTTCTCGGCGGCTGGCTGATCGAGCACGTTTCCTGGCGAGCTGTGTTTTTCATTAATCTTCCGCTCGCGCTTGTTGTGATATTGATCTCGAACCGTCACATCGCGGAAACGCGCGATCGAGAAAGCACTCGCGTCGACTGGTTCGGCGCGATTTTGACAGCACTCGGTTTAGGCGCGCTCGTGTACGGATTGATCGAATCGTCGCAAGTCGGCTTTAACGATCGCTCAGTGACCGCGGCGTTGACGGCAGGAATTGTCGCTTTGATTTTGTTTTTGTTCGCCGAATCGCGACTTTCGCAGCCAATGTTGCCGCTGACGCTGTTTCGTTCGCGGACATTTGCCGGAACCAATCTCCTGACGTTTCTGCTTTATGCTGCGCTCGGCGGAACACTTTTTTTCCTGCCGCTAAATTTGATTCAGGTTCAGCGGTACTCGCCGACTGCCGCGGGCGCGGCCCTGTTGCCGTTCATACTGATCATGTCTTTGCTTTCGCGTTGGTCGGGCGGACTCGTTATCCGTTACGGTCCGAAGTTGACGCTTGTCGTTGGTCCTGTCGTGACGGCTATGGGTTATTTGCTCTTCTTGCTACCGAAAATTGGCGGCAATTATTGGACAGACTTTTTTCCGGCAGTCGTTGTTCTGGGTTTAGGTATGGCCATCACCGTGGCGCCGCTCACCACGACTGTCATGAGTTCGATCCCGCAACACCGCGCGGGGGTTGCCTCGGGAGTGAACAACGCCGTCGCGCGAACGGCGAGCCTGGTCGCGATTGCAGTTCTTGGAGTCGTAATGCTCCATGTGTTTAGAACCAATCTGGATCGCAGATTGATGAGCACGAATTTGCCAGTTTCAGCAGCGCAGTCCGTGCGAGCTCAATCGACCAAGCTTGCGGCCATCGCTGTTCCGGAAAACCTAGACCCCGGCACACAACAATTGATCCGTCGCGTGATCGACGAATCTTTTGTATCTGGATTTCGGTCGGTAATGGCGATCGGCGCCGCGCTCGCCGCTGCGAGCGCGCTCACTGCGCTGTTTTGGATCGGAGAAACGCCGCGCGTGCGCCCGGCCAGGTAAGCTAAGCTACGCGCTGCTGGGATGATGCCGACCATGCGATTGTCATTCTGAAACGGCTGCTGTGAGCGCTCGAAGCGCGCGGCAATGCGGTGAAGCAATCGGAATCGAGTCAAGCGAGCGAAGTGGGAACCAGCGCTGGCGGTTCGTCGCGACTTCGCACAATCGCAGGCGATAGACGCGCAGTGTCACACGGTGATGTGTGAATGGGAAGATGGCCGTGTAAACCGGATGCTGTAAACTTGATTGCTTACAGGAGCCAGGTTTCAGCGGCGGCAGGATCCACATGCCGCGCCAGCAACTGGATGATTGTTCGAGCAGAATCTTGCCCCGGCGTAACACAAACGCGTGCTTTTCGATGAGTCGCTTTGTGGGCGCAGGAGATTTCCTGACCGGCAAAAGTTGCGGATTTTTCGCGCCGCAGAATTTGTTCACCGGGCAAATGGCGCATTTGGGTTCGTGGGCAACGCAGACGAGCGCGCCGAGATCGATCAGTGCGGAGTTATAAACGCGTGTGCTGGATTTCGGAATGAGCACCGCTGCATATCGCCAGAGCGTTTTGCGGGCTGCGCCAGAATCGATGGGTTTTCGAAAATCGAATAGCCGCGTTAGGACGCGAGCAGTATTTGCTTCAACGATTGGTGTTGGTTGATCGAAGGCGAAGCTGGCGACGGCGTGCGCGGTGTATTTCCCGATCCCTGGAAGATCCTGCATTTGCTCAACTGATCGCGGGAAGCGTCCGCGGTATCGATCTACGACGGTGCTTGCGGTGGCGTGAAGATTTCGCGCGCGGACGTAGTAGCCGAGTCCTTGCCACGCGCGGAGCACGTCGTTTTCACAAGCGTGAGCCAGCGAGGCAAAATCCGGGAAGCGGCGGAGCCACTCGTGGTAATAAGGAATGACAGCGGCGACCTGAGTTTGCTGGAGCATGAATTCGGAAACCAGGATGGCGTAAGGATCGCGCGTTTGTCGCCAGGGAAGGTCGCGGCCGTGGCGGCGAAACCAGCGGAGAAGGTAACTTCGAAACGCGCGAAGGTTTTGTGGCGATGTCACGGTTCGGGAGCGAACGTCCGACGTCCAGCGCTCAACGTCCAACCTTCAGTTCAGAAGATGATTGAACATTGAGCGGTGAGCGTAGAGCGTTGAGCGTTGAATTCGTACACTCACGCGCTGACGAACGAGCAGACAACAAAACTGCGTGCGCTGCTTCAAGAGCTCGGGTTCGACTTTTCACCGAAGCAATACACACTTTTCTTCGCGCAGAAAAACAAGTTGAGCGTGGCCGTTTACGAAAAAGGACCAAAGGTGCTGGTTCAGGGCCGGGATGTGGAGGAGTTCGTGCAGTTCGAGCTGGAACCAAAAATCCTGGGCGAAGCAAAGCTGGGATATGAGGAGGTGCATTCGCCAGAGATGTTCGAGCCGCACTTCGGTGTGGATGAGAGCGGGAAGGGCGATTTCTTCGGGCCGCTGGTAATATCTGGTGTTTATGTTGACCGCGGCATCGGTCGCAAACTTCTTGATGCTGGCGTAGTGGACAGTAAACGGATCGGCTCTGATAACCGGATTCGCGCACTGGCCGACACGATTCGGAAAACTTCGTTAGGTCTTGTGGAAACAGTTTTGATCGGACCGGCGAAATACAACGAGCTCTACGAGAAATTTGGTAATTTGAACAAACTGCTTGGTTGGGGACACGCGCGGGTGATTGAGAATTTGGTGGCGAAAAAACCGGCGTGCCCGCGATCGTTGTCGGACCAGTTTGCGGATGCGCGGGTGATTAGCGCGTTCTTGCTGAAGCACGGCAGCAAGATCGCCATCGAACAGCGCCCACGGGCGGAATCGGACATTGCGGTAGCAGCAGCATCGATCGTGGCGCGAGAGGCATTCATCAATTGGCTTGAACGCAAAAGCAAAGAGCTCGGTATACGCTTAGAGCGCGGAGTATCGCCAAGCGTAAAAGACACTGCCAGAAAGCTCGTGGAAATGAACGGGCCGGACGCATTGCGCGAAGTGGCAAAGGTGCATTTCCGCACCGCGCACGAGATCGCGCCGAACGATTATCCTGCCCCGCCGCCCCGTGAAAATTGGCAAAGGCGAAACTGATTCATCAAAGCCTTAAAAGTTCAAGCTTTGTCGTTCGAGCGAGCAGAGCTTCCCGTTCTGGTCGAATAGATTAGGCAGTTTAAAAATCTTTTTTTTATGCTTCATTAGCCACCGCCAGAGCCACTTGGAACGATATTAAGATGATATGTCAAAGTTAACAAAGCGCGACATTGTTGTCTCTATCAGCAATCAAACCGGCATGGTGCAACATCAAGTGTTTGATGTCGTCCAGCGCACTCTGGACAAGATCACCGACAGTCTGGCTAATAACATTCCAGTTGAGCTGCGCAATTTCGGTGTTTTCCAGCCGCGTCTGACAAAGCCTCGCGTTGGTCGAAACCCGAATCAGCCCGGCAGCAGTTTTGTGATTCCGCCGCGTGCAACAGTGAAATTTAAAGCCGGCAAAATCATGCGTCAGCGTGTTGAGAAGCTTTCGCGGCAGCTAAAAGAGGCAGCAGAGCGCGAGACTAAAACAGAAGCCAGCGTCCACGGCGAGTAGCAAGAACGCGGCTTCATTTTTTGGCCGCAACTTGCAAGAGCTCAAGAGAGCAAGCTCTGGATCGTTTTTTCCAGGCGCTCAAAACTTACTGGCTTCGTGAGATGCTCAGCAAAGCCTGCTTCTCTCGCTTGGTTTACGTCTTGTTCGCTACCAAACCCGCTCAGCGCAATCCCAGGCAAATCGTTGTTGAGCCGCACTTCGCGCATCAAGTCGTAACCGCTGCGGTCCGGCAATCCGATATCGCTGATGAGCAGATCGAATTCCTCGGTGCGGACTTTCTCCACTGCCTGTTCCGCGGTATGGGCTACGGTAATTTCGTAGCCGTGGCGCTCCAGCATTCTTTTCATTCCGATGCAAGTGTCATAATGGTCGTCGACCAACAGGACGCGGCGGTGTGGTGGCACAGACTGTTTTGGTTCCCGATCTACTGGTTGATCCTGCCCATCGCCATCACGTCCGATCGGAGCGAACACCGTATTTAACTCCACTGAAAACGTGGAGCCCTGATCTTTCCCCGGACTCTGCACATGGATTTTTCCGTCGTGTGCGTCGATCAATGCCTTCGAAATAGTGAGGCCAAGACCGAGACCCCCAAACCGGCGGGTTATATCGGCTTGCCCCTGTTCAAAGGCGTTAAAGATCTTGTCGATCGTTTCGTGTTCGACGCCGATGCCAGTATCGATGATGAGAGCTTCAATTTTGTCCGGCACCGGGTTAAGCGTTGCAATAGTGATTCGACCTTTTTCGGGAGTAAATTTGACGCTGTTCTTGATCAGATTCCAAAACACTTGTTGCAAGCGCGCCGGATCGCCTTCGACGTGTGTGTGGACGGCGCGAAGCTGAAATTCCACGTCGAGGTTCTTTGCTTCAATTTCCTCTCGGCAGATCTCGTAAGCGCGCTGCAAGATTTGGTGTACGCAGATCGTCTCGAAGCTTAATTGCAATTTACCTTTTGAGATGCGAGTGACGTCGAGCAAGTCGTCAATTAGCCGCGCTTCCAGCTCAACGTTGCGGCGGACGACCTCCAGCGCTTCCCTGACAGACTGCGAGTCGGGCACCTCGGCTTCCAGCTCTCCCACCATGGCAATCACCGGCGCGAGAGGACTGCGCAACTCATGCGACAAGAGAGCAAGGAACTGGTCTTTGGCAGCATTTGCGCCAATCAACTCCTGACGCAATGTGACGTCGCGCGTTTTGTCCTCCACGAGATAAAGCACGCCTTGAACCGTTTCCTGCGCGCCTTGTAGCCGGAGCAGATTAATATTCAAAAAATGCGTCACTTCCGTCTTGTCTTTCAGCGGGTACTCAGTCAGGTGAAAAGGCGTTCCGAAGGTGAGCACTCTGTCAATGGCTCCCTGAGGCGCAATCTTCACATCGTCGCAAGGGATTTCCATGATGTCGCGGCCGGCTGGCACGTCTCCAAAACGTTCCGCCATGCGCGCAAAAGCGTCGTTGACGTGGAGAAAGCGACGAGAAGTTGGATCAACAAACGCGATGCCGCTGGGCATATTCGCCAGCATCTTCTCGTTAAAGATCACTTCGCGTTCCAGCCGCTGTGTGGATTCTATCTGGCGCTGATTAAACCGGTTGCCCAGCCACGCGAATACTGCGGTCAGAGCGATCAACCACGCCGTCAGCACAGTCATTCGTCCCAGAAGATCGTGCACCGGTTTGTACGCCAGCCGCTTTGGCTGTTCCACGACCGCTACCCACCCAGTCGGCTCGATCGGACTGAAAGAATAGAGGTTTCCATGCTGTTCGAAGTGTCCGAGTTTGTTTTGACGGATCTCACCGAGCAGCGCGCCGCCCTCGCGTGACGTCACATTGGGGTTCGGTTTAAAATCGTTCGCGAAAAGCGCCGCGCCATTTTGATCGAGCACCTCGAAAACAAACCGGTCGGAAAATTCGATGCTCGCCAGTCGCTTTCCGATTCTTTCAACGAGAACCGAGTCGCCAACATATCCGAGGATTTTCCCGTCGGGCGCGCGGACTGCAGCAACAATATCAGTGACTGGCCGTTCATCGGATAACCGGGGATGAACGGGCGAGATAATGGCTTCTTCGGATGCAGCTGCTTGCTCGCGCCAGTATTGGGACGCAAAATCTTTGCCTATCACTCCTGGGGCAGTCGGGATCGATGCAACCAACGCGCCATCCGCACCAGCGAGAAACATGCCGTCAATATTCGGATGCGAATAGAAGGCGGAGTTAAGCCATTGCTGGCCGGCGGGAGCAGAATCAGGCCCGGTGAGAATTTTGGCGACCTCGGGAAGTGTCTGATAATAATTAATGATGGCACTACTGCGGCTGAGATCGTGGCCGACCAAATGGCTCACGAGCTGGACCAAAGTTTGTCGGTCGCGCAAGATCCTTGATTCCAGGGTGTCGCGCAGAATCGTATAAGAAACAATTAGGGTCAGGATCGATGGGATCCAGCCCGCCAGAAGAATAGGAAAAACAATCTTGAAACGATCGAGATGATGGCGCCTTCGTTTCGTTGTTGGATCTCCCAGCTGCATGCCTGCCTTTTTGCGAAAAAATTGGCGTACCACGGTCAACCTGCTGGCCGTCTCAGGCAAGGGCGAATGTCATATTGAAGGAGGTTTAGGCCGGTGCAAACCTTTCGACGGGCGCTACGCCCGCACGGGCGACGGAGAGATTACCAACTAGTTGCTCGTCCAATTAAGAACATCGATAGGAGACCGCTGTGTATCAACACAATGCGAACCGGCCTTTCGTGGGTGAACATACGATTTTTGGATTGACGCAACCGATGGAAACGTCATCATGTCGCCCTTACTGCCTCAATCACTGGCGGCCATAGCAGATCCCATGGAAGGAAGCGTTGGACATATTATTTGGACGGTTTGCTACCTGAGCACGCTCATTGGCCTTTCAGCTTACGGCATACACCGCTATTTCATCATCTATCTGTACCTGAAAAATCGGAAGCGTCCGCCGGAGCCATCCCGTTATTTCGAACAACTGCCAAAGGTGACGATGCAGTTGCCGATCTTTAACGAGGTGTATGTCGCGGAGCGATTGATCCGTTCCGTGAGCGAACTGGATTATCCGCGGGAGCTTCTGCAAATCCAGGTGCTGGACGATTCAACCGACGAGACTCGCGAGATCACTGCCTCGTGCGCGGAGGAGTTGCGACAGCGGGGCTTTAACGTCCAACTCATTCACCGGGTCGATCGCATCGGATTCAAGGCCGGCGCACTGGCTGTGGGACTCGACGCTGCAGAAGGCGAATTCCTGGGTATCCTTGATGCTGATTTCGTCCCGCAGAGGGATTTGCTACAGCGCACCATCCATTTCTTCACTGATCCAAAAGTGGGAATGATCCAGACCCGCTGGGGTCATTTGAATCGCGGATACTCATTGCTGACGCGCATGCAGGCGATTTTTTTGGATGGACATCTGTTGCTTGAGCAAACTGCGCGCAGCCGCAGCGGCCGGTTTTTCAATTTCAATGGTACCGCCGGTCTCTGGCGACGTTCTTGTATCGAACAAAGTGGCGGCTGGCAGGCTGACACATTGTGCGAAGACCTGGACCTTAGCTATCGCGCCCAGCTTGCGGGCTGGAAATTTGTTTACCTTGCCGACGTAGTCACTCCGGCCGAGCTGCCGGTCGACATGAACGGCTTCAAATCCCAGCAGCATCGCTGGACCAAAGGTTCGATCCAAACCTGCAAAAAGTTGTTACCGACAATCTGGCGCAGCCGTCTGCCGTTTCCGATAAAGCTCGAAGCCACCGGGCATTTAATGTCGAATTTCGCTTACCTGCTGCTTGCCTTTCTATGCGTCCTCTTGCATCCCTCGACCGGATCGCCCGAGGGGGGCTGGCTCCGCACGTTGCTGGTCGATATTCCGATCTTTCTTGCAGCATCGGTCTCGGTCGCGGTGTTTTATATTTGCGCTCAACGCGAGCTGCATCCACGGACATGGATGCGGGAGATCCTTTTTCTGCCATGTCTGCTTGCCTTGGGAATTGGTCTGTCACTGAATAATGCGCGAGCGGTGCTGGAGGCGCTGATCAATCACAAATCCGATTTCACACGGACGCCGAAGTACGGGATTGAACGCAAATCGCAGCCGTGGCGTAGCTGCAAATATCGCCCGCTCAAATCAGCACTTCCCCTGGCGGAGTTGGCCTTCGCCATCTATTTCAGCTATTTTGTGGTGTTCGCCGTCGTACACGGCCAGTTCCTTTCTGTGCCGTTCCTGTTGATGTTCCAGGCTGGCTTCTTCTACGTTTGTTTCTCCTCTCTCGGCAGTCACTGGTCAAAAATCAATTTCGATAGCTCACGCGCGACTGCCGCAATTCCTGCGTGACAAAATCGAGATTGTCGAGTAAAAGAGTGCGCATGCTTCGCGGCTTGGCATTGATTTTCAGTCTCATTTTGATTGCGCCCGTCTTCGCGATCACCCCGCTGGACACCTCCAGCGAGATTATCATCAGTGTGCGCGACCAAAAGCTGATGCTTGTGCAAAACGGCGGAAAAGTGGTCACCTATCCGGTGTCCACCTCCATGTTTGGTCTCGGAGATTCCTGGGGACGAATGACAACGCCTCTTGGTTATTTCGCCGTCGAGGAGAAAATCGGTGACACTGCACCAGTCGGCGCCGTCTTCCACAATCGACGATTAACCGGCGAAGTTCTGCAGCCAAACGCTCCCGGTCGCGACCCGGTGATCACGCGTATTATCTGGTTGCGTGGACTGGAAGCTCAAAACGCGCATGCCTATCATCGCTGCATCTACATTCATGGTACACCTCAGGAAAAAACAATTGGTCAACCTGCCAGTTACGGCTGCATCCGAATGAAATCGAGCGACATTACCGCTCTTTATGATCGAGTCCCCCCTGGCGCGCTCGTGCAGATTATTCCGGACCGGCTCCCGAAAACGGTACAAGCACTGCCGGTTCAATTGACTCAGACTCTCGTGGCTGCGACCGCAGCACCTCAGACTCAAGCGGATAATCAAAGTCGGCACCCGAAAGTAGCGAAAGCGCCACGGATACAGCCCACAAACAGCGGTATTGATGTGAGCGCACTGGCCGGACCACCTGATCATTTGACGCAGAACCAGCCACCAGCGCAGGATGCAACCGAGAGTCAAGATCAGAGGAGACCGGCGAAGAAAGGCCGCAGTCTGACTGTCGAGCAAATGCGAATGGCTGGAGCGCTAGCTGCCGAGCGGAAAAAACTGAAGCTCGCATCGGGCAAGCGCTTGTAACCTTCCGTCGCGGCCACACCACCAAGCCCACCAGCAGCGAAGGCTCTGAACAGGCCATCGTTGCCACGTGTGGATGCCAGCCGCGAATTGTTTGGGTTGACAATCGCAACTGTGCTCACGAGCGTTCGTTCCACAAAAGTTTGATTTGCAATGGCCAATACGAGATCAGCCGCCAAACGCTCGCGCCAGACGTTAAAACGTACGCTTCGCAATCGGAGTGTCCTAACGCGTTTACGTACTATGCACAAGGGAGTTCGTTCCGCGGAAGCTTCCGGGGATCAAATTCGTGCGCTAATCTCCGCAATCGATAAAGCTGCCAAGCGCGGAATCATTCACGAAAACGCAGCGAATCGTCGCAAGGCGCGACTCAACAAAGCGCTCGCCGCGGTGAAGTAGTACGCTGTAACCGCCTCGCTGTGCGAGGCGCGGTGCTGGTGTGTTTGCGATGCATGCTCTTTGCGCGTCTCACCGAGACGCAGCTACAGTAAATGCCCTTGGCATATCGCACTGACCGGATAAATTCTGTGGAATGATTCCTGCGCTTCTCCTCGTTACATCAGCGATTCTTTTTCGTATCCTGGTTGGCTTTTTTGGACCAATCGACGCCGTCGGCTGGATGAACTTCACGCCACTCGCTGCGATCGCGCTTTGCGGCGCGGCTTATTTCCCGACTCGCTACAAGCTGACTATTCCAATGGTTTCATTGCTCTTGTCGGATGTGGCTTTAAACGTCTTTCATTATCACGCGTCAATGGGGAGCCCATTTGTCATCTCGCATTACGTGGGATTTGCGCTCATTGGCTTGCTCGGCTGGTCGCTGCAAAACCGCGCTTCGTTGAAGATGCTGCTGCCGGCTTCAATTGCAGCGTCGCTGATCTTTTACTTTGTCACGAACTGCATCTCATGGCTGTACGAGCCGAGTTATCCGAAGACGTTCGCTGGTTTCGTGCAGGCGCAAAGCATCGGGCTGCCCGTTTACAATGGCGCCACGCCTGCCTGGATGTTTTTGCGCAATTCGCTTCTCGGTGATCTCCTTTTCACCGCGTTGTTCGTGGCGTGCATGAACTTCGGGCGAAAAACCAGCCGGCATGCTGGCGCTGCATTGCCTCGCGTCGCTTAGATTTCATGCAGCCGGGAGAGCAGCGCGACGAAGTCGAAATGCTCTCGCTGATGCTGTTGATCCGGCGTTTCGAGGAACGCGCCAGCCAGCAGTATCAAGCGCAGAAGATTGGCGGTTTCTGCCACCTTTACATCGGCCAGGAAGCAGTTGTGACCGGCGCTGTGGCGGCCGTTCGCGACGATGATTACATCATTACCGCGTACCGCGATCACGCCCACGCTCTTGCACGGGGCACGAGTGCAAATGCATGCATGGCCGAACTGTTTGGTAAGGCAACGGGCTGCTCACGCGGATTGGGTGGCTCGATGCATTTTTTCGACAAGCACCATCACATGTATGGTGGCCACGCGATTGTCGCCGCACATGTTCCGTTGGGAGTGGGACTGGCTTTTGCCATCAAGTACCGGGGCGAAGATCGCGTCACGCTCTGTTTCTTTGGTGATGGAGCAATTAATCAAGGTGCCTTCCATGAAGCGCTGAATCTGGCCGCGTTGTATAAATTGCCGATCGTTTTTATTTGCGAAAACAATCTTTTCGCCATGGGCACTTCCGTGAAGAGATCGACGTCACTGAAGCAAATTGTCGATCGCGCGGAAGGCTACGACATCCCCGGAGAAATTGTCGATGGAATGAACTTTCGCGAAGTGCGCGACAAGATTTCCGAGGTCGTCGATTCGATCCGTAAAGAGCCGCATCCGGCATTCCTGGAAGCGCGTACCTATCGATATCGCGGGCACTCCATGTCAGATCCAGCAAGTTACCGAACCAAGGATGAGCTGGAGAAATATCGGTTGGACGATCCGATTACACGTTTGCGGGCACAGCTTACGCGCGAGGGAAAATTGACCAACGAACAATTCGATCAGCTCGACAAGCGCGCGAAAGAAACAGTCATGGCCGCGGTGAAGTTCGCTGAGGAGAGCCCCGACCCGCCGCTCGAAAAACTTTACGATTATACCTATGCCGATGGAGCAAAGGCATGAGAGAGATCACTTATCGTCAGGCGCTCAATGAAGCGCTCGCAGAAGAGCTCGAGCGTGATCCGAATGTATTTCTGATGGGCGAAGAGGTCGCCGAATACCAGGGTGCGTACAAAGTTAGTTCAGGCTTGCTACAGCGGTTTGGTCCAAAACGCATCATCGATACTCCAATCAGCGAAAACGGATTCGCTGGGCTCGGGATCGGCGCGGCGATGGTGGGCTTGCGGCCCATCATTGAGTTCATGACGTTCAGCTTCTCGCTGGTCGCATTCGATCAGGTGGTCAACAACGCGCCAAACATGTTCACGATGTCGGGCGGGCAATTTAATATCCCAATCACGTTTCGCGGACCGAACGGACCAGCGCACCAGCTCGGCGCTACGCATTCGCATGCAATGGAAAATTTTTACGCCAGCGTGCCCGGTCTGAAGGTTTGCACGCCGGCCACGCCACGTGACGCAAAAGGTTTACTGAAGACTGCCGTGCGGGACAACAATCCGGTGCTGGTTCTCGAAGCGGAATTGCTCTACAGCTCCAAGGGAATGGTCGAGCCGCCGGATGAAGAGCTGCTCATTCCGCTGGGGAAAGCGGAAGTGAAACGTGAAGGCAGCGATGTCTCAGTCATTTGTTACGCGCAGACGGTTCCACTGGCGCTCAAGGTCGCGGAACAACTGGAGGAAGAAGATATCTCTGCGGAAATCGTCGATCTCCGTTCGATTAAACCACTCGACGAGAAAGCAATTTACGATTCAGTCGCGAAGACACACCGCGTCGTGATTGTCGAACAAGATCATCCGTTCTGCGGAGTCGGGGCTGAAGTTTGCTATCGCATTCAGAAGAACATCTTTGATGAGCTCGATGCTCCAATCATCCGCGTATCACAAGAAGATGTTCCGATGCCCTACAACGAGTGCCTTGAGCACGCCGTGCTGCCGAACGCGGAAAAACTTACCGCGGCCGTGAAGCAGGTTTGCTACGCGTGAGAAAACTCATCACCGGTCACCTTAGTTATGCCTGAAATTCAGATGCCCAAATTGAGCGACACGATGACCGAGGGGACTCTGGTCGCGTGGAAGAAAAAGAAAGGCGATCACGTTTCAGCCGGCGAAGTGCTCGCCGAGATCGAGACGGATAAGGCGACAATGGAATGGGAATCGCCTGAGGACGGGACGCTCACAGAAATTTACGTCGAAGAAGGCGGCAAGGTGAACGTCGGCGACAGAATCGCGTTCATCGATGGTGAAGGCGAGGAAGCGCCAAAGAAAGAAGAGAAGGACGAAAAAGAGAAAAAGCCCGAAGGCAAAGAAGAGGAAAAGGAAAAGGCCGAGGAAAAAAACAAGCCAAAACCCGAAGCCGAGAAGGAGGAAAAAGAGGAGAAAGCGAAGCCTGAGAAGGAGGAAGCAAAAAAGGCCCCGGAGAAAAAGGAAGAGAAACCAAAAAAGGAAGAAAAGGCAGAGGAGCCTAGAGCAGAAAAGAAAAATGAAACCGAAAGGCCGGCGCCGAAAATCGAGAAGCCCGAAGAAGCGCGCGTGAAAGCGTCGCCCGTTGCACGCCGGATCGCGGCTGAGCTCGGCGTTGATCTTTCCAACGTAAAAGGTACAGGCCCGGAAGGTCGTGTCACCGAAACCGACGTGCGCGCTGCCGCGAAATCCGTAGCCGTGCTCGCCGACCGTGGCGGCGCAAAAGCTGAATCGAAGCCTGCGCCTGCGATTAAGGCAGGCGAAAGCGCGCGTATTCAACTCTCTGGAATGCGCAAGATCATTGCGCAGCGCCTCGTGGAAAGCCTTGGTCCGGTACCGCATTTTTACTTAACAATCGACATAGATGCAGGACCGCTCATGGAAGCGCGCGAGGAATTGAAGTCTGCGGGTGAAGGTGCTGACGCCGCGAAAATCACCGTGAACGATTTTGTTTTAAAAGCGGCGGTGCAAGCCGCAGTCAAAGTGCCGCGGGTGAACGCCTCCTTTGATGGCGACGCGATCGCGCAGTATGCGGATGTCGATCTTGGAATCGCCGTTGCGATCGAAGATGGGCTGCTGACGCCAGTGATTCGCGCAGCGCAAAATAAATCGCTGCGTGAGATTAGCGAGGTTGCAAAAGATCTGGCGCATCGCGCGCGTAACAAGCGGATGAAGCCGGAGGAGTTTCAAGGCGGTACCTTCACCGTCTCAAACCTTGGTGGGATGGGCATCGACAGTTTCTCGGCTGTGATTAACCCACCGCAAAGTTTCATTCTCGCCGTTGGCAAGATCACGAAAGTCCCTGTGATCGACGATTGTGACCAAATCGTAGTCGGCCATCGCATGTCGCTTACGATGAGCTGCGACCATCGCGTCATCGATGGCGCGCTAGGCGCCGAATACCTAAAGGAATTACGACATCTGCTTGAAAATCCAGCGTTGCTGCTCGTCTAAAAAGAAAACTCTTAGAGAACAGTTCGCTCGCCCACTGTTTCCCACATCATGAACTCGTCCAGCGTTTGGCGAGTTCTATCGACCACGAACTCGATGACGGCTGCATCGTCTACGAAACCGAGAAACGGTGTCTTGTCCGGGATCAAATCGAATGGATCGATCAGATAATTGAGAGCGGCGACAATCCACAAGAGCGCGTCATTCGGAATCTGGCCGTATTCGCCGCGATGGTGCGCGTGAACCAAACGCAGCATGGTCTGAAGATAAGGCCAGCATTCCTTAAACGGCTCCCTCGGAACCGCCGCCGCCTTTTTGGCTGCTTCGCTGAAAAGCGCTTGCAAACTTTCGCGATCATCCACGCACCCTTTTGCATCGGTAAGCGCTCTGGCAAACGCTTCGCTGCGCAGAGCAGGTTTTCGGTAAGGGACGTCCGGCTCCACATTTTTTGGAGCCGCGCGGGTCTTGATCTTGGTGCGAGATTTCTGTTTGGCCGTTTTCATCTCAGCTATCAAAACACCGCGATGCGTTGATGAGAAGCCGATTCGGCGGGAAGTGCCAGGCCGTTATATCGAGAGCCTAAGGTCTTGTCGCGAGAATCAGTGGTGAAGGCCCGGGCGCTTCCAGCTTGCGCACTTTTCTGAACCCGGCGTCTTCGAGCCAGCTTTTGATTTCGTTGAAACTGAAGGTCTCGCCCTTATCGGTGTTCACCAGCATCTGCACGGCGAACATGAGCGAATGCGTCGGCTCCGTACGCTTGTCGTTCACGAGCCACTCAGCAACGGCGATGATCCCGCCCGGCTTCAGCGCACTGAAAGTTTTCTTCAGCAACTGACGGCTGCGTTCTTCACCTTCACTATGCAAAATGTGCCCGAGAGTAGCGATGTCGTAGCCGCTGCCAAACTCTGCCTCCAATATGTCGCCCTCGATGTAATTGAACCGATCACTGACGCCGAACTTTTGTGTAATTCGTTTTGTCGTTGGAATCATTCCTGCCCAATCGACTGCGGTCACGTATACCCGCGGCGATTTTTCGGCGAGCGCGATACCCCAAATGCCTGAACCTGCGGCAAGATCAAGCACGCGAATTTCGTCCTTTGTTTTCACCAACTGCAAATGATCGCCGAGAGTTTGTGCAGGCGGATAGCTCATTGGGATGATGTTTTCCACCAACTGACTGAAAAATTCGGTGCCTTCTGTTTCCTGGTTCACCGCGACGGCCGGACGACCTTCGCGAACGATGTCGGATAATTGCACCCATCGTGAGATGAGCTGCGGCGCAATGGTTCCAAAAAACCCTGCATGCGTAGCCGGCCTGTTGCTTAGAAGAAAGGCGGCGCTTTCCTGCGTGAGGGAATATCTCTCCTGCCTGTCTTTCTTCAGAAGACCCAGACCAACAAGCGCGTTCATTAGAATCCGCAGAGCGCGCGCCGATGCCCCGGTCTCTTCCGCAATCTGCTCTGATGTTTTTGCGCGGTTTTGCAATGAATCGAAAACCTTGTTGTTCACACCCGCGCTAATGATCAACGGCGGCGCGTAAGCAAAACCAATTTCCATCAGACGTTCCGGTGTGACCTTTTTCTTCGAGCGAGTTTTTTTTGGCATATTTGTGTAGGATTTGTTGGATCCTAAGATCGACAGGTAGCAAGCGCGCGAGCGCTGGCAAATTCACTTTATTGTGTCGAACCGGCCACAACACGGAGCGATGTAGCCGAAGCTGTCGGCTTATCCTACAGTCCCACAGATGGGAGAAAATTGGAAAACGCGCGAGCAAATGGAAATGGGAGAGCGCGCAATGCTGGCGCCGTTTGCTCAGAAATCTGCTGACTCGCGCGGCCGGAAATATCCGGAACCAAGTCATACCTATCGAACAGAATTCCAGCGCGACCGGGCGCGGATCATTCATTCGCGCGCGTTTCGCCGGATGGAATACAAGACGCAGGTTTTTTTGAATGGCACAGGCGACCATTTGCGCACCCGCTTGACGCACTCCATCGAAGTAGCGTCCATCAGCCGCACGATTGCTCGCGCATTAGGCTTGAATGAAGATCTCGCGGAAGCCATCGCTCTCGCACACGATCTAGGTCATTCGCCCTTTGGGCATTCTGGCGAGGAAATGTTGGCCGAATGTATGCGCGATCACGGCGGGTTCGATCACAACCGCCAGAGTTTGCGCGTGGTCGAGCTCTTGGAAACTCCGTATCCGAATTTTCCGGGTCTGAATCTGACGTTCGAAGTGCGGGAGGGTTTGCGGAAACACGAGGTTTTCCATGAGTTTCCAGCGCCAGCAGGAGAAAAATATCACTGCTCGTCGTTGGAGGCGCAGGTGGCGGACCTTGCCGATGAGATTACGTACTACAGCCACGACCTCGATGATGCACTCGATTTTGAAATCTTGAGCGCGGTGCAACTGAAACAAAACGAGATCTGGCGGAGGAGCCATCACGGAGTGCTCACGCGTTACGGAAGCGCGCGAGGGGCTGAGCTGCACAAGCTCATCATTCGCGACATCATCGACAATGAAGTCAACGATTTGGTTACGGCCAGCGCGAAAGCGATCGCCGAGTCCGAGGTGCAAACCGCAGACGACGTCCGCCGGCAGCGCGCTCCGCTTATACGTTACAGCGATGAATTGGCTGGAGCCAATCGTGCGCTGCGGAAATTCTTGTACCAGAATGTGTATTATCATCCGCGCGTAGCCGAAGTGAATCGGCGGGCCTGCGAGATGCTGCGATGCGTTTTCGAGGCATATCTTGTCGATCCGGACAGGCTCGGCGATGGTGCGACGAGACGGATCGAGAACCAGGGATTGCATCGCACCGTCTGCGATTACGTCGCAGGAATGACCGACCGCTATCTGATGGAAGAATACGAGAGAATTGCAGGGTAGTGGAACCGCGCGCGCTGATCGCGAATCCAAAGCGCCGGCGCACTCAAAAACGCAAGCGACGAAGCTGCATGTGCAATCACGGTCACGTTTTGGACTGCGGCGCTGCTGCGCCGCTTTTACTCGCTGGAACCTACTAAGGCTGCCGGTCGCCTTGAGGGTAAACAGTTCATTTGCAGATACGCGCTATAGGCGTGCGGTGTCTGCTACGCAGCCGCGTTGCCGATTTCGTCGCGCAAATATCTGATCAGGAAACGAAGCCGCTGATTGAGAGATCGTTCTTCGAGGACGCGTTGTCGCCGCAACGGATCGTTGACAAATGTCGAGGCCATAAGGTCGGCCAGCATTTCCAAGTCGCGCAATTCGGCAAGATATCGACCTACTTTGCCCGGGAGCCGGCGGCCGTCCTGCTTGAGGCTGCTGTAAAGCTCAAGCACTTTTGCCCCGAGCGCTTCTGTCTCGACCGTCGTCGCATCGCGCGATTCGACAATGTCGATCCTGGCGATCGGAAATGGTGCTTCCTGCTCGAAACCTGCGAAGCGCACACGTTGCAAACCTTGCAGGATCAAATTCGATGTGCCGTCATCTCGTCCGACGCATGCCCGAATTAATCCGGCGGTAGCAACATGAAAGAAATCCTCCGGCGCATGCCACTCGGGACAACTCGGCTTGATGAGCGTCACACAAAAAATGCGATGCTGCTCAAGAGCGTGTTGGAGCATCTGCCGATAACGCGGCTCGAAAATGTAGAGCGGCAGTAATGCGTGCGGAAAAAGTACCGCGCCAGGCAGCGGCATTACTGGTAATTGTTTGGGCAGAATTACGCGTGAAGACATGGAGCTGCTCCGTAAAAGATTATTCCCGCCGTATCAATATAATGACGAATGACGAATGCCCAATGACGAAGGAATGTCGAATGACGAAACCGGGAATGGCGCATTGGTCATTTGTCATTAACCCATCGTTTTTCCGACTCCCAGCCTGCCAAGTTGTTCAAGCGAGAGCTGGCCTTCGATGTTCGTGTGTGTGCTGATCGAGGCATAAACAAAGGCCGACCCAGCACGCGCCAGGAGGACGCGCGAAATCGCGCCAAGTTTGCCGATGCCCATCGCGCTGACGGGAACGTCAAGATTCTTGTTTGTGATGAAGTCCAACAGACGCGCAAGTTGAACCGGAGTGTCGGTGCGTGTCGCAACCTTAAAAATATTCGCGCCATGCTTTTTGGCGGCGCGTGCTTTCGCCAGCAAAATCCGCACAGGCGGCGTCGATTTGAAATTGTGGAATGAAATGATGCGCCAGATTTTTTTCTGATCAGCCAACTCGAGCAGTGAGCGCAGGGAGAACGCCGAACGCAGTTCCACATCGATATAAGTGGCATAAGGCAAACATCGAGTCAGCAGATTGCGCCGTTCGCGCAGTGACAATTTGTTCTCGCCTCCTTCGTGTGGATGCCGCGCCGTGACGATTAGAGGTGCACACAACCTCGGCAACTTATTTTCCCATTTTCGTACATCGCGCGCCAGAGAATCCAGCCGCACCTCGAATACATCGGGCGACCTACGCATTCGCATGGCGCAATTCAGATCCGCGCGCGATGCGATCACGCCGACGACTCGCGAGCACGAAAATCGCGTAGCCCGACTACGAGCGCTCATTGTTACAACGCATGCCGAAGCATTCTCTCGACATATTTGGCGAGGATGTCGAACTCGAGATTCACTAAATCATCTGCCTCCGCACCGTCGAGGTTGGTGTGCTCTTTGGTATAGGGGATAATCCAGGCGACGAAACTCCCCGGAAGAACTTCAGCGGCCGTAAGGCTGATTCCGTTCACCGCAATCGACCCTTTTGGAGCGACATAACTGGCGAACTCAGCTGGAAGCGATATTTCCAATCGAAAATCCACATCCTTCTTGTCGAAGGCGAGGATCGGCGACGCGCAATCGATGTGGCCTTGCACGAAATGTCCGCCGAGGCGGCCATCGGCGCGCAAAGGGCGCTCCAGATTTATCTGATCGTTCCTGAGCAATTTTTTCAGATTCGTGCGAGCGATCGTTTCTTCGAGAAGATCGAACGTCAGATCGTTGCCCCGGCGCGAAGCTAACGTTAGACAACAGCCGTTGACGGCTATGCTATCGCCGGTCCTTGTTTGTTTCGCGATCTGCGGCGCGGCGATCTGTAATCGGGTGCTGCGATTGCCCGCGCGCACGGCGGCAACTGTGCCGACTTCTTCGATCAGACCGGTGAACATGATGGTGAGAGCTAATTGCTAATTGCTGATAGCCAGCAAGTCGTTCACACTGGCGTCATGTTCAAATTCGAAAAATTAGATGTGTGGCAAAAGGCCACCGATTTTACGGATGTTGTTTACTCAAAAACGAAATCGTTTCCATCTGACCAGCGCTTTGGGCTGACGAATCAGATGCGGCGCGCAGCCGTTTCTGTTTCGTCGAACATCGCCGAAGGCAGCGCACGGATTTCGCACGGGCGGATTGAATCTGCCCAGCTCATGCAGATTCGACGACGGATGAGTTGTTATGCCTAGATTGTGCGATGATCAGGCCGGCTAGGGCTTGGGGCGGCGCGAAAATGCACACTAAATCGAGAACGATCTTGCATCCGAACCCACAAATCAGCCCTGCACAAGCTCCGCGCCCAAGGCTGGGTGTCGCGATTTTTTGTGCGGTGCTGTTTTTATCCGGGACCGGTGCGCTCATATTCGAGACCTTGTGGTTGCGATTGAGCGGCCTGGCATTTGGCAATTCAGTTTGGGCTGCCGCGCTGATTCTCTCCAGTTTCATGACGGGCCTCGCCTTAGGGAACGCACTGGCCGCGTCCTCGAAAATTCGGCGGTGGCGGCCGCTCCATCTTTACGCCGTTCTCGAAATGCTCGTCGCGTTTTTCGGGTGCGCGATTGTCTTTGTCCTGCCAGCGCTTGGCGACTGGTTGCGACCCCTCTGGCAAACACTCTGGAATTATCAGCCAGCTCTGCTTGGACTGCGGTTCATCGTGTCTTTCCTGATCCTGCTTGTTCCTACGACAGTAATGGGTTTGACCTTGCCGGTGATAATCGAGGATCCAGGATTGAGCCAAACGAATTTTGGGCGCGCGATCGGTTTTCTGTACGGCGCGAATACGTTGGGCGCGGTGGCAGGTGCGTTGCTTGGCGAAGCGTACCTGATTGGAGCATTTGGACTTCGCGGCACGAGTCTGGCAGCGGGCGCATCCGTCTGTGCTGCCGCGGTCATCGCGGTGCTGATGGCGAGATTTGGAATGCGGCGATCCCGCGACTGCGGGACCGCTTTCAAAGGCGCCGACATGTCCGCGCACTCCAGACTCCCCTTGCGCTTCGATGCACGCTATCGGCCGCCGTTTACTCTGCTCGTCGTCAGCTTTGGGACAGGCTGCGTTCTGCTTGCACTTGAAGTGATTTGGTTCCGGTTCCTGCGGCTGTATGTAGCGTCTTCGACGACCGCATTCGCAGCCATGCTCGCGGTCGTGCTCGCAGGGATCGGCTTCGGTGCCATTGTGGCTGGCGCAATTCATCGCCGCTCCAGTCGGCTTCATTACCTGCTTCCCGTTCTGTTGCTGCTGTCAGCAGTCTTAGTGCTCGTGTCATATCTTTTGTTTCCTGGCGAATTGATTCCAGCGCCGACGGGCGTGTTTGATCTCAGATGGTGGCAGATTGCGCTGGTGGGTGTCGCGCTAATGTTTCCTGCAGCGTTGCTCTCGGGGATGCTCTTCCCATCGATTGTGGCTGAGGTTCAGGCGCGCGTGAGCGATCGCATGAACAGTACAGGAATCACAACGCTGTGTAATACGACTGGAGCAGCTATCGGCCCGCTTCTCGCCAGTTTCGTCCTGTTGCCCGGAATTGGTTTTCAATCGAGCATCATCATTTGTGCTGCTGCCTACGCGTTGCTGAGCATTCTCGTAACTGAACGCGACTTGTTGAGGTTCGTCCGAAAGCTTGCGCCAGCGTCTTTAGCCGTCGTCGGCTTGTGGGCAGCAATCATTCTTATTCTAATATTTTTTCCATATCGGCGCTCTGAAGCGCATTTCGAACACGCGAGTCGGGTTTATGAACGCGACAACCAGGGAGAAGTTGTGGGTCGGGTTGTAAAACGAATGGAGGGAACGGCCGACACTTGGCAATTGCTAAGGCGCGACCTTGTTGGTGAGCCGTACTATTACCGCCTCATCGCGAACGCCTTTTCTATGTCGGCCACAACGCCGCGGGCTCAACGCTATATGCGGTTGTTTGCTTATCTGCCACTGGCGTTTCGCCCTGAGTCAAACGACGTACTGCTGCTTTGCTATGGATGCGGAGTAACAGCTGACGCGCTTTTGCATGGCCCGAATGTCAAGCGCATGGACATCGTGGACATTTCCAAGGAAGTATTCGCTTTCGCTGATTCTTATTCGACAATCGATTATCACAATCCGCTTCGTGATCCGCGGGTGCACAAAGTCATCCAGGACGGCCGGTTCTTTCTTCAGGCTAGCCCGCGTCAGTACGACATAATTTCGGGTGAACCCCCTCCGCCAAAGGTGGCCGGCTCAGTTAATCTCTATACTCAAGAATTCTTCAAGCTGATGAAAAATCGCCTGAAGGAAGGCGGAATCGCAACTTTTTGGCTGCCGATTAATCAGTTGAAGTTGGAAGAAGCAAAGGCCATCCTGCACGCGTTCCACAACGCGTTCTCCAACGCCTCAGTCTGGGCCAGCGCTGATCAAGAGTGGATCATGATGGGCGTGAAAGGGTCGGGGCGAAAAGTGAGCGAAGAGGAACTTCGGCAGCTCTGGAGCCACCCGGATTCGGGCGCGGATTTGAGGCGTGTCGGTATTGAGGTCCCGCAGCAACTGGGCGCACTGTTTTTAATGGATGGTGACGAGATCGACCGGATCACAAATGACGTCGCGCCGCTTACCGACAATTATCCGAAGCGATTAACGGACGCGGGCTGGGACGAGGAAGCGACGCAGCGCTTCGCTTTGAGCTACATGGAAACGCTTCCCGCGCTTCAGCATTTTGTTCACTCCCCGCTGATTACCACAATCTGGCCCGAGACCTTAAATAAATCGATGGAACCTTTCTTTGTGGTGCGCGAGTCGCGATATCTTTCCGACACCATTGGGAGCAACAAGCTGGCGGAGCTGGATCTTTACCTGCGCGATTCGCGTTTGCGAATACCTGTCTTGGAAGTCCTCGGGAGTGACGGTTTTCGGGTGTCGATTGCCGAGAGACTTGCCAGGGGCTCCGAGACCCCTCCGTTGGAGATCATGCACGATTTGATTGCGGGAGCGCTGGCGCAGCGGGACATTTCCGGCGCGATTCGCGTTTTGGAAAATCTGCGCGCTCGTGGCGCTTTTGTTCTGAACGACACGCTTCTGCTCACCTATCTTTACTGTCTAAACGGCAACGTGGACAAAGCCGAAGCGCTGGCGGCGAACAATGCCCGATCAATTGAGAAAGACTCGTTTGTTAATTGGCTGTGGGAGAAATTGGAAACGGATTTTGGATTTCACCCTCCCAATTAGCCACCAATGAGAGCTGACTTGCGAAGCTGATAATAAGAACGCTTGTCGATTTTCCATTCAGTCTGTCTTGCAGCCATCGCATTCCTGCTCGGCATTAGTACCGGGTTCTTCGGCCGGCTCTTCGTGAACCGTTCAGATCGCTGCAAATCGACCGCGCCAGGAACATCGCGCGTTTGTGGCCTGCAAAAAAAATGAAAAAAAAGCTTGTCAGGCCTTTTCTGCTCCAATAAACCGGGAGCCGCGAGGACAAATAGGCCTAATCCGCCGTTCAAAAAAACTTTGAAAAAAGTGAAAAAAAAGCTTGTCAGCGCGTTAGAAATTTAATAAGCCTGCCGAAACCTAACCAAACCAATGGAGAAACTAATGACACAAAACGCACTAAAAACGTTTAGATTCGTTCGTCTCGCCTTAATGGCGAGCGTCGGATTTCCCTTCATTCTGGCGTCCAACGCATTCGCGCAATTGCCGGCTCCGGCCGCGCAGACCGCGCCGGGTGGGCCAGCCCCCTCAGCTGAGGTCGAGCGCGTCGTTGTGACCGGTTCGAACATTCCCACGGCGGAAGAGACCGGTCCGAACCCCGTGGACACGTATCGGCCACAGGACATCGAGAAACTGGGCATCCGCAATGCCACTGACCTGACCACTTTTATACCGCAGGAGGCGGGCGGAACGATTAACCAGAACATTGCCAACGGCGGTGATGGCACGACGCAAATTAACCTGCGCGGCCTCTTGCCAAAGGAGACGCTGGTTCTGATCGACGGAAAGCGCTTCGCCCCCGCTGCATTGTTCGGCGGCTACAATATCGATCTGATTCCCTTCTCGATGATCGATCACCTCGACATTCTGAAGGATGGTGCCTCGGCGGTTTACGGAGCGGATGCAGTGGCCGGCGTGGTAAACTTCTTCTTAATCCACAAATTCCGTGGTTTGGAAGTTGGCGGCAGCTATGGGAATACCAATTTGGGGGCCTCGAACGAGATGGGCGAGTGGGAGGCATGGATCAAAGCAGGCACTGGCGACGATAAAACCGACATCGTAGTCATCGCCGACTTCTACGAGCGTCTCAACGGGGTTTTTAGCCGGGACCGCGACATTTCTGCGAATGCCTTCTTCATTCCCTTCGGAGGTAACGACGTCCGCAGCGGCAATTTCCCTGGCCGCGTGGGAGGCTTTCGCTTGGTGCCCAGCATGTTCTTTGGCCCGGGCGGTCTTCCGCTACCAGGCGTGAACACGCCGCTTCCACACTCGGCGCCGAATGCTGCCACTTCTCCGTTTTATAAGAACCCGTTTGTCATTAATCCGAATGCGTATCCCGGCGCACCTGGTATAAACAACCCGAGGGTATTCATGCCGCAGTTCGGCACTGACTACAAAGGCGGCGGGAATTACTTCTTCTTTAACTTTGCCGCTTTCACACCGGCCCTGCCGCCGGCAGACCGGCAGAACTTCTATGGGTCGTTTACGCGCGATTTGTGCGACAAATACCTGACGGTGTTTACGGATTTCAAAGTCTCGCGGTCGTTCTTTGATTCCTCTCTGGCAGCTGTGCCGTTTACGCCTGATCCGTTCAAGAAGCCGGGCTTAACCGTAAATTTCAGCCCTAGTGGGATCAGCGTGCCACTCATCAATCCTTGGAATCCGTTCACCGTGGCAAATGCGACGATTCCAAATTTCTTTCCAGACGGGTCTGGTCTCCCTGTGACTACCGGTGTTCGGTTCCGAGGCATCAATGACACCGGTCCGCGGCACGAAAAGTTCACCTACAATGATTACCTTTTTGATATCGGCCTTAGAGGTGAGATGGGATGGATTGCCGACTATTTCAAGACTTGGAGTTGGGAGACTGGTTTCCGGTGGGCACGTGATGAAGGCTCGGACCTGTCGGTTGGAGAAGTTAGCCAGCCCGGTTTGCGCGCGGCCTTACTGGACACAGACCCGGCAACAGCGTTTGATCCGTTCCTGAATATTACTGGCCATAATACGAGAGCGGCCAGGTCCGCAGTGTATGTTAACCTGCATAACACCGCCACATTTGAACTGCCTTTGTACTATGCCACGATTAACGGCGACTTGTTCAATCTTCCCGCGGGGCCGGTTTCGTTCGCGGTCGGCGGCGAATATCACGGTGAGCGGTGGGATCGCGAACCTGATTCGCTGAACATAACATTCCAGACGATCGGTTCCACCGACCGCCAAGGCGCAAAAGTCAACCGCGATGTCTGGTCGATCTACGAAGAAATTCGAGTACCATTCACAAGCCCGACATGGAACTTCCCCGGCTTCTACAGCTTCGAGGTTGACTTTGCCGAGCGCGAGGAATGGTACAGCCAGAACACTCAAGCAGTTCTGACACCATTTATTCCGCACACGAGCACCAGGTATAACACGCAGAGGCCGAAGGTATCTGT
>Ga0209377_1000442_pt1 | contig 27604 bp, 18 predicted proteins | sample GraSoiAngelo_141_FD_185898 | JGI IMG/M metagenome (GOLD analysis project Ga0209377, IMG submission 185898) | Grasslands soil microbial communities from the Angelo Coastal Reserve, California, USA - 14_0929_12_40cm (SPAdes) (version 2) | ecosystem: Environmental > Terrestrial > Soil > Grasslands ...
TGGAACATCCGGGATGACAAACTTTGGGTAACGGAGCAATGGAGAAGGTTGTTCGGCTTTGCGGAATCGGAGCCAGTGAGCTTTGACCGAGTGCTCCAGTTTGTGCACCCGGAGGATCGCGAACGTATGAAGCAACGTGTGCAGCACATGCTCGAGCACGGTGGCGGCGACCATGAAAGCGAATATCGCATCACGCGGCCGGATGGGAGCACGCGCTGGATCGCGGGTTATGGCGGCGTCGAGTTAGACGAACATGGCAAACCGGCCTTCGCGCGCGGGGTATCGCGGGACATCACCAAGCGCAAAATAGCTGAGGAAGAGTTACGCGAGAGTGAAGGGCGTTTTCGCGCGGTCGCCGACGCCGCGCCCGTGCTCATCTGGATGTCGGGTCCAGACAAGCTCTGCAACTTTTTCAACAAGGGCTGGCTAGAATTCACGGGCCGTGCGATTGACCAGGAGCTCGGTTCTGGCTGGACGGAAGGAGTGCATGCGGAGGATCGGCACCGTTGCGTCGGGGTCTACAAAAGGGCCTTCGATGCAAGAGAGCCGTTTACAATGGAATATCGCCTGCGGCGAAGTGACGGTGAATACCGCTGGGTTCTTGTTAGTGGAACGCCACGCTTTGCCGCCGATGGCGCGTTCCTCGGTTACATCGGGTCATGCATTGACATCACGGAGCGGAAGCTCGCAGAAGAAAAATTCCAGCTCGTACTCGATGCGGCGCCGAACGCGATGATCATGGTCGACTCAGCCGGCGTGATCAACTTCGCCAACGCGTCGGCCACAACTGTCTTCGGCTATTCACTGAGCGAGTTGATCGGCTGCGATATCGAAACGTTGGTTCCAGAACGTTTCCGCGATCGGCATCCCGAGCATCGCAAAGTTTTTTTCTCCCAACCCAGCAATCGTGCCATGGGAGCCGGACGCGATCTTTTTGGCCGTCGGAAAGACGGCAGCGAATTTCCTGTCGAGATCGGACTCAATCCAATCCGCACTGCGCAAGGTCTGTTTGTTCTGGCGTCGGTCGTGGACATCTCTGCTCGCAAGTTCGCTGAAGCGGAAGCGCTGCAGCACCAGGCACAACTCGGCCATCTCAGCCGAGTGGCAGTGTTGGGTGAATTGGCGGCATCCATTACCCATGAACTGAATCAGCCGCTCTCGGGAATCGTTAGCAACGCTAGCGCGGGAGAGCGCTTTATTGATCGCGGCGATTGCAACATTAGCGAACTTCGCGACCTGCTCGCTGATATCGTGGCGGATGGACGCCGAGCCGGCGATGTGATTAGGACCTTCCGGGGCATGATAAAAAAAGGCGACCCGACCCGGCAGCGGCTGAATCTGAACGATCTTGTAATGAACGTGGTGCGCATGTTAAAATCGGATGCAATGCTTCGCTCCTGCGAGCTGGAGGCTATGCTGGATCCAAATTTGCCGGCGATTGGAGGCGATCCGACTCAGATGCAGCAAGTCCTGCTCAATCTCGTGATCAATGCCTTCGATGCCATGCGCGCTACGCCAGTACCTCATCGCAAGGTAGTGATCACTACGGAACGGAATGCTGATGGCGCAATTTGCACGAGCGTGCGCGATTACGGGTGTGGTATTTCTGAGGAAGCGCGCGAGCGACTCTTCGACCACTTCTTCACGACGAAAGCGGAAGGTTTGGGGATGGGGCTCGGGATTGTGCGTTCGATCGTTGAGTCACATGGCGGCACAGTCGCGGCCGAGAATGTTGAGGGCGGGGGCGCGCGGTTCTCCTTTTCTATTCCGGCAGAGAAAGGAGCTTCAAAATGATCCCTCCAAACAGCTTGGTCTTCGTGATCGACGACGACGCGTCCATGCGAAAAGGTCTGGCGCGGCTGCTCCGCTCCGCCGGGTATAAAAGCGAAATCTTTGAATCGGCATCCGATTTTCTGACGCGCGCACCACACAGCGGCCTTTCGTGCGTAGTCGTCGATGTGCAGATGCCGGGTCTAACCGGGATCGAGCTCCAGAAAGATCTGATTCAGCGCCACCGCGAGGAACAACTAGTATTTATTACCGGCCATGGCGACATCCCGATGTGCGCGCAGGCAATGAAAGCGGGCGCGGTCGATTTTCTTCGGAAGCCGTTTCGCGCTGACGATTTGCTTGAATGCGTCCACAGCGCATTGGTTCGATCCGCCGTGCAGCGGCGGCATAGCGCTGAGAAGAATGGGGCTCGGCGTGTTCTTGATTTGTTGACGCCACGCGAGTTCGAAGTAATGCAGCTCGTCATTACGGGCATGTTGAACAAGCAGATTGCCGGAGAGATGGGTACGGCGGAGAAGACAGTGAAGGTCCACCGCGGTCGGGTGATGCAGAAGCTTGGTGTCACCTCGGTGGCCGAGTTGGTGCGATTGGTGCAAAGAGCCGGTATCAGGCAGACGCGGAAGCATAAGACCAAGGTCTAATAGACCAAGGTCCAATTGCCATCCGCTGAGCTGACACGCTAATTAGCAGCGTGTCACACATCTTCACCAGCTTCAGCGGAAGTTGCTTTGCTGCATTTGTCAAGTATTTGGCAACTGGCGAATTCCCTAGAGGGAAATCAACGGACTTAAAATCCGTTGGGCCGTAACAGGCCCGTGCCCGGTTCGAGTCCGGCCAACGGCAATAAAAAACAGGACAGGATTAACCGGATTTCGGAGATTCCTTTAATCCGGCTGATCCTGTAAATCCTGTCTGGAAATGGAGCGGCCTCTTTTCATTCCACTGATTCTGGGGACGGCGCGTCAGGGGAGACAGAGCGAAAACGTCGCGCGTTTTGTATTTGAGCAGACGCAGAAGCGCGCGGATGTGGAAACGGAGGTTATCGATGTGCGCGAGCTTCCAATGAAACTCGATGACGCAGGCGAGCAAATGAAGGACCCAAAGTTTGCAGCGGCCATCGAGCGTTGCGACGGACTGATCATTGTCGCGCCGGAATACAATCACGGCTATCCGGGGCTTCTGAAACACGCGCTCGACATGAATCTCAAGGAATACATTCACAAGGCGGTCGGGATTTGCGGCGTCTCGGCGGGGCCGTTTGGCGGTGCGCGCGTGATCGAGGGCCTATTGCCGGTTATGCGCGAGCTCGGCCTAGTGACAATTTTCGAAGACGTCAATTTCGGAAAAGTTGGGACGCTTTTCGATGAGCGGGGAAGATTGCTCGATCAAAGTTATGTCCGACGAGTGGACAAGTTTCTTAATGAGTTGATCTGGATGGCGCGCGTTCTTCGCCATGGTCGCGAGAACATTGCGTCGGCTTAAACAACCGATACGCGAGTTGCCTCCTTCGTTATTCGACCCTCACCGGCAGCTTTGCTGTCCGTCTCTCCCTCGCATCTGTTTAGGGTTGCTGTAGCCGCCTCGCTGTGTCGAGGCGCTCAGCGAGTTGCCACCTGCACGGCGACACAGCGCCGTGGCTACAACGTCGCGCATGTTGGCTCATCTCAGAGAGCGTAGGGTGAGAGTCCGGCTGTGTGCTTTCGCTGCGATCTCGCCCGCCGTATTGTCTAGCCGATGAATTTGCAGGATCGAATGCGAAAGCTTGGGATTAGCGATGTCGATCTCGAGGAGACGTTTGCCCGATCTTCCGGCCCAGGCGGCCAGAATGTAAACAAGGTCGCGACCGCGGTGACGCTGCGTCATCGGCCGAGCGGGATCAGTGTCACAGTTCAAGATTTGCGTTCGCAAGCGCAAAATCGCAAGGTGGCGCGGGAAAGATTGCTCGACGCAATCGAAGACGCGCAAGAAAAACGCCGTGCTGCCGAAATCGCTCAGCGTGAAAAGGCGCGTCGAAGAAAATCGCCGCGGCCAACGGCGCTCAAAGCGAAAATTTTGGAAACGAAACGGAGACGGGCCGAATTAAAGCGGCAACGCGCCAGGATCGAAATTTAACGAGAATTTCTTGGCCCTAATACATCTTTTGGAGCCGCTTGTGACGAATTGGTGTTAAAGAAGCAATTCACACTATGAAAAAATCGATCACCCTCATTTCTGCGCTTTCGATCGTCGGCTTGATGCTGGTATCTTGCTCAAGCGAACCCGAGACGACCACGACCACAACGCGTCAAACCACTGTCACGACAGCGCCTACGCCGCCGCCGGCCACCAGTACGATAACAACAACTCATACGCGTAGCGGTTACTAGGCGAGACGCATATTCACTGCGAAGAGGAAGACTGGGAGCAGTCTTCCTTTTCATTTTTCGCGGGCAATCGGACTGATCACTTGCCGCACCCCGGCGTGCGTCGACTGCGGAACGCTGCTCTTAGGATTTATCGGACGATGCTACCGCGGCTTGCACCTCTTCTTCTGCCTCACTGACCACCGGCGCAATCGCCTGCAACTTCTCGCCATTGCGGAGGTCCATCAGTTTTACGCCGATTGTGTTCCGGCCGACGACACGAATTTCCTTCACGCGCGTCCGAACCATTTGCCCCTTGTTAGTGATCAACATGATCTCGTCCGACTCGCGAACCGTAAGCGCGCCAACCACGGCGCCGGTTTTTTCGCCGGTTTTCATGGTAATGATGCCTTTGCCGCCGCGCGATTGCCGCCGGTAATCATCGAACGGCGTTCGCTTGCCGATGCCATTCTCACCCGCCACGAGCAGCATCGCGCTTGGATCGACAATGGCTATAGCGATGACGTGGTCGTTTTTTTCCGGGCGAATCCCCCAGACACCCACTGTGTTGCGGCCCTGATCGCGCAATTGTTCTTCATGGAAGCGCAAGCTCATACCCTCTTTCGTGATGAGAACGATTTCGTTGTTCCCATTGGTAAGCTTGGCGTCGATCAGATAATCGCCTTCTTCGATCTGGATGGCGATGATCCCCCCTTTGCGCACGTTGGCGTAGTTGGAGAGGTTCGATTTTTTGACGATTCCCGAGCGTGTCGCGAAAACAATGTGGAGATTTTCGTCCCACGTTTGATCAACAGCGTTCGCGCCGCTCCCTGATTTTCTGGACTGAATGCGGATGGTCGCTGCAATTTTTTCGTTGGGACGCAGCTCTAGGATATTCGCGATGGAACGTCCTTTGGTAGCGCGCCCCATTTCTGGAATTTCATAGACCTTTTCCACGTATGCGCGCCCCGATTGTGTGAAAAACATTAAGTAATCGTGGGTCGTGGCGGTGAAGAGGTGTTCGACGAAATCGCCTTCCTCCTCCTCGGTCGCGCCTTCGCGCGTCTGCATTCCTATGACTCCTTTGCCGCCGCGACGTTGCGCGCGAAATGCGCTCGCGGCTGTGCGCTTAATAAAACCGCCGTGCGTGATGCTGATGATGCAGCCTTCGTTGGCGATGAGATCTTCGATGTCGATCGCGGCTTCGTCGGGCGCAATCTCAGTCAGGCGCGGCGATCCCCACTTGTCGCGAATTTCGCGCAATTCCTTCTTGATGATGATGAAGACGCGCTGCTCTTTGGCGAGAATGTCGCTCAAATCCTTAATGGTCTCGATGAGATCCTTGTATTCCCTGTCGATCTTCTCGCGCTCGAGACCGGTCAACTGATACAGGCGGAGGTTGAGAATTTCGTCGGCCTGCTGTTCGCTGAACGCGTAGCGGCCATTCGTCAGGCGCGCGGGAGTGCGAATCAGGATGCCGAGTTGTTCCACCTGACGTTTGGTGAATTCGAATGCGAGCAGTTTTACTCGCGCTTCGTCACGATTGGCCGATCCGCGGATAATACGCAGGAATTCATCGAGGTTGGCGAGCGCAATGAGATAACCTTCCAGCGTCTCTGCGCGCTCTTCCGCCTTGCGTAATTCGAAACGCGTGCGACGCAGGACTACTTCTCGGCGATGCTCGACATAAGCCGCGTTGGCTTCCTTGAGCGAGAGCAGCTTCGGCCGGCCGTGGTCGATCGCCAACATGATCACCGCGAACGAACTTTCCAGCGCGGTGTGCTTGTAAAGATTGTTGATGATGACTTTCGGATTCGCATCGCGTTTTAGCTCGATCACGATGCGCGTGTTTTCGTCAGACTGATCGCCGACGTAGCTGATGTCGGTCAGCACTTTTTCGTTCACCAATTGCGCGATGCGCTCGACCAACGTGGCGCGGTTCACGCCGTAGGGAATTTGCGTAATGACGATTTGCTCGCGGGCGCCTTTGAGTTCTTCAACGCCGGCTTTGCCGCGCACTTTCATGCTGCCCCGGCCGGTCTCGAAATATTGGCGAATGCCGTTGATACCGCAGATGACGCAGCCAGTGGGAAAATCCGGTCCCTTCACGTGCTTCGTCAACTCATCCAGTGTGATGTCCGGGTCGTCGATCTGTGCGCAAATTCCATCAATCACCTCGGCGAGATTATGCGGCGGAATATTGGTCGCCATGCCCACTGCGATTCCGGTGCCGCCGTTTACGAGTAGATTCGGAAACGCTGCGGGGAAAACTGTCGGTTCGGTGCGCGTCTCATCGTAGTTCGGGACAAAGTCGACCGTGTCCTTCTCCATGTCGGTCATGAGAGCGGCTCCGAGGTGGGTCATGCGCGCTTCGGTGTAACGCATGGCGGCTGGCGGGTCGCCCTCGACCGACCCGAAATTTCCCTGGCCATCGACCAGCGGCTCGCGCATCGCCCACGGCTGCGCCATGTGCACAAGAGTGGGGTAGATCACTGCTTCGCCGTGCGGATGGTAGTTACCGCTGGTGTCGCCGCAGATTTTTGCGCACTTGCGATGTTGCCGCCCTGGGAACAGCGACAAGTCGTGCATCGCATAAAGAATTCTTCTCTGCGAAGGCTTGAGGCCGTCGCGCGCGTCCGGCAGCGCGCGCGAGATGATCACCGACATCGAGTAATCAAGGAACGACCTCGATACTTCCTCGGCCACGTTCACCGGCTCGATTTTTTCGTTCGCGTTAAACATGGGCTAAATCTGCGCAGGTGCGCTGGAACGTTCTTTAAGGAAACGTTCTTCCCAGGCGCCAGAGATTTCGTCGGACTGCTTAATCGTCACGGGAGGACCGATTCGGGTACGTGGCGGCAGGGAAATTTTCAGAAAGTCCAGGACCGCGCGGATTGTACCTTCATAATTCGCGCAGAGCTTTTCGTATTCGACGCGGAAAGGCTCGATCCCGATCCGTTGGAAAAAGTTTTGCCAAATCTTCTCCTGTTCCGCACTCTCTTTGAGACATCGTTCGATCAGTTCAGGATCGAAGCGCGGTTCGCCTCGGGCGGTCCTCCCGTCTTTCACCTTCCAAAGATCGGTTTGCACAGCGCGCGCCTTCGATAATGCCTGCCGCAGTTTGTTACGGCGGAAAACGTGCACAAACTGAAGACGCGGAAAGGCATTTCGCAAAAGATCGAGATCGGATGTTCCCGTATCGCTAAATGCGCGAGCTTCACGCAGGCGCCTAAGAAAATCGTCCAAATACCAGCTCATTAACTTAAACCCGAACACTTCATTGGAAGTAGTCTTCGCATTGACAATACCGCGGACATAGGCCGCATAATCATGAGCAGGATCGAGAGCGTGTTTCGCCGCATACCCAGCTTCGAATCCGGCAAGAAAAAACTGCTTTGGCCGGCCCGCCCGGCGCGTGGCGTGCAAACCGTCCGTCAACAGATTGCTGCCCGAGCGCGGGATGGCGCACACCACGTAACAACGACGGGGATGGCGCAGATTGTGAAACAGGCCGCCCATCGCGAAATTTACACATCGAGGTTGCGCACATTCAGCGCGTTGTCTTCGATAAATTGCCGGCGCGGTTCGACCACGTCGCCCATCAAAATTGTGAACATTTTGTCCGCATCGACGGCGTTGTCTTCGTTCAGATCCACCTTTAGGAGCTTGCGTTTCTCCGGGTTCATCGTGGTCTCGAACAACTCTTTGGCGTTCATTTCGCCGAGTCCTTTGAAACGCTTGATCTGCACCCCACGGCGGCCGATCTCCAGAATCTTTTGCAGGATGTCGGGAATCGAAAAAAGCGGGCGCGATACTGCTTTGTCGCCTTCGCCCTCGATCAATTCGAAGATGGCCCGGCCGCTCGTGGCGTAATGGCCAACCTTTAAACCCTTTCGCGCCAGCTCGGCGATGATTTTTTGGATCGCCGCTGACTCGTGCAACTCGACCAGTTTGCCACGCCGGCGAACGCCATTCGTTTTCGTCGGCGCCTGAGCTTCTCCCAGCGGTAACAACTCCTGCTCGATCTGGGAATCGAACAAATTAAGGTCGAGATTCGATTCATGAAATTGGCGCACCGCTTTTTCGTCGTGAAAATAATGCACTGTCTCCTCATTGCCCTCGCGTACTTTCACAAGATAGGTCGGCAGTTTGCCCGACCGGGAATTCCGGTGGGCGAGATATGTCTCGAAATCGCCTCCGTGCCGGCGGACTGCTTCGCTCAGCTTCGCGAGTTTCCCGAGGGATTCGAGAATATCCTTCAGTTGCGCCGCTGTGATCTCCTTGTCGTCCGCCAGATTTTTTAGCCGCACATCCTCCGCGCCCAGCGAAATGAGGATTTTGTTTAGCTGAACGTCGTCATCGACATATTCCTCGCGCTTCTTTCGCTTGATCTGATAAAGCGGCGGCTGCGCGATATAAATCCTGCCTGCGCGCACCAGTTCAGTCATCTGCCGGAAAAAGAAGGTGAGTAACAGAGTGCGAATGTGCGAGCCATCTACATCCGCGTCGGTCATGATGATGATGCGGCCGTAACGTAGCTTTGACATGTCGAACCGACCTTCGTCCTTGCCATTACCTTCCTCCTTCGGTTTGCCAATCCCAGCGCCGATCGCCGTGATCATCGCCTGGATCTCAGTGTTTTTGAGAAATTGGTCTTCGCGCGCTTTCTCGACGTTGATCAACTTGCCGCGAATCGGCAAAATCGCCTGATAACGCCGATCGCGACCCTGTTTCGCGGAGCCGCCAGCTGAGTCGCCCTCGACAATGTAAAGCTCCGTCAATTCCGGATCGCGCTCCGAACAATCGGCCAATTTCCCGGGCAGCCCGCCACCGGTCAGGGCGCCTTTGCGGATTGTTTCCCTGGCTTTTCGAGCAGCTTCCCTCGCTCGCGCGGCAGTGAGCACCTTGTCGAAAATGCGGCGCGCAATCGGCGGATTTTTGTCGAAGCAAGTCATCAATCCGTCGTAAACGACCGAGTTCACGATCCCGTCGATCTCCGTGTTGACGAGCTTGACCTTGGTTTGCGACTCGAAGCGAGGATTGGGCAACTTCACGCTGAGCACGCAGATCAATCCTTCGCGCACATCGTCTCCCGAAATAAACGGGTCCTTTTCTTTGAGCAGATTATTTTGCTTGGCGTATTGATTAACAGCTTTGGTCAGCGCCGTGCGGAAACCGGTGAGATGTGTCCCACCATCAGGATTCGGGATGGAGTTCGCAAACGGCAAAATCTGATCGTTGTAGCTGTCGTTGTATTGCAGCACTACATCGACAAACACTTCGTCGCGCTGTCGCGAAATCACGATCGGTTTCGGATGCAAGACTTGCTTGTTCTCGCCAAGCTGTTTTACGAATTCTTCGATGCCATGTTTGTAGAAAAATTTCTCTTGCTTTGGAGGGTCGCTGCGCTCGTCCGTGAGGGTGATCTCGAGCCCCGGATTAAGAAAAGCCAGTTCACGCAACCGGGTTCCCAACCGCTCAAATTTGAACTCGGTCGTAATTGTGAAGATCGTCGGATCAGGCAGAAAGGTGATCAGCGTTCCAGTCGTCTTTTTGCTTTTAACCTCACCGATGACAGTAAGTTTGTCGGTCGTTTTGCCTTTAGCGAAAGCCATATGATAGACTTTGCCGTCGCGCGACACCTCTACTTTGAACCATTCCGAAAGCGCATTCGTGCATTTGGCGCCAACGCCGTGTAGACCCCCGGAATATTTGTAGGCGCCTTGTCCGAATTTTCCGCCGGCGTGCAGATTCGTCAGCACCAACTCAATGGCCGGCATCTTCCATTTTGGATGGATATCGACAGGAATGCCGCGGCCGTTATCTCGGACGGAAACCGATCCATCCACATGAACCGACATTTCGATCTTCGTGCAAAATCCGGCGAGATGTTCGTCGATGGAATTATCGACGACTTCGTAAACCAAGTGATGCAGCCCACGCTCATCCGGATCTCCAATGAACATCCCGGGCCGTTTCCGGACCGCCTCGAGGCCTTCTAGCTTGTCGATTTGCGCCGCGTCATATTTTTGTGTTGCGGCGATTCCGGTCGAGCTGCGGGATAATTTTTCGACCGGAATTTCTTCTTCAACTTGCGCCATAAAAGCGGGCCAAGCGACCCTCACAAAAGACCATAGCGAGAAACATGCTGGAAACAAATAATAATCTCGTGGTTTTAAGCAGGTTATTTCCGCAACTGGTTGGAGGCGAGCCAGTGGCAAAGCGCATGATATTGTGGTTGGTGGCTCCGCCTTCATTTACTGATTTTTGACGGCTTGACCGACCTCTTTCAGGCCCTGAAAATAGACTCCGTTCATGCGCCTCCAAACGCTTTCGGAAGCACGTTGGATTTTAACGTTTTTTGCGCTGCTCGCCGTGGCGGCTTCTTTCTTCGCCTTATGGTTATCGTTCTTCTTTCTGTTGCTGTTTCTTTGCACTGTTGCCTTTTTCCGGGACCCGGAACGGATGGTGCCGGCAGATCCAAGTCTAGTCGTGGCGGCTGCTGATGGAACCGTGATAGACATTGTCGAATTGGACGAAAGCGAGGTGCTCAAAACAAAAACGCGCCGTGTCGGAATTTTTTTATCGATCTTTGACGTCCACACGAACCGCGCACCTATCGATGGCCGGATCGTTTACCGGCAACATCGAGTGGGGCTTTGTCTCGATGCACGCCGCCCTGATTGTTCCGAGAAGAACGAATCAATAACCTGGGCTTTCGAGAATCCGCGCGTCACTGTTGTCGTGCGCCAGATCACTGGAGCAATTGCGAGACGCATCGTGGCCTGGGCTCAGATCGGCGACGAATTAAAGAAAGGCGATCGCTTCGGAATGATTCGCTTCGGTTCACGAACAGAATTATATTTGCCATTGAACGCTGAACTGCTCGTGAAAGTGGGAGACCACGTTTTTGGCGGATCGACAATCGTCGCGCGTCTTTCCAGTTAATGAACGAACAACTACCTCCAAAGATTTATCTGCTGCCGAATTTGATGACAGCAGGAAACTTGTTTTGCGGCTTCACTGCCACGCTCAAAATTCTTGAGGGGGCGTTGCTCCAAGCGTCCAATCCAGATGCAGCTGGTGATCTTTTTCACACGGCCATCTGGTTTGTTCTCGGCGCGTTCGTCTTTGATTTTCTGGATGGCCGGCTTGCGCGGCTTGGCGGACATGAGAGTCCATTCGGCCGCGAGTTCGATTCATTAGCGGATATTGTCTCATTCGGGCTTGCCCCGGCGCTGATGGTTTACCGCGTGGTGTTACAGGAATTCCCGCGCGCGTGCTGGATTATCGCGTTCATTTACCTAGCCTGCGGCGCGCTGCGTCTGGCCCGTTTCAATTCCGCGGCCACCGGACATAATGGAGCTCAACATCAAAATACCTTCACCGGTTTTCCCATTCCAGCTGCCGCTGGCTTAATTGCGTCGATCACATTGTTTCTCCTTTGGCTTGCCGAGGGTGAACATCACCTCGGCAACTGGAAATTCGTTCTGCCCCCCCTCTTGCTTTTTCTCTCCTTTATGATGTTCAGCCGGTTCGAATATCCGAGCTTCAAGGGGATCAACTGGAAAACAAAGAAGTCGATCCCGCGGTTTCTTATTATCAGTTTGATCGTGATCTTCACGGTGATGAATTACGAATGGATGCCGGCTGTGCTTTTTCTTTCCTATTTGCTCTACGGATTTCTCCGGCCCTGGCTGTCCCGCGAATGGCGGCGCGGAATCGAAGAAGAAATCGGCGAAGAATCGCCCGCGGAAACTGCTGAACAAACGCGGTAGGCTCGACAATTTTCCCCGATGCGTGTGCGTCTCCCTTGCGATCCAGGTAAACGCAAGCTCGCCGCGGGACGAGTCCGTCCGATTGGCGGACCAGAGGCTCACGCTACCTTTGATTCAGTCGCGCGAGGATTTCGGGATCGCGCACGTCGGCCCATTCGCCAGTGATTTCGAGCGCTCTTACTTTTCTGCCCGAATGGGCGAGTGCGCGGATGGCGTCGGTTAATTCGTATTCGCCGCGCGGTGACAGCTTCAATTTTGCGGTGAATTCGAAAATGCTCGGTCGAAACGCGTAAAGCCCGGCGTTATACCAGGGACTCGTTGGCTCGCCCGACTCGGGTTTTTCGCGAAGATCGACAAGTTCCATTTCTTTGTTCAGGAAAACCGCGCCGCCTTTGCTGACGTCTTCGCCGCGCGTCACCGTGACGATTGCTTCGATGTCGTCCGGAAGATCAACCACGCGTTTGTAATTCGCCGGGTCCACCAAAATATCGCCGTAGCCTAAAACGAATGAAGAAGCGCCGACGAAATCGCGGGCAAGATCGACAACGCGACCGGTACCATCCTGCACTTCCTGCGTTGCATATTGAATAGCCGTATTGTAGCGGGAGCCGTCGCCGAAGAAATTCTGCACCGCATCGGCGTGATGGCCGACGACGATAAGAAAGTCGCGTACTCCTGCGTCGCGCAATCCTTCGACGATGTGCTGCAAAACCGGTTTGCCGCGTACTTCGATCATCGGTTTGGGAAGCGTGGCGGTGAGCTCGCGCATGCGCGTGCCCCGTCCTGCCGCGAGCACGACGGCCTTGTCGGTCTTCGCCATCAGTCTCTGCTTAACGTTGTCTTGCGGCGGCAATCACGATCCAGTCTTCTTTTCCGTGATGATTAGTGCAGGCAAATTAGCTTGCTTGATCATTTCACTCACTTTCGGCAAATCTTCATTTTTGATCTGCGCCCATTTTCCTAACTGCTCTTCGAGCTGGTTGCTCAACGTTTGAAATACGTCGAGTTGCGGCTTGGTCGGTTCACCATCACCGGACTCGATCGTGTGGCTAAACGTGTCAAACCGCTCATTCAACATGTTTGGGAAGGCAAGGTTTGCTTCCGAGCCTTTCATGTTCACCTGGATGAGTTTCTGCTCGACTTCGGACATTTTGTGATCGAGATCGTCCGCTGCTGCGAGCGCAGGTTTTAAGCGTTGATCGTCCCCGAAACGTTTGTGCAGGTTTTGAATTTGTGATCTGAGATCGCGGATTTCGTTGACTGCCTGATGCAGTTGCGAGATCCGATCGTTCACCTGCGCCGCTAATGTGAACTGTTTTTGCAATCCGGCCTCGTCTCCCTTTGTTCGCGGATCGATTACCAGATGCAGCGGCGCAGTCTGCGATTTGCCGCCGACAGTCAGTTTCACTTGATAATCGCCCGGCAACGCAAGCGGGCCCTTGGGGCCTGTACTGGAATAAAACGCGCCCGGGATTTGAATCGGATCATCGTAACGTAGGTCCCATGCAAAGCGGTTCATGCCTTCGCTGGCTGGAATCGTTTTCACGCGCTCGACGCGGTCAGGCCATTCAGGCGGTTGCTCGCCTTCTTTTTTTTCCTTGCTCGAAAGACGCCTCACGACTTTGCCCGAGGCATCGAGGATCTCGAGCGAGACTTCTTCTTTCGGTGCGGTCTTGAAATAATAATCGATGATTGCGCCGGGAGGCGGGTTATCACCGACCGGCTGGCGTTTGTCGAACTCCTCGGGGTAATGCAAACGCAAGGCGGTCTGGGGTTGATAGAGAATGACGTCAGCCTGGGCGGATTGCGTGTTCGCTTGACGAAGCGGCGTCAAGTCGTCCAGCACCCAGAAAGAGCGCCCGTGCGTCGCCACTACGAGATCATCATCTTTGACGACGAGATCGTGAATTGGCGATACTGGCAGATTCAATTGCAACGGCTGCCAGTGTGCTCCGTCATCGAACGAAACGAAGATCCCAAGCTCGGTTCCTGCGTAGAGCAAACCTTTACGCTTGGGATCTTCGCGCACCGCGTGCACATATGCGTCGTCGGGAATTCCGCGCACAATCGAGTTCCAGGTTCTCCCCAAATTGGTCGTCTTGAAAACGTACGGCTTAAAGTCGTCGAGTTTATGTCGATCCGCCGCGACATAAGCGGTATTGCCGTCGTGCGGTGATGGTTCGATCAGATCGATGGTGCTCCACTCCGCCATCTTCGGTGTGACGTTTGACCAATGCTGGCCGTCGTCGGTGGTGACCTGCACGAGACCGTCGTCTGTGCCTGCCCAGATCGTGCCTTGTTTTACTGGCGATTCGGCCAGTGCAAACACAGTGTCGTAATATTCGACGGACGTGATGTCGTTCGTTAACGGACCGCCGCTTGGTTGTTGTTTCGATTTGTCGTTGCGCGTGAGATCACCGCTGATTTGGGTCCAGCTTTGTCCATGATCGGTCGATTTGAAAACGCATTCGGCTGCGGTGTAGAGCACATCCGGGTTGTGCGGTGAAAGCATGAGCGGCGAGACCCATTGAAAACGATGGGCAAGATCAACAGCGCCATGCCCGGAATTGTCCAGAGGAACCGGACTAACGTCCTGCACGTCCTCTTTATTTTTGTCGTAGCGAGTGAGGTAGCCTTCGTTGTTGGAATAGATGATGTGCCAATCGCGTGGATCGGGCACGACGAAGCCGCATTCTCCACCACCGGCCACGAACCAATTTTCGCGTCCGATCACGCCAGAATCGCTGCGGCTGGCGATACCGACATTCGAGTTGTCCTGTTGCGCACCGTACATGTGGTAGGGGAATGCATTGTCCACGGCCACGTGGTAAAACTGCGCCGTGGGCTGGTTGTTTTGGGTCGTCCACGTTTTGCCACCGTCCGTGGAGATGCTGGCCCCGCCGTCATTCGCATTTGCAATGCGGTTTGGATTCGTCGGATCAATCCAGAGTCCGTGATGATCTCCGTGGCGCGCTGCCAACAGATTGAAAGTCTTTCCACCATCGACTGATTTAAAGAGTCCCGTGTTTAGGAGGTATACCGTATCCGCGGATTTTGGGTCAGCATAAACTTTGCTGAAATACCAGGCGCGCTGACGAAAGCGGCCATCGTCGTTTACGCGGGTCCAATGCTGCCCCGCATCGTCCGAGCGGTAGAGACCGCCTTCCTTGGCCTCGATGATTGCATAGACGCGGTTAGAATCCGCTCCGGAAACGGCGATGCCAATCTTGCCCAGGATTCCGCCCGGAAGGCCGTTTCCTTCGAGATGTTTCCACGTAACGCCGTTGTCTTCCGATCGATAAAGCCCGCTGCCAGGGCCGCCGCTGGAGAAAAACCATGGTTGCCGTCGCGCCTGCCAAAGTGATGCGAAAACGATGTTCGGGTTATGTGGATCGAAAACGATGTCGATCCCGCCCGTGTTTTCATCTTTCGACAAAACTTTCGTCCACGTCTTGCCGCCATCACTCGTGCGAAAAATTCCACGCTCCTGATTTGGACCAAAGGCGTGGCCTAACGCCGCCACCAGAACCACGTTCTCATTTCGTGGATCAACAATCAGCGCGCCGATCTGCCGCGTATCTTTCAAGCCGATATTCTCCCAGGTTTTTCCGGCGTCGATCGATTTGAAGACTCCAGTCCCGTAGGTTGTATCACCGCGGATGGCCGCTTCGCCCGTGCCGGCGTAAATCACATTGTGATCAGATGGCGCGACTGCGACGGCGCCAATCGAAGAAATCGGTTGTTTATCGAAAAGCGGAATCCAATTCGCGCCGCCATCGATTGTCTTCCACACTCCGCCCGCAACCGCGCCAAAATAATAAGTGTCCGGTTCTCCAGGGACGCCCTCGATCGCTAGCGCGCGGCCGCCTCGAAAGGGCCCGATCTGTCGCCATTGCATTCCCTTAAACAATTTTTCGTCCACTGTTCCGGGCGGTACCGCTGTCGGAGATGGACTTGCCGCCAGTGTCGGAGTGGGCGAGCCGACGCCGGGTCCACCGCCGCGCGGCGTTGGATTGACGGCAAACGCATGTGAACAGACAAAGGTAAAAGCAGCCAAAATCAATTCCGGCGCGGCCGGAAAACGCAAAGTGCACTTAATCATCCGCCTAAGGTGAAAAGCTTCCAACGCGGTTCAACTGGAATATCTGCTGTCGCCTGCTGCTCGGAACTTCTACTGTCCGCGCACGGCGAGGATGTAGGCGACAATGGCGTCGCGTTCTGCGGGCCTCAAGTTTGAGCGGTGGGCCATGCTGTCTACAATTTTTGGCCAATCCTCGGTGCTGTAACGCCAGAATGCCGGCAGCGTATGACACTCGATACAACGATGAACAAACAGCGCACGCCCTTCGCTCAGCATCGCGATGTCACGATGCGGGTCGGAGCCATTACGCACCAGTTCAACCGTAACCGGCGGAGGCGTAAAACTCGTCGTTCCACAACTGCTAAGATCGACAAGGCAAGTGATCGCCATGATCCAGATCGCGAGCCTTCTCATTTCACAGAGCAATTCCAAAGATCGTCCGCAGTTGGAAATCTGGTTCATCCTTGGTGTCCGTCGCCTGCGCAAGGGCGGTCATGGTCACGAACCAGTTTTGGCGGCGATAGGAAACGTTCGGTCCAACCAAAAGATTTCTTATTTTTTCCTCATCGCGCCATTCTAGGAAAACGAACTCATGGAGCAGCTCCAGGCCCACGGAGAGGCGTGGTGAAACTTCATAGCTTGCTCCGATTGCCTGACTGAATTCGCTTTCGCGTTCGGACAAATCGTTTCCTTCCCACACCGATTCGAGTGTCGTGTTATATGCCAGAATAAGCGGCCCGAGATTTTTCTGCGCGATCAATTTCGATTCCAGTTCGATCAGTCGATCGCCACCTTTTAGTTCACAGTAGGCCGACAATCCCACGGGATCGACAACCGGATTCGTCAAGTTATAGATCAACTCAAGCGCCGTGTCGGAATACGCAAACCCGGAATGTTCACGGTCGTTCTGGTAAAACCAGTCCGCCAGATAGACGCTCGTCTGAAAGTTCTCCGTTACACCGTATTCGAGTTCGTGACGAAAATCGACTTGATCGAATCGTCCAGTTCCGGTCGCGTGTTGCCACGTAATCCAGTTCTCCAATTCCAAGCTGCCGGGGGCTAAAGTGTTCGCTTCGTAGAGAAAAGTGAAATGGCGCACGCCGCCAAAGGACATCGATACACCAAGCGCGACAGCGAAAATGCAAAGCAGCAGTCTTTGTATCACGAGTGTAAGATGAGGGCGCGCGCGCGGCTCAGGCGCGTCCCGCAGATGCGGCGGCTACGCGCGGGCCGCTCTCCGCTGCAGGCGCGGTCTGCTTGTCAGCGAAGGTTTTCGAAGTGCCGGCTGCTCTGCTCTGAAACGCAGCAGGCGAGCCTGCCTGTGCAGCGCTCCCCAAACTTTCCACGATTGCGGCCTTGGCTTCCGCCTGCGCTTCCTCGACCGGCTCGGCGTTTTGAGGCGGCGCGCCGCCAAGATGTCGAGCCGCGTAGTACGATCCAATCACTAAGACCGCTGCGATCAATTGCGCTACGAGCGTTTCGACAGTCGGAAACACGGCGAACCACATTCCCATCCACGGTGGAATCACGTTCGCCAACTGAGTGATCCGCGTCGTCGGTATCCAGTGCGCCAATTGCATCTCCTGCGCTTGTTCGCCCACCATCACCAGCAGCACCATGCCGAGAAGAATCCCAGTCGTGATCAACATCTTTCGATAGGGGAGACGCTGTTGAAGAACAAATGTCAGGATGGCTACCAATCCTGTGAGCACAATGCCCAGCAGCGCGCCTTTCAGCACTACGCCGCCGCCCAGCCGCAGATAATAGCTTTGCAAAAAAAGAACCACCTCGAATCCTTCGCGGTAAAGCGAAGTGAATCCGAGCAGGATCAATCCCCACCAGAGATGCCTCTGCGAAATTTCGACCGCGCGCGCATTTTCCAGCAGCGCTTTCCGCCGGCGATTGTGAGCGCGAATCCAGCCGCCCCAGTAAATCTTGTGGAAAAACCAATTCATGATCACGAGCAGAACGATCACGGCAAGCAGTCCGGTCGCCGCCTGTAAGTCGAGTGCCGACATATTGTCGCTGAGCGACCCGACAATTCGCACGGCGATACACCAAGTGATCAAACTCGCGACAAACGCCAAGCCCGCACCAAAAGCGACCGGTCGCCGATGGCCGCGCTTCGTGCCCGTCATACTAGCGGTGATGGCGGCCAGCACGAGAATGCATTCCAATCCTTCTCGAAAAACGAGAATGCCGATGTCGAGAAACGCTACGGTCGGGCTCGTGTTGGGACGCATCGGATCGGGCGCGCCTTGTGCGGTGACTCCTTGCCAAACCAGCGTTGCGATCACAAAAAGCGCGGCCGCGACGACGCCGATGCGCAGAGCAGGCTTCATTTCAGCTGGGAACTTATCACAGACGCAACATAGTTGCTGCCGATCAGTTGCGTTTTTTTAGCGGCTGCTTGCTGGTGTGAAGGCCATCCCGATTCGTCATTTTCATAGAGCCGGGGATTGCCGTGCTGCAAGAGTCGTTTAGGATCGTGCGCAATGCCGGAATACGTTCTGGGTCATCATTTGAAAGGCGAGGGGAAGCGACTGGCGTTGATGTCGGAATTGCTCGATCCGATGCATCGTCGCCACATCGAGGAGCTCGATATTGTTAAGCCCGGCGCGCGGACGCTCGAAGTTGGATGTGGCAACGGATCGATCTCCGCGTGGCTCGCCCGGCGTGTCAGTCCCGACGGGAAAGCAGTGGCGGTTGATCTCGATCTGTCGTTAATCGACGTGCGCGCGCCCAATCTTGAGTTGCGCCAGGACGACATCGTTGCGGCACCGGTGGATCGTCGCAGCTTCGATCTCGTAACTGCGCGCGCTGTGCTCCATCACGTTGCGAATGTCGAAGCGGCGATCGGAAATCTCGTTGCAAGTCTGCGCCCAGACGGGGCAATTCTGCTCATCGAGCCTGATTTTCTTCCAGTTAGCGTTGCTAAGCCGCCGTGCACGGCCGCGCGCGGGACGGCTGACCAAATTTACCTGGGCAAAAAGTGGCAGCGCGTACGGGAGTCGAACCCGTGCACCAGCCTTGAGAGGGCTGTGTCCTAACCACTAGACGAACGCGCCATAAATTCCAAAGCGTGTAGAATAGCTACACCATAAGGGGTCGGCAAGGCACCGGACCAGAAACTATTTCGGGTTCTTCTTATGCTTCTGCTCGGGCGACGGCGTCGGAGTCGGAATGCCCACAGAGCTGTCTGTTAAGTGACGTACGCGCGGTTGCTTAGTGGGCCGGATATGCCCGTCCTTCAGTGATTGCAATGCTAACTTTATTTCCGCGTTCGAAGCTAAAGCCGACATCCGCTCATAATAAATATTGTAGTACTCACGAACACGTTTCCGTTTCTCCAAATCGGTATGTGCAGTGTGAGTAGCTGCCTCCGCAGCGCGGACCGAGGGATCGTTCGCGACCTGATTTTTCAAGCGTCTCCATTCAATGTGTAGCTGCTGTTCGTCCGCCTTCTTGCCTAGGGAGGTTTTCTTAAAAGCTTCATCCAGTTGCGACAACTCCGGAACGTCGGGGCCGTTCGGTCCCGGAGAAGGTGTGGCCGTGGTCGCCGGTTGTTTTTCTCCTGAGTAAAGATCGACAGACGGCGGCGCCGCGTCCTGCGCACGCAATGTTCCGGTTCCAAGCGTCAATAGAATAATTAACTCGCGTATCTTCATTCCCCGTTTTCGGCGCAATGTAATCGGATTCTGTGGTCCTGGCGACCAGCCAATCCATTAAAATCAATCGGGGCGAGAGGATTTGAACCTTCGACCTGTCGCCGCGGCGACCGCTCTACAATGGCCTATTCAGTTCATCTCTGCCGCGCCCAGTTTTGTAATATCGCTCGCGTTGCGCTGCTTCGGGGCGAGTGACAAAGCTTTCGCTGTGGAGCAGGATCCATGGCGCGCCATGCTTCGTAGCCTTGGAATCGCCGGCATTATGCGGCGAATACGGTCATTCAGATTTTTGCAGGAACCAACATAGCGGCGTCCTGTTTTTTGATTCGACAACACGTAACAATAAAACATTTTCCGATTTTCAGGCTCAGAATCGGGGCGAGAGGATTTGAACCTCCGACCTCGTGGTCCCAAACCACGCGCTCTACCAAGCTAAGCTACGCCCCGAAAATGCAGCTTGATTGTTACCACGAATTCTGTCATCGCGCATCTTGAGAGCGAACGCCCTACGTTCCGCAATTGGTGTCTTCGCCAAATCACTGGATTCAGATTTCGTAGCCCAGGTTCGTCGCCAATCGTTTCTCTACCGCGGCGATTGGCTCGCCTCTCCTCGCGGCGTAATCGATAACCTGATCACGCCCTATCTGGCCGATAGCGAAATACTTCGCGTCCGGGTGCGAGAAATAAAGTCCGCTCACGCTCGCGCCGGGATGCATTGCATATGATTCCGTCAGTTTGATGGCCGCGTTCTTCTCAGCGCCGAGCAAATCGAACAACGTTCGCTTCTCCGCATGATCGGGACAGGCCGGATAACCGGCAGCCGGCCGGATGCCGCGATATTTTTCTCGGATAAGATCGACATTCGACAATTTTTCGTTGCGGCCAAAGCCCCACGCGATCCGCGCTTGCTTGTGCAAGTATTCGGCAAACGCCTCCGCTAATCGATCGGCTAGCGCCTTGGTCAGAATCCCGCTGTAATCGTCGTGCTCTTTCTTGAATCGCTCTGCAAGTTCGTCGCCGCCATGAATCGAAACCGCGAACCCACCGAGATAATCTTCCGATTGCGCATTGCTCGCCGGGGCGGGTAAACTTCCTGCGGATTGCGGAAAGATGAAATCCGCCAGGCAATGATTGAATTGGCCAGCCGGCTTTTGCATTTGCTGCCGCAAAAAATAGAACGTCGCCAGCTTCTTTGATCGCGTGTCGTCCGTGTAAAGATCGACGTCATCACCCGTCGAGTTTGCTGGCCAAAAGCTATAAACGCCGCGCGCCTCAAGCAGATTCTTCGCGATGATTTGCTCGAGCAATTTCTGCGCGTCGTCGAAAAGCTCGCGTGCTTGTTTGCCGATTACAGGATCATCGAAGATCGCTGGATAACGTCCGCGCAATTCCCAAGCATGAAAAAAGGGCGACCAATCGATGAAGGGAACCAGATCGCCGAGCGCGATTGCGGTTCTCTGGGGAGCGCACGCCGCTGGCGTGCCCGTCTCGGCCGTTGGCCGAGACGCCTCCTTCGCGGGATACCATACCCAAGGGTAATCCTCACCCGGACGAGCGACGCCTCCATCCCACGGATTTCGCGTGATGTATTCAAATTTTTCCTGTAAATCGCTCTCAGATCGAATCAAACGATCAAAGGATTCACGCTCCCACACCGCTCCGCTCTTTTGTTCGGCCTTATTGATTTCGTGGGCGGTGAATGACTTGATGGTGTGCAGAATCTCGGTCAGCGAATAGAAATCCGTCACGTCAGAAGTGTCGAGCCTTACCCGTGGCTCAATTAGGATGTGGACGTGATCCGGCATCACGCACGCTGCGTACAGTTCGTATCGCCGCTCATTCCAATTTAGAACGCAATCCAGAACAATGTTGCGAGCGGCGTCACTCAACGTTCGCCGACCGCTGGTGCTCCACGTAATTGCGTATTTTGCCCACGGCCTTTGGAAATGGGGAAGATGACGTTTGGAATAGCGCACGTCGGCAGAAGTTTCAGGCGGGCCGCCGGAAACTACACGCGAGCCGCGTGTGCTCCCCAAATCCGCGCTCCCCGGATCACTCGCGCACACCCGCACTCCAAGGAAATCCGGCCGTGGCAGTGTGTATGTGTCCCAATCAATTCGTGTCCGATTCGTCCTCGCCTGCTCAAGCGGCATCAATTTTTTCTGGCGAGTTTTTGCCGCGTGCTCTTCGCGTAATCGCGCGTAATCCGCGCGGGTTTTTGCATCGAACTCCGATTTCAATTCCTTTTTCAACAACGAACTCACCACGCCCACGGCGCGCGATGCGTCGAGTACGTGTACAATGCTGCCATGGTAATGCGGCGCGATTTTTACTGCCGTGTGCGCGCGGCTCGTCGTCGCCCCGCCAATCAAGAGCGGCACGTCGAAGCTTTCGCGCTCCATCTCCTGCGCCACATGCACCATCTCGTCGAGTGAGGGCGTGATCAGCCCGCTTAGCCCGATCGCGTCCGCGTTTTTATCGCGCGCCGTCTCCAAAATTTTCGCCGCTGGCACCATCACGCCCAGATCGATCACGTCGTAGTTGTTACACTGCAACACGACGCCGACGATGTTTTTGCCGATGTCGTGCACGTCGCCTTTCACGGTCGCCATCACGATGCGTCCTTGCGGCTTCGCGCCAGCCGTTTTCTCTGCCTCCATGAACGGCATGAGATACGCCACCGCTTTCTTCATCACGCGCGCGCTCTTAACCACTTGCGGCAGAAACATCTTGCCGGATCCAAAAAGATCGCCGACTACGCTCATCCCGGCCATAAGCGGGCCTTCGATCACGTCAAGCGGGCGCTTGCATTTTTGCCGTGCTTCCTCAGTGTCGATGTCGATGTAATCGACAATGCCTTTCACGAGGGCGTGTTTCAGACGCTCCTCCACACTCTCAGCGCGCCACACTTCATCTTTGATCGGCGCTTGGTCTTTGGCCTTCACCCTTTCTGCGAAATCGATTAGCCGCTCGGTCGCGTCATCACGACGATTCAAAAGCACGTCTTCCACGCGTTCACGCAGCTCTGGCTCGATTTCTTCATAGACCGCCAGTTGTCCGGCGTTGACGATTCCCATGTCGAGACCGGCTCGAATCGCGTGAAAAAGAAACGCGGCGTGCATCGCTTCGCGCACGGTGTTATTGCCGCGGAACGAAAATGAGATGTTGCTTACGCCGCCGCTTACCCGGGCACCGGGAAGGTTTGCTTTGATCCAGCGCGTTGCCTCGATGAAATCGACTGCGTAATTGCGATGCTCCTCCAGACCGGTTGCGACCGTGAGAATGTTTGGGTCGAAGATGATGTCGCTCGCTGGGAAATCGGCCTGTTCGGTCAGCAATGCGTAAGCGCCCTCGCAGATGTCGATCTTGCGTTGGAAATTATCGGCCTGGCCTTGCTCATCGAACGCCATCACAATGACCGCTGCGCCATAACGCCGAATCAATCGCGCTTGTCGCAAAAATTCCCCTTCGCCGTTCTTTAGGCTAATGGAGTTGACGACCGGTTTGCCTTGGACGCATTTGAGGCCGGCCTCAATCACGCTCCACTTTGAGCTGTCGATTACAATCGGAATTCGCGCGATGTCCGGTTCGCTGCCGAGCAGATTCAGGAAGCGCGTCATCGCCGCTTCCGAATCGATCATCGCTTCGTCCATGTTCACATCCAGCAGGTTCGCGCCGCCTTGGACCTGTTGACGCGCAATCGCGAGCGCGCCCTCGAAATTTTCGCTGAGAATCAACTTCGAAAACTTGGGCGAGCCAGTGATGTTTGTGCGCTCGCCGATAACAGCAAACCCGAACTCGGGTGTAATTTTCAGCGGCTCCAGCCCGGATAATTGTAGGGCGTTGTCGCGCGCGTGATCGGGCGTGGTGGGGAGCGCACGCGCCTCGCGTGCTGCCTTCGGCGCCCTCGCCGAAGACCCCTGTGGCGTCCATAACCACGGATAATCTTCGTTCTGTTGAGCGACTCCTACGTCCCAGGGGTTCCGACAGATATAGTGAAATTTTTCTTGTAGATCAGATTCCGACCGAATGACCCGATCAAATGATTCTTTTTCCCAAACAGGTCCGGTTGTCTTTTGGAGTTTATTGATCTCGTGTGCGGTGAACGATTTTACTGACTGCATTAGCTCTGCGATCGGCCAGAAGACGGGATTTTCGTCCGCATCGAATTCCTTCGGCCATGGCTGCAGGAGCAAATGCGCGTGATCTGGCATGACGCAGGCAACATAGAGCTCATAGCGTTTATCATGAAAATGCCGGAGCGCATTGAGCACGATGGTTCGCGCTGCCGGCGATAGCTGCTTGCGCCGACGCGTACTGATTGTAATGGCGTAAACGGCCCATGGTCGGTCGAAATGCGGAAGGTGGCGTTTCGTGTAGCGCGCGCCCTCGGATTGGGGAGCATACGCGTCCCGCGTGTTGGTCGTTGCGTCTCGCGACGACGAACTTTCAGATTTGGAAGCTCGCGAAAGCGAGACACCTTCGCCAACACCCGAGACGGGTGTGCTCCCCGGAACCGCGCGTGCACTCCCCAAATACCGCGATGCCACGCGTCGTGGCGCTAATCCGCGCACCGCTTCAGCTAGCGCGCGGATGTGTTCCGGCGTTGTGCCGCAACAGCCACCGACCACGTTGAGCCAGCCGTTTTCGGCCCATCTCGAGACCTTCGGCGCAAAGGTCTCTGGCGTTTCCGGAAAACCGGTGGGCGAGAGCGGATCAGGAAGCCCGGCATTCGGATACGCACTCATGTAGTAGGGAGAGATGCGCGCCAGCTCTTCAATAAACGGCTCCATCTCGTCCGGGCCGAGCGAACAATTCAATCCGACAATCAACGGGTGTGCGTGTGCAATCGAGATAAGAATCCCTTCTACGGTTTGACCGCTCAGGTTTCGGCCGGCTTTGTCGATGACGGTTCCTGAAATCATCAGCGGCAGTTTCCTGCCGGTTTCTTCAAAAACTTCCGCAATTGCAAAAAGCGCCGCTTTGGCGTTGAGCGTGTCGAAAATTGTTTCGACAAGCAGAAGATCGACATCTCCTTCCACCAGCGCTTTCGCCTGATCGGAATACGTTTGTCTTAGCTGGTCAAACGAGACGGCGCGAAATGCCGGATCACTAACATCGGACGAGATCGACGCGGCAACGGGGAGGGGACCCATCGACCCGGCAACGAATCGGTGCGTTCCCGTTTGTTCAGCAATGCGCCGCGCCGCGCGGCGGGCAATCTTCGCCGCCGCAAGATTGATCTCGCGTACGAGCGCACGAAGATCAACATCGTCCACCACGCGTTGAAAAAACTTCTGGTCCTTGCGTCCTCGCGGCGGTTCACCCTGAAATAAAAAGTCGTGGAGACCGATCGTGGTCGCACTGAACGTATTCGTCTCGACGATGTCCGCGCCGGCCTCGAGGTACTGCGAATGAATTTCTTCGATGATTTGTGGCTGAGTTAAGTTCAGCAGTTCGAGGCTGCCTTTAAGATCTTTGCCTTGCCAATCGACAAACCGCTTTCCTCGATAATCGCTTTCCGAAAGCTTATGGCGCTGGATCATTGTGCCCATGGCGCCATCGAGCACGACGATGCGCTCGCGTAAAAGCGTCTCCAGTGGATGAAGCCCGTTTGTTGCCATAATTGTTTCGGAACTAAACGGCGTTTCCCTTGTCGATCAAGAAACAAATTGACGTATCATGATGCGTAGATGCGTTCGTTTATTCTTACTCGTGATCAGCCTGTTTCAAACACGAATCGACACGAATGCATTCGGATTGGGGGGCGCACCCGCCTCGGGTGCGGGCGGAAGCGTCTCGCTTTCGCGGAATTCCCAGTACGAAAGTTCGTGATCGCGCGGACGCGATCACCAGCACCCGAGACGGGCGCGCTCCCCAGATTTTCAGCGGCGGGAATTAGCCTAACCAAACGAATGAAGTTTTCTAAATTCGCATCTATCCGTGTGATTCGCGGGCTTCCCAACTGTATTTGTGTCTATTCGCCTGGCATGCCGGAGCGAGCAAAGGCAGATGTTCATTAGTGGTTTGTCGCGCGGATTTCCGCGAGAAACGAATTTCCCTGTGTTGCGAGTCGCTCTTCCAGTTTCTTCGTACAATCGCAGTCGCAACACGCCCAAGGATCCGTGCCAATCTCGTGCCGGCACGTGCGACGGGAATGCGCATCCTTCACGCTGAGCAGTTCAAAATATTCTTCCCAATACGGACGTTCCTCAGCCAGCGGCGGATCACAAAAGCAGGTCTCAACCCAAGTGGCCACTCCCTGATCGTTGACTCGCGCCTGCTCCATGTCGTACACGTATTCGTCGCCAGCGATGGAGCCCCTTCCAAGCGTTCGACTTTCGATGGCGCCAAGAAGTGCGGAAGTTTTTCCCGGTTTTACCCGGCCCTTAACAAGGTAACGCATGGACGCAGTATAACACAGGTAGGGGCGGTTCACCGAACCGCCTGGGCGATTGAGGTCAATCGACTCTAGCTGAATTAAAAGGCGTTTGGCATAAACGCCTCTGCATGTGATCCGACTGGCAGCCCTTTACGGCGCAATGCGATCGGTGAGTGTGTCGGTATGAAAATCGGTGTGTTCACGCAAACGCAACCAGGGACTATCCTTCTTCGTGGTCTGCGCTATACCGTTTTTCTCGCCCGTGGCAAAGTCTTCCCACGAAATTGTAACGAGCGATGGAAAGAAACGTCCACGCGGCGCCTTCCAGGTGCTGCATCAACACGTTGCCCGCCGTCGTGTCACCTGCCGCGCTTGGCACCTCGCTGAGCATCTTTTCCAATTGCTCGCGATGACCGGGAGCAGGACGATAATAGGAGACAGAATAAACCGAGCCCGCAGTCTTGGATGCTGAGTCTCCCTCAATTCCCATGGCGCGGGGGAACTCCTCCCACGAAGGACCGTTCACAAAAGTATCGGTGTGCCACGCGCTCAGGTCGCGTTTATCCGGAGGCACGGGAGTGCCCGCAGCTTCCACAGTCGCTTTTGTGCCAAGATGCGTAATGACCACGTAATCCCATGCGTCGCCATCCTGATGGCGAAGCACAATGAAGTGTGTTGGCATCGGCGTGTTGGGATTCGGCGTCTTCAGCCAATCGCCCAACTGCACCGCTTTGCCGAGAGCAGCCTTGGTGAAGTGGACGTGATAAACATCAGTTCGTTTACCAGCCCCGGCTGGCGCCGGTCGCTTTTCACTTGCAGCGGACTTTGGCGAGCCCTGGCCCTGAACAAATGTAACAGGCAACAGGCTAAATAATGAGATGGCGATAATAGTAGTGATTGATTTCATAATTATTTTTCTTTCTGACTTTAGGTTGAACGAAAGCAGAGGGTTATGCAGGCACTCATTTCGCCCGTCAACGTTTATTTCGAATAAAGGTAGGGGCGGTTCACCCGAACCGCCCAGGCGCGTGGCGACAAGTACGAGGCACCTGCGCTGCCCAATCGCATTAGTTTGTGTTTATTCGTGTTGATTCGTGGCTACTCAAACATCAAAAACGCTTTAATCCCTCACTCGCATGACCACACAACTGCCTTGCACTTCAAGATCGTATCTACAACTCTTGTTAATCAGCATCCGCGTCATCTGCGTCATCCGCGGTCAACGAGTTCTGAAGAATTATTGTTAATTCGTGTGCATTCGTGGTTAGCGTCCGTGTTATCCGCTGCCTGCCCGCCGTGGCGGTAATTCGCGCTTGATTCCTCGCGCGTTTCGGATTGGGGAGCACTCGCCTCGCGTGTTTGTTTTCGGTGTTTCGCCGAAACGATGTTCTTTTCACCCGTGAATCACACCAATCGACACGAATTAAAAAGTCGTTTGATTAACGTGATTCGTGGGGAAACCCTGCCTTCGTGTTTTTTGCGCTCAGCTTATATCGAAGGCAAACCTAAGTGCATGACGGATCTTGCGGAGCACTTCATCTGGCAGGTTCGCCCAACTTGCG
>Ga0209377_1000445_pt1 | contig 27565 bp, 30 predicted proteins | sample GraSoiAngelo_141_FD_185898 | JGI IMG/M metagenome (GOLD analysis project Ga0209377, IMG submission 185898) | Grasslands soil microbial communities from the Angelo Coastal Reserve, California, USA - 14_0929_12_40cm (SPAdes) (version 2) | ecosystem: Environmental > Terrestrial > Soil > Grasslands ...
CCAGTGGTTGGTCAGCCGCTCGGTGACGGGATCCTCGAACAGGATCACCCAGCCGATGCCGCGCATGCCGGCGATCGTCTGAAAGTTCTCCAGCCACTGCTCGACTGATCCGAAGGTCTCGGCGAGCGCGCGCCCGAGCGCCTGTCGATCCGTGGGCCGGGCTTCGCCCCCCGCTTTCAGGTTGGAGAAGTAGAGCTCGTGCAGGACCATGCCGTCGTACTCGAACGCGAGCCGACGAGTTCCTTCGGCGAGGCTGAAATCCTTCCCGGCCTCCTTGCGGTCGGCGCGCATCTCGGAGAGCTCCTGCACCAGCGAGTTCACCTGCTTGACGTATCCCGCGTAGAGATCGAGGTGCTCGGTGATCTGAGCGTCCGAGATCCCGCTGAGCCCTCGGAGGTGATCGAAGGATTTGGCGCTATATGTGGCTCGGCCATCTTTCTTCATCGTCTTCACGAACCTCCTGGTCTCCCAGTCCTGGAAGATCCGTGCCAGGCAGGCGCGCCAAGGATCCGTCAGGCACGCCCCATGCAATACCCTCAGATGCGCAAGAGCGGACTTCGGCAGGCGAGATGAGCCTGCGGGCAGGCGGAGTGAACACATCGAAGACGGAAGGGAGATTCGTGATGATCTACTACGCGCTCGTCTTCTTGATCGTCGGGCTAGTGGCCGGCGCGCTTGGATTATTCGGCATCGCGGCGATCGCCGGGCAGATCTCGTGGGTCCTGTTTCTGGTTGGCATCGTCCTCCTCGTCATCCATCTGGCGAGCGGGCGACGCGTATCGATGTGATGACGGGACGCGCCCTGTAGTTCTTTCCCGGTAACGTTCACCGACCATGTAACAACTACACGAGCCGAGTCCAGGGACGGTGGCGCCGATCGGCGCCACCGTCCGGACTCATAGTTCCCTACGGACTCAGGGCGACTTCTTGCCGAGCTCGGCGACCGCCCGGTCCCGGTAGGCGAAGTTGAACAGGCGATTCACGGGCAGCAGATCCTTGTACTTCAGATGGCCGAGCTCGGAGGCCAGGCGCTGCATCGAGTCGAGCACCGAGGGGTCCATTTCGAGGTTCGGATCGAGCACGTGAGCGCGCGCGCGCCGGATGACATCGGCCTTGGCGCCGGTGTACTTCACCATCAGGTCGATGTTCCGCTCCTGCTTCCAGCCGTTGTCCAGGCCGAGATCGCGCGCGGCCTTCACGTAGGCGACCATGACCTTGTGGGCCAGCTCGGGGTTCTTCGCCGCCCAGTCCTTGTTCCAGAAGATCGCGGTGATCGGCGTGGCCTTGGCGCCAGCCGGACGGGGCAGGGGCCGCAGCGCGACGCCACGCTCCTCGGCCAGGGTCGGAAACGGTTCCGTGAGGATTGCCGCCTCGACCGCGCCTGACTCGAGCGCGGGCACCATGTCGGGGAACGGCATGATCTTGATCTGCACGTCCTTCAAGCCGAGGCCGTCCCGCTTGAGAGCCTGGTCGAGCATCCATTCGACGGCCGCGCCGCGCACGTTCAGGGCGACGGGCTTGCCCTTGAGATTGCCGATGCGCTTGATCTCTTTCTCCCAGGAGGCCTTGCGCACGGTGAAGTAGTCCTCGACATAGCCTGAATGCAGCGGTGCCACGAACTCGACGGGCAGAGACGCCGCCACCGCGTTGAAGCCCGCGGCGCCCATCCCGGTGCCGCCCATGTTGAGCTGGCCGGTCGCGACCTGCGACAGGATCTCACTTCCGCCGCTCAGGCGAACGGTTTCCACGGCGATGTCGGCGGCCGGCAGATGCCGGTCGGCCATGATGTAGAGCGCCGCGAACGAGTCGGAGGGAATGTAGCCGACCTTCACCAGGGGCTTCGTCTGCGGCGACACCGGCGCCACGGCGGCGAGGCCCGCCAGGACGACCACGGTCACCCAGACTCCCGGTCTACGCGTCAGGCCCATGGATGCCTCCATGTGTTCGGCGTCGTATTAGCGGGCAGGTGGATATGATCAGCGCGGGGACTGGACGAGTCGCGTGATCTCACCGGGCTTCGGCACGCGGCCGATCAGGCGTCTGGAGAAAACGGTCCGGCCGTCCACCGTCACCGTCAGCTCCCCGAGGCCGCCCCAGCGGATCGTCGCCGGCACCTGAAGCGTCTCCTTGAGCTCGTCACGGAGGCGCACTGCCTCCCGCCTCAGGTCCATTCAGAGCGCGCAGCGCTTGATCTCGATGTTCAACAATCGGGTTGTAGAACACATCGCCGGGGAAGGCAAGTGCGGTCTTGACGAGCGTTCCGGGGCGCTGTATATCCCTCGACACGGCGGGCGCCAGAGATGGTGGGAACCCTCGACGTCGTTCTCGAGTTACTCGCCCGTCACTCGACGACGTCGGCCCTGCAGGCGATGTCGATCTCAGGTTCGATCCACGAGGAGGAGGACCCATGAGAACGGAACGTCTGGTGTCCCTGGTGGTCGGCACCGTGCTGGTCCTGGGCGCGTCCCTGGCGAGCGCGCAGCAGCCCGCCGCCGCTCCGCCGCCACCGCCGCCGCCGTACGGCCCCCCCATCACGCTCGAGCAGGCGAAGAAGGTCATGGTGGGCGCCGAGGCCGAGGCAAAGAAGAACAACTGGAACGTCGTCATGGTCGTCCTGGACTCGGGCGGCAACCTCGTCATGCTCCAGCGGATGGACGGCGCTCAGTTCGGTAGCATCGAGGTCGCCAGGGACAAGGCCTACTCGGCCGTGGCGTTCCGCCGACCCACCAAGGCGTTCGACGATGCCCTCGCGCAGGGTGGCGCGAACCTTCGCATTCTCAGGCTTTCGGGCGCGAGCCCGCTCGAGGGCGGGATCCCGATTATCCAGGACGGCAAGCTGATCGGCGCGGTTGGCGTGTCGGGTGTCACCTCCGCTCAAGACGCTCAGATCGGCCGGGCGGGAATCGAGAATCTGAAGTAGTCGGACGAGCGGTGGACTGGGCCGGGCGCGGGCGGCCCGGCCCGGTCCGCCGTTTCGCGCGGCTCGGGCTCAGATCTGGGCTCTGGCGTCGCCGAGACGTTCGTCACGTTGGATCGCGCTGGCCAGCGCGACGAGCGCACGGCCGAAGCGCACCGCGTCCTCGGCGAGCCCGGGATCCATCGGGGCGTCGCCGCCCGATGAGCGGATCACTCCGTAGAGAACCGGCGGCACGACGTACGCGCCGAAGTAGCGCACGAGCAGGTCCATCAACGGATCGACGCCCATGAAATGGTGATGCGAGCCTCCCGTCGCCACGATGCCGACCGCCTTCGCGCGCAACGGCCCCTCGAATCGCTCGGACGGCCCACCGCGCGGCACTCGTTCGAGTAATTCTTTGAGTACTGCCGCATAGGTCGACCGGTACATCGGGGTGCCGAGCACGACCGCGTCGGCGCCCGCCAGGCTCTGCACGTAGCCTTCGACCCGAGCCTGACCGAGCGGGCCCGCGCCGAGGTGGATCGCGGTGACCGTCACTCCCGCCTGCGAGTCGCGCCCGGCCTCCAGCACCCGGCCGACCAGACGATCGGTATTGCCACCAGCCTGCGAAGCCACGACCGCGACGACGTGGATCGGCGTATCCAAATTCGTGAGCCCCCTTTCTGATAGGCACGCCTCGGCCGGCGGGGCCCCAGCCCCGCGACGGCCTGCAGCGCACACAACCGCGAAGGATATACAATCCCCGGCGCACCGATGCCCACGCGCGATCCCAAAGTCCTCGTGAGCGAGGTCAGCGTGACCTTCGAAAGCCACGGTCGCTCGGTCGTGGCGCTGGATCGGATCTCGCTCCAGGCCCAGGTCGGCGAGTTCCTCTGCATCGTCGGGCCGAGCGGGAGCGGCAAGTCCACGTTGCTCCGCGTGCTGGCCGGGCTCGTGCGCCAGAGCGCCGGCGAGGTCCGCATCCAGGCCGACCACCCGGGAACGCCGCTCACCGCGATGGTATTCCAGGAGCACGCGCTGCTTCCATGGCGAACCGTCCGCGACAACGTCACCTTCGGGCTCGAGAACCGCGGCGTCGGACGCGCCGAGCGGGACGCGCGGGCGCGCGAGATGCTGGCGATGGTCGGGCTCGCGCGATTCGCGCAGCACTATCCGCACCAGCTCTCGGGAGGCATGAAGCAGCGCGTGGGTATCGCCCGCGCGCTCGCCAACGACCCGGAGGTGCTCCTGATGGACGAGCCGCTCGCGGCGCTCGACGCCCAGACGCGGACGATCATGCAGGAAGAGCTCCTCCGGATCTGGGCGACGCTCGGCAAGACCGTCGTGTACGTGACCCACTCGCTCGAGGAAGCGCTGCTGCTGGGTGACCGCGTCGTGCTCCTTACGGCGCGCCCCGGGCGGGTGAGCGAGATCTATCCCATCGACCTCGGCCGCCCGCGCGGGCTCGAGGTGCGCGCCTCGCCCGCCTACGGCGTGCTCCTCGAGAAGATCTGGGCCCGGCTCCGGGAAGAGGTCGTCCGCGCGATCGCGGATGACCGCGGTGCCGATCCCGAGGAGATCGGCGCATGAAGGCGCTCGGCCGCTGGCTCACCGAGCACGGGATGACCGTCGGATCACCGATTGCGCTGCTCCTTGCGTGGGAGTGGGCGAGCGCCACCGGCCTTCTGCGCGCGGTCTTCTTTCCGCGCCCCTCGACGATCCTCGCGCACCTTCGCGATCTCGCGCTCGACGGCACGCTCTGGGGGCACACCGCGACGACGCTCGCGCGCATCGGCTGGTCGTTCACGCTGGCCGCCGTCCTCGGCGTGGCGATCGGGCTCGCGATGGGGCTCTGGCGCCGGCTTCGCGAAGGGCTCGATCCGGTCTTCGCGGTGATCTACCCGATCCCGAGCGTCCTGTTCCTGCCGCTCGTGAGCTTCATCGTCCCCGCGGGCGAGGTCGCGCTGGTCGTGACCTCCGCGGTGACTTCGTTCTTCCTGATCGCGTTCACGACGACGCACGGCGTGCGACAGATCGATCGCCTCGTCGTCGAGGCGGCCGTGCACTACGGGGCGCGGGGCTGGCGACTCTTCGCCACGGTACTCCTGCCCGGGGCGCTGCCGTTCATCTTCACCGGCCTGCGGCTCGGCCTCGGCTTTTCGCTGATCGTCGTCGTGGCCGTCGAGATCGTCTCGGCCAGCCGCGGGCTCGGCGCGCTCCTCTGGCTCTCGTGGCAGATCCTCAAGGTCGAGGACATGTACGCGACGTTCTTCGTGATCGCGCTCCTCGGCGCGCTCCTGTCCTACGGGCTCGCCGCGCTGCGCGACCGCCTCTTGCCGTGGGTTCCGGACGTGGGCGATCGCTAGATGAGCGTCGTGGTGCCGGCGGCGATGCTCGTCCTCTGGGAGCTGTGCTCGCGCCTCGCGATCATCTCGCCGCGCTACTTCCCGCCGCCCACCACCGTCGGCTGGGTGCTGGCCGATCGCGTCGCGGCAGGGGACCTCGGCGCCGAGCTGGTCGTGACCCTCACGCGCCTGGTCTTCGCCTTCGCGCTCGCCGCCGTGCCGGCGATCCCCCTCGGGCTCCTGATGGGAATCGCGCGGCCGGTGCGTCACGTCGTCGAGCCCTATCTCGCGTTCATCTTTCCGGTGCCGAAGATCACCTTGCTGCCGTTTCTCCTGATCATCCTCGGACTCGGCGAGCCCGCGTTCGTGCTGACCGGAGCGAGCTCGGCGTTCTTCCAGATCGTCATCAGCACGCTCGCCGGCGTGCAGACGATGGACCCGCGTCTTCTGGACGTGGGCCGCAACTACGGCGCGCACGGCCTGCGCCTGTTCGGGAAGGTGATCCTCCCGGCCGCGCTTCCGGCCATCTTCACCGGGCTCAGGCTCGGCCTCGGGTTGGCGCTGGTCACGCTCGTCGCGGTCGAGTTCATCGCCGCCAAGTCAGGCCTCGGCCATCTGGTCTATCGCCACTGGCAGATGCTGAGCACGCCGGAGATGTACGCGGCCTTCGCGCTCATCGGCGCGGTCGGCCTCGTGCTCACGCGCGGCCTGCGCGCCCTTCAGGCGCGCGTGCTCACCTGGCAGGACGACAGCGGGGGTTGACAACGATTCTATATTTCCATATACTTCGAAATATGAAGACGATCGCGCGCCTGCCGCTGGCGCAGTTGTCGGCCGACGAGAGCCACGTCGAGGCCTTCAAGGCCCTCGCGCATCTGAGCCGGCTGCAGGTCTTCTTCGTCCTCGTGAAGGCCGGGAAAGCGCTGTCGGTCGGAGAGATTCAGGAAGCGGTGGAGATCCCCGGGCCGACCCTGTCCCACCACCTGGACATCCTGCGGCGGGCCGGGCTGGTCGAGAGCCGGAAGGAAGAGCGATACATCTACTATTCGGTGCAGCGGGAGCGGGTGACCGCGCTGGTACGCCTGCTGACCGCGTGTTGCTAGACAAGGAGGCCGTCATGAGCGCGAAGGTGCATCTGCACTTGCATGTGTCCGACCTCACCAAGAGCCGGGAGTTCTACGAGAGGTTCCTCGGTGGCAGCCCGGTCAAGGTGAAGGAAGGCTACGTGAAGTTCCTGCCGCAATGGGCACCCGTGAACCTCGCCCTTTCGACGGGCGGCCAGATCGGCGCCGGGACGATCGATCACGTGGGCGTCCAGGTGGACTCGGTCGAGACGGTGATGGCGGAGTTGGCGCGGGTCAAGGCAGCTGGCCTGCCGGTGGTCGAGGAGATTGGCGTCGACTGCTGCCATGCCAACCAGGACAAGTTCTGGGTGAAAGATCCCGACGGGGTCGAGTGGGAGGTCTACCACCTCAACTACGACCTCGAGGGGAGTGAGCCCCAGCGTCTGCCGAGCGCCCTGTCAGTCGTCGGGGCAACGGCGTGCTGCGGAGGAACCAGCTGCGCGTAGTGGCCGGGGCCGCTCCCCGATGACGCTCAGATGAGCGTGCAGGCTTCGTCGAACTCCAGGCGCGGCAGCTTCGGCATGATTTTCGACGGATCGCCGTGGCCGACGTTACAGAGGAAGTTCGACTTGATTCGTCCGTCCGGGAAGAATTCGGCGTCGACCTTCGCGTTGTCGAATCCGGACATCCCGCCGACGTCGAGCCCGACCGCGCGCGCGGCGATCATGAAATAGGCGCCCTGGAGCGTGCCGTTGCGGAACGCGACGGTCTCGGCCAGCGTCGCGTTCGCCTCGTACGGGTTCTTCATCTCGGGCCGGTGAGGGAAGAGCTTCGGGAGCAGCTCATAGAAGCGCGTGTCGTAGCCGATGATCGCGGTGACCGGCGCGGCCTTGGTCTTGTCGACGTTGCCCGGACTCAATGCGGGGAGCAGGCGGGCCTTCGCCGCGGGTGTGCGGACGAAGAGAATCCGCGCCGGGCACGAGTTCGCGCTCGTCGGGCCGGACCGCATGATCCGGTAGATCGCCCGGAGCTGATCGTCGGTGACCGGCGTCGGGAGCCAGCCGTTCTGGGTCCGGGCCCTGAGAAGGATCAGATCGAGGGCCTCGTCGTCGAGCGTCTCTCGCACGTCGCTCCTCCTGCCCGTTCTTAGCGCTTCTTCGCGTCCTGGATCGCCTGCCACACGCGCTCGGGCGTCGCCGGCATATCGAGCTGGCGCACGCCGACCGACGCCAGCGCGTCGATGACCGCGTTCATCACCGCGGGCAGGGCGCCGACCGTGCCGGCCTCGCCCGCGCCCTTGACGCCCAGCGGGTTCAGCTTGGTGGGCACCGGATTACTCTCGATGTGCATGTCGGGGAACGTATCCCCGCGCGGCATCGCGTAGTCCATGAACGACGCGGTCAGGAGCTGACCGGACTCGCGGTCGTACACGACCTGCTCCATGAGGGCCTGTCCCACGCCCTGCGCCACGCCGCCGTGGATCTGGCCCTTGAGGGTCACCGGGTTGATGACGGTGCCCACGTCGTCGACGATCGAATAGCTGACGATCGCGACCGCGCCCGTGTCGGGATCGACCTCCACCTCGCACACGTGGCAGCCGTTGGGCCAGGTGCCCTGCTTGGGTGAGAACGTCCCGGTCTCGTACAGACCGGGCTCGACGCCGGGCGGCAGCTGGTTCGGCTGGAACGCCGCCCGCGCCACGTCCCTGAGCGCGACGGCGCGATCGGTCCCGACCACGCCGAACTTCCCGTCGGTGAACGTGACGTCCGCCTCGGCCGCTTCCAAGAGGCGCGCCGCGATCTTCTTGCCCTTGACGATCACCTTGTCGGCGGCCATCCACAGCGCGGTGCCGCCGATCACGGTCGACCGCGAGCCCATCGTGCCCATGCCGAACGCCACGCGGTCCGTGTCGCCGTCGACATAGAGCACGTCGGCCGGGTCGAGGCCCAGCCGCTCGTTGAGGATTTGCTTGAAGGTCGTCTCGTGACCCTGGCCCTGATTCTTCGAGCCCATCAGGACGGTCGCGCTGCCGCTGGGGGCGAACCGGATCTCGGCGAACTCGGGCTGTGGTCCGGCCGCCTGCTCGATCGGGTTGACGATGGCCAGGCCCCGCAGCTTGCCACGCCGGTGAGACTCGTCGCGGCGAACCGCGAAGCCGGCGACGTCGCCGAGCTTGAGGCCCTTTTCCAGGTTCGTCTGGAAATCGCCGCAGTCGTAGGTGGCGCCGAGCGGGTTCTTGTACGGCATGGCCGAGGCCGGGATCAGATTCTTGCGTCTGAGCTCCACCGGATCGACGCCGAGCTCGCGGGCGGTGTCGTCGATCAACCGCTCGAGGACGTAGGTGGCTTCGGGGCGGCCGGCGCCACGGTACGGCGCCGTCGAGTTCGTGTTGGTCATGACGCTGGTCACGTGCACGTAGGCGGCCTCGAACTTGTAGACGCCGACCAGGGTGATCACGTTGCCGAAGGTCGCGAGCAGGTTCCGGTCCGAAGAGACGTAGGCGCCGACGTTCGCGAGCGTGTGCACGCGCATCGCGAGGAATCGACCGTCCGCGTCGAGCGCCAGCTCGGCCTCGCTCACGTTGTCCCGCGCGTGCTCGTCGGCCAGGATCGCCTCGCGCCGCTCGCACTGCCATCTGACGGGCCGTCCGAGCTTGCGCGCCGCCCACAGCACCAGCTTGTGCTCGGGGTACTGCCAGCCCTTGGTACCGAAGGCGCCGCCGATGTCGCCGGCGACGACCCGGATCTTGTGCTCGGGAACCTTGAAGATGCTGCTCGCGAGCGCATTCCGGACGCGATGCGGGTACTGGACGTCGGCGTAGAGGGTGTAGCGATCCTCGTTCGGGTCGTAGACGCCGAGGGAGCCGCGCGGCTCCATGAACTGCGCGTGAACCCGGGTGATCACGTAGCGGCGGCGTACGATGCGATGAGCTTTCGCGAAGACCGCCTCGGTCGCGGCCCGGTCGCCGGACTCGAAGATGTTGCTGATGTTGTCCGGGCACTCGTCCCAGACCGGCGGAGCCCCGGCCACGGTGGCTTCCGCAGTGGCCGTCACCGAGGGGAGGGGCTCGTAGTCGATCTGGACCAGATCGGCCGCGTCCTCGGCCTGCGCCCGCGTCTCGGCGATGACGAGCGCGACCGGGTCGCCGACGCAGCGCGCACGGTCACGCGTCAGGCCGCGGTGAGGGCGCGCGAACATCGGCGAGCCGTCCGGGCGCTTGCGCTTCAAGGTCATCGTCATCGTGCCCAGGCCCTCGACGTCGGCGCCCGTGAACACGGCGAGGACCCCGGGCGCGCGCAGCGCCGCCGCCGAATCGATGGCGCGGATCCGAGCGTGCGCGTGCACCGAGCGCACAATGACCGCGTGCGTCTGACCCGGGATGTTGACGTCGTCGAGGTAGCGACCGCGGCCCCGCAAGAGCCGGACGTCTTCGACCCGCTTGATTCCCTGTCCGATACCGTACTGGCCCATCAGCCGCGACCTCCTCTGATCACTGCGGGAGCAGGCGCGCGCCGGGCGCCGCAAACTCCTTCGGCCACACCACGACCCACTTGCCGTCCTGCACCTGCTTCACCTTTGAAAGGTCGTCACCGTAATTGTTCGGGCCGTCGAACCGGAAGCGGCCGACGATCGTCTGGACCTGGTTCTTCCGGAGCCACTGGGCGAGCACTTTGTCGTCCAGGCTCTTGGTCGCGATCACCGCCGCCTCGAGCATCTGCCAGGCGGCATACGAGCCGGCCGCCTGCGTGTCGACGTTCGTGTAGGGCACGCCGGCCTTGGCAGCGCGCTCGTGATAGAGCGTCGCGAACCGGGCCGCAGCCGGGTTGTTCATGAACGGCGGATGCTCCTCGAAGAACGTGTTGGAGAGGGCAAGCTTCGCCTCCGGCGCGACCACCATCGGCCCCGGCGCCGGGAACAGGTGATAGTGCCGGCGCGGCGTGTAGTCGAGCCGCTTGAGCTCCTCGAGGACGAGGTTGCCGTCGAGGCCCAGCGCGCCGACCCAGAGCAGGTCCGGATTGGCGTCCTTGATGCGAGCGGCGATCGGACCGAAGTCACGCGTGCCGAACTCGTACTCGAGGTAGAGCACGACCTTCAGCCCACGCTGGGGCGCGACGTCGCGCGCTCCCGCGGACTGGAACTGGGCCGACGGGAACTTGCTGGTGACGATCGCGACCGTCTTCGGCGGGTTGGCGGTCGCGGCCACCGCGTCGAAGACGATCCCCGGCACCGTGCGGTTGGGCTCGGGCCCGAACGGCGCGGCCGGGAAGTGCATGTCGTACTTGGCGAGGTGCGGCATGCCGAAGCTGTGGTGGATGAGCATCTTCTGATAGCGCTGCGCCACGCCCATCGCGGCGATGATCCCGCCCGTCGCATAGGGCCCCATGAGCAGATCGACCTTGTCCACCGTGATGAGCTTTTCGTAGAGGCTGCGGGTCACCTCCGGCTTGGACTGGTCGTCGAGCAGGATCCATTCGACGGGTCGGCCCAGCAGACCGTTACCGCGGTTCAGCTCCTCGACGTAGATCTCGGCGGTGATCTTGTGCAGGAGCGCAGTCGCAGCGAGCGGTCCGGTCAGGGCGAGCGTGCCGCCGATCTTGATCGGCGAGCCCGAGGGCGCCGCGACCGCTCCCAGGACGAAGACAACGACGAGGACGGCAGCGAACGCGGCTGTGAAACCGGGAATCTTTCGCGAGACGATCATCTACCTCCCCCGTAGCGCGTGCGTGGAAAGCCGCTCCGGATCAGCCGTCGTCGCGCCGATCGGGAGCTACGTCAGACGTCGGCGGGCGATGCGCGAGCGATGCCGCGAGCCTAACCGGGCGGGGAGTCGGGAGTCAAGGGGACGGCGAGCCCGAACGGGCTCGATCCGTCAGCTCGGCGACTTCAGCTTTTCGACCAGCTTCTCGTATGAGCCGGTCCTGATGATCTGGTCGAACTGGGCGCGGTAGTTCGCGACGAGGCTCACGCCCTCGATCACGACGTCATAGACCAGCCAGCGGTCGCCGTGCCGGAGCAGCCGATAGTCGACGGGAAACTGCTGGCCGGCCTTGTTGAAGACCTGCGTCCGCACCGTTGCTTTCTCGCCTTCGATCGATTCGGTTCCGTAGGCGACCCGCTCGCCGTTGTAGCGCTCGAGAGTGGTCAGATACGACCGCTCCAGCAGATCGTGGAAGAGGCGAACGAACTCCTGGCGCTCCACCTCCGTGCGCGGCTGCCAGTGCCGCCCGAGCGAGCGGCTCGCCATCTCGTTCCAGTCGAAGAGCGGCCCGGTAATCTCGCGCAGCGCGTCGCGACGCTGCTTCGCCTTGGCGGTGCCCTTGAGACTCGGATCGGCCAAGACGTGGATGACCTTGTCGATTCCGACCTCGAGCTGGTCCGACGCCGGTCCAGCCGGCGCGCTGGTCGCGACACCGAGGACGAGCGACACGACGAGCACGCCGACCGGTCTACGGCGGCGCCCGGCCGGCATCACCGCGACCTCGTTTCCAGCTCGACCCGCAGCTGGGACAGCTCGACCGGTTTACGCAACACGGCCACGACGCCCTCCTCCATCCGGTAGCCAGGAGCCTCTTCGTCGAAGCTCGTGATGAGGATGGCCGAGGTGCCGGGCTCGTAACGCCGCGCGAAGCGGAGGAGATCCAGCACGTTCAAGGTGACATGGCGCTCGGATTGGACGTTATCATCAAGCAAGAGCAGATCGTACGGCCTCGAGAAGAGCGATGCAAACCCCGCCCACATGTCCTCGGCCACCTTCACGGTGTGCCCGTCGGCGGACAGAATCGCCTCGAGCCCTTCCCGGGCGTGGCGCTCTCGCTCGACCACGAGGATATTCAGCGACATGTCGAGCCCCCGGGTCAGTCCACGAGCAACCAGCGTGCCCGAAGCCCTGCGAGCTGCGGCGAAGGCCAAGTAGTGGAAAGCGTGGGGCTGCCCGGGCGGGGAAATCCCTCATCGAGGCTCACCGTGCAAAAACTACGTCGTACGACTTACGCGGTCGCGTTACTTGGTCGCGCCGGCGATGTCGTCGGTCAGCGCGCGAGCCTTGCTGGCGAGATTCGCCGCGCGCTGGTAGTCCCGCTGATCCAGGGCGCTCCGAGCCTGATCGAGGAAATTCTTTGCGGTCCGCAGGGCTTCTTGCTGGGGCGGCTTCATCTGCCGGCCCTCGAGCTCGCTGAGGACTCGCGCGACATCGCCGATGCTCTGCTTCGTGCTCTCGAGCAGGCGATGCTCTTGCTCGGCCGACACCTCTGGCCGGAGCGGCTCCGTAGGGCTGGATTTCGGCGCGGTGGATGCGGGCGGCAGCGGCGAGGGGGTCGCAGTGGTCGTAGGGGCCGCGGCGGGTTTTTTGACGATCGCCTCGGTCCCACCACAGCCGGACAGGAGCAGCAGCGCCAGGGCGGGAAGAAGAACGTGTCTCGTCACGCGTTCACGCTTCCCGACGCCACCGGAAGGGTCAGGACCATCACCGTGCCGCGGTCGACCTCGGATTCGACGTCGATCCGGCCGTCGTGCATCTGCACGATCCGGTAGACCATCGAGAGCCCGATCCCGGACCCCTGCGGCTTCGTCGTGTAGTACAGCCGAAAGACTTTCTCCAGATCCGGCGCCTGAATGCCGACGCCCTCGTCGGCGACGCGCATCTCGACGGCGCCGTCGGGGCCCCGCCGGGCGCCGAGCGTCACCGTCCCGCCCTTCGGCATCGCCTGAATCGCGTTGGTGACGAGGTTGGTGAACGCTTGCTGCAGGAGCTCGGCGTCGCCGGAGACCGGCGGCAGATCGGGCACCACGTCCTCGTTGATACGGGCTCCGGCGCGCTGCGCCTCGGGGGCCATGAGCCGCGCTACCTCCGAGAGCAGGGCCTTCACGTCGACGGGCGCCAGCCGCATCTCTTCCGGCCGCACGAACTTGAGGAAGCCCTGCACGACGCGATCGAGCCGCACGATCTCCTGGGCGATCACGTCGAGGTTCTCGCGGACGGCCGGCTGCCCGGCGCCGAGCCGCGCCTTCAAGAGCTCGAGGTGGATGCGCATCGCGTTCAGCGGGTTCTTGACCTCGTGGGCCACACCCGAGGTCAGCCGGCCGAGGGCCGCGAGCTTCTGGGAATACGTCACCAACGACTGGACGGCGCGGACCGGGTCGAGGTTCCGCAGCGCGAGCACGCCGCCACCGGCGCGCTCGCCATCGGGAATTCGATAGCTCGACACCGCCAGCTCACGGGCTTGCCCGTCGGGGCATCGCACCTTCACGGCGGCGTTTCGACGCTCGATACCGGCATCGAACAGCTCGGTGACCACCGGCGCCAGCGGGTGATCGCTCGGAAGAAGGCCCGCGAGCGCGCCGTCGGCCGAGTCGGGCGATTGGCCGAGCAGCCCTTCCGCCGCCTGGTTGCAGAACACGACTTCGCGCTTGGCGTTCAGCACGACCACCGCGTCCTCGAGGCTGTCGAGGATGCCTTCCATCCGCGCGCGGTCGCTCTGCCAGTGCGATTGCTCCGCGTGGACTCGCTCGCCCAGCTGGTTCACGCGCGCCGCGATCTCTCCGAGCTCGTCGTCCCGTGTGAGGTCGACGGTGGTGCCATACTCCCCGCGGGCGAGCCGGTCCATACCGTGCGCGATCTTTCTGAGCGATTGCATCAGGAGGTGACCGACGACGAGGCCGACCGCGACGGCGACGCCGAGCGCGACCAGGGCGACCGCCAGGCTATAGAGCGCGGCCTGGGTCAGTGCCTGCTTGAGGAGGCTGGTCGAGACACCCACGCGCACGGTGCCGAAGGGGCGCTCGCCCAGTCGCATCGGCACCTGCGCTTCGTACACTTCCGGCTGCCCGAAGAGCGAGGCGACGATCCCGAGGGTCGAGCGCGCCTTCAGGCGTTCCAGGTTTTCGCGCGCCGGCAAGATCTCGCCCTCGAGCTTCGGATTGCTGTGGGCCATCACCCGGTCGGTCGGATCCACGACCGCGGCATAGACGACCGTGCGCGAGTAGCCGACCATCCCCTCGAGCAAGGCCCGGATGCCCGGGTCCTGCTGTAAAAGCGCGGGGGAGGGGGAGGAGGCGGAGGAGGCGACGACTCGCGAGCTCTGGTGGTAGAGCTGCTTCGCCATCAGCTCGCCCTCGTCCACCGCAGCCCCGAGCGCCAGCCGGGCCACGTTCGCGAGATGGGCGACGGTCGACGCCACGACGACCAGCAGGACCACGATGGCGAGCGCCAGGACCTGCCGCGCGCGAAGCGTCAGACGCATGCGCCTCAGGCGTTGTACTTGTGGAGCTTGTTGTGCAGGGTCTTGAGGCTGATGCCGAGCACCTCGGCGGCGCGGGTCTTGTTGCCACCCGTCTGCTTGAGGGTCCGTAGGATCAGCTCCTTCTCGGCATCTTCCACGGTCGTGCCGATCGGGAGCACCAGGTCGGCTTCGGTCGCCGTCGCAACCGGCTCGCTCGACGCGCCGAGTGGCGGCAGGTGCTCGGAGCGGACCAGGTCGCCCGAGCAGACGATCACCGCCCGCTCGATCACGTTGCGCAGCTCGCGCACGTTGCCGGGCCACCGATGCCGCCGGAGGACGTCCAGCGCGCTCTCGTCCACGCCCCGGACGCTACGCCCGTGGCGGTCGTTGAACTCCTCGACGAACGCCTGCGCGAGGTCGTAGAGGTCTTCCAGCCGGTCGCGCAGCGGCGGCAGCGAGATGGCGAAGACGTTGAGTCGATAGTAGAGGTCTTCGCGGAGGGTGCCGTCGGCCAGCGCCTTCGCGGGCTCCTTGTTGGTCGCCGCGACCACCCGGACGTTCACACGAATCTCAGCCTTGGCGCCCAGCCGACGGAACTGCCCCTCCTGGAGCACGCGGAGGAACTTGGCCTGCGTACCCGGCTGCATCTCGGCGACTTCGTCGAGGAACAGGGTGCCGCCGTCGGCCAGCTCGAAACAGCCCTGACGCCGCTCGACGGCGCCGGTGAACGAGCCACGCTCATGGCCGAAGATCTCGCTTTCCAGCAGCGTCTCGGGAATCGCCGCGCAGTTGACGGCGACGAACGGTCCCCTCCGGCGCGGTGAGAGCTCATGAACCGTGCGGGCGACCAGCTCCTTGCCCGTGCCGCTCTCGCCGGCGATGAACAGCGTCGCGTCGGTGGGCGCGGACACTTCCACTTGCCGCATGACCTCCATCATGCCGCGGGAGCTGCCGAGGAGGCGCCCGAAGGCTCCGCGCTGCCGCAGCTGGCGCCGCAACAGCTGGACCTCGCGCGCTGTCTCGGAACGCTCGAGCGCTCGATCGAGCAACAGCTGAAGACGCGTCGGATCGACGGGCTTGGTGAGGTAGTCGTACGCGCCGTCCTTGATCGCCTGCACCGCAGTCTCGATGCTGCCCTGACCGGTCAGGAAAACGACCGCGGTGGTCGGAAAGTCGCGCTTGAGCCGGGTAAGAAGCTCGAGTCCGTCGATCCCGGGCATGACGAGATCGGCGATCACGAGATCGGGAGCCCGGACGGCTGCCCGCTCCAGCGCTTCCTGACCGTCCGCGGCCGAGCTCACGTCATATCCCCACACGGTCAGGAGCTCTTGCAGCCCCTTGCGGGAGGCGGGCTCATCGTCGACGACCAGGATTCGATGGTCCTTCATCCGATCCGCGTGGCCGAAACGCTCCGGCGCGACGACCGTGCCGATTGCCTCGGACGTGGCGCTCGATTCGGGTCGCGAGCCACCCGGCGGGGTGGCGCTCGAGACCTCAGTGTACCCCACTGGACTCTTGCTCATGACGTCGCGATCCTCGCGGGCGCCGCCTGGGCAGAGACGAGCCGAACGTGCGAACTTCGCCACGACGGAACCGTCCATTCGAGCCGCGCCCGCCGTTCAACCATATGGCCGCAGGGGCCGAGCTCGATCGACATCATCTCGTCACGATTTTCCTTCCAGTCTTCCACCCATCGAAGCGCGTGACACCGTGAGCACATCATGGTCTTCGTCGAATTCATTGGTCCCTCGTGTTGTCGGGCGCCTCGTTATGGTCGTCCTCGTCCGTTGCAATCGTCGCGAGCACCACGGCATCCTAGAGGAGGGCCTGCTTGACGGCCGGGTCCGAGCGATCTACCGCTGCCATCAGCCCTGCGGATACGCTCACGATGCCCTCCCATTGATCGAGATCTGCAATTGGTGTCGCCGGGGTGAGCATCGGTCGTGCCAGGGGGAAGGAACAATCGAATAACTAGCCGACTTTACAGAAGTTTCGGGATATCGAGACTCCCACGGCGGGTAAGATTCACACGCGGAGAGGCAGAAAATACCCTGTAAGAATTACACGAGCGTCGGGCCGCCGTCAGCCGCCGTAACACTCAGCGGTCGCCCTGCGGTGTCGCCTCCTTGGGCTCGCGCGCAGGACGCCGAAACCAATCCGTCAGGCGATTCCAGCCGTTGACGACGTGATCGATGACGCCCCGGTGCTCCTCACACAGCGGGGGCTCCGTACCGGCCAGGAAGGCTTCACGGGCGACCACGGGGCAGGCACGAGCAGCCCGCTTGCCGTTGCTCACGTCGATGTCCGCGAACGAGATACCGGAGGGGACCTCGAAGTCCGACTGCGGATACGCGTCGATCGCCTGCTTCATGAAGTCCACCCAGATCGGAAGCGCCGCACGCGCGCCGCTCATCCCGTGAGGGTCCCCGCCGTCGAAACCCACCCACACCAGCGCCAGCAGTCGCGGGGTGTAGCCGACGAACCACGCGTCGCGGCCGTCGTTGGTGGTGCCGGTCTTGCCCGCGATGACCTCGGGGAGCCCGCTCGAATGCACGGCGCTACCCGTGCCCGATTTCACGACGCCCTTGAGAAGGGAGGTGATCAGCCAGGCCTCGGCCGGCGAAACGACCTGCACCGATTCTTCCGCGCTCGATGGCTTGACCTCGTCGTCGCCGAACTGGACGGTACGAATCGCCGCCATGGTGGCGGGTCGAACTCCGCCGTTTGCCAGGGGCAGGTACGCCCGAGCCAGCTCGAGCGGCGTCACCTCGAACGCGCCGAGCGCCATCGCCGGTACCGGCGCGAGCTGCCCCTGGATGCCGAGGGCCCGCGCCATCTCGATCACGGTCGGCAGCCCGACCGTCTGGGCGATGCGCACTGTGGCCGAGTTGAGCGATTGCTCGAGCGCCTGTCGCACCGTCACGATCCCTTCGTACCGGTCGTCGGAGTTGCGCGGGCTCCAGGGCTGTCCGCCGGATTCCACGGTGATCGGCAGGTCCTCGACGCGAGACGCCGCGGTGAAGAACGGCGCACCGTCCGCGGCCCGCAAGGCGGCCAGGTACACGATCGGCTTGAAGGCCGAACCGGGCTGGCGGTGGGCCGAGGTGACGCGATTGAACTGGCTGCTGAGATAGTCGCGACCGCCGACGAGCGCGCGGATCTCACCGGTGGACGGCTCGACGACGATCATCGCCACCTGGAGGCGCCGACCGGGATCCCGGCGATAGCCCGGCGACATGCTCGATTCGAGCCGATCGAGACCACGCGCGGCCGCCGTCTCCGCGAACTTCTGCAGGCTCAGGTCGAGGGTCGTCACGATGCGCACGCCGCGGACGCGCGCGACACCCGTGTCGAAACGCTGCTCGAGCTCCTGGCGGACGTAGTCGACGAAGTACGGCGCCGACTGCCCCGGGCTCACCAGCGAGCGCACGTGAACCGGCGCGCGACGGGCGCGCTCGTACTCGTCAGGCCTGATCATCTTCAGATCGCGCATCTGGGCGAGGACGGTGTTGCGATGATCGCGCGCGCGATCCGGGTCGACGGCCGGCGAGTAGATGTTCGGGCCGGGGATGATCGCCGCGATCAGGGCCGCCTCGGGCGTCGTCAGCTGATGAACCTCTTTGCCGAAGTAGGCGCGCGTCGCCGCGCCCACGCCCCGGATCGCAATCGGCCCGCGCTGACCCAGGTAGATCTCGTTCAGGTAGGCCTCGAGGATCCGCTCTTTCGAATAGCGCGACTCGACCAGCGCGGCCAGCCACGCCTCGCGAAGCTTCCGGAAGAATGTCCGCCGCGGGTTGAGCAGGCGGACCTTGACCAGCTGCTGCGTGATCGTGCTCCCGCCTTCCTTGACACGTCCGGCGCGAAGGTTGGCCCATGCCGCCCGCAGGAGCGCGCGGAAGTCGACGCCGCCGTGCTCGAAGAACCGGTGGTCCTCGGCCGCGAGCACGGCGTCGATCAGCACCCGTGGTGTCTCGTCCAGCCGTATAGGCTTGTGGTCCTCGCCCGGCCGATCCGTGGCGCTCGCGAGCACCTCGGGCTCGAGCGCGGCGCCGGCGACGTCCTGACCCGCGCGCGTGACCTTGGTGATGCGCTCGTCAGCGATCTGCAGGCGCAAGAGCTGGCCGCCGCCGGCTTCGTCGCCGCCCCGCAGATAGATGTCCCAGCTGCCGCCGGAGCGCCGGAAATGACCTGGCGCCGGCGGGGTCGTGCGCGTCTCCGTGTATCCCAGGCGGCCGAGCGTGGCCGCCAGACCGACGCGCTGGACGTGCACACCCGGGGTGAGCGACTGGCCGGATGCGTAGACGAACGTCGCTCGACGAGCGTCGGCGCGCTCGAACCGGGCAAGCTCGATCGCGGAGTAGAGGAACGGAGCGGAGATCGCGGCGACGATCGCCGCGATCAGCGCCAGTCGCTTCCAGCCGAGCAGTCGGATCAAATTCATTCCAAGCCTATCGAGCTCTCACTCTCTTCAACCGTCGCGAGTCGTGCACCGGATATGCCAGAGAACGACCGTCTTTGTTAGGTGGACTTAGATCGTATCCAAGGATCGAGCAAATCGAGTCACTGTCAGACAGGTGACACGTGTTGAGGAACGTCGTGGCGGACTGCGAGGCGATCAGGCGCGGGGCGGAGTGAGCGGATCGGGCCCGCCGAGCGCCGCGGCCACGGTTTGGTGCAGCTGCCCGAGACCGACCGGCTTCGCCACGTAGGCGAACGCACCCATCTCCATGGCCCTGGGCTTGAGCGAGGCGTCGGTGCTTCCCGAGATCATGATCACGCGGATCGCCGGGTCGAGCGCGCGGATGCGCTCGAGGACCTGGACGCCGCTGAGACCTTCCATCATGACGTCCAGCACGACGACGTCCGGACGATACTGCGAGACCGCGATGAGCGCGTCGCCGCCGTGCGCGGCTGCGTCGACGGCATAACCCGCTTCGGAGAAATACTTCGTGAGGATCGAGACGAGATCGGGTTCGTCGTCCACCACGAGAATGCGGCCCGGAGCCCGAGTGTCGCGCATCGCCATATGATTATCGCTCCGGCGCCCTCCCGGTTCTAAGTGGATTGCTCGGGCGGCCGGGCTACGCCAGCCAGGGCAGGCGAAGCCGTGGAATTCGCAGAGGCTTCGGGGAGGGCTCCCGGCTTACGCGGGCTTGGCCTCCACGACTTCGAGCGGGGTACCGAGCTCGCCGGGCGTCGTTGACTGGTCGAGCCAGAGCGAGTGGCCGCAGAGCCAGCACTTCCAGAGCAAGCGCGTGGTGGCGAGGCACGCGAAACGCCGCGCCTCGGAGATGTGAGACTTGTCCAACGTGAGTGGCCCGCCGCATCGGCACGTCATCAATGGGAGCACCTCCGTCGCGCCGCAGAGTTGCATCGTTCGGGCCATCGGTAAGCCCATGATTCCGCTACACTCTTTGCCTGTGGTCGGCGGACGGATTGACAAGTGCTGGAGGCGCGAGTGACCGCCCTCGTCACCTCGGGCGCGGCTGATTTACTCTGAGCCCCATGCGGCTCATCGACCGGCTGCAGGCGCTGTACCCCGAGGCGTCTCGGCGCAGCCTCAGGCAGTGGCTCGCGACCTCTCGCGTGCGGGTCAACGGCGCCGTCGTCGGGCGCGGGGAGGTCGAGGTCGAATCGGGCGACCGGGTCGCGCTGGGCGAGGCTGCGCCGTCCACGCCGTCGCCGCTGCGACTGATCTACGAGGACGACGACATCCTCGTCGTCGACAAGCCGTCCGGACTCTTGACCATCGCCACCGAGCGCGAGCGTGAACGCACCGCCTATCGACGGCTCCGGGACTGGATCGCCGGGCGCAGTCCCGATGCCTCGCGACTCTTCATCGTCCATCGGCTCGATCGCGAAACCTCGGGCCTCATCGTGTTCGCCAAGTCGCCCGCGGCCAAGCAGCACCTGCAGGCGCAGTTCGCCGCGCGCACGGCCGAGCGGGTCTACGTCGCGTTGGTCGAAGGCGTGATGACGCAGGCCGAGGGCTCGCTGAGCTCACGCCTCGTGGAGGATCGCTCGTTGCGCGTCCGCGAGGCCGAGCGCGGAGGCGGTAAGGAGGCGATCACACGCTACCGCGTCCTCGAGCGCCGGAGAGCCACGACCCTGCTCGAGCTACGCCTGGTGACGGGACGGCGGGCCCAGATCCGGGCTCAGCTCGCCGCGGCCGGCCATCCGATCGCGGGAGATGGTCAGTACGGCGGCCGGACGGATCCGCTGAAGCGCCTCGCGCTCCATGCGACGCGGCTCGCGTTCGTGCATCCTCGAGGTGGCCGTGTGAGCTTCGAGAGCCCCATGCCGGCGGCATTCGGCCGACGCGCGTGACTCGGTGCTATGATCGCGCACACGTCATGAACGCCCCGGAGACTCGCGTGAGCGCGGATGCCGCCGGTCTCGCGGCCGCCATCGAGCGGGTCGCCGCCGATCTCGCGATCGGTGAGGAGCCGTCGGGCTTCGTGCTGGCGCTCGAGGGCGACGCGAGCCCGACCCAGCCTCGTGACTGACTGGTGTGACTGACTGGACCCTCGAGACGCTCGGGCGTGCGATCGCGGCGCGCAAGATATCGCCGATCGAAGCGACCCGCGCGTGCCTCGATCGCATCGAGCGCCTCGACGGGCGCATCCACGCCTTCATCACGGTCGATGCCGAGAGCGCCCTGGCCACGGCGCGCGCCCTCGAGGCCGAGCTCGCGGCGGGGCGGAGCCGCGGCCCGCTGCACGGTGTCCCACTCGCCTACAAAGACCTCTGCCACGTGCCGGGGCTGCCGACCTCGTGCGGCACCAAGACTCGCGAATACTTCGCTCCTCCGATCGAGTGCACGGCGACGGCCCGTCTGCGCGACGCCGGCGCGGTCACTCTCGGCAAGCTGAACATGACGGAGCTGGCGATGGGGCCGTTCGGGGACAACGCCCATCACGGCGACGTCCAGAACCCGTGGAAGCCCGGGCACTGTGCCGGAGGCTCGAGCAGTGGCTCGGCGGCCGCGGTGGCGGCTGGCTTCGCGCTCGCCACGCTCGGCAGCGACACCGGCGGCTCCATCAGGCTGCCGGCGGCGTGCTGCGGCGTCGTCGGCCTCAAGCCCACGTACGGGCGGGTGAGCCGTGCCGGCGTGATGCCGCTGTCGTGGTCGATGGATCACCTCGGGCCGTTGACCCGAACCGTCGCCGACACCGCGCTGCTGCTCGAGATCGTCGCGGGGCACGACCCGCGCGACCCGACTTCCAGCCGCCGCGGCGTTCCGTACTACCAGCGGATGCTGGAGAGCCCGGTCGCCGGTCTGCGGATCGGCATTCCCGAGAACTACTACTTCGACGGGATCGACGTCGAGATGGACGCCGCGGTCCGCGCGGCGGCGGACGTTCTCGCGGGCCTCGGCGTGCTCGTCACGCCCGTTCGCGTTCCCGACCCGCGGACACTCACGGACATCGGCAACGTCATCTCGCGCTCGGAGTCCGCGGCCCTGCACACGCGCCTGGCGCGCGATCGACCGCACGAGCTTCAGCCGGCGGTCCGAGCGCGGCTCGAGGTCGGCTTCCACATCTCGGCGCACGACTATCTCCAAGCTTTGCGGCTGCGTGCGCGCCTCACGCGCGAGTTCATCGCGGAAGTCTTCGCGGAGGTCGACGCGTTGGTCGCCCCCGTGATCCCTGAGCCCGCGCCGGCGCTCGAGGCGGTGAAGTCGGGCTCCGTGGACGACGTCGTCAGCCGGATGGGACGATTCTCGAGGCTCACGCGCCCGTTCAACGGGCTCGGGCTGCCCGCTCTCACCGTGCCATGCGGATTTTCAAAAGACGGCCGGCCGCTGGCCTTGCAGATCGTCGGGCGCGCGTTCGACGAGGCGACGACCTTGCGCCTGGGACACGCCTACCAGCAGACAACGAAGTGGCACGTCGAGGGTCCACGGCTCTGACTGACGCCGGCAGGGAGTCGACCGATCGTCCGCGGCTCTGGCCGGTCTTCCTGTCGTGCCTCGCCGCGTTCGTCACGATCGTCGCGTTCTCGCTCTTGGCGGCGGCCATCGTGCGGTCTCTCTATCCCGATCTCTCCGAGCGCGCCGTGTTCGAGGGTCTGCCCGGGTTGCTCGCCCTGACCATCGCGTCGTCCGTGGCGTTCATCTTGACGGCTCTGATCGCGAGTGGCAGCGCGACGCCGGCCTCGCTCCGCCTGATGCCCGGCAGCGAGACCGGCCGCACGCTCCTGCTGATGATCCTGGGGACGCTGGCGCTCGGCCAGACGCTCGACTCGCTGACCGCGCTCGCCGGACTGGCCCAGCGCGGCAACATGCTGATAATCCGCCAGGCACTCGCCCAGGCCGTCGGCCCCGATCTGTTCCTCGCCGTGATCATCGTCGGCGTCGTCGCGGGCACCGCCGAGGAGATGTTCTTTCGCGGCTACATGCAGACGCGACTCGTCCAGCGCCTGCCGCGCGTGGCCGCCGTGGGCATCACCGCGTTCTGCTTCGGCGTGTTCCATCTCGACTGGCTACACGGTCTCCTGGCGCTGGCGCTCGGCCTGTACCTGGGGTGGATCACGGAGCTGACGGGGAGCGCCCTCCCGGCGGTGGTGTGCCACGTCATCAACAACGCGCTGTTCACGATCCTCACGGCGTCGTGGAGCGCGGTCGGCGGCGTCGGGATCAACATCGCGCTGGCCGCCGTCGGTGCCCTGGTGTTCGCGGGATGCGTGATCTGGCTGCGACTCGCCCGGCCGACCGCGCCGGTCGAGGCCGCCTGGCTCTCCGCCATGGCCTTGCGCGTCTGGAAACGGCTGCGTCGGTGAGCGAGGCCCTTCGTCGGCTGGCGCGGCTGTTTCTCGACGCCCGCTGCGCCGTCGCCTTCACGGGCGCCGGCGTGAGCACCGAGTCGGACATCCCAGATTCGTGACCCTCGACGAGCTCGCGGAGCTCACGCGGCGGCGACTCGCGGCGCGCGAGCGTCGCGTCGTGCCGCCCGGCCCGCTCGTTCGGGCGGCGGTGCTGGTGCCGCTCATCGAGCGGGGCGAGCCCTACCTCGTGTTCGCGAAACGGACCGATACCGTTGGGACTCATCGCGGGCAGATCGGCTTTCCAGGCGGCACCGTCGATCCGGAGGACGCCTCGCTCCTCGCCGCGGCGCTCCGGGAGTGCGAGGAAGAGATCGGGCTGCCGCGAGCCGCCGTCGAGCCGCTGGGCGCGCTCGACGACACCGAGACCTTCGCGACCAACTTCGTCATCACGCCCTGGATCGGCGTGATCCACGAGCCCGTCGCCTGGCGACCTGACGGCGCCGAGATCGAGCGCGTGATCGAGGTGCCGTTCGCGGCGATCTCGAGGCCCGGCGGCCTCAGGGTCGAGGAGTGGGAGCGCGAGGGCGTGCGCCGTCCCGTCTACTTCTTCGACTACAACGGCGACACGATCTGGGGCGCCACCGCGCGGATCGTCAAGCACTACCTCGATCTCGTCGCCGATACGTCGTGAGCGAGGCCGGCCACGAGGGCTCGGTTGCCGGCTCAGCTCAGGGGGAGCCTGACCAGGGTATGTGAGAATTCTGGACATGACCGATCCGCGCCCGGGTGCGGCCCCCTCCGAGGGCGGAAGCCTCTGCGCCGCGTGTGCTCACACGCGCGTCGTCACCTCGGCGAAAGGCGCGTCGTTCGTCCTGTGCGGATTGAGTAGGACCGACGGACGCTTCGCGAAGTACCCCCGGCTACCAGTGCTCGCCTGCGTCGGCTTCGAGAAGCTCGAGGAGCCCCGCGGGGCTCAGGGCCACCAGAGGTAGAAGAACCCCGGACCGGCCCCGACGACCGACGCGATCCGCGAGACGCTGGCGTCGAGACTGCCGGCCGGCGTCTCGGACCGCGCGTAGTAGGTGGCGCGATATTCCGACGGCCGGTGATAGACGACCACCTTGACGTTGTCGACCTTGATCGCCCGGCGCGCGAGCTCGAGCACGTCGTCCATGTAGCCGATCCGGTCGATGAGCTTGAAGTCGAGCGCCTGCTGCGCGGTGTACACGCGACCGTCCGCGAGCCGCTTCGCGGTGTCCATCGGAAGCTTGCGCGCTTCGACGAGCCGCGCCAGGAACTGGTCCTGGAGCCCGTCGATCACGGACTGGAAGATCTGCCGCTCCTCGCCGGTGAGCGCCCTGAACGGGCTGCCCATGTCCTTGCGCTCGCCCGACTTGATCGCCGCCGCCGCGATCCCGAGCTTCTGCATGAGCCCCTCGGCGTTCACGGTCACCATGATGACGCCGATCGAGCCCGTCACCGTCGTCGGGTGGGCGACGATCGTGTCGGCCGCCAGCGCGACGTAGTAGCCGCCCGAGGCCGCGACGTCCATCATGACGGCGATCACGGGAACCTTGGCGGTGCGCTTGAACATCTGCAGCTCTTTGAACATGATGTCGGACGCCGTCACGGTCCCGCCCGGACTGTTGATGCGGACGATGAGGGCCTTCACGTCCGAATCATCGGCAGCCTTCTTCAGCTCCTCCCGAAAGCGCACGAGCAGTGGCACCCGTGGCGGTGGCGCGCCGATGACCAGGGTTTGGGTCTGGCCCTCCTCGCTCAGAAATCCCGAGATGTCCGTCAGGAGAATCTTCGCCTTGCCGCTGCCCTCGACGGTGCGCTCCTCGAGCGGCTTGATCCGCGGCGTGAGGTCGATCGAGATCAACGAGCAGCCGGTCGCCAGCAAGAGAACGACGAGGGCGATCACCGACTTGCGCATGCGGCGAGTATACCGCGGGGGTTGATCCGACCTCGCCGGCTCTGTGATAATCGCCGAAGCATGACCGCGGAGTCTTTGCTGACGATCGACGACGTACGCGCCGCCGCCCAGCGGGTCGCCGGCCGCGTCGACCGCACGCCCGTCATCTCGTCGGCGGCGTTCGACGGCGCGAGCGGGTGTCACGTCTTCTTCAAGTGCGAGAACCTCCAGCGCGCCGGCTCGTTCAAGATCCGCGGCGCCCTGAACAAGCTCCTGACGCTCACCGCCGCCGAGCGCGCGCGCGGCGTGGTGGCCTACTCGTCCGGCAATCACGCGCAGGGCGTCGCGCTCGCGGCGCGCATGGTCGGCACCACCGCCATCATCTGCATGCCGACGGACGCGCCGACGCTCAAGGTCGAGGCGACCCGCGGCTATGGAGCCGAGATCGTCTTCTACGATCGGCTGAAGGACGATCGCGCCGCGGTGGCCCAGCGGCTCGTCGAGGAGACGGGACGCGTCCTGGTGCCGCCGTACGACGATCCCGCGATCATGGCCGGTCAGGGCACCGCGGCCCTCGAGCTGTTCGAGGAGATTCCGTCGCTCGACGCGCTCGTCACGCCGGTCGGCGGCGGCGGGCTCATGGCCGGGTGCAGCACGGTGGCGCGGAGCCTCTCGCCGGGGATCGCGGTCGTCGGCGTGGAGGCCGACACCGCGAACGACACCTATCTGTCGCTGCAGAAGGGCGAGCGCGTGACAATCCCGCCGCCGCCCACGATTGCCGACGGGATCCGCCCGCAGAGTCCGGGCGAGCTCACGTTTCCGATCCTGCGCGAGAACCTGAGCGAGGTCGCGCTCGTGAGCGACGCCGAGATCGTCGCGGCGGTCCGCTTCATGGCGCTCCGGGTCCGCGTGATCGCCGAGCCGACCGGCGCGGTCGGCGCCGCCGCGGTCTTGGCCGGCAAGCTCGCTCGCGGGGCGCGCGTCGGTGTCGTGATCTCGGGCGGCAACGTCGACCCGGGCCTCTTGATCGAGATCCTCCAGGGCCGCTGAGCCGGCAGCCCGCCGCGCCGAAGCTCAGCGGCCGTGGAAGGCCGGGATCACGTCGGCGGCGAGCCGCTCGAACTGCTCGAGCATCCGCTCGGGCGGGCACATCGGTCGTAGCACGAACTTCGAGCCGCCGCCCTGGACGTACTGCTCGAGTCGCTCGCTGACGAGCGCGGCCGGTCCGAACGCGGTGCAGGCGTCGAGCGTCGGCGCATCGACCCGCCCGCGCGGAATGAAGGGGAGCGCGATCGAGCGCGCGACTGCCGGATCGGAATCGAGGCAGAAATTCACGAGCGTCCCGAAGTGGTCCCCCGGCACTTCGCGCCCGGCCTCGGCCGCGAAGGTCAGCGTCTTGTCGACGCCGACGCGGAACTGATCGGGCGTGATGAACGACGGGATCCAGCCGTCTCCCATGCGGCCGGCCCGGCGCATCGCGGCCTCGCTGTTGCCGCCGACCCACAGCGGCATCGGCTGCTGGATCGGGCGCGGCAGCACCGTGATGCGCTCGAGGCGCCAGAACTCGCCCGCGAACGTCACCTCGGGCTCCTCCCAGCACCGCCGCATGACCTGGATCGCCTCGTCGGTGCGCCGCCCGCGCTCGCGGAAGGGCACGCCGGCAGCGAGGAACTCACGCTCCTGCTCGACGCCGATACCCACGGCCGGAAGCACCCGGCCTCCGGACAGATAGTCGAGCATCGCGAGCTGACGCGCCGCCAGCACCGGCGATCTGAACGGGGCGATCAGCACGCTCGGCCCGAACTTGAGCCGCCGCGTCCGCGCGGCGACCGCCGCCATCGTCGTCATGGGCTCGAGGACGGGCAGGGGCGATGAGAGTCGGTCCGAGAACCAGATCGAGTCGATCTCGGTCCGCTCGCAGACGTCGATGAGCCGCCAGAAAAAATCCAGGCCCTCGCCGGGCGGGCCCCCGGGCCACGGCCCGGGCATGATGCCGATCCGGTACTTGATCTGCATGGCGACCTAGAACATCGAGAAGTCTTCGGCCTTCTCGGTGAGGAACTCGAGGAGCGCCGGCGTGCCCTCCTGCGTCTTCTTGATGGCGCGCCGGATGGCCGGCACGATCTCGGAGGGCTCGGTGACCCGCTCCCCGTGGCCGCCGAACGCGCGGGCCATCGCGGCGTAGTCGCCGCTGATATCGGTCGAGCGGTACTTGGCCGTCGCCGTCTTCATGATCTTCAGCTCGATCGCCATCGAGAAGTTGTTGAGCAGGATCGAGAGAATCGGGATCCGCTCCCGGACGGCCGTCTCGAAATCCATCCCGGTGAAGCCGATCGCGGCATCACCCCAGACGTTCA
>Ga0209377_1000446_pt1 | contig 27560 bp, 30 predicted proteins | sample GraSoiAngelo_141_FD_185898 | JGI IMG/M metagenome (GOLD analysis project Ga0209377, IMG submission 185898) | Grasslands soil microbial communities from the Angelo Coastal Reserve, California, USA - 14_0929_12_40cm (SPAdes) (version 2) | ecosystem: Environmental > Terrestrial > Soil > Grasslands ...
AGAAACTCCCGGATTCACACCCGAGTCATTTGCAGCGCATGAAAAAATCGGAAGAGGCGGAGTCATGAATGAGAATACAAGGAATTGGCCAACGGTCACCGCTTCGCGCGGGAGAGATTTGGTGATCTTCATTGCTCTATTGATGGTGATGCTGCTGCTAAGCGAACGGCTGCGGGTGTACTACGCGGTCACTGTTGTTGACGTAGCCGTCACGCGCATTCTGCCCAATGGCCGAGAGGAGACGTTGCCCACGCCTCGTGTCTTTGCCAGGCCGGGCGGGGGCTTTTGGAAGCCGGAGAAAGTCATCGATTTGGTGAAGCCGCAAATCGAGAATTACATGCGATCGTCCGCGTGGTCTTCCGAGGCGGCAGCGGGCACGCGATTTGAGTGGACAATCCGGTGGGCCCGCAACTCGACCCGTCTCGATCAGCAGTATCGATACATTTGGAAGGCCGACGCCGAGGGGCAGTAGATTGGGTACATTGCAGTTGCAGCGATTCCTTTTTGAGCCAGTCAGCGCGCGGTCTGCGGCGGTTTTTCGGATAGCGCTGGCAGGGATGCTGGCGTGGGCGTTTCATTCGCGTTGGCTACCTGCGCCGCCGCTGACCGCAGTTCCGGGCGCGCTTTGGGCCTACAGCCACATCATTCTACGAAGGCCGTATTTCTTGGTTATCGGCGTTTTGCTTGTGGCATTTGGCGTTGGAATGCGGCCGCGCGTCGTCGGATTCATCCTGTTTTTGCTGCTTCTTCCGCTGGCAAGCCTCACTGCTGGCCAGGAAAGCCGCCAGCTGCTCCTGACGGCGCTGCTGGCATTTTCGATGTTGCGGTCCGATGAGCAGTGGAGCTTGCGCGCTTTATGGGAAGGTGGGCCGCAAGAATCGGCGGGCCCGATTTGGCCAATTCGACTGATCCAAATTCAGTTGACACTTGTGTACGGCGTCAACGCGTTGGCGAAGCTGACGCTAGCCTACTTGAGCGGCGAAATTCTTATCGGCATGTCGCGGATGCGTCCAAACTTCCGCGTTGATCTGTCCGACGGATTCTTTCACCTCGCTTCGCTCCACTTGCCGGTCTCCATCGCCGCGACTGCTGCAGTAATGATCGAAGCTTTTCTGGCCGTCGGGTTCTGGTTGCCGCGCCTTGTCTGGCTGGCTGCGGCTGTCGGCGTGGCTTTTCATCTCGTTTTGCAACGCGTCGTGCAAATCTACATGCTCGATCTGGCAAGCATGTTTCTCTATCTGGCTTTTTTGCTGCCCTGGCCGGCTCCGTCTCAAGACTCCTCCAGAAATTAGCTACGCCTACGGTCGCTTTTCTGTCATTACGAGAGCAACCTGGCGACGGCGACAGGCGCGGGCACAGTGTCGTGTGAAGAGCTCCACTCTAGGCCACCGCTCGCACGATTCCCTTGATCGAGTGCAGGTCCTTTCGGATCGTATAGTGTCTAAAGCTCAGGTGCTTTTCCAATACGCGATGGAAGTGCTCGCGATCCGCTTAATGTCCTTTCCTTGGCGCCTCCACTCAGAGATGAAGCGTACCGCCCCAGGATGAGTCTCATTGCAATCGTGCCAGAGAAACACGCCTCGACCCCCACAAAGCTCAAAACATTTCTCAGAGTCATTCTTGCAATATTCGTAAGTGTGGGTGCCGTCGATGAAAAAAAACGTCGGCTGACCTGCCTCGTGAAAGTCCCAGCTCGCGGTGTCTGCAAAATGTTGTTTGATACGGCTCGCACAGGGATGCCCGTTAAATTCCCTCCCGACAACTCGACGGGCAATAAGATCAACGTCCTCCTTGGGAAAATTTTGTTCTGGATCGCGCTCCACAGAGAAGCTTTGCGGTAAGTCGACGGTATGAATAATTCCCGTTTCCAAGTTTTCCGCCATTTGCCGGGTTGTGTGTCCCATGTACGTTCCGATCTCCAACACCTCACTCGGAGCCTCAGCGACCAGAATGGACAATAGGGCCATCGTATGTTCGCTCGGCAGGATGCCATTCTCATATCGTCTAACAATCAGCCGGATAGTCGGGCGACGATCGCCAAGAATATGACCAAGGCTAACCTCCGGAATCGCATTCAATTTGGGGGTCATAGATCGAGATGCAGTGAATGCGCTGCTACAGGCGCGTAGAAACTGCTTGGGCTTCAGGCAGATTAAGTAAATAAGCGAGATCGCATTGAATCCGAGTAGGACTTTAATCAGTTGTTTCATGGAAAATCTTGCTTAGGGCCTAATGAGAAAGCGCTCCGCTCCTGGACGCTTTGAAAATAAGGGTGCGCGTAATTGCGGCAGCTGCAACAAAGTACTGAATCGCGGTTGCCATTTTGCACAATCGTGATTTTCTGCGGCGTGAAATTGCCTGCTCGAATCGCCGCCTTAGTATTTCGCGCGCAAGTCTGGATCTGACCGCAGTCGGAATGGTCGCCGAATCCCTCACTTTCTTTTTGTGAACGCAATCACCCAGGCTTTCGTTTTAGGCGCCGGACTCGGTAAACGATTGCGTCCGTTGACGGACGATGTTCCGAAGCCACTGATTCCCGTTTTTCAAAAGCCGTTGATAACTTTTGCGTTGGATCATTTGATCGACATCGGGGTGAGCAGATTCATCATCAATACGCACAGGCTTCCAGAACTGTTCCAAAACTTTTTTGGCGCGGATGGCTACGACGGTCACTCCATCACGCTCGTGCACGAGCCGCAGCTGCTCGAAACCGGTGGCGGCATCAAAAATGTGGAAACCCATCTGGGCAGCGAGCCGTTCATCACCTATAGCGGCGACGTTCTGACGGATATCCCTCTGCAACCTTTGATCGACGAGCATTTCCGTCGAGGAAACGATGTGACACTGGCATTGCGCGAAACGGGGTTGGCGACGCAGGTCGCGTTCCGTGATCATCACGTTGTCGACATTGCGAACCGCTACGGCATCGCCGGAAATTTCGACTTCGCCAACGTCGCTATCTGGAATCGCGATATTTTCCAGAGAATTCCGCCGCAGCGGAAAATCTCGTTCATTCCGGTGCTCGCCGATTGGATCGGGCAGAGCGGAAAAATCGGCGGGGTGGTGATCAACGAAGGAAATTGGTTCAACATCAGTTCGCGTGCTGAATATCTCGATGTGCATCGAATGATTATCCGAGAGCACTGGAAGCCGCATTATGTGAAAACCGGCCGATGGCCGGAACGCGTAGCCAAAACTGCGATCGTCGATCATAGCGCGCAATTGCGCGGTTGTACGGTGGTCGCGCGGGGCTGTCACGTTGGCGCCGCCGCGATCCTTGAGGACACAATTTTGTGGCCCGATGCAGAAATTGCTTCCCAAAGTCGGCTGGAGGGTTGTATTGTCCGCTCCCAAAAAAAGGCCAGCGGCATCCATCACAACATCGACATCTGATTATGAGAACCGAGCTACTGCTACGGCAAACGCGGATGCACTTCCCGCGATTGGACGTTGCCGAGATAGAAATCAGGCCAATCCAACGAGGTGGATCAGACCGCAAATTCTATCGAATCCGTTGCTCCGCGGAGCAGGCGCTGATTTTAGTCAAATACAACCTCGAGCGGGAAGAAAATCGGCATTACGTCCCCATCGCGAATTTTCTCGACTCCCACGGAATTCGAGTCCCTAAAATTTATTTTCACGATCCCGCGGAAGGCCTTATCTGGATCGAAGATTTGGGGGAGCGCGATCTCTACAGTTATCGCCGGGAGAGCTGGCTGGTCAGGCGCGCGTTTTACGAATCGGCGCTCGATCAAATCGCAACGCTGCACGCGTTGCCCGAAGCCACTTGCATTGAGATGAAGGAGCATTTGCCTGCCGAGTTTGACGCAGCGCTTTATGTTTGGGAGCAGAATTACTTCTTCAAGAATTGCCTCGCCCGCTACTTTAAGGTCGACAATACACGCCGTGCTGCGCTTGCCGCGTTGCCGGCGCTAAAGGAAGTCGCAAAACGCCTTGCGTCTTTCCCGAGAGTTTTGGTGCACCGTGATTTTCAATCGCAGAATATCATGATCCAAAACAGGCAGGCCTATCTGATCGATTTCCAGGGAATGCGGCCCGGCCTCGCGCACTATGATCTCGCATCGTTGGTTTACGATCCGTATGTCGATCTTACAGAAGCTGAACGCGCGGAGCTGATCGCATATTATCGCGGCCGACAGCTCGAAAACGGAATCACAATTGACGGCGATTTCGATTTCAAGTTGCGCCTTTGCGCAATGCAACGTCTGATGCAGGCGCTCGGCGCTTATAGTTTTCTCGGCCTCGTGAAAGGCCACAAACACTTTCTGGAATACATTCCAAGTGCGCTGCGATTATTACGCGCGGTTGTGGCAAACATCGACGATCTCCAGCCACTCGAAAAATTTATCGGACAATTTTGCTAATCGGTGCCTTTCGCGACCGCAAGCCTCCGGCTTGCGTTTCGAATTGGAGCGCAAGGGAGACGCATGCGTTACATTGGTGGAGGGTATAAAGCCAAACCAACGCGCGTCGTCGATCCACATCAGTCCTTGCTCAGCGTGGCGCCGGAAAAAAGGTGACTCTTCTGCGCTGGCGTTAGGAAGGCCGCAAGCCGGGAATTTGGCCCAAAGAAACTTTAGCCTGTCGAAAAGAATTTCGCAGTTATCGCAACTCCCTGGATGTAGATGATAAAAGGAGGCACACATCAAGCAAAAAGAGGCAACCCCGAATCGGGACTGCCTCTTTATAAAACTACGCTCTGCGATGCTTAGAACTTCTTAATCATTCGCACATACCAGAACCGTCCCAGGTTATCGTAAGTGTCGCCCGGATACGCGACAGAGTTGCCATCCTCGAATCCAAACATCGTTGGTGGATCCTCACCGAAGATATTGTTCACACCTACGGTGATGGTGGTGTTGTTCAAGATATTCTTCCAGCACGGCACGACATAAGGAACCGGCGGCGCTTCCTTCTCTTTGCCTACCACTTCCTTGCCACCCTTGGCTCGCGCCACGTCCGGAGCGCATCCGCGCGACTGTATGCAGAGCGGAGAGAGTTTTTCATCGAGGAATTCAACAAATTGCTCGATGATCGCTTCGTTCTTCAAATTCCGGAAGCCGGATTGCACTTCGTCGCCTGGCTGCGTCGCGAGTCAGATTTCGCGAGAATTGCGCGTGCCCGCGCCGAGATCGGAATCAGACCATCAGCGCTATCATTTTTTTTCATCGAGGCGAAGCTGAACCCGGCGTTTGTGTTCGGTTTTGTGGCGTGGACGCCAGCACAAATTCGAGAGAGCCTCGTTAAGCTCGCCACCGCATTGAAAGGAAGGTTTAGCTCTGCACCAGGGTGGTTAAGACCTCCCGGATTCTGAGCAGTCCTCTATCAGCGATTATGCTGCTTTTCCGTTAGAGGAAGTGGCCATCGTTGAATCGAAGACCTTGAGATAGCTACGCGGCTTTGCACCAAATCTCCGTTTGAATGCGCGCCGAAATGCTTGTGCATCTGAGAAGCCGACGGAGGCAGCAATGGTATCGAGGGTTCGCTTCGGAACAGAAAGGCGGCGCTTTGCCTCATTGACGCGCAGCCTTTCCACAAACTCAGCTGGCGTGTTGCCGAATACACTCTTGAAGGCGCGATTAAAGTGGCCGGGACACATGCAGACTCTCCGCGCCAGAGCATTAACCGACAGGTCTTCATGCAAATTTCGCATGATCCAAGGAACAAGCTCTGCAAAGCGATCAGCCGGTTGACTGTCAAACACGTACGGTTTGGGAAGCTTTCCCTGGCCATTCCCATTCCCTGATGACGTCACGAACTCCTGCGCGACGGCCAACGCCACATGCGGGCCATAGTCTTCTTCGATCAAAGCGAGCGAAAGATCTACGGCTGCACCAGGACCGGACGATGTATAGAAAGCGCCGTCTTTGACGAGCGGCCTTCTGAGAGCAACTTGCAGCTTCGGGAAACGCCGTGTGACATCGGTGGCGTAACGCCAATGAGTAGTAACTTCGCGACCATCGAGCAATCCAGTTGGACCCAAACCATAAATTCCATCGCCGATCGCACCGATGCGCCGCGTTTGATCGGCATGTGCGACGATCCAATCCGCAATCCTTTCACTAACAACAGCTCGCCGGATCCCGCGACCACCTGGGATGACAATCGTATCTAACTCGGAGGCGGTTTCGAGCGTACTGTCTGGGGTGAACGTGATTCCCGATTCAGCTCGAAAACGTTCGGAACTGAAGCCTATTGTGCAGATCTGGTAACATGGGATCCGATTGCCATAGCCGCCATCGAGAACCGCAGCTGCAAAAACATCCGCGGCGCCCGCTAGGTTTGATGCAGCAACGCCTTCAAAACCAAGAAAGCCAATCCGCTTTGCAATCATTGTCAGAACCACAATACGTCTAGCTTCCAACACGCTGGTAGGACATTGAACCGACAAAGCCAGCCATCAACATCGATCTTCAAATCACTACCCAAATCAACACGTTGTTTCCTTTTGACGTGACGCCTGCCGTTCAAACAAGAAACGGATTAGTTCTCCGTTCACTCCCCATCTTCGTCGGTGGACCGTGGCCGGGAAGCACTGTGACGTTGTCTCCGAGCGGAAACAATTTTTTTCTGATCCCATCGATCAAAAGATCGATATCTCCGCCAGGCAAATCGCCGCGGCCAATGCTGCCGGCAAAAAGGACGTCGCCGCCGATGAGTAATCGATCTTTACGTGAAAAAAAGCAGAAACTTCCCGGGCAATGTCCCGGCACTTCCAGCACCTGGAACTCAGCGCCCAGAAAATTTCGGCGTGGCGTTTCTTCTATAAAAAAATCTGGCTCCGCCGGTTCGATTTCGAGTTCGAAACCAAAGTTGCGAAAAAATTCGCGATCGGAGATCATTGGCGCAGTGAGTAGGTGACATCCAATTGGGCAACGAAACCGCCGCTTGATCCGGGCAACGTCCTGGACGTGATCAACATGTCCGTGGGTCAGCAGGAGCAGTTTAAGATCGACGTTGCGTGACTCAACCCAATCGCACGCGCCGTCTGGCGCATCGAAAAGGATCCAGCCCTCTGGTGCATCGAGCAGATAGCAATTCGTTTCAAAAATTCCGCCGCAAAAGCTTTCGTAAATCATCGTGATTCACTGTATCCAGGCCTGGCTACGGCTGAAGACGGGAGTTTTTACGAATAATTGAATGTTCCTCGCTCTCGATTGTCTGATTCCTACTCACATGTCGATCTTGTTTCACCATCTTGCGTTTCATTCTGAAATCTGCCAATGTGGGAAACCGCATAATTACCGATGAAATCATCATTCCAGCGATCCCTGGCGTTGTGCGCTGTGCTTTTGACAGCCGCAATTGCCGCACCGCCCGCGGCAGCGGCGTCGAAGGAAACGATCGCCATGTCGGTGGGCCGCCTTCTGGAGGAAGGGCATTACACCCACCAGCGGCTCAATGAAGGGGTGTCGCGAAAATTCCTCCAGACCTATCTGGAGATGCTCGACTACAGCCATCTGTTTTTCACCCAAAAAGATGTCGATGAAATGAACGCCAAATATGGCAGCTCGATTGCGGGCGACGTTCTCCTCGGCACACTTAAACCCGCTTACGAGATTTATGATCTCTATACAAAACGGTTGGACGAGCGTGTCGCTAAGATCAAAGAACTGCTGAAACAGCCGATTGATTTCAAGAGCGATGCAAAGATTGAGCTGAGCCGGCAAAAAGCGCCGTGGCCAAAGGATGAGGCGGAAGCGGATCAGCTTTGGCGGGGACGCATTACGAACGAACTATTGCAGGAACATCTAAGCGAGCATCCGATCGAGCCTGCCCCGCAATTGGTCGGCCGCCGCTACGATCGCCTCTCGCGCAACGTCCACGAGCAAGACAAGGACGAGCAAGTAAAGCTCTTCCTCGATGCGCTTGCCCAAACGTACGACCCGCATTCCGAGTATCTGAGCAAGGCCGACATGAAAAATTTCAGCATTAACATGGGCCTCTCGCTCGTGGGAATCGGCGCCATGCTTCGGTCCGAGGATGGCTACGCCAAAATCGAGAGCCTTGTTCCTGGCGGTCCGGCGCAGGTGGATGGACGATTGAAGGTGGGCGACCGGATCACCGCCGTCGCCCAAGCGCAGAATGAGTTTGTCGATGTGCGCGAGATGCGACTAGACAAAGTGGTCGAGATGATCCGCGGCAAAAAAGGAACTCATGTGCGCTTGCTCGTGATACCAGCGGATGCCACCGATCCATCGCGGCGCAAAAATGTCGAGCTCGTGCGTGACGAAATTAAGCTTAAAGATCAGGAGGCGCGGGCCGACATCATTATCCGCAAAGACGAGAACGGAAATCCCATAAAACTCGGCTGGCTGACGCTCCCCTCCTTTTATGCCGACATGGACAAGCACCAGAAGAGCACCACGCGCGATGTGGTCGCACTGCTCAAACGGCTGAAGAAAGAGAACATCGCCGGGCTGGTTGTCGATCTGCGGCGCAATGGCGGTGGTTCGCTCGAGGAGGCGCTGTCGCTTACCGGTTTGTTTTTGAAATCGGGCCCGATCGTTCAGACGAAAGACTATAATGGAAGCATCCGAATTTCGTCCGATCCCGATCCGGGCATTGCTTATTCCGGCCCGCTGATGGTTTTAACCAGCCGGCAAAGCGCATCTGCCAGCGAAATTTTCGCGGCGGCGCTGCAGGACTACGGGCGCGCGGTGGTTGTCGGCGACAAGAACACATTTGGCAAAGGAACTGTGCAGACCATTCTGCCCATCGGCCGATTCGCTTCTCTGCTTGGCAGCCGCTCGGACGAGGATGGCGCGCTAAAGTTGACCATCCAGAAATTTTATCGAGTCGCCGGCGGCTCGACGCAGCTCCACGGCGTCGCCTCGGACATCGTGCTCCCCAGTTTGAGCGATCTACCCGAATTTGGCGAAGGCGCCTTGAAGAACGCGTTGGCCTACGATGAAGTGTCCAAGGCAAAATACACCAAGTGGTCGGACACGCATTCGCTGTTTATCGATCAATTGCGGCGCCACTCAGAAGAGCGCGTTAAAAGCGATCCCGAATTCCACTATGTTATGGAGGACATAGATCGTTTGCGTCACAAGATCGATGAAAACCGAATTTCGCTGAACGAAGATCTGCGCAAAAAGGAGCTCTCCGACGATAAGCTGCGCAAAGAAATGCGCTCAAAAGAACGCCTGGCCCGAAATCAGGAGGAACCGCGCATTTATCGCCTGACTCTCGACACGGTCGATAAGCCAAATCTGCAATTGGTCATGTATCCCGGCAAACTCGCAGAAGCAAAGAAGAATGGCGTTTCGCCTAAAGTTGATCCTGAAGTCGCCGCTCCGGACGCGGATACGGATTTGGTCGGTGGCGCAAGCAGCTCCAGCGACGATACGAAAGAGCCAGCGATCGATCCAGAGCGCGACGAAACGCTTAATATCCTCGCCGATCTTGTTGATCTTTCTCACGGACCTAAGACCGCGAGCACTAATCGGTAAGAACTTTGAAATGCGTTAAGCCTCACGGCCACCATGGCAGTGGCGGTGGAGCAAAGCGCGGTCCGAACTGTGGCCCGAAGCGCGGATCGGCGAATCTGCCGCCTCGACCGCGAAACAGAGATTGCGATTGCCCTAGATAACGCCCTGCCGGTGTCCTGCCGAACACCGTAAGTGGTGTCCCTACGCTGACGGAGTTGAAAAATGCGATTGCGTACTGCTCGGGCATGCGGACACAGCCGTGGGACGCGGGATGGCCCGGCAAATATCCGGCATGCATCCCGTCCGCCCCGTTAAAACGCATGAAATAATGCATCGGCGCGGGAATAAATTTTCCTCCGCGAGGAACCGGCATGTCCGCGTCAGCATCGGCGACAATCGGGTTCCCCTGCGCATCCACAATTTTTCCATACATGCTGGAGTAGTGAGTTCGCTCTTTGTCGAGAATCTTGAATGAACCCGTCTTGGTAAGATGTCCGTAGCGGCCGCTCGAAATCGGCGACGCCAGGACCGGACGCCCATCTTGAAGGAGATACGCCATCTGTTCCTCCAAATCGATCTCGACTGAAGTTTGCGCACGCGCCAAGACGGCTGCGCAGAAAAAGATCGACAGTGCAACGACGCTCCTCACACTGCGTTTAAACCCGCGCGACGCGCAAAAGTCGCAAGTGGCACTTCATTTTCGCAAAATGAGCCTTACACCGCGATTGGCGCTTTGATTGATGGATGCGGGTCGTAGCCGACGAGTTCGAAATCTTCGAACTTGAAGTCGTGAATGTTTTTGATCGCCGGGTTCAGTTTCATCCGCGGCAAGCACCGGCAATCGCGTGAAAGCTGTTCGTGCGCCTGTTCGAGATGGTTTTTGTAAAGATGCAGATCGCCAAAGGTGTGGACGAAATCGCCCGGGGTAAGATCGACAACTTGTGCCACCATCATTGTGAATAGCGCGTAGGAGGCGATGTTGAATGGGACACCGAGAAAGAGATCGGCGCTGCGTTGGTAAAGCTGACAACTCAATTCGCCGCCCTGAACGTAAAATTGGAAAAGGACATGACACGGCGGCAGCGCCATCCGGTCGAGCTCGGCCGGGTTCCACGCGCTCACGATGAGGCGTCGGCTCTGCGGATTTGATTTGATCTGCGCGACGACGTTTTCGATCTGATCGACGCGCACGTCGTTTTCGCCACGCCAATCCCGCCATTGTGCGCCATAAACGCGGCCGAGATTTCCGTTTTCGTCGGCCCACTCATCCCAAATCGTGATGCCATGCTCGTTGAGATAACGAATGTTCGTATCGCCGCGCAGGAACCAGAGCAACTCGTAGATGATCGATTTGATGTGCAGCTTCTTGGTTGTGAGCAACGGAAATCCAGCACCTGCGGGACGCAAATCAAAGCGTGCTTGCGCGCCGAAGATCGACAATGTGCCGGTGCCGGTGCGATCGTCGCGAGGCTGACCATGCTCGAGCACGAGTCGAAGAAGATCTAGGTATTGCCGCACGCGAAAAAATTTATCGCGACACAAAGTTTTGCCAAAGCAAAAACTGCTGCAACGACCTTGGGCCGTCGGATTATTTCGCCCCACAAAATCTCAGAGAATTTAATTAGCATTTGCGCGCGGGACGATCTGATCATAGTATGATTGTGGCTTGCGTGTCGCATTGGCGCGAAGGCGGTGAGTGCTCTGGCTGAAATCGAGCCTAATTGACTCAGTTCAGGCGGGGCTGCACCGACTTCCGATTAGCACTAGTTCCTTGTAAACAAGAGCTTAGGTTGTGGCACGTCCAGCTGGCCCAGTGCTTGCTAAAGGATACCCTGGGTCGGAGCCTCGCCGCGGCGAATTCCGTCTGTCGGTGAGCTCAACCCAGAAAGGAAATTTTCAATTTATGGCTAAAGTTTTAGGTATCGATTTGGGCACCACCAACTCCTGCATGGCCGTGATGGAGGGTGGCGACCCGGTGGTTTTGGAAAATAGTGAAGGCGCTCGCACGACGCCGTCGATCGTCGCGTTCACAAAAAGCGGTGAGCGATTGGTCGGCCAGGCTGCAAAACGCCAGGCGGTAACCAATCCGCAGAACACGGTCTTTTCAATCAAGCGTTTCATGGGCCGCAAGTTCGACGAGGTGCACGAAGAAGAGCATCGCGTTCCGTATAAGGTTGTGAAGGCCGCCAACGGCGACGCGCACGTTCAGGTGGAAGTGAACGGACAACGCAAGACTTTTTCGCCACCGGAGATCTCCGCAATGATCTTATCAAAGATGAAATCCGACGCGGAAGCGAAGCTTGGCGAAAAAATTACGCAGGCAGTTATCACTGTGCCGGCTTATTTCAACGACTCGCAGCGCAACGCCACAAAGGACGCGGGCAAAATCGCCGGCTTGGAAGTGCTGCGCATCATTAACGAGCCGACAGCCGCGTCGCTCGCTTACGGCCTCGACAAGAAAAAAGACGAAGAGATTGCCGTTTACGATTTGGGTGGCGGCACATTCGACATCTCGGTTCTCGAAATCGGCGACGGCGTGTTCGAAGTGAAGGCGACCAACGGTGACACGCATCTTGGCGGTGACGACTGGGACGCGAAGGTCATGGATTGGATCGTGAGCGAATTTAAAAAGGACACTGGCATCGATCTAACGAAGCAGCCGGATGCAATCCAGCGAATCAAAGAAGAAGCTGAAAAAGCAAAGATCGCGCTTTCGAGCTCACAGGAATACGAGATCAACCTGCCGTTTATCACAGCAGATGCGAGCGGGCCGAAGCATATCCAGAAAAAATTGACCCGCGCGAAACTCGAGCAACTCACCGATTCGCTTGTCGAGCGCACCGTCCAGCCGGTCAGGGATTGTTTGAAAGACGCAAAAATTTCCGAGCGCGACGTGAACGAGCTGGTGCTGGTCGGCGGCATGACGCGCATGCCGAAAGTGATCGAGACAGCGCGCAGCCTCATCGGCAAGGAGCCGCATAAAGGCGTAAATCCGGACGAAGTCGTTGCAGTTGGCGCAGCAATTCAGGGCGGCGTACTCAAGGGTGAGGTCAAAGACGTGCTCTTACTCGACGTGACGCCGTTGACGCTGGCGATTGAAACCGCAGGCGGCGTGGCTACGCCAATGATTCCGCGCAACACGACCATCCCGACGCGTAAGTCGCAAATCTTTTCGACCTACAGCGACAACCAACCGGGCGTGGAGATCAAGGTGCTCCAAGGCGAGCGACCGTTGAGTCGCGACAACAAACAGCTCGGCGTGTTCCACCTCGACGGAATTCCGCCGGCACCGCGCGGCGTTCCGCAAATCGAAGTTACATTCGACATCGACGCGAACGGCATTCTGCATGTTAACGCGAAAGACCTTGGCACCGGCAGAGAACAAAAAATCTCCATCACTGGCAGCTCCGGCCTTGCGAAAGATGAAGTCGAGCGGATGCAGCGTGAAGCCGAAGGGCACGCCGAAGAGGACAAGAAGGCGAAGGAAGCGATCGAGATCAAGAACAATGCCGACATGCTCGCCTATCAGTGCGAGAAGCAGTTGAAAGAGCTGGGCGACAAGATTTCCGGCGACAAGAAAAAGCAAGTCGAGGACGCCATCGCCGCGGTGCGCGACGCGATTAATCGCAACGACACGGACGCGATGAAACGGACCTACGACGAGTTGCAGAACAAGTTCCAGGAAGTCAGTGCCGAGCTTTACAAGCAGGCGTCAGCGCAAGCTGGTCCGCGCCCCGGGCCGGGACCTGAAGCGCAGCCGCGCCCCGGCGCTGAAGAAGGTGCGGGCAAACGCGAAGGCGACGTTGTCGATGCCGAGTTCGAAGTCGTGGACGAAGACAAGAAAAAATAACCGAAATAATTCGCCGGTGATTGTCGAGAGATCGACAGGCGCCGGCTCAAACCAAAAAGAAAACCGGAAGGAGTAAATAACCTATGGCAGCAGTTAACATAAAACCGCTCGGAGACCGGGTGCTGGTGCAGCCGATCGAGGAGCAAGAAGTAAAAAAAGGCGGGATCATCATCCCCGATACCGCCAAGGAAAAACCGCAAGAGGGGAAAGTGGTCGCTCTTGGCACCGGTAAAATCGATGAAAACGGTAAGAAAATCGATTTCACGGTGAAAAAGGGTGACAAGGTGCTGATCTCCAAATACGGCGGCACCGAAATCAAAATCGACGATCAGAATTATCTGATTATGCGCGAGGACGACATCCTCGGCATCATCGGGTAAACGAAGGAGGCAAACTTATGGCAGCTAAACAACTACAATTCGATGAAAACGCGCGGCACACCTTGCTGCGCGGTGTCGAGAAACTGTCGAAAGCCGTGAAGGCCACGCTCGGCCCCAGCGGTCGCAACGTCATTCTCGACAAAAAATTCGGCAGCCCGACGATCACCAAGGATGGAGTAACGGTCGCGAAAGAGATCGAGCTGGAAGATCCGTATGAAAATATGGGCGCGCAGCTCGTGCGCGAAGTCGCATCCAAAACTTCCGACGTCGCTGGCGACGGCACGACTACGGCGACCATTCTCGCGGAATCCATTTACCGCGAAGGTCTGCGAAACGTCACTGCCGGCGCGAACCCGACTTCGTTGCAGCGCGGCATCATGAAAGGTGTCGAAGCAATCGTCGAGGAGCTGAAGAAACTCTCCAAGAAAGTGAGCGATCGCACCGAGATCGCGCAGGTGGCGACCGTTTCAGCTAACTGGGACAAGACGATCGGCGAGATCATCGCCGACGCCATGGACAAGGTCGGCAAGGACGGCACGATCACGGTCGAGGAAGCGAAGTCGATCGAGACCACGCTCGAAGTCGTCGAGGGCATGCAGTTCGACAAAGGTTATCTATCGCCTTACTTCGTCACGAACGCGGAAGACATGGAAGCCGTGCTCGATAACCCCTACATCCTCATTCACGAGAAGAAAATCTCGAGCTTGAAGGATATGCTTCCGTTGCTCGAGAAAGTTGCGAAAGCCGGCCGGCCGCTCCTCATCATTGCTGAGGACGTGGAAGGCGAAGCGCTCGCGACGTTGGTCGTGAACAAATTGCGCGGCACGTTGCAAGTCTGCGCGGTCAAGGCGCCCGGCTTCGGCGATCGTCGCAAGGCGATGCTCGAAGACATCGCGGTGCTTACCGGCGGACGCTGCATCACCGAAGACCTCGGGATCAAGCTGGAGAACGTGAAGCTGGAAGATCTCGGCCGAACCAAGCGCGCCACCATCGACAAGGAAAACACCACCATTGTCGAGGGCGAAGGCAAGCAGGTCGATATCAAAGGCCGCGTCGCTCAGATCCGTCGTCAGATTGAAGAGACGACCAGCGATTACGATCGCGAGAAATTGCAGGAACGCCTCGCCAAACTCGCAGGCGGTGTGGCCGTCATTAACGTCGGCGCAGCCACTGAGACCGAGATGAAGGAGAAGAAGGCGCGCGTCGAAGATGCGTTGCACGCCACGCGTGCGGCGGTCGAGGAAGGTATCGTCGCTGGCGGCGGTGTCGCATTGCTTCGTGCGCAGAAAGCACTCGAAAACATGCGAGGCCTCGAAGGCGACGAGAAAGTCGGCGTGCAAATTGTGCGCCGCGCCATTGAAGAGCCGACGCGTCAACTCGCCGATAACGCGGGCAAGGAAGGCGCGCTCGTGGTCGAGGAAGTGAAGAAGCGCAAAGGCAACGAAGGCTACGACGTTTCCGCTGGCGAATACACCGATCTGGTGAAGGCGGGCATCGTCGATCCAACCAAGGTCACGCGCACGGCGTTGCAAAACGCGGCGTCCATCGCAGGCCTGTTGCTCACCACCGAAGCGTTGGTAACGGAGATTCCTGAAAAGGAAAAGACTCCTCAGATGCCTCCGGGCGGCATGGGCGGCATGGATTACTAAGCCGAGACCAAAAATGAATTACAGCAGCCGGGTCAGAAATGGCCCGGCTGTTTGTTTTGAGTGTCTCGGAAATGAACCCGACTGCGAGTGACTTTATCAGATGGTGTAATGATAATAGTGGCTTTGTCTCAATCATACTTTTCGTTGCGACATTAGTCGTCGCTTGGGCCGGCGGTTTGTTTAAGCTCCTAAGACACAAACCGAGGTTTGTATTGTCGCTTTCACCAGGCCCGACTTTTGCCTGTACGTATCTCACGGGTGTAAAGTTTGGCGAGTACGACGTCACGCGGACTTTCTTTGCACTTTACCTGACGATTTCGAATCGAGGTTCTGCAGCAGGAACTATCCAAACCGCGCAACTCGGATACAAGTGGTCAATCAACAGACTAAACTGGTACTTTCTGCGGTACGTTCTCGGCTGGTGCTGGCTTCCGACAATGATTTCGATCATGGACTTCCATTACATGTTGAAGTCAGGCGGCGCGAAGTTCTATCCGTTCCTGATGCAGCGCAGCACGGTGCTGCCAGAGCAATCCGATCTTTACCTTCCTATTGGGAAGAGCGCGCATGGCGTAATTTACTTTGAACAGCCTGATGCTTGGGGCGGTTGCCAGCCGAGGGTTAAGGCAGGAAAAACCCTGGTCAAGATGCGGGTGACTGATTCATTCGGCGGCACGCATACGGGTAGATTTTGGTTACCGGTAGTGACACTGGAGCAAGCACGTAAATACAACCCTTCGATTGGCACAACACACGACGAGGTGTAAGTGAGAGAACACGGGCAGCGTGACGTAGAAGCCGCGACGATAATCTCGAAAATCGTAAATTTCTAAGGCGATTCCTCCGTTAAACAATTCGCGAGCCGTATTAAGCGTCTCTGTTGAATTCGTCAAAAAACTTTCGATCTATCTCGAATGTTTTTCGCGGAACCAGACCCAATTCAAGATCTTCGAACAGCTTGACCAAGTCCTCGCCCGCGACCAGCTCGATTGGTGCTGCTCCATCGCGCCTGGCTTCCTTCTTAGCTTCAACCGTAAACGTGCCCGTCGTCATCATAATACCTTTGTCCGCGCGGCCAGCCATGGCTCCTCGAAAGTCGCGAACTTGAGACGGAGTGACCGAACCTTGATAACGTTTGCACTGAAATAAAACATTAAAGCTGACGAATGGATTGACTTGCAGCACCCCAATTCCGTCGATGCCACCATCACCAGTTTTTCCAGTAACGACGACCTCCTGAAAACCTGATTCACGAAGGAGTCTCTGACACAGACGTTCAAATCCATTCGGCGGCAATGATTTGATCACAGCCAAAAGTTCCGACTTGTAATCAGCGGTTTCGGCGGAGCTTTCGTCACGTTCGTCGATAAAGAGCTCTTCCAGTTCTTTCTTCTTCTTTTTTTCTGCCCGCAGTCCTTTTTGAACTAATTGAAACACTTCATACGCATCAAATGTCGCTAGATCCGTTTGGGCGCCTTTTTCTGTGAGTCTCCAGACGCCGCGGCGTGATGACTCAAGATAGCCGGCTCGCACCAGATAAAGGCGGCCCCATTGAACTTGATTGCGAATGCGAGATTGACCGTTCTTCAGCGTGACCTCTTGTTCCGACTCCGGGATTTGAAGAAGCTCAATTGCACGGTCAATGACTTCGGAGGTTGTTCCTGAGCCGCCAGACTGCTTCAAAATCTGCAGAATCGGTTTAAAGAACCGAATGAATTCTGGACCCTTCGCTTTCACTCGCGGGCATCATACCTGATTTAAGGATTGCGCCAAGATCGACCTTGGAATCGCGTAGTTGTAAGCTCGACCAATTGCTCACGTTCGCAAAGACACCTCGCCAAGACGGTGCAATGGTGGAAACATCTGCGACCGTATTGCAAACGCCGACAGCAACGCCGAGAGCGAGTGGCCTCGGCAAAACTCATCCGCGCTGAATGGGACGAGCAGATAGAGCGCAAGAAAACTAACCGCGGATTACGCAGATTCGACAATTGCCGAGTTCGCGGCTGCGCACTAAGTTCGGGAAATGAGTTTGGCAGAAATCAAAACTGCAATCGAGCGCCTCTCGTTCGAAGAGCGCGCCGAGCTCGCTGCGTGGTTGCACGGTTGGAAAGATGACGAATGGGATGAGCAGAGGAAGCGCGACATCGCTGCTGGCAAACTCGATGCCGTCCTGCGCGAAGTGGAAGATGACATCGAAGCAGGGCGACTCCGCGACATGCCGTGAAATCCCCCGGAAATATCGTGTGGCGAATTGTGGCGGTGAATACCATTAGCTAATCGGCAATCGCAGCCGTATGCTGGCTCCTTAACAATAGCAGCGTCAATCGATCGCGCAGGTGTGCGGCCCCTTCTCTCTGCACACCAACACAGATCATCTCTTTATGACCGTCCCCATTCAAACGAACAAGGACGCGGTGCAAACATGGCTCGCGGACTTCTTGTCCGGCAACATTGCCGTTGCGGAGCGCCGGCATCCGCTTATTGCCCGCTCAGATCACCAACCTGAAGAACAGATGCACAGCGGTGCGCAGTCGCATCGAGAGAGTAGGCGCGACAATGAGTCCGAGATCGGAATCCGATTGGCGCATTTAAATTAAACCACCTAAAGGAAAACGATATGGAACCAACGATTACGCAAAACAGCGCACTTTATTTCGCGCAACATAAACTCTCAAAACGTCGCGCCGCGCTTTTCAAGAAGTTTCGCGCTGCGGCCCGCAAGCAGGGGCCGGATGTTCGGCGGCAGCTGACCTTCGGCGACTTATTCATCGTACCACGACTTCATCAGGACAACGGGCGCTGAGCCGCTTCATTGATTGCCATCATGGATCCCCTGACTTTCGCAAGTTCACAGAATGAAGAGAGCGATTTTGCCGCAGAGCGACGTTGGGAAAACGAAGGGGGAAATCCGGGGCAACTTCAACAGTTACTGCGTGATGATCGGAAGGACGACGCTACCACCGTTCCGGCACGAGGCACGCTGAAGACATTCTACTACGAGGTTAACGGCACATGCACTTAATCCAATTCCGCGAAATAATGCGAGATGCTGAAGTCGCGTATGCAATTCATCCTATCGTCCGCAAGTACCACCTGACTGTGGAAGAGACGACCAAAGCCTTGCTGGCATGCGGCATGCCGCGGGCTGCCAATGTAGCTCGGATTACGAGCGCCTGGATATGACCGCGGCTATTTTAACAGAGCACAAGAGTGTCGCCAAAGCAGAGAGCGCTCGGGCTCTCGAAGCTCCAATCCCCGTTGATCACCCGGTGTCGAAAAATAATTGACGCCAATGACACGCTCAAAAAGAAGCGGGCTGATCCGCAACGCCCGTAGACGGGGCGCGACAGCGCGATCCTCTGATCAGGAAGTGATGGTACATCTGTCGCGCTCTCAGATTTTCAAAGATTACGAACGGTCTTTCAGCGAAGCCACGGGTTTGCCGCTTAATATCCGAGGACACGATTCCTGGTCGCCAGCACACCATGGAAAAGAGGATCGCGATTCACTCGCCTCAATTCTGGCTCGTTTCAACAAGGCTCGCGCCGCATGTCTAAGGGCCCAAACCGACGCATCTCGAGAACCGAACTCGACGACGCGCACCGTTACCTGGTTTGCGGGACTCTCCGAAAGCGCAGTGCCAGTGTATGTGGGTGACCACATTCTCGGTTTTCTCGAGACGGGCGAAGTAATGCTCAAGAATCCGACGAAGAAACACTTCGCGAGCATTACTCGGCAGCTCCGCGCGTGGGGCTACAAGACGGATTGGAAGCAACTTGAGCGCGCCTATTTTCGGACCTGCGTTCTATCGCCGGAGCGTTATCGTGCGATGTTGCGGCTCCTGAGTATTTTTGCGCAACACCTTTCGATCTTGTCGAATCAACTGGCAGTACGGCGCGAAAACAATGAGTCCACAAATATGACGCGAGCGCGACAATTTATCGAGGATCATCAAGCGGAGCCGCTGTCGCTCGGGCGGATCGCCCAAGTGGCTAATATCAGCAGGCATTACTTTTGCAAAATGTTCAAGAAAGCGACTGGGATAAATTTCACCGACTACCTCTCGAGAGTTCGAGTGGAGAAATCGAAGACGCTTTTGCTTAATCCCAACTCGCGCATTAGCGAAGCTGCCTTCGCATGCGGATTTCAATCCATGACGAACTTCAATCGCGAGTTTAAGCGAATCGTCGGTCGTTCTCCCACGCAATTTCGCGAAGCCCTTCCGAAGCTGCGACGCGCGACTTAGAAGGTATCGGTTCCGATGTGTCTGTCCGGTCAAGCCTGACGCGGAGTTGCTCGAGATATTTTGCAGAGCTCCGAAGAGTAATCCGACCTCTTGCCGGCCTAACGAGACAAAGATCAGCTGGCTTCATAACTGTCTTGTGATGTGTTGATATTTACTGCGGAAATCGCCGCCGACGTTGGTTAAAAGCAATAGAGGCGACTAAGTTAGCCGCCTTACACTGGTGGGGCGAACGCACGGAATCCTCCGCACGCTCGCCGTCAGTGTTAGAGCATTACGCCACTTTAACTTGAATGGCTTTTGATCTTGGTCTTGCCGTCGTCGGGAGGTGCACTTTCAGCACTCCGTCGCGGAACTCCGCGGTGACTTTCGTGCTGTCGGCATCTTCAGGCAGCGTGAAGCTGCGTCGGAAAGTGCCATAGCATCGCTCGATGCGATGGAATTTCTTTTTGAGATCTTCCTTCTCGCTTTTGCGTTCTCCGGACACGCTAAGAATGCCGTCTTCAACTGTTACCCTGACGTCATCCTTCTTCATTTCAGGCAGGTCAGCTTTCAGGAGATACCCGTGATCATCCTCGCTGATATCAACCTCCGGTGACCAATCTGCGACCGCCAGGCTGGGGATCTCGCCACTGCCCATTCTGTTCGGAAACCCGACCGAGAAGAATCGATTGAAGGGATTTTGCGCTTCCTCCATCTCTCTCAGCGGATTCCATGTTATTACTTTATTCAATGTATTCATTTATTTTACCTTTCTGGATTGAGTTAAAGCCGTGTTGGTGCATAGCGCTAACCGCTTATTGTCAGAGTCGACCCTAATCTTGCGCATGTTGAGGAGCAGCCCGGTGGAAGGCGAACGCGTGGACACTTCGCCGCGACTGCGAAGTATTCCAAAGCCTCACGCATTTTCTATGGTCGTTTTCTGCGGTTTGAGGATTTTTTCGAGCAAGGCTATGCGATCCGGCATAACACGCTGCAAATGGTAAACTACCAGACCCGGCGACGTTGCCTGCCCTGCAATCCTCACGTTGATGTCTTCGCTCATTTCTGCGTCGGGCATCAGCGACGACACAACCGCTTTGGCTCCAGCGCATAAACAGACTTGCCCAGGAAGCAGCTATAGAGAACGTTGGAGTCGGCTCTGACGATCTAAAGGATAAAAACCAATGCGAAAACGAATCAGTTCTCACCCGCAGCGAGAAAGCCCGTCAGCGAATACCGGCTGGCTCGACTTGGAAGCACTAGCCCGAGTCGAAGTCACATCGGAAGACGCGGCGCATCCGATTGAATCGGCGCTGTTGCCTATTGGCGCAACAGGGTGGCGCGCGGAAAGCCCAGGAGAACAGACGATCCGCCTCCTCTTCGAAGCGCCGCAGAGGCTCAGGCGCATCCGCCTGCTGTTTCGAGAGGAGAAGGAGGCGCGCACGCAGGAGTTCGTCCTGCGCTGGTCGCCAACGGGAGACGGCTCATCGCGCGATGTCGTGCGCCAGCAGTATCACTTCAGCCCATCGGGCGCCACAGAGGAGCTCGAGGAATACCGAGTCGAGTTGGAAGACGTGGCTGCCTTGGAACTTACCATCATCCCGAACCTGAGTGGCGGCTCATACGCCTCACTCGCGCAATTGCGCCTTGCGGGCAGTGGTGAATAGCTGGCAAAGCTGACTGTTCAATCGCGGGACTGGATATTGTCGACGCGTGGACACAAAAACCATGGCTGATCGGAAGAACAAACTTGGCCTATCGGTCGCGATCGGCGCAGGCGTCGGAGCAGCACTGGGTGTCGCATTGCATCACCTGCCGTTGTGGCTGAGCCTCGGTTGCGTCGGTGGTATCGTGACCGGAATTATTTTGACGCGAATGACGCGATCCTGATTCTCTCACGGTATTTGGTAGCGGGTCAGTTTGAACTTGAGGATTTCGCGGAGCGTTGATCTGTGGCAGGATTCGACATGCCCAAATCGAAAAAACAGCAGAATAGGGAAAAGCGCGATTTCGCGGAAACAACCTTTGCTGTTTTCCAGCAAGCAATGGGAATCAAGCAGCCTAGGGCGCGCCACCCGGCGCAGCGTCATTCTCGCTCAGGTCGGAGTAGATAACGCCCTGGCAGAACTGAAGCGAAAGATGGCGGGCGCCGCTTCACTCGCCTAACAAATGGATTTTCAAAAAAGCTGGAAAATCACGAGCACGCGCTGGCGCTCTATTTCATGCACTACAACTTCTGTCGGATTCATCGGACGTTGCGCGTAACTTCGGCAATGGAAGCTGGCATCACCGATCACGTGTGGAGTTTGGATGAAGTAATCGACTTGCCATGATAATCTTGGGACTATGAAGAACATCCACCGGTGGGGATTCGTCTTCATAGCTATAGGAATTGCCCTCTGGATGTCTGGCGTTTCTCCCCAACTAGGCAGTATCGTATTTGTCATAGGTCTGGTCGGCTTGGTGATCGCGTGGGTTATACGCTAGATTTCAAATTGACCCACTACCCGGGATTTTGGTAGTTTGAATGTGTTGTTCGTGTGCGTGTTGCGCCTTGCATTCCACAAATGATGCCTAGAACCAAGGCGAGTGACGCGCGATTCCAATGATAAGCTTACGACACGTTTACGAAGTTCGACCGCGCAAGGATTGCCGCAGAAATGTCCCCAAATGAGCCCTTCTTCGAGCTTTATCGGCGGAAAGCGCGTACAGCCGCGCGGCGAAGCTTGGCGATTGTCTCAGCGCCCGTTGGTTGATGAAAATTCACCATAGCTTGGCAACATACCACGGCGGCGCCGCTGACATGAATAAAAGGTGCGCCATGTGGTTGCCAACCTTCCTTCAGCGCGGCATTCACTTTTTCGGCGAGCGAACCGAGGTCTTGGCTTTCAATAATTTTGTACTCTTCGATCGTGTCCATCTGCCTATCATCGGAAAGCGCGCGGCCGTGGTCGAGGAGGATTTACTGTCTGTGCGAGAGCCCGTCCGCAGAAGGACCGGCGCGCCGTAGATATTTCATAGTGATGAAGACAGTCGGTGATGCCGGAAATACCTAACACTGGCAAGCCCACACATCGTCTTCCTGTGCCCATCTACAACCAGCCGCGCTTCTTAAAGTAGACGATTTGGAAAATCGCGACCCCTAGCATGAAAAGAAGGCAACCGATATATCCCAATGGATGATACGCTCCGGCGCGTTGAAGATGACGCGTTCCATGTTGTCGATCTATGTCTTAATTAGCGGCGGCGGAATATCTTCCGTTATACCGGTGTCAACGCCGCGCCTCAGTTTGCTGTGGCGCACACTATAAGCGAAATAAATCGAGAGCCCGATCGCAAGCCAGATAAAGAAGCGGCCCCACGTCTCGAGCGGCAAGCTTAGCATCAGCGCGAAGCAGAAGACTACGCCGAGAAGTGGAAAGACCGGTACGAAGGGAACACGAAACGGACGCGGACGTTCTCGATTCGTTCGGCGCAGCACGATCACGCCGAGGCAAACGAGCACGAAGGCAAAAAGCGTGCCGATGTTCGTAAGATCAGCAAGCGACCCGATATCTGTTAGCATCGCGACGCCACCGACGGCGACTCCAGTCCAGATGGTTGTGATGTGGGGCGTGCGAAACCGGGAGTGAATTTTTGCGAAATATTGCGGCAGCAGCCCGTCGCGTGCCATGGCCATGAAAATGCGTGGCTGGGCGAGTTGGAAAACGAGCAACACTGAAGTAATACCAGCGAGCGCGCCCGCACTGATGAGCGCCGTGGCCCAGGGCCGGTCAGCGAATGCGGTCGCGACTGCCGCAGGATCGCCGAGATAAGTGGTATACTTTCGCATCCCGGTGATAACCCCCGCCATCAAAACGTAGAGCACTGTGCAAATAATGAGGCTGGCCATGATTCCGATCGGCATGTCGCGCTGAGGATTTTTTGTTTCCTCCGCAGTCGTTGAGACGGCATCGAATCCAATGAAGGCGAAAAATACGATTGCCGCCCCGCTCATGACACCGCCGATCCCGGTCGGAACAAAAGGACGCCAATTGGTCGGCTGAACCAGGAATGCGCCAAATGCAATCACAAACATGACGACGGCGATCTTGATGATGACAATGGTCGTGTTCGTCCGCGCGCTCTCACGAATTCCGTAGACCAGAAGCGCCGTCACTGCCGCGACAATGAGAAGCGCCGGAAGATTCAGTGCGATCGCGTGGCCGGCAATGGTTGGAAGCGTAGTCGACGAATAGTTTGCGAGCGCATCGCCGCCCTGCGCGATAATGCCGGTCGCTGTTGTGTGATCGTTCACCAGCCAAAGCGGAAACTTCAGATTGAAGAGGCTGCCGCACAGTCTAACGAAATAGCCGGACCACCCCACAGCGACTGCCATATTGCCAACTGCGTATTCGAGAATCAGGTCCCAACCGATAATCCACGCGATGATCTCACCCAGCGTCGCATACGAATACGTGTAGGCTGAGCCCGAGACCGGAATCATCGCGGCGAGTTCGGCGTAACAAAGCGCCGCGAATCCGCACGCGATCCCGGCCACCACAAATGAAAGCATAACAGCCGGTCCTGCGCCCGGCCGCCCAAAAACCAAAGACGCATGCGTTGTCCACGACTGAACGAAATTCAACACCGGCGTTTTCCAAATTGACCCGACTGCGTGTGCTTGTTCCCCTGCCGCTGCCGTTCCCGCCAGCGCGAAGATTCCGGTCCCAATAATCGCGCCAATGCCGATGCAGGTAAGATCGAACGCCGAGAGAGCACGCTTTAACTGGCGCTCGGGCGCCGCCGCCTCGGCCATCAAGTGCTCCGGGCTTTTCGTCCTGAAAAGATTAAGGGCCATTGCTGCGTACTGGTTAGAAATTCGATTCAAACCGGATAACGGCAGCTCGGTAGTGGGTCAATTTCAGGTTTTTTTGGAAACTCTGCTGGGAAGCACGTAACCAACTCATAGCCGCAAATGCCGTGACGATTTTTCATCGTAAGATCGCTTCTTAAGCTGTGCATGATTGCATTGAGCGTGTGCAAACCGATTGCGAGGACGCACGGCTTGTTGACACTACCGGGCGAAAACGGAGTCGGTCAGAGCCGTCTGCCTTGAATGAGCTGAATAACGAGCACAACGACGGCAATCACGAGCAGAAGATGAATCAGACCGCCGCCAATGTGGCCGATAAAGCCCAGAAGCCAGAGCACGACTAGTATTACAATTATAGTCCAGAGCATATAGATGTTTCCTTCGGTTAGGTTAAACTTTAGTCGGCCCATTTATCCAACGTTGTATTTCACTTGCAAAGATTTTTCAGCACGTTCAAGTCGATTCGTCGTTCTCGCTTGGAGCATTCCGAACGTCAGAATGCTTTATCTTCCGCGACCTGAGCGAGAATGGCGTTGAGCCGAGCGGCGCGTCTTAGACTGCTTGATTCCCGTTGCTTTTTGGAAAAACGTAAACGCCGTTTGATCGAAGTCGCGTTCTCCTCTCCTCGCCTGATTTTCGCTTTACGCGTTGATTTTCGCACGACCAAATCCCGCCACAGTTCGGTTCAACGAATGCTCCGGCCAACGTGCTCGATGATTTCCACGTAGGCTTTCCAGGGAGCAGACGGATTTTCGTTTTAGCTCAGGCTGGATATACTTCACGGCGCGTAAACAGCGGTGCGCGACTGGTTGGGAGGGCAGGAGATCGTGTGGCGCAAGTGCAGACTGAATCGTGCAGAATATTTCATCACATGCACCGTATCGAGTTCCGCCAGATAGTCCGCGACGCAGAAATCGCCTATGCGATCTCTCCAGTCGTACGCAGACACCGTCTCACCGAGGAAGAGACCGAAAAATTCTTGCTCGAACTGCATATTCCTCGCGCCGCAAACGTCGCCCGAATCACGCATCGTTTGGTCGTTAACTGCCCACAGAAGGCGAGCTCCGAACTCGCGGCCCAGAGCTGATCGGGAAAATCCCGCCTTTGTGCAACGCATCGCTGTGAACCGGGTTTGTTCGCTGAATTCCATATATGAAATCGCGAACTGTTTTGAACTTCACCGCACAACAACAATGGACTAAAACTTAAACTCGTACTGGACTCCCGTTTTGGACAACGCAACGACCGAAAAAATGCGAGCGAACGTGGAATCGTTAAAGAGCTGGTTGCTTGCCGATCGGGGGCAACTCGAGATGCCGGGACTTTATCAGAAGAAAGGCCGCGCATCCGAAGAACACTCCTGGTACAAAGTGATGTGCCTAACGGGAGTGGACTATTTCTCGACTCTCGGTTATCAGCCTGGCATTGCCGCTTTGGCCGCAGGTGCGTTGTCACCATGCGCAACGCTCATTCTTGTTTTGTTAACGCTTTTTGGGGCACTGCCAATTTATCAACGTGTTGCTCGAGAAAGTCCCCATGGTGAAGGGTCTATTTCAATGCTTGAACACCTGCTTCCTTGGTGGCAGGGCAAGCTCTTTGTCCTGGCACTTCTTGGCTTCCTGGCCACCGATTTCATCATCACGATTACGCTTTCGGCCGCTGACGCTACGGCGCATCTAATCGAAAACCCGTTTGTTCCGACCTTTTTTCATAATCAGGGGGTGCCGATTACTCTAATCCTATTGGCGCTTCTGGGAGCGGTTTTCTTGAAGGGCTTCAAAGAAGCGATCGGGATCGCGGTGGGACTAGTTGCCCTCTATCTTACGCTTAACGCAGTGGTTATTGCGGCCGGGATCGGGCAAATAGCAACTCATCCTCACCTCTTCATTGAGTGGAAGCGGGCGCTCTTCACTGCCCACGGCAGTCCTTTAGCGATGCTTGGAATTTCGTTGTTGCTATTCCCCAAGCTGGCTCTGGGACTCTCCGGATTCGAGACCGGAGTCGCAATGATGCCTTTGGTGAAAGGCGAACCCGGAGACGACGAGAATCGCCCATTAGGAAAGATTCGTAACACTCGCCACCTACTCTTTACCGCGGCCGTTATAATGAGTGTTTTCCTCATTACCAGTGCCTTTGTCACAACGTTACTAATTCCGGTGGCCGACTTTCGTTCGCTTGGTCGGAATGGCGAGTTGGCGGGTCCGGCTAACGGCCGTGCGCTAGCCTACCTGGCGCACCGCTTTCTGGGAAACGGCTTTGCAACCCTCTACGACATTTCAACCATAGCGATTCTCTGGTTTGCAGGGGCCTCAGCCATGGCGGGGTTGCTGAATATTGTTCCCAGGTACCTACCCCGATACGGGATGGCGCCTGAGTGGACTCGGGCCGCACGCCCTCTCGTACTGATCTACACAGCGATAGCCTTCGCCGTGACGCTCCTCTTCAAAGCCGGAGTGGACGCGCAAGGCGGCGCTTACGCGACCGGCGTCTTAGTGGTTATAACCTCAGCGGCCGTGGCAGTAACTTTAGCAGTCTGGCGCACGCGATCCGCCGCCGCGGCGGCAGCTTTTTGCCTGATTGCGGTCGTGTTCGCTTACACCACGGTAGTGAACATCGTCGAGCGACCCGACGGCGTAAAGATCGCTGCGTTTTTTATCAGCGCGATCGTGATCGTTTCCCTTGTGTCTCGCGTCTGGCGGACAACTGAGCTCCGAACCGGCGAGATTACTCTCGATGCCGCGGCGGAACGCTTCATAGATGAGGCCGCACACGGAAAAGCTTTGCGTATCATCGCCAATCAGCCGCGACACTGCCACGACACAGAATACTCTAAGCGGGAACGAGAACAACGGGAAGACAACGGGATTCCACCAGAAGATCGTGTGCTATTTTTGGAGATCTACGTTCCTGATGCGAGCGAGTTTTCGGCAGAACTGCACGTGCGCGGTGTGGAAGTAGGATCACATCAAGTGCTGCGCGCGGAAAGCGCGGCTGTGGCAAACGGGATAGCCGCGTTGCTCTTATATCTGCGTGATCGAACCGGGCAAGTGCCACATGCTTACTTCAGTTGGACCGAAGGCAACCCCGTATTGTATATGATCCGCTATGTTCTCAGTGGTTACGGGGATGTCGCGCCAATAACC
>Ga0209377_1000447_pt1 | contig 27541 bp, 19 predicted proteins | sample GraSoiAngelo_141_FD_185898 | JGI IMG/M metagenome (GOLD analysis project Ga0209377, IMG submission 185898) | Grasslands soil microbial communities from the Angelo Coastal Reserve, California, USA - 14_0929_12_40cm (SPAdes) (version 2) | ecosystem: Environmental > Terrestrial > Soil > Grasslands ...
CCGCCCCCGTCGTCCGGGAGCTGGCCGAATGAGCCCGCGGGCTTCTCGCTGATCAGCGACTACGGCTTTGGCGACGTCATCCCGGTGACCAACGATCCGATCGCGCTCGGCAGCTCGGGCTGGCAGGCGCAGTGGAATACCGCCGGCAACGGCACGCTCATCGCCGACGCCGGGGCGCCGGTCTCGCTGGGCGGCGTCTATCAGGTGAGGTATCCGATGGGGTTCGTGGACGGCACGGCGCCGTCGACGGTGGAGCATCCGCTCCCCTCCCGCCCCACGGAACTGTACTGGGGCGTCTGGTGGAAGCCGTCGAACCCGTTCCAGAGCGACGCCTCCGGGGTGAACAAGATCGCGTTCATCTGGACGCCGAGCGGGAACACCGATCTGATCTATTTCGATCTCAGTCCCAACCCGTGGCGGATACGGGCGATGGACGATCTGTACGCGGGCGGCGGCCCCGATGCGGGGAAGCGGGATGAGCCGAACGTGACCACGACCGTCATCACGCTGGGCCAATGGCATCGCATCGAGATCTACGTCAAGTACTCCACCGGGGCGAACGCGGACGGGATTCTCAAGTGGTGGGTGGACGGCGTGCTGAACGGCACCTACACGAATCTGAAGATGGTGCAGGACGGGGGGTTCAACTCCGTCAGCTTCTCGCCCACCTACGGGGGCGCGGGGGGCGATGTGAAGACCGAAACGGACTATTACTGGTTCGACCATACCCGCCTCAGCAGGCCATGAGGCGTACATCTGTGGCGTAGCGGCAACACGGGATACCGAGTCCCCGTCCGCCTCCTCCGGCGACGCCGTTGGTCTCTGACTTGCGGTGTCGTCGGACGGAGGCGGTGCAGGGGAGAGCATGTCGGTTCCGAAGGGTGGGACGCGAGCCGTGTTGATGGCAGTGGTCGTCGGCGCCGTGGCGTGGGGCTGGAAACGGTCTCACCCGCCGCCGGCGGTCGTCGGCGGAGGTCAGTGGCCCAACGAGCCGCAAGGCTTCGTGCCCATCAGCGACTACGGGTTCGACGACACGATCCCGGCGACCGACAACGCCGTGCCCTTGGGCACCTCGCGGTGGCACGTGCAGTGGAATCCGGTGGGGAACGGCGTGCGCATCGCTGACCGAGGAGCGCCCCTCTCGCCACCCGCCGTGTATCAGGTGAAGTACCCGGTGGGCTTCGTCGATGGTTCGGCACCGTCGACCGTGGAGTTTCCGTTATCTCCGCCCCTCACGGAACTCTATTGGGGCTTCTGGTGGAAGCCATCGAACCCGTTTCAGAGCCACAGGTCCGGCGTCAATAAGATTGCGTTTATCTGGACCCCGAGCGGCAGCACCGACCTGCTGTACTTCGACCTGAGTCCCAACCCGTGGCGCATCCGGTGCATGAACGACCTCTACACGGGCCATGGGCCGTCCGCCGGTGCGCGCCTCGAGCCCAACATCACTAGGACCGTCATTGCCCTTGGTGAGTGGCATCGCATCGAGGTGCACGTGCGGTATTCCACACGCGACCAAGCCGATGGGATCCTCAAGTGGTGGGTCGATGGCGTGCTCAACGGCGTGTACGCGGATCTCAAGATGACGCAGGACGGAGGCTTCGACCACGTGTCGTTCTCCCCGACCTTCGGTGGGAACGAGCGAGACCGCAAGCGACAGACGGACTACTACTGGTTCGACCACACGCACATCAGTCGCAGACGTTGAGTGCCCACGGCTGTCGCGCGACCGCCACTCACCCCCCCAAATCCCCCGAACGCGCTCGCTCGTCTAAGCGTGACGCCCGGTGGTCTCCGATTTGCATGGTGTTGCGGCGACGCTTTCCCGTGCGCGCCCCGCAGGTTGAATGAAGGGAGGGTCGTATCAAGTCCTCGATCGTGCCCAGGTTGGTGTGTCCCATGTGTCACTCGGCGCTTGCTCTTGAGACCCTCCGGAGGGAGGGGGACGAGGTTGTCGAAGGGTTCTTCACCTGCGGTTGTGGGATCCAATATCCGGTCATCCAAGGGGTGCCGAGGATGCTTCCACCCCCCCTGTTGAGCGCTCTCGTGGCGGATTATCCCGAGTTCTTCCGGCTCTATGCCGAGCGGATGTCCCCAACCGTGGGGGCACAGAACAGCCGCGACGCAAAGGTGAAGCGGGCCACGCAGGAGGCGTTCGGCTATGAGTGGACGTGGGCGGCGGACTACCACGCCGTCAATTTCGCCGACTGGCTGCCCGCGGACTGCGACGCGCACACCTTGTTCCCGGGTAGGGTCGGCTTGGAAGTCGGCTGTGGCGCAGGGCGTCACGCCGCCCTCACGGCGAGCCTTGCCAAGGAGCACATCGCCGTCGACCTCTCGCGCGCCGTGGACTCCGCGTTTTCCCGCACGCGCGCCTTGCGCAACTGCCACGTGGTTCAGGCCGACGTGTTTCACCTTCCGTTTCTCCCACAGACGTTCGACTACGTGTATTGCCTCGGAGTGCTGCAACATCTCCCCGATCCGGAGGCGGGTTTCTACGTCCTCGCCCGGCAGCCCCGACCGGAAGGCACGCTGCTCGTGAACGTCTACCAGGCGAGCCGACCGACGGTGCTATTCGTGCTGGAATTGATTCGCAAGGTCACGACCAGACTGCCGAACGCGATGCTCAAGTATGTCAGTGTGGGGGCAGGGTGCCTGGATTATGGCCTGTTCATCGCTCCCTGGCGCCGCATCAGCGCGACGCGCTTGGGACGCGTCATGCGACCGCTGGTCCCCGAGCGAATTCGCGAGTACGCAAAGCACGATTTCGATACGTGCGTCACGGATTGGTTCGATCGCCTCTCCTGTCCTGTGAAGAAGCACTACAAGAGAGAGGACCTGTACCGCTGGTACGCCAACGCGGGTTACGCCGATGTCACGGTGACCCCGTACTGGAAGGCGTTCTGGAACGGTTATGGTAAGAGGCGCGAGGACCGCTCCCAGGCCGGGGGAACGGTCGGTGCTCGTCTCGCCGTGCAGGCATGATCCCGACTCAGATGGCACATCCTCAGTTCCGCTGCGTTCGGATCCAAGGTTTGTCTCCTAGCATTGTAACGGCCGCCGCTGCAGCGCCGAGCCGCCAGAGGGCATAGACCGGCAGGAAGGCGAACGCCGCCAGCGTGCGGACGGGGTCGGGTTGGACGGGCAGGGCGGCAACGGTGTACGCGAAGGGGCGCAGCAGCGAGCCCGCCGCGAGTGCCATGATCACCGCCGGCCAGGGCGCTACGAGTGCAACGGAGATCACTACGATGGCCAGGCTCAGATGCAGGACGGGGCCGGGCGTGCTGAGCTCGGCGATGGCGTCGAGTTTCTGGCGCCAGCCGATGCGCCGGCTGTGGAGGATCGACGGACCCACGCGAGCAAGGACCGTTAGTTTACCCGCGGTCCAGCGCTGACGCTGGCTCCAGCTCTGTCGCAGCGTGCGTGCCTCCTGCGCGTACACAACGGCGTTCGGCATGCCTTCGATCGCGACACCTCGGGCGGTCAGGCGGGCGTACATCTCCCAGTCTTCGGCGATAGAGAACGCCATCCAGCCGTGCTCCCGCAGGGCGTTCGTTCCGATGCACAAGCCGTTACCGACGAGCGGAACGTTGAGCCCAGCCCGCTGTTTGAGCGGGTAGGCGAAACGGTGGGTGACGGCGGCCAGGAGCGTCGCCAGCCGCGTCAAGGCGGTCTCGGTGCGGTTCCGGACGTCGAAGTACGCTTGGACGGCCTTCGCATTCAGCGGCGCCGCGCCGGCGAGTGCGGCGGCGAAGTCCGCCGCTACGACGGTGTCAGCGTCGACGATGACCACGGCGTCGTGGTCGTTCATGATGGCGGGCTGTTGCAGCGCCCACGCGATGGCCTGGGGCTTTCCCGGTCGAGCAGGGTCGTTTCGCTCCAAGCATCGCGCGCCGGCGGCCCGAGCCAGAGCGGCGGTCCGGTCCGTGCAGTTATCGGCTACGACGACGACGCCGTAGTGCGTCGTGGGGTAGCGAATCCGCAGGATGGACCGCACGCAGGATTCGATCAAGAGTTGCTCGTTGTGTGCGGGAACGAGAAACAGCAGCCGTGGCGTCTCGTGGGACGACGCCGGCCGCTGCCGCTCGCGCCGCAACGCGATGCGGGCCAGGCTCACCACGTCCGAGGCGGTGGGGAGGAGCAGCACCACCGCGAGGAGGCCCAGGACGACGCTCAGCGCGGCCATGCCGGTCCATGGAGTCGGGATGCTGGATGAGGCGGGGGCGCCGAGTGACCGAGGGGCGAGAGAGGTAGAGGGGGGGGGAGTGCGAGCCGGGCCGCCTTGCGCATGCCCGCTGCGAGGGCCACGAGGACGAACAAGAGATCGCGGTACGCGAGCGAAAGAAAGAACCCTCCGACCAAGTAACCGATCAGGGACGCCGTCAGGGCTTGTCCGAGCTGAGCCGGCGGAGGGCTGCGCTCGCCCCGCCCCAGGGCTGTGGGTCTCCCTTGGACCCCTTGCAAGGCTCGGAACGCGCTCCACAGCGTGGCGATAAACAGGATGAGACCCGGCACGCCCAGCTCAGCCCCGACTTGGATGTAGCTGTTGTGGGAGACGGACCACTTGACGCCGCGCAGGACGGACGCACGAGCGAAGGGAGACAGCGTCCCCTCAGCAGCCGGGAAGTTGCCGGCCCCGACCCCGAACAGCGGGTGCGCTGCCATGTAGCCCAGGCCTCGTTTCCAGACCTGGATGCGGCCCTCCTCCTCGGTCAGGTTGTAGTCATCCTTCGGTTGGACGATTGTCTTCATCTTTTCCCAATACGTATCCGACGCGGTGCCGGCGAACACGAGCCCGATCAGAACAGCCGTCAAGATTCGCCAGCGGATGTGAATCGCCCGATAGCGCAGCAGCAGGAAGCCACCCATCGCAAGGAGCGCCAGGAATCCGCCTCGCGAGCCCGCCCAGATGAACGTCACCGCGAGGCAGATGACGGCGGCGGCGCTTGCCAAGCGACGCCACAGTGGTCGGGGTCGGACCATGAAATAGACGCCCAACGGCAAGGCCATCACGGCAAGCGTCGCGAAGTCGTTGGCGTCGTAGTAGACCAGCGCGCCGAGCCGCCATCGCTCCTCGCCTACGCTGAAGCGGTTGAGGACTACGGCGGCGTAGATGCCGACCGCGACGAGATAGGTGAAGCCGAGGCGTTCCACGTCCCGAAACCCGCGGATGCCCGCGAGCAGGATCAAGTACATCAGCGCGATCTTGCCGAACTCATCCACGAGCTCTTGAAAGGCTCCTCCGGGCCAGAGCGCACCGGGCACCGACAGGGCCATCCACAGGGTGAGGCCCGCAACGCACCGGGTCGTCCGGTCCTGGAGGGCCGGCCACAGGCGCCGCACCCGGCTCCCGTCCACGAGGTAGCAGCAGATCGCGACGGCGGCGCAGGCGAGCACCAGGTGGAGGGGCTCGAGGAACGCGAAGAGCTGGTGCACGCGGCCGACGGCCGTGAGCACGTACGCCGCGAGAGCGAGCAGGAGGACGTCCCAGCGACGGTCCGCGTCGGGGGACCCCATCGGTGGCTGGGCTGTGCGTGGCCCCGCAACCACGCGAGCTCCGACGGTGCGATGCATCACGGCTGCAGCTGCGCCTCGAGCGGCGGCGCCGCCGGCTCGGGAGCGTGTGAGGCGGCTGCCAGGACCTGGGCCGAGAGCGTCGTGTCGTATCGACGGGGTCGGAAGATGGTCCACACCGCGAGGCGCGGCGGCATGCGCCACGCAGCCACGCCCAGTGCCCAGCGGACGCCGGTGACCAACGCGGCGAACAGCGGGATCGGCATCCACACCATGCGCCCTCGCCAGCCATGAGCGCGAAATCGTTCGAGGAGCCGCCCCCGCGTCCTCAATGCCGGCTCGCTCAAGTTCACCGCGGCCGGGGCGGCCTCGAACTCCGCAGCGCACCACGCGACCACGGCGGCAGCGCGCTCGACGTCGCATGCGGGGAACGGCAGGCCCGGCCGACCCAAGCCCAGATGCCACCGACCGAACAGGTGTCGGCCCACGAATCCGGGCACCTCCGGGTTGCTGCAATCCACAAGGGCGGCCGGCCGCAGGATCCGTGTCTGGATGCGGAGGGGCCCCGCCTCTGCGGCCACGACCCGCTCCGCCTCCGTTTTTCCCCACGCGTAGGCGCCGAGGTGCCGCGCCTCGAGGGGAGCGAGTGGCGTGCGCTCGTCCAGGCGCTCCCACGACGTGCGCGGCGGGCGCAACACCGACAGGCTGCTGATGTACACGAGCCGCGTCGCACCGGCCGCACTCATGCTCTGGAGCACATGACGCGTGGCGTCAATCGTGTTGCGCTGATGGCCGTCGTACCCGCCGGTGGTATCCGCGGCCGCGTGCACGACGACCGCCGCCCCGGCGAACGTCGCGGGCGGCACGGGCTGGCAAAGGTCGACCGCACGCCACTCGTGGACGTTCGGGTCCTCCGTGTCGGGCGTGCGACTGACGCCGCGCACGCGGAATCCTCGCCCGACGAGCTCCCGCGTGATCTCCTTGCCGAAGAAGCCCCGCGCGCCCGTGACCACCACCAGCGGGACGCCCGGGGGAGACTCGTGTGGCGCCGCGCGCCGCGCGGCCGCACGCTGCGCCGCGCTCCGCACGTTGGCGGCGAGCTCCTCGTAGACGGCCGTGACCCGCCCCAGATGGTCCGGCGACAACGGCGACGGGCCGCCGCCCGCGATGCCCGCGTAGAAATCGTCGATCAGCTCCGCGAGCCCGGGGTAGTCCCCGCCGCGCACGACGTGGCGCACGACGCCCATGGTCCCCCGCAGCGCCGTCTGCCAGCCTTCGAGCAACGGGTTCGCCGCCTTTTCCAGCGGCCCGGTGCCGGGATTGGCCGCGCCCACGACGCTCGTGCGGATGAAGTCGGCGACCAGCATCCCCCCCGTGCCCGAGACGGACAATGTGGACGCCACCGGTCGGGCCCGGAGGCTTACCGAGAGGCGCCCGTACGCCCCGTTCGCCCGGATGACGGCGTGCAGGTCCGCAGGGCTCGCCGTCACCGCGGCGATTTCGATCGCCGACGGGTCCGAGGTCGCCCGCTCCAGCGTCGCGACCAGCGTGTACAGCGGATGCGGCAGGATGTCGAGCAGCTGGGCGGCCAGGGCGTTCGGGCCCGCGCGCTCGGCGTTCACCCCCGGCGACCGGAACGTGAAGTGACAATCGACCTGAACGATGTCGCCGAGCTCCGGAAGGCGCCGCGCCAGCTCGACGTAGGCCGGGTCGCGGATCTGCTGGTGTCCGGCGCACACCAGCAGGCCACGCTCGGTGGCGAGCCCGAGTAGCTCGCGCGCTTCGGCTTCGACCTCGACGAACGGCTTTTCGACGTACACGTGCGCCCCCGCGAGCAGCGCCTGGCGGGCCGGGGCGAAGTGCATGCCCGCGGGCGTGCAGACGTGGACGACATCGGGTTTCGCCTCCCGCAGGAGGTCCGCGAGCGAGCCATACGCAACAGCACCCGCCAGCTCGGCGAGCCCGCTGGCGGATGCCTCCGAGGTATCGCACACCGCCGCTACCACATGGGGCGTGCGCACGCGCCGGAGGGCGTGGACATGGAGCCGGGCCATGCGCCCGGCCCCGACGAACGCTACGCGGAGCGGACGGCGAGAGTTGGGTGGAGTGGTCACGCACGCCGGTTATTGCAAGACCGACGCCAGAGCAGAATGGTGCCAGGAGGCTGCGCGGTGTTGCGTGCGCGCCACATGGAGCGGAGGGTCCTGCCGCACGGCCCGCGGGCACGGTTCTGTCAGGACACGTCACGCGCACATGCGGATTCTCATCACGGATGGAAACGAGCGGAGTGCGCTCGCGGCGGCCCGCTCGCTGATCGCGGCCGGTCACGAGGTGCACGTGGCTTCCCGGCGGCGCTGGTCGCTCGCCGGTGCATCCCGCGGCGCGCGCCCCTGCCGGTTGCAGGCGGATCCGTTGCGCGATCCCTGCGCGTACGCCCGGGAGGTGGGCAGCCTGATCGACGGGCTCGCGATCGACATGGCCCTCCCGGTTACGGACGCCTCGGTCGAGGCGTTGCTCGAGCATCGCAACGCGCTTCCCTCGCGAGTCCACCTGCCGCTGCCCGACCTGGCCGCCTACCGTCGCGCCTCCGACAAAGTGGAGATGCTGGAGGTCGCCCGCACTGCCGGGCTCGCCGTGCCGCCCACGCTCGTGCTCGAAACGCGGGCCGCGGGCGAGCGGCTGCCGGGGCCCGAGTTCTTCCCCGCCGTCGTGAAGCCGCACCGCTCGGTGATTCCTGGGGACGGCCAACACGGCGAGCGGCGCAAGGTCGGCGTGTCGCACGTCGCCGACGCCGCAGCGTGTCGGGCGGTGCTGGCCGGGCTGCCGGAGGGAGCGTTTCCGGTGCTGCTGCAGCAGCGGGTGCATGGTCCGGGCGAGGGCCTGTTCGGGTTGCGGTGGAATGGGCGAATGGTGGCAACGTTCGCTCATCGGCGGCTGCGGGAAAAACCGGTCGAAGGCGGCGTGAGTGTGTACCGCGAGAGCATCGCGCCACCCGCCGAGCTGGTCGCTGCGGGCAGGACGCTGCTCGCGCAGCTGGGTTGGCAGGGCGTCGCGATGGTCGAATGCAAGCGCGACCTCGCGACAGGGCGCTTCGTCTTCATGGAGGTGAACGGCCGGCTGTGGGGCTCGCTGCAGCTCGCGATCGACGCCGGCGTGGACTTTCCCGCGCTCCTCGTCGGCTGTGCGCTCGGCGCTCCCGTCGTCCCGGCCGCGGACTATCGGGTCGGCGTGCGCAGCCGCTGGTTTTGGGGCGATGTCGACCATCTGTACCTGCGGCTACGGGACGGCAACGGCGCGACGGAAGGAGGGGGGGGTCGACTGGCCGCGGTGCGCGACTTTCTCCGGTTCCGTCCCGGCCGCGACCGGGAAGAGATCTGGCGCTGGCGGGACCCTGTGCCCTTCGTGCTCGAGTCACTCACCCGGCTTGGACTGGCGGGTTGAGCCCCCCAGCCTCGCCGGCCGGTCCGCCGCGGATGGCTCGCAAGAACCTCCAGAATTCCCGCACACGCGCGCGGTGCACACCGTACAGCACGAGCCCGTATGCGGCGACCCCGGCCAGCGCTTGCGTCGCGAGGTGAAGTCCGGCAGGCCAGTTCGCCGGGCTCACGACGCGGACGCCCCATACGATGACCGCCATGAGGAGGGTCGCGCCCGCGGCCGGTGAGAGCGCTCGCCCGTATCCGCCCAGTGTCATGCCGGTGACCCGAAGCACTTGCCCGAGGAACATCGGCAGCACGCACGCGGGATAGCCGATCACCCACGCCATGGCTACGCCCGCCGTGCCCCACCGGGTTCCGGCGTAGAACAGGATCGGCATGATGAGCGTGGCGGCGATCGTGAACTGCATGTTCCGTTTGGCGTGGCCGGTTGAGACGATGATCTGCGGCAGGAGCGGGGTGACCGAGCGCAGCGCCGCCGAGAGGGCGAGAAACCGCAGCGGAACGATTGCCGGTCGCCAGTGGTCCCCCAGCAGCGCGAGCACGAAGACGTCCGCCACCAGGGCGAGCCCGACGGCCGCGGGGAAGGTGATGAAGGCGAGGCCCTCCGTGAGATTGCGGAGATAGCGTTGCAGCGCCGCCCGGTCGTGCTGGACCGTGGAGAAGACCGGGCCCGTCACGCTCACGACGAGCGCGGTGACGCGCTCGATGGGGATGCTCGAGATCTGCCACCCAAACGTGTACCCGCCGAGGGGAGCCTTCCCGAGCACGCGCCCCACGATCGCGAAGTCGGCGTTGCTGTAGAGATACCAGGCGATCCGCGCCACCACGACGTGCCAGCCGAACGCGACCGCGCCCGCGATCGAAGCGAATTGGCGCGGCCACGCCACGCGGTGAGGGCGCCAGGTGTTGACGAGGATTGTGCCGGTCGAGCGTCCCGCGATGGGCCCGAGCACGAGCGCCCAGTACCCGAGCCCCAGCAGGGCGAGCCCCAGGGTCGCCGCCGTCGAGAGCAGGCCCTCGGCCCCGTCCGCCCAGGCGAGCTTCCGGAAGTCGAGGTCTTTCGCGAGCAGCGCGCGGGGTACGACCTGCAGCGCGCCGGTGATGAAGGTCAGGCTGGACGCCATGATGAGCCAGCGCACCGTCGGCTCGCCGAAGAACTGCGCCACCGGCCCGGCGAGGAGCGCCGAGAGGGCGACGAACCCCAGGCCGAGCAGGATGGAGAGCCCACCCAGGCGCGCGATCTGGTGCTCCGCGAGGTCGCGACGCATGACGATGACCGTGCCAAGCCCGAACTCGTTGACGAGCTGCGCCAATCCGAGATAGACCATCGCCATCGCGACGAGTCCGTAGTCGGTGGGCGCGAGGAGGTGGGCGACGATGAGCGTGGACGCCCAGCTGAGGATCTGCGTGGACCAGCGCATCGCCCCGGTCCAGGCGATCCCCCGAATGAGGGAGCGGTCGAGCTCGCGCGTGGCGGCGTCCTGCGGCGTCGGCGCGAGGTCCGGAGGTGCGCCGAGGGCGACGGGCGCGGATTCGCTCACGGCGGGGTCTCCCGCGGCTCGCCGACGAGCGCCGGAGCCCTGATGTGCGGCGCCCGGGTCGGGTGGTAGGGGGCCACGCCTGGCGGCTCCAGGTAGATGCGGTGCCAGGTGGAGAAACACAGGAGGGCCCAGAGGATGCCCTCGCGGTTGTGTCGGCGCGAGAAGTGGTCGGCGAGGAGGCGGGTGAGCGCCGCCGCATCGAAGTAGCCGAGGCGCCGGGTGCGATCGGCGGACAGCTCGTCCTCGAGGAGCGGCCGGAGCTCGCGCCGCAGCCAGGCGGCCGTCGGGCCGACGAACCCCCGCTTGGGCGCCTGGAAGTGCGCGCTCGGCAGGCGCGGGGCGAGCGCGCGCCGCAGGAGGTGCTTGTGCTCCCAGCGGCCGACCTTCACGCGGGCGGGTAGCGGGAACACCTTTTCGACGAACTCATGGTCCACGAACGGCACACGAATCTCGAGCGAGTGAGCCATCGAGAGCCGATCCGACAGCGCGAGGATGTCGTCGGACAGGTAGGTGCGGTAGTCGAGGTAGAGCGCGCTGGTGAGCGGGTCGGCGCCCGCCGGCCCGTCGCGGTGCAGGCGACGGAAATGAGTGCGCGCAGCGTCGCCGCCGATCGCCCCGCGCAGTTCGGGGTCGTACAGCGGGAGACGCACGGCGTCGTCGGCCCGGCTGAGCAGATCGAGATAGCGCTCCGCCGTGGTCCCGTCGCCGACCCGGAGGAACCGCTTGAGCCGATCGATGGTGAGGCCGCTCCCGGCGGAGTCGGGGAGCAGTTGGGCGACGCGCGCGGCGGCCCGGCGGAGCGCACCCGGCAGCCGGGCGTAGCGCTCCGCCGCCACGAGCCCGAGGTGGCGCCGATACCCGGCGAACAGCTCGTCGCCGCCGATGCCGGTCAGGGCGACCTTATGGGAGCTACCCACCACCCGGGAGAGCGCCCACGTCGGGATGGCGGAATCGTCGGCGTGCGGCTCGTCCAGCGCGCGCACGATGGGCTCGAACGTGTCCCGCACATCCGGGGTGATATCCACCACGTTCAGCCTGACACCGTAGCGCGACGCCAGCTGTCGCGCCAACTCCGTCTCGTCCGCCGCGGCCGCGCCGGACCCGAAGTAGCGCGCGGTGAACGCTTGCGGTACGGCGTCCCCTCCCGGGGCGGCGAGGGCCATGCTCGCAACGACCGCCGACGAGTCGAGCCCTCCCGAGAGAAAGGCCGCGACCGGGACGTCGCTGATCAGGTGCGCGGCGACGGACTCGTCCAGCCATTCGAGCACGTGGCGTTCGGGCTCGGGCGGAGCCGCGGCGGCGTGCCGCGGCAGGTCCCAGTACTGGTGGATCTGGAGCTCCCCGCTGGGGCGCCACATCAGCCAATGGCCCGGCGGGAGCTTGCGCACATCGCGGAACGGGCTCGCAGGAGCCGGGATGTAGCCCAGCTGGAAATAGGCATCGAGCGCCTCCCAGTCGAGCTCGCGCCCCGTCAAACCCGCGGCCACGAGCGCCTTCAGCTCGGAGGCGAAGGCAAGTCCCCACGGTGTGACCACATAGTAGAGCGGCTTGATGCCGAAGCGATCCCGCGCCACGAACAGCGACCGCGTCCCCGCATCCCAGATGGCGAGCGCGAACATGCCGCGCAGCCGTTCCACCGCGGCCGGGCCTGCCTCCTCGTACAGGTGCACGATGGTTTCGGTGTCGGAGGCCGTCCGAAACACGTGTCTCCGCTGTATGAGATCCGCGCGCAGCTCACGATAGTTGTAGATCTCGCCGTTGAAGACGATGACCTTGGAGCCGTCCTCGTTCGCGATCGGCTGGCGCCCTCCTTCCAGGTCGATGATGCTCAGCCGGCGCATGCCGAGGCCGACCTGCCCCGAGACGAAAAGTCCTTCGTCGTCGGGCCCACGGTGGCGAATGGCCCGGCACATCGTCCGGATCACCCCCGGCTCGACGGGCTGCTCCAGGTCGCGGTGAACGACGCCTACGATGCCGCACATACGAGCGCGGGCTCCTCGGTGATGCGGGGCGGCGCCCCGGTAATGCCCTCGAGCGCGGTGAACAACCGATCCGCCTGCGCGCGTCGGCCGTAGTGCTCGTTCACGCACAGCCGCACCGGCCGCTCACCTCGCTGGTGCTGGAGATAGCGCAGGTGAAGCAGCGCGGCGAGCGTGTCCGAGGCGTCGGGCGACACGACGTCGGCGCCGCTGGCGCGGAGCAATTGCTCCGTGGCGCTCCCGAATTCCGCGAGCACCAGCAGCCACGCATCGAAGCGCATGTAGTCGAAGATCTTGGCCGGGATCGCCATATCCGAATCTTGAGGCAGGATAGCGAGCACTGCCGCACGCGACAGGAATTCCAGCGCCTCACGTCGTGGCCGCGGCGCGAACGTCCGGACGAACGGTCCGATGCCCTCCTCTCGCGCGATCCGCTCGATCCCCACGCCGTCGAAGCTTTCCACGTTCCCCATCAGCTCGATCGCGAAGTCGTGAGGCGTGAGGCGGCGCTCCTTGATCACGCGCGCCGCGGCGCGAAACAGCGTCCGCGGGTCGCGATCGAAGTAGATCGTACCGGCGTACCCGATGGTGAAGCGCCGCGACGGGCGGCTTGGCGGCACCGGCTCGTCGTCGAACCCGTTCGGGACTGCAATGATGCGGCTGGCGGCCGCTCGATACACGCCCCGCAGGACGTGGCGCAGCGGCTCGGTGTTGGCCACGACGAGCGCTGCCTGCGCGATGGCCCGGCGCTCGTGCCACGCCGCCAAGCGAAACCAGACGGGGCTGGCGACCGCTTCGGGGAGCCGCTGCATGAGACTCCAGGGATCGCGTAGATCCAAGACGAGCGGCAGGCCGCTCGCCCGCGCGACTAACCGGCCCGCGTCGTGTGCCATGTGTGGTGGGCCACAGCTGATCACTGCACGGTGCACGCCGGGCTCGAACAGCTGGATCGCGCACCGCGCGGCCGCGCGGCCCCACCGACCCATGGCGCCGAACTCGAGCCAGGCGAGATACGCGCGCGCGACGTGCCGTAGGTCGCGCGGGAACCAGCGGATCTCGGACCGCGGCAGGGACTCGCGACGGGGCTCCGCAAGACTGCCGCGCGCCGGCGCGAGCCACCGCCTGAACCGCCGCGCCCAGTCGTAGAGGCGCCACACAACGAAACCGATCTGCTCGACCCGCGCCCGCGGCAGCGGAATGCCGTAGACGCGCACGCCCGCCGGCAGATCGGCGAGCCGGTCCGGGTCGGCGCTCTTGACCTGCGCCGGATGGAGCGCGATCACGTCGAGCCCCCAACCCCGCTCCGCCGCGTGCCGGGCGAGCTTTTGCCAGCGGAGCGCCCCGACCGCGGCGTCGGGCGGGAAGTGATAGGTGATGAGGAGGAGCCGGGCGCGGGCCGCCGACGGGCCGGTCACGCAGGTCGGCGGCGGCGCCGGCCGCCGGGCCAGGTGGCGGAGGCGCGCGGTCACGACCCGCATGCGGCTGCCATGCGCAACCAGCAGCACCGCGACGTACCCCACCGCGCCGCCGAGCACTTCCATTACCAACCGCAGGCCCGCCGGCCATGCCGGCGGTATCACGGCGCGCAGGAGCAGCACCGCCACGGCGATGCCGGCTGCGGCGGTGGCAGCCGGCCACAGCGCGCGCAGATATGCGCTGGGGCGCAGGTCGAGGATGCGCAGCGTGTGCCGGAAGAACGTCGGGATGGTGATGAGCGGATAGCCGACGATCCACGCGAGCGCCACGCCGGTCGTCCCCCACCGGCTGCCGATGTACAACGCGGTGGGTACCGCGACCGCCGCGAAGAGATTGAACCGCATGTTCTCCTTCGCGTGGCCTGTCGCCACCAGCATTTGCGGCAGCGTGTTGAAAATCGCGCGGAATCCGCCGTACAACCCCAGCAGCCGCACGGGGACGATCGCGGCGCGCCATTGCTCGCCGAGCACGGTGATGACAAACAGGTCCGCGACCAGGGCAAGGCCCACCGACAGGGGGAACGTGAGCAGCGCGAGCCCTTCGGTCAGCGCGAGCAGGTAGCGCCGCAGCGCCACTTGGTCCTTCTGGGCGGCGGAGAAGACGGCGGGCGTCACCTGCCCGACCAGCGTGCTGATGCGGTCCGTCGGGACGCTAGCGATGTCCCAGCCCTTGGTGTACGCGCCCAGCGGCGCCTTGCCGAGCACCCGTCCGACGATCGTCAGGTCGGCGTGGCTGTACACGTACCAGCAGAGCTGCGAGACGACGATATACCAGCCGAGATGGATCGCGTTCGCAATCGACCGGACGTCGCGCGGCCAGGAGAGGTGATGGGGGCGCAGCATGCTCAGCACAACCGTGACGGCGGCGCTGCTCACCACCGCGCCCAACACCAGCGCCCAGAAGCCCAGTCCCAGGAGGGCACCGAGGAGGGTCGTGAAGCCCCATACGAGCGCCTCGCCCGCGTTGATCCAGGCGAGACGCCGGAACTCGAGATCGCGAGCGAGCAGCGACCGCGGCACGACCTGCAACGCGCGGACGATGAAGGTGAGGCTGAGCGCGACGATGATCCACCGGACCACCGGCTCTCCGAAGAACGCGGCGATCGCGCCCGAGAGGCCGAGCGACAGGGCGAACAGGGCGACCCCTGCCAGCAGCGCCAGGCCGCCGAGCTGTCCGACCTGCCGGCTCGTCAGCTCGCGGTACTGCACGATGGCCGGACTGAGTCCCATCTCGTTCACGAGCTGCACGAAGCCCGCATAAACCATGGCCATGGCGAACAGCCCGTAGTCGGTGGGCGTGATGAGGCGAGCGACGATCAGGGTTGCGGCCCAGCTGACGAGCTGGGCGACCCACTTGATGCCTCCGGTCCATGCGAGGCCGGTGACGAGGGCGCGGTCGAGGTCTGGGGTTTGGTCGGCGTCGGGCATACCTAAGGAGGCGTTAGGCAAGAGGAAGGCCACCACGCGGGCGGGCTCAGCCTCGCCGCGGGGTTTCTTGGCATGCTGCGTCGGCGCAACGCCGGGGGTGGCCTACGCCCGCGGCCAGCACCGCAGCCGCTGGCGCATCTTCCTGCGGACGAGGTCCAGCGCCCAGCGCCGCTGCATGGAGGTCCATTCCCGTCGGGGCAGGGTCTGGTCCGGCCGCCGGGCGCGGAGCCAGTCGAGCAGCTCACCCACGGTCGGAAACCATCCGTCCCGCCGCGCGAGCGCCTCGAGCCGCTGCTCGGTGAGCGCGTGCACACGCCCGTCCGTGGCGAAGCCCTTGCCGAGGTGGGTGGCCACGATGCACACGCCGCCTTCCCGCTCGAGGCGCTCCTGGTTCCCGGGCGCGAGGAGCTCGCTGAACTCGTCCGCGTCCTCGGCGTCCGCCGCCGAGAACCACCAGCGCACCAGCGGCCGCGCGGGGTCGTGGTAGGGCATGGACGGATTGATGCGGGCGACGTTCACGGCGTTGAACGTGAGGTTGCGGACATACGTGACGTGCTGCGCGCACAAGTCGCCCCACCAGTAGGGACTGTCGCCGAGGTGGCCGCGATAGTGATCGGGCGGCTTTGCGTCCAGGAGTCGCCACAGCAGCCGCAGCTCCGGCAGGTCGATGCGGTCCCCGCCCCAATACAGGTTTTCGCGGTTACAGGCGTGATTGGCGTGGACGCGGGGGTAGTCCCCGAACGTGCGGCGAAACCGCTCGAGCGCCGCGATCGTGCGGCCACGCGGGCTGGTCTCCATCGTCGCGCCATGAAACGCGATCTCGAAGCCGCGCCGGTGCAGGTCTTGGACGAACGCGCAGTAGTCGGCGTCCTCGAGGGTCTGGGAGGTCCCGAAGTTGGGGCTGCCTTCGGGACACCCGGCGGCCCAGACGGTCTTCGTCGTCCGCATGCCGAGACGCTCAAGGAGGCGATAGACGGGCCGGACGTTGTCGACCGTGGAGACGTCCGTGTCGTCCATGATGGTGAATGCGAACCGCTTTCCGCCGGGGAATCGTCCGCCCACCATGGTCAGAACACCTCGTCCGCCTCACTGTCGCCGCGCGTGATCCACCACTCGGCGAGCGTCGTGGGCGGCTCGCCGTCGCCGCCTGGCTCGCGCACCAGAAAGTGCACGTTGCCCGGCAAGCGGACGAACCCGCGCCGCCGCAAGGGACCACGGAGCGAGCGATGAGAGGCCGTGCACAGCAACGCGTCCGCGTCGAGGGAGCGGGCGAGCGTCGTGGCGGCGCCGAGCGTCGTGAACGCGATGCCGGGGCGGTCCGGCGGGCACAGCAGGTCGGACAGCGTCGCGACCCGGATGCCGTGGAGGCGGGGGTCGCCGACGGAGCGCGGCTCGCGGAGCGCTCCGATCCCTACGAGCCGGCCGCGATCGCGAACCGTGACGAACCGGTATCGATCCGCGCCGCCTCGACCGTAGCGCCACCGAAGATAGCGTCCGTCGCGCACGACGCCCGCGTGGATCTGCCCCCGCACGCGTCGCCACAGGTCGTCACACTCGTCGGAGTCGAGGCCCGCCGGCGCGTCAGTCTGGAAGCCACCCGACGGGCCGCTCGCGACCGCCGCCCACAGGCGGGTCGCCGCTCCCGCGGCCGCGCCCGCGACGGCTGCCAGGCCGGTGCGCTGCGCCAAGCGGATCGTGGCGCGCAGGGCGCCGGGCACCCGCGGCAGGTCGAGCACCGCGAGATCGAGTCGCTCCAGCATGCGCGCGGGCGACAGTGGGAGCAGGAAGTTGGGCACCGCCCCGAGATCACGGAACCCGACCGCCTGCAACAGACGATGGGCAGCCGGCCGGACGGCCAGGGACAGAGCCGGACCGAGCTCGTGGACCGCGTGCTTCAGGACCAGGAAGCCGACGGGCCCGTTCTGGTACTCCGGGAGGACTTCGAGCCCCTTCACCCAGTGGACGGCACGCACTCCGGACGCCTGCCACACGCGGACGGGAATGGTGGAGACGTGCCCCACCACCCGGCCCTCGTGGAGGAACAGGAAGGTGGGGATGTCGCGCCCCGGCTCGACGGGATTGGTTTCCGCCGCCTCGGCGCGGGCCCGGCGGACCCGCTCGAAGGTCGCGGCGGGATCCCACACCCGCCGAATGAACTCCGCGAGGCTGTCGAGATGACGCTGCTCGGCCCGCGTGACCTCGATCGCCGGGGCGCGAGCAGCGTCGCTCGCCCGCTCCTGGCTCAGCGCGCCCATTCGACTCCGCGCTTCTGCAGCACCCGCTTGATCGCCGCCACGTCGGTCATCTCCAGCGCATCGCTGGTGGAGAGCGCGACGCCGTAGGCCGCCTCGAGCTCGAGCACGAGCGTCACGTGTCCCAGGGAATCCCAGGCTGCGACCGTGCGGTTCGACGTGCCGTCGTGCACGTCGCCCTGGCGGAGCCCGAAGACTTTGCCGACCACCGCCTCAGGCGCCATCGGCCACCACCAGCGCGACCCAGGGTGGGCGCCGCACGGCGCCGTCGGCAAGCGAGCGTGTCCAGCGGGTCACCCCGTCGGCACCGCCGTCGGCCGTGAAGCCGTGTCGCGCATAAAAATCTCGTGCGGGCAGGTTCTTGCGCGTCTCCACGAATTCCCCGATCACCGCCCCCGCACCGGCGGCTGCCGCCGCTTCGCACACCGTGGCGAGGAGCGCGGTCTCGACTCCGTAGCTGATGACGCGGCAGCTCATCACGAAGCTGTCGATGACCCAGGCGCCCCGGTCGAGCCGCACCAACCCGACGGCGACGAGGCCATGGTCGCCGAAGCGGTCCCGCGATCGCACGGTGTAGAGGCGCCAGCCCGGATCCCGCGCCCAGGCGGCGAGCTGGTCGAGCTCGTGGCGACGCGTGGTCAGATTGAACTGGTTCGTCCGTTGGAACAGCTGGTGAACGCGGGGAAGCGTGCTGTCGTCGGCCCGAGCGATCTCCACCGTGATCTCGAGTGAGTGGAGAAACTCTTCCAGCGACGCGGCGCCGTCCCGTGCTTGCTCTCGCTGCCGCCGGGCGCGGTACTGCTCGACGCGCGTCCGATCCGTTTCCGTCACGACGAGGGTCTGGAGCTGCGGCAAGGCTTCCACTGTCTGGCGATACAGGGCCGGGTCCGTGGGTAGCTCCGGTGTCAGGACCTGTGGCAGGGACTCGCGCATCAGGGCGCGCTCCTCGGGGCTGTCGTCCAGGAACACGAGCGCGTCGAGCCCGATGTTCAGCTCTTCCGCGATGCTCACCATGTTCTCCGGTTTGGGGCGCCAGTTCACGCGTACGGCGCTGAAGGCGTCTTCGCGCAGCACCATCCCCTCGTGCGAACGGATGATCTCGAGGGCGTCGTCGGGGTTGTTCTTGGAATTGACGGCCAGCAGAATGCCCCGCGCACTGAGCGCAGCGAGGTAGCGTTGGAAGTCCTGATACTCCACCCCGGGCGCGGTGTCGCCGAGCTGGATGCCTTGGGGACCGTCCTCGCCCACGACCCCGCCCCACAGAGTGTTGTCGAGGTCCACCACGACGCACTTGCGGGTGAGGCCCTTGAGAGGGGCGATGTAGCGGGCATAACAACGGGCCATCTCGCCCAGCACGCGATCGCCGAGCCGCAGGCTCGCATAGTGGCGCATCTTGGGATTGTCGTGCGGCCCCCCCCCGGCCCGCCGCACCAGCACGTCTTGCACGTCCAACAGGAACGTCCGCGGCAGGTCCCGCAGGCCGTCGGACAGGCGGGCGTTGAGCTCGGCCAGCCAGCGACCGCGGCCCGACGGGCTGCGCCCGCCGAGCACGCCGAGCGGGTCCGCATAGGCCGAGTGGAAGCCGTGCACGACGAGCACGGCGCCCGACCACGTGGTGAATGCGCGCGCGACCGAAAGGACACGCTCCACGGCGGCGTCACCCGCCTGCTCCAGGTCCGCGGCAGGCGGCGCTCCGGCGAGCGCCGGCACCAGATCGTCGATCGAAACCGCGAGAAACGCGATCTCGGGGTCGAACCGCCGCAGCTCCGAAGCCTCGGCCAGCACCTCCTGCGTCCACGAGTTGAAGGGCGTCACGTAGATCTGCGGGGTGAGTCCCAACGCTCGGCATTCGAGATCCACGTACGGCACCAGGAAGTCCACGGTGAAGGAGCTCAACAGCGCGATCCGCGCCGTGGGACCGCCCGCCGCCGGTACGGTGGCCCTAACGCGATGGACGTGGCGGACGGTCGCCAGATCGTCGTCGGCGCGCGCCAGCCGGGTGAGCAGGTCGTGTGCTGCGGCGCCGTCCCCCGAGCGGATAGCCCCTTCACAGGCCACGCGCAGCAGCCCGGCATGGTGCGGCTGCCGCTCCAACACGCGGCGGACGACGTCCCGAACGCCGGCGTCCGTCACGTCGAGAGGCAGGGTCGCGAGGAGGTCGGCAGTGGCCCGCCCGGGCAGCACGTCGCTGTAGCGGCGAACGAGGTCGAGCACCCGGCTCGTCCCCGCGTCGCTCAGGCAGCCCTCGGCGGCGGTGAACAGGTCCTGCAATAGACCCGTCAGCTCCGATGCGCTCCACTGCGCCCGCGCCGCCGCCTCCTCGTCGAGCAGCCAGGCGACGGCTTCCGGCACGGCGTCCTTCAGTTGGCGGAGGAGGGTGCTGAACCGCGCGGGTGCGGTCGGTTTCCGGGTCCTCAGAGCAGAACTGGCACTCGGCATGGCGCGTCGTGGGTTGGTGCACCCCCGTGCGGAAGCAAGACGGGGGCCAGCGCGCCCTGTCCTGGGGGGACGCGAGGACGTCACGGCACGTGTCGCGTCGGCGCCACACACCGCAGGTCCAGCGACCGGGGGACCCTCGACGGCACAGAACTTCCCTAAGGATCCGGAAGGATATCCGGCGAACCTGGGGGAGACGCTCGATGCCGCTCATGGAAACGTCGCCGCGCACCACTTTGCGGCGCGAGCTGCGCTGGGTGGTCGCATCGCGGTGCCCCTGTGGCTGGCGGGCGCTGGTGGAGCGATGTGGGGGCAGCCTGTTCCACTCGCCGGCGGGTCTCGCGGCGGCGGCGCCCCCCGGTGCCCCGGTGTTCGCGGAGCTCTACCAGGGAGACGAGGCAGCCGGCCTCGCGGCCGGGGTGGCTTCTCGCTGCCGGTTCGGCCTCAAGCCGCGCCACTTCTACTTTCCGACCGTTCCTGCCGTCGTCGAGCCGTCGCAGCGCGAAGCCGCGCTCGCGGCGCTCGTGGACCAATTGCGCACGCGTGGCGCTGTCGACGTCCAGTTCGATTCCTACGACGGGTCGTGGCAGCCCGAGCCCCGGGCGGGAGCGCGCGCGCGCGACCGACTGGAGTATGTGGTGCGCCTCCAGGGTTCGCGCGACGAGTTGGCGTCCCGTTGCTCGAAACACCATCGGCGTCACGTGCAGCGCGGTGAGCGCGACGGTTTGGTGCTGCGCACCCTCGACGGAGAGCCTGCCCGGGACCTGCTCTCCGCCGTGCAGCGCGAGGCGTCGGCGCGGGCCTCGGAGCGGGGCGATCCGTTCGCTGTCGCCCTGCCCGACGTGGTGCTGACGTCGCCGGAGGGCCCGTCGCCCTGGGGGATCACAACGTGGTCCGCCTGGCACGATCAGACGCCCCTCGTGGCGGCGTTGGTGGGCTGGGCCAACCGGCGGGCATTCTATCTCATCGGCGGCTCCACGCCGGCGGGGTACCAGCGCGACGCGGCACAGTGGCTGCATTGGCGCATCATGTGCGCGCTTGCCGACATGGGGTTTACCCACTACAACCTGGGCGGCACCACCGCGTCGGCGGTGAACTCCGGGGATCCCGCGCACGGGCTCCACCGCTTCAAGACCGGGTTCGGAGCGGAAGTGGTATCGTGCCGGAGCGTGGGGTGGACGCTGCGGCCCGTACACGCCCAGGCACATCGCGTCGCCCGCTGGGTGGCGGCGCACGTCCGGCCATCCGCATGAGCCCACTTCACGATACGCTCGCGCTTCCGGTGCCGTTCCCCCGTGTGGCACGCGCCGTTCAGGCGCGGCTCCGTCAAGTCCGCGCGCACCCGGTTTTCAATCCGGTGGCGTTCGAGGAGTCGTGGCAGGAGCGCGCCGGATACTCGGTGGATCCGGATCACCGCCCGCACCTCGTCTCGGCGCTCGACTGGCTCCTCCGGGCGCAGGATGTCACCGGTGACGGCGGGATTGCCCGGGGGTACAGCCTGGCGTGGAACCCGTACTTCGAATCGCGGGGGTGGCAGCCGGCGTATCCGGAGACGACGGGCTACATCATCCCGACGTTGTTCGAGGCGGCCAGACACTTGAAGCGTCCCGAGCTGGCCCAGCGGGCCGAGCGCGCTGCGCGCTGGGAGCTCGAGATCCAGCTGCCGTCGGGCGCGGTGCGGGGTGGCGTGATCGGGGAGCGCCCGTCACCCGCCGTGTTCAATACCGGGCAGGTGCTGCTCGGCTGGCTTGCCGCGTTCGCTGAAACGGGCTCGGGGATCTTCGCGGGCGGCGCGCGGCGCGCGGCCGGCTACCTGCTCGCCACTCTCGACGAGGACGGTTTGTGGCGTCGCGGGAATTCCCGTTTCGCCAACCAGCGCGCGACGCTGTACAACGCCCGCGTCGCATGGGCGCTTGCGGAGGCGGGTCGGCGCTTGGGCGCTCCAGAGCTCCAGGCGGCGGCGGCTCGGAGCCTGCGCGCGGTGGCACAGCGGCAACACGACGACGGCTGGTTTCCGGATTGCTGTCTCAGCGACCCGCGGCGACCACTGCTGCACACGATTGCCTACACCATCCGGGGCCTGCTCGAGGGCGGCCGCGTCCTCGAGGACGAGGCGCTGATGGCCGCGGCGGCGTGCGCGGCCGAACGCGTCGCGCTCGCGGTGGAGCCGGACGGGAGGCTGCCGGGCAGGTTTGCCGCCGGCTGGCATCCGGCGGGCTCTTGGAGCTGCCTGACGGGGCAGGCGCAGATGGCCAACATCTGGCTGCGTCTGTTCGCGATCACCCGCGAGCGCAAATGGCTCGAGCCGGTGGAGCCGGTGCTGCGCTTCCTCAAGTCCACGCAGAACCGCACCAGCCGCAACCCCGGGGTGCGCGGGGGCATCAAGGGGTCCTTCCCGCTGGGTGCGGAGTACGGCTCATACCAGACTCTCAACTGGGCCACGAAGTTCTTCATCGATGCGCTGCTGCGCGACGAGCGCCGCCAGGCCGACGTCGAGCCGGCAGGGGCGACCGACGTCCTGGCCTGAGGCTGGCCGCATGGTCCCATGCTGATCCTCCACGTCGCGGCGCCATCCGACGTGGGTGGCCTCGAGCGGGTCGTGCAGGGGCTCGCCCGGGAGCAACGCCGGGCGGGTCATGACGTCCACGTCGCCGCGATCCTGACAGGGCCGGCTGTGGATCACCCATTTCTCACCCCGCTCGCCGACGCGGGCGTGGAGACGCACATCGTGCTGCCGGGCCCGCGGGGGTACCGGCGCGAGCGCGGCGCGGTGGCGGAGCTGTGCCGGCGGCTGCGGCCGACGGTCGTCCATACGCACGGGTACCGGCCGGACGTGCTGGACGCGGGCGTCGCTCGGCGTGCCGGGGTTCCCGTGGTCACGACCGTGCACGGCTTCACCGGCGGGGACTGGAAGAACCGCGTGTACGAGTGGCTGCAGTGTCGCGCGTTCCGGCGCTTCGACGCGGTGGTCGTGGTGTCGCAGCCGCTCAAGACGAGGCTCGTGCGTGCGGGCGTTCACGCGGAGCGGATCCACGTGGTCCCGAACGCCTGGCGGCCGGGGCCTGCGCTCGATCGCGCCGCCGCCCGGCGCGCGCTGGGTCTCGGGCCGGAGACGTTTGTGGTCGGCTGGGTCGGCCGACTGAGTCGCGAGAAGGGTCTGGACGTGTTGCTCGACGCGATCGGCCACGTCGCCGACCTGCCGCTCGTCGCCTCGGTGATCGGCGACGGCGCGGAGCGTCGCTCGCTCGCCGCGCAGGCACGGCGTCTCGGTCTGGACGGGCGAGTGCGCTGGCACGGCGTCGTGCCGGACGCAGCCCCGTTGTTTGCGGCCTTCGATCTCTTCGTGCTCAGCTCCCGTACCGAAGGGAGCCCGATGGTCGTGTTCGAGGCGATGGCCGCCGGCGTGCCGGTGATCGCCACCGATGTGGGGGGCGTCCCGGAGATGCTGACGCCCGAGGAAGCTGCGTTCGTGCCACCCGAGCACCCGGCCGCGCTCGCGGCCGCGATTCGAGCCGCGTACCGCGCGCCGGCGGCGGCCCGCGCGCGGGCCGCTCGTGCACGCGAACGGCTGTGCCGTGATTTCGGGACGGAGCGCTGGTGCGAGCGCTACGACGGCATCTACCAGCTCGTCAGCTCTAGGTCCCCGGTGCCGGTGCTGCCGTGACGGTCGCGGCGTACGTCGCGCTCGCCGTCGCGCTGGGCGTCTCGCTCTATCCCTACTTCGCCTATCCCGCGCTGCTCAAGCTGCTGACCCTCGGCCGCCGCGTACCGCCGGAGCCGCAGGCCTCCGCGGACTGGCCGTTCGTCAGCATCATGCTTCCCGCGTACAACGAGGCGGCTGCGATCGCGCATACTATCGAGCGTCTTCTCTCCCTCGACTATCCGGCGGAGCGGCGCCAGATCGTCGTTGTGTCGGATGCGTCGACGGATGCGACGGACGATATCGTCACCCGCTATGCCGCTCGCGGTGTGGAGCTGCTGCGGCTGCCACGTCGCGCTGGCAAGACGGCCGCTGAGAACGCCGCGCGCTCGGTGCTCAAGGGCGACATCATCGTCAATACCGATGCGTCGGTACGGATTCACCCGCAGGCGATCAGGGCCCTGGTTGTGGCGCTGCGCGACCCGACCGTGGGCGTGGCCTCGGGACGCGATGTCAGTATCGCGCGGCTCGACGGCGCCGCCAACCGGGGCGAGGGGACCTACGTCGGCTACGAGATGTGGGTGCGGGACCTGGAGACCCGTGTGTGGGGCATCGTGGGCGCGTCAGGGTGTCTCTACGCGATCCGGGCGGAGCTGCACCGCCAATTCGTGCCCGAAGATCTGAGCCGGGATTTCGCGGCGGCCCTGACGGCGCGGCACCACGGCCTGCGCGCCGTGTCGGTGCCCGGGGCGATCTGCTTCGTGCCGAGGGGCGGAACGCTGCAGCAGGAATACCGGCGCAAGGTTCGGACGATGGCGCGCGGCCTGCGCACCCTGTGGCACATGCGCGCGCTCTTGAACCTTGCGCGCTACGGCACGTTCGCCTGGATGCTGCTCAGTCACAAATTGTGTCGCTGGCTCGTTCCCTGGGCGCTCGTCGGCAGCTTGAGCGCCGTGACGGTGCTCGCGGCGGGCGACGGTTTGAGGTGGGCGTGGGCGTTGGTCGCGGCAGCCGCGGGCGTGGTAGCGCTGGCGCTCATGGGGTGGCACTGGCCGGCGCGCAGGCCCGTGCCGCGGCTGCTCGCCTTGTCCGCCTACCTCGTATCGGGGAATCTCGCCGCGCTGCACGCCTGGGTGGTCGCGCTCCGCGGCGTGCGGACTGCGGTGTGGGAGCCGACGCGCCGCGGAGCGGAGAGCGCCAACTAGGCGAGGCTCACCAGCCCCCGCGGCGCAGGACCATGACGGGGACGGTGCGACACATGATCTTCAGGTCCTCGAGCGTCGACTGGCGGCGGATGTATTCGAGATCATAGCGCACCTTGCGGCGCACGTCGTCCACCGATGTGTCATACCCCTGGTTGATCTGAGCCCAACCGGTGATGCCGGGTCGAACCCGCTGACGCCGCTGGTAGCCCTCGATCTGCTCGCGCAGGTACACGAAGATCATGGGCTGCTCGGGCCGGGGGCCGACGATGTTCATGTCGCCCGTCAGCACGTTGAACAGCTGGGGCAGCTCGTCGAGCCGGAGCTTCCGCAGCACGCGGCCGATCGGCGTGACGCGCACGTCGTCGGGCTGCGCCCACACCTGCTTCCCGTTGCCGTTGGCGGGGCGCATCGTGCGGAACTTGTACATCGTGAACGGCTCACCGCCCTGATCGGTGTGGCGGCGGGTGTTGCCCCCGGCGTTCGACAGCGCCCGGCGGTCCAATCCGACGCGCATCTGTGTGAACAACACGGGTCCGCGGGACGTCAGCTTGATCAACGCCGCGATGAGCAGCATCAGCGGAAACGTGAGGACGAGCCCCACGACCGCCACGATGAAATTGAAAAGGCGGCGGCCCCCCCGCTCGCGGTCTCGCGGACGGAGCGGGGCGGAGTGCACCAACGAGAGCTTCGGTTGGGCCGGTCGCGCCGGTTGGAGGTCGAGGAGTGTCGTCATGCCCAGGACCCGTGGCAAAGGCCGTGCGCGGGCGCGGCGTGACACATTCGTGACCGACCCCATGTCCTCCGGCGACGCCCCGGCCTGGACTGCGGCCTGCGGAGCAGGTGCGATATGGCGAACCAGCGTCGTGTGTAGACTGCGCGCCACGACACGCGGTAACGTCATGCGCCGCAACGTCACACGCGGCAGCGTCACGAGGCCAAGCCCTCCGGGGAGGGACACTCGACCTCGAAGAAGAACCGGGTTCCCCAAGTCGGTCGGGTTTCTACCTGGAGCTCGGCGCCCATGGCCTTCACGAGCTTGCAGCAGATCGCCAGCCCCAGGCCGGAGCTGGAGAAGTGGTGGCGCCCGTTCGCCGGCATCGGCCGCACCGGCTGGTACAGCGTGCGGAGCAGGGCGGGGTCGACCCCGGCGCCGGTGTCCCGCACCGAGAACTCGAGACGCTTGCTATCAATGGGACGCGCCGCCAGCTCCACGAACCCGGTGTCGGTGAACTTCACTGCGTTGGTGGCGAGGTTCAGGAGCACGCGCGACAACGCCCGCGCCTGCCCCACGCGCCGCTCGGGCACGGGGTGGACCAGGCGTACGGCGAGGCCCTTTTCCTCGGCGATCGGCAAGATCATGCTGCGCACCGACGCGAAGGTCTCGGCCACCGAGAACGGCGCGGGCGAGCGGTCCACGAGGCGGTTGCCCCCGCGAGCGAGCTCCAACACGTCGCTCGCGGTGGCGCACAGGGAGAGCGCGGCGCTGTAGACCAGGCCGAGTTGGCGACTCTGCTCCGGGGTCACGGTGCCGCCCTGGCCTTGCTGCAGCGCTTCCGTGAGGAACAAGATCGACGTGAGCGGCGAGCGCAGGTCGTGCGCGAGCTCCACCACGAGATCGAGCCCGTTCGGGCCCGCCAGGCAGGCCGCGAGATCCTGAGGCTCCGGCTCGGGCGTCGGCCTCGGCTCGGGCGCCGGCCTCGGCACGGTCGCGACGACCGTCCAGTCGAGCCGTTCAGCCGTGTTGGTCCGCATTTCCATCACTCCCCCGCGTATCACGCGGCCTGACCGCCCGGTTCACCCGCCGGGACCTCGACCTGCAGGTCATCCATCGCGCCCGCCGCCGGCCCGGGCTCACGCTCGACCACCCACCCCGCGGTGGGGCTGCGCTGCAGTCCGTGGCGCTCCATCAGCCGGTACAACGTGGTCCGATCCACGCCCGCGATGCGGGCGGCCTTGGACATGTTTCCGCCGGCCCGGTTGACGAGCCAGGTCAGGTACTGCCGCTCGAACTGGGCGATCACCCGGTCTCGGGCGGCGTGATAGCTCTCCTCGAGCAGGGTCGATATCAGCGACGCGGGATTCGCGCCCGTCTCCGTCGCCGCGGTGTCGCTCGTGACGTGCAGATCCTCGGGCCGGATCTCGGCGCCCGGCTCCACGACCACGGCGACGTGCTCGATCACGTTCTGGAGCTCGCGGACATTCCCGCGCCAGGTGTAGCCGCACAGCGCGCGGAGCGCCGCGTCGGTCAAGCGGGGGAATGGCGCGCCCTTGCGGCGATGGCGCACCCAGTAGGTGGACAGGAAGTAGTCTGCGAGCAGCGGGATGTCCTCGGGGCGCTCACGCAGCGCCGGCACGTTGATCGGCACGACCCGCAGGCGGTAGTACAGGTCTTCCCGCATGTCGCCCGCCTTGACGGCCGCTTCCGGGTCGCCGTTGGTCGCGGCGATGAAGCGTACGTTCACGACCGCGTCGGTCGTCTCGCTGCCCACCCGACGCACCACGCCGTCCTGGATGACGCGCAGGAGCTTGGCCTGGATCGGCTTTGGCATCTCGGCCAGCTCGTCGAGAAACAGCGTGCCGCCGTGCGCCGCTTCGAGCAGGCCGGGTTTGTCCCGCACCGCGCCCGTGAAG
>Ga0209377_1000449_pt1 | contig 27477 bp, 35 predicted proteins | sample GraSoiAngelo_141_FD_185898 | JGI IMG/M metagenome (GOLD analysis project Ga0209377, IMG submission 185898) | Grasslands soil microbial communities from the Angelo Coastal Reserve, California, USA - 14_0929_12_40cm (SPAdes) (version 2) | ecosystem: Environmental > Terrestrial > Soil > Grasslands ...
CCATGTCGTTGGCATTTTTTTGCCGAAGAAAATCAGGTTCGCGTTCCGTTCTGCCCAGATCAGATAGGCGTTGAAGATTTGCTGGTTGCCGATGATTGCGATTGTCAGCACGGGCAAAAGAATTAGGAGCGCGATGATCGCGAGTTTTTCGCGGTGCGAGAGGCGCGGCTTCGCGGCGCGTTCTTTTTTTTCAACAACGCGCGAATCGGGAGGAAGCCATTTCCGGCCGGAGAGATAAATCGCCAGCCCGATCAACATGCCGATTCCCGCGGCGCCGAATCCGTACTGCCAACCGTAAATTTCGCCGAGTGTGCCGGCGATGAGCGGGGATATAATGACACCGGCGTTGATGAAGATGTAATAAATCTGAAACGCGTCCGCGCGGCGGTTGTCGCCGGTTGCGTACAATGCGCCGACCTGGCTCGCGAGATTTCCTTTGAAACAACCGACCCCAATGAGCAGACACGTTAAGGCGACGAGGAACGTGACGTCGAAAGCTACGAGGAATTGGCCGGCTGCCATCAGCAGCGCGCCGATCACGATCGTGCGCGTGCGACCGAGCACGCGATCGGCCAGCAATCCGCCGAGGATGGGTGTGAGATAAACCAGACCGGTGTAAAGCCCGAAGATCGCCGAGGCAAGCGGCTGAACGGCCAGAGGTCCGCGATAAAGAGATTCCAAAAAATGACGAAACGGAACGAATCCGGCGACGTGCTCGATGTGCGAAGTGAGCAGCAGCTGTTTCACCATGTAGAGAACCAGCAGCGATTGCATTCCGTAGTACGAAAAGCGTTCCCAAGCTTCGGTGAACGCGATGTAACCGAGCCCGCGCGGATGCCCAAAGAAACTGCGGTCCTCGGGGTTATGCACGAGCGCAGAGTGTTGCGTCCGGCGAGCTTTGGCAAGCCCTTCGGTTAGCGCCAAAGGCGCCCATTCAAACTGAAGCCTGGGGCAACGCCCCAGGATCTCGAAAATCAGAACCGCCAGCGCTAAAAGCGCGATTCACCTCCGGTCGCGCCCGAAAGTTGGATGAATCGCGCTCTCAGCGCTTATTTTGGAGGGGGATGACCAATTTTCCTGGGGCGATGCCCTAGGCTAAAGATGACAGAGCGCCGTGGGCGCTAACTGAAACAATGTTTGTCGGGCATTACAGCGTCGCTTTCGCAGCTAAGACTGAGCGAAACAAAATCCCGCTCTGGGTTTTGTTCATCGCTGTGCAATTTCTCGATTACATCTGGGCGACGCTGGTCTTGCTTGGAATTGAGAAGCTCCGTGTGATCAAAGGTTTTACCGCGGGCAGCATGCTCGACTCGTATTTCCATCCGTATTCACACAGCCTGATCGCCGCGCTCGTGTGGTCGGTGATTGCCGCTCTCGTTTATAAGTCTGTTTGCAGCCGACACGGCTGCCTCTACAGGACATCGGCAGCATTGATCATCGACCTTGCAGTTTTCTCGCATTGGCTTCTCGACCTCATTGCGCATCCGCGCGATCTCGCGATCTACGATAACACTTGGAAAGTCGGTTTCGGTTTGTGGCGTTATCGCGACCCTGAATTTGCATTGGAGATCGCGCTCCTTGCTGGCGGGATAGTTCTTTATCTCACGCGGAATGTAATGCCGGCAATTCGCAAAGTAGCCGTAATCGCCTTCGGGATCGCGCTGCTCATCGTCCAGATCGGCGATACGTATGTGCCTCGCACGCCATTGACCGATAAGGCGACAGCGATGGGCGTCTGGATTTTCTACACGCTGTTCGTTGTTGTCGCGTTCATTGTGGAGAAGATCGGGAGCCGGAGCCAAAGTAGTGCATCGTGATCGTAATTGTTTTCGGTGTTTCCGGCGCCGGCAAAACTACAGTCGGCGAATTGCTCGCGCGCGAACTCGACTGGCATTTTCTTGAAGCCGATGATTTTCATCCGGCAGCAAATATTGAGAAGATGCACAGTGGTCATCCGCTAACGGACGAAGACCGGGCGCCATGGCTGGAACGTTTGCGCGAGCAGATCAAACGGTCCCTCGCTGCGCGAGAGAACGCGGTCCTCGCATGTTCCGCTCTCAAACGAAAATATCGCGACTGTCTTCGCGTGAATCGTGATGTGAAGTTCGTCTTTCTTCGCGGTGACTCCGCGCTGATTGCAAAACAACTGCGCCATAGGCGCGGTCATTTCTTTGATCGGGCGTTGTTGAAAAGTCAGTTTGATGACTTGGAAGAACCGCAGCCGGATGAGAGCGCGCTAACAATTGAGTTGGGCCGAACGCCGCAGGAGCTTGTGAAGGAAATCAAAGAGAAACTGCATCTGAGCCGAGGTTAGCTCGATGCGACAGATTTGGGAACGCGCGGGCGCGTGGCTGGCGTCAATAACATGAAGATCCCCGCCGCAAGCGCACAGAACATCAGGACCGCAAATCCGGCGACGAAAGATCCAGTTCGCGTGTGCAGATACCCAAACGCGTAAGGTCCAGCAAACCCTGCGACGCTCGCCAGCGCGTTGATCATTCCCACTGCAACCGCGGCTGTGGATTCGCTAAGGATTTCCGTTGGAATCGCCCAGAATGCGGCCAGAAATGCCATGAGCACACAGATCATGCTGAACCATAAGATCGTCATTTGATTTGTGCTGGGCAGACTGATGAGACACAAGAACCCAACTCCGGCGATGAAGAGTGGAACGGCAGCATGCCAGCGTCTTTCGCGACTCTTGTCGGAATGCTGGAGTTCCTGCTCAGAATGACCTAACGCATAGAAGGACTGCCGATCTGCTGGCGCTTCCATCGCGTCCCCTGAATAAATGAAGCGCTGAGAAGAATCAAAAGGAAACCGACCATCGTGGGACCGACGCGTAGCTACACACAACTCGTTGTGTTATGAGCTTACTCGCCAGCACGAGTGCTGTCCAAGTGGAACATAGGCATTTTGCCTGTGTGCCCAGCAGACATTTTGTCTGCTTGCTGAGGCAGCGGAGTCCAACTCCGCTGGGCGCACCAGACCACAGGTCTATGTTCCGGGCGCAGGTTTTTTCAGACAGATCAGTTTGTTCACGAGCGCGTTGGTTCCTTTTTCCAAGAGCATGCCCCACGCACTAAGGACTGCCAGGGTGGGGATACAAACCAACAGAAACATCCAGATCGGCACTTCGCGAATGCGGAGTCCGAGCCAGATGACATAAGGTTGATGAATGAGATACAGGCCATAGGAATAGAGGCCCACAAGACCGAAAAGTTTGGCTGGCACTTGAAATAGCGAAATGAGCCCGGCGATGCCGACGATTTCCAACATGCAACACGTGCCGGTGGCGAAATCGCAAAAAATATATGGGTAAAGTCCGTGGTAGAGTTGCAGCGCCGCGGGATAGAGAATCAATCCGACTACGAATCCCGCGCCACGGAGAAGAAACCACTCAAGGCGCGCGGGCGATTGGCTGAACCACATTACCAGTGACATTCCCAGCGCAAACTCCGGCAACCGGCAAATCGCGAAACCGCCGAGGACCCACAGTCCGTTCTGTGGCCAGACAACAAGTAATATGTAGCGAGCAAAAAATCCTGCTGCGCACGCGATTACCAGAAACCACGACGGCCCGCAGCGGCGCGCCGTCCAGAAGAGCAGGGGAAAGATCAGATAAAACTGGATCAGCATCGAGAAGTACCACCACGCTGCATTGAGGTACATGAAGTTCATCTGGATATCGATGAACCGGAGACCGAGCAGGCTCAGAACGATGCGGTCATCCACCGGTTCGAGTCGCGCGACGAAAGGCGAAACCAGATAAACCAAATGCGCCACCCAGTACATCGGATACAGCCGCAGAAAGCGCGCTCGATACCAGCCGCCCCATGCGATACCCCCTGATTCGGCCCGGCGCATCGTCGATTGCATCAGCGTCCAGCCGCTCAGGATGATGAAGACACCGACGGCATGAAATCCGAGTCCGGATATCTTGAACCAGGCCAATCTCAGGATCGTCAGTGCGCTCCCAGCCAGGTTGCTCCAATCGGGTGGCGGAAGTACGCCATGTTGGAAATAGGTGCTGACAAAATGAAAGTACGCGACGAAAAGAATCGCCAGTCCTTTTGAGATGTCGATCCAAACGAGGCGCTTCATTCGCACCCGCTTAACAGGAACTGAGAAAGCTTGCAAGGAACGGCGGTCTCCAGTCCGGCGAGGATGATCGAGATCGCCGCGCGTTGAGATAGCGCAGACAGGCTTGTCTGCGTCACGCCAAGAGCATTGACGACATCGAACGCAGTTCGTTACATCACCGTCGTGACCACAGACGCTGAGATGGAAACCGCGCTTGAACGCGGACGTCTCCGCGTCGTGATCGCGACGATTGTCATTAACGTTGTTGCGGTTTCACTGCTAACGTTCGCGCCGTGGTCGGATTGGCGCACCGGCGCGGCGCTAAACATCGTCGATAATTGTTTGCTCGTCGGTTTTGCGGTAGTGAGGCGTGATGCATTGCTCGCGCGATTGCTCCTTTTCGGACTCGTAGTCGGATTCGCGGAGCTACCGGCTGACGCGTGGCTGGTCGATTACACGCATACCCTCGATTACTCGATCGGCGGTGGCCCGATGATCTGGCGATCGCCGGTGTGGATGCCCCTGGCGTGGGAGGTCGTGGCGGTGCAATTCGGTTACATCGGACTCCGGTTGTGGGAACGCTTCGGCAAACTCGGTTTGCTCATGATCGGGCTTCTAGGGGCGATTAACATTCCGTTCTATGAAGAAATGGCGCGCAGGATTCATTGGTGGCAATACACCGGTTGCCGGATGATTTCGTTAACGCCGTGGTACATCATTCTCGGCGAATTCGGCATCGCGCTGGCGTTCGCGTTGCTTGCGCGAACTTTGCGGCATGGCTCACCGCGCGTGGCCGTCGTCGCTGGTGTCGCGGGGGGAATATCGATTTTCGCTTGCTACACTGTTGCCTTTTTCATTACAGACCGACTGATACCGTAAACCAATGCGAAGAGTTTTCCTCGTTTTCATTGCGACTTTCGTTTGCGCGGCAGTTACGGACGGGAACGTGCCGATCGTCGTCGAGACAGGGGATGCGAAGCGGAACGTGATGAAATTATGCAGCGATGCAAGCGAGCAGCTGAGAAACGGTGATGTTGCAAGTGCGAAACGCAACATTAATGAAGCGCTTCGCATCGATCCCAAATTGTGGCCGGCGCTGTACGTCCGTGCGGAGATTTTCGCCCGCGAAGGCAAATACGCGCTAGCCATTCAGGATTGTAATGAAGCGCTGCGGCAAAACCGGGGCTTCATCGATGCGGCCTTGCTGCGCGCCAACATCAACGTGGCGCTTCGGAAATACGCAGATGCGTCGAAAGAGTTTAACTCTCTCATCGCGATGCGGCCTCCGACTGTTATTCTCTCCAGAGCTCTCAGCGAACGCGCATGGTTTCAGGCGACGTGCCCAGAGGCATCATTTCGTAATGGGCAACAGGCGGTGAAAGACGCCAAAGCGGCTTGCAGCATAGTGGCATGGAAAGACGAGGACATGATAGATACGCTTGCCGCGGCTTACGCGGAGACTGGTGATTTTGACTCAGCTGTGCGTTATGCGCAGCAAGCCCTGGCTATCAAAGACATCTCTCCAAGAGTGGCCAAAAGGATCCAAGGGCACATCGCATTGTTTCAACAGCACAAGCCGATTCGGTCCTAGCCAGCGCGTTTACTCGGCACACCGATACATTGACATGTGCGCTGCGTTGCTCGGACGCAGAGAAAGTGCGTTTAGTTGGTGGTGCATCGAATTGTTTCTCTTTTACCTGCTGCGACCGAAATAGCAGCTGCGCTTGGGCTAATGGATCAAGTGGTCGGCGTTTCGCATGAGTGCGATTATCCGCCCGAAGCAAATGACCGGTCGCGCGTCACACATTGTCCGCTGCACGATGCCGGCCTGAAGAGTCAAGAAGTGGACGAATGGGTGCGCCGTGCATTGCGCGAGGACGGCCCCATTTACACGATCGATGAACCGCTTCTGCGCAAGCTGCGCCCCGATGTAATCCTCACCCAGAAATTGTGCGATGTATGCGCAGTCGGTTACGGTACCGTTGCGCGGCTCGCCGAAACTTTACCCGGTCCGCCACGCGTGATAAACCTCGAGCCCTCAAGCTTGTCCGATATTTTCGACGACATTCGACGTGTTGCGGAAGTCTGCGGTGTTTCCGAGCATGCAGAGGAACTCATCGGCCAATTGTCACGTCGCATCGAAGCAGTGCGTCGCCGCGCGTATCGCATTGCAAACCGGCCGCGCGTCTTACTGATGGAGTGGGTTGATCCGCCGTTTTGTTCCGGTCATTGGGGACCGGAGCTCATCGAGATCGCCGGTGGATGCGACCCGTCAGGACGTAAACACCAGCCTTCCGTCCAAATCCGGTGGCAGGAAGTGCTGGATGCTCGTCCTGACATCATCGTGCTTGCGCTTTGCGGGTACGATATTGATCGCGCGCGGCACGACTACGAAATCCTTCGGAGATTTCCAGGATTCGATTCGCTTCCCGCAGCGCAGTGCGGCGAAATTTATGTCGTGAACGCCAGTGCGTATTTCGCGCGACCGGGACCGCGTATTGTTGATAGCCTTGAAATTCTAGCTGGCATTTTGCATCCGAAAGAGTTTCCCCAGTTTGTTTCCCGCGGGCCTGACGATCCGCGCGTTATTCGCGCCGGTTGAGAACTGCATGCGACGATCGCGTTTCGGTCATCCTACATGCGACTTATCAGCGGCGCGTAGCTTGATATTGATCTCCGACGTAAGCGTTCGATGAACGGGGCACTTCGCAGCGACCTCCATCAACTTCGCGTGCTGTTCTGAGGTCAAAGGTCCAGTCAGTTCGATTTCAACATCGATTCTGTCCAACATGCCCTCTTTCGTTGCGCACTCCTCACAATCCATTGCATGAATGCGCGAATGCGAGAGCGAAACCGTGATGTTTTCGAGAGGAAACTGATGCCGGCGTGCGTAGAGGCCGACTGTCATTGAAGTGCAGACACCGAGACTGATCAGCAGGTAATTGTAAGGATCGGGTCCCGCGTCACCGCCTCCGGCACTTACCGGTTCGTCAGCAACAAGGCGATGCTTACCAGCAACGATTTCCTGCTTGAAGCTGCGTACGTCGCCCCGCACGACGATGTCAGGTGCCTTGGTGTCGCTTTGTGCAGCCATAATCAGAATCAGGCGCGGAGGATACCCGCAAACGCGGCGCGATACCGCCACAAGAGAAATAATTCGAGAACGGTGACAACGATGGCAGGCGGCACCCCCTCGGGTGCCATCAAAATGTGAAAGCACCAAATGTTTACTATGATCGCGCCTAGAATCGTCAGGCCCAACGGAACGAAGCGGCCAATCAACAGAAGCAAGCCAGCGATAAACTGTAGACCGCCGATGACATAGACGTACCCGCTCGCAAAGAACGCGTGCAAATATTCACCGGTCACGCCTTGCGGAAGCGGCGGCATCGGAAGGAAATGCAGGAATGCGTTGGATCCGAAGGCAACGAAGGTTAGTCCGAGAAGAACGCGAGCAATGATAGTTGCGATTTTCATTCGCGCATCGTGACTAGACCGATTGAAAATTCCAATCCCGAAATTGCTGGAGGCAAACTGGCAGCGATAGCAATTATCATTTATTCCGAAACAATTCATTCAAATCGGCGGACGAAGCGTTGTCAGCCAGAAGATTGAATGTGCCGTTTGCACTGATGTTCTTGGCGGCGCGAACAAATGCGCCCCATGCAGCGAGCGCCAAACCGGAGCCGACAGAGATGCGACGCACACCGAGATCGGCGAGTTGGGAAACCGAGAGCTGATGATTAAAGCCGGAGACAAGTACGTTGACTGGTTTCGGTGCGACTGTTTTGACGATCTGCGCGATTTCATTCGGATCACTGACGCCCGGCGCGTAAAGACAATCGGCACCGGCTTGGGCGTACGCAGCGAGTCGGTCGAGCGCGGTGTACAACGGATCGCGATGACCGACCAGCCACGCTTCGCAACGGCCGGTTAGCACCACGCCAGTTTTAGACTCGTCAATGGCAGAGCGCGCAGCACGAATGCGTTCGATGGCCACCTTTTTCTCGTAGAGCGGTGCGGCTGGATTTTGTGAATTGTCCTCGATCGAGAGTCCAGCGACACCTGTGTCGATGCAGAGCTTCACATTTGCAGCAACGTTCTCAGGTTTATCAGCGAAGCCATTAAAAAAATCTGCGTTCAGCGGAAGCGTTGTTGCTTCCGCGATTTCACGGATGTGCGCGAGCATTTCATCACGCGGAACGCCGCCATCAGGTTTGCCGCGCGAAAATGCGAAACCAGCCGAAGTTGTGGCGAGCGCGTTGAACCCGAGCCGTTCCAGGTAGATCGCGGTTCCAATGTCCCACGGATTGGGAAGCACGAAGCAGCCAGACTCGTGCAACGAGTGAAATTTCGAAGTAGCGGAAGGGAGATTTTGTGGTGGTTTCATGCCGCATCCTAGGCGAATCGAAGCCACCCGCCAGTTTCGGCGATGGGGCGCGGCTTTAATTCAAATCAGGGCCCGGCAAGCGATGCGCTTGCCCTACAACTGATTATTTCTGCTTCGCAGACCTGACTTTCCAAATCTGTAGCAGTGGACCTTCGGGGCCGTAGATCGGATCGTTATCGGGAATTGGCAGGGCTGCGATGTTCTGATCGGCGTGGGCCCGTTCGCCAGGCCGGCCGCGAAGCAGATCCCACTCGCGTCCATCAGGGTACGCACCAACGACGCCGAAATCCTCGCTGGACTCGACCTTGCGGTGAGCCACGCCGGTTGGAATTACAATCACATCGCCGGCGTGAACCTCGACGTTCTTTCCGTGCTCGCCGCCGAGTCGCAGGGTCGCACTGCCGCGATAGACTCCCAGCGCTTCATGCGTCGTGCTGTGATAATGAGCGAAGGAATAAACGCCGTTTCGCCATGAGTTGGTCCAATCATTTTCAGCAAAGCGTTGCTCAATGACTGAGGCGGGATCTTCCGCCTCAGCTGTGAATGCCTGCCGATACAGCAGCAAAGGCAGCACGCTATTGGGGAAAATGCCGTCGTCCTTGAAACGGAATTCCTCGGGCTCAACGAATTCCCGTTGGTTAACCGCGGGATGAGCTTGCATATGTAACGCAATATCGCGCGAGAAAAGGCTGCCGGTCGTCTTGATCAAAGATTCTCGTGAACAATCGCTTATTGTCTTTGCCAATATTGCGCGTATGGCAACTGGCGCTGTCATGTTGAGCGAGGGGAAACATCTCTGGCCCCATTTCTGTTGAGAGATCGGCCTACGATGATCCGAGATTCTTCGCTTTCGCTCAGAATGATATTGTGAGTTGGATTGTATGCAAGAACCGACAGGTGTCTCCCAGTTAGTCGAGCATCTTTTCCGTCACGAATCGGCAAAGATGATAGCAACGCTCACGCGGATTTTCGGCATCGAACATTTGAGCCTGGCGGAGGATGTGGTGCAGGAAGCGCTCTCGCGCGCGTTGGAGACGTGGCCATATCGCGGAATTCCGGAAAAACCTTCGGCGTGGATCATGCGCGCGTCGCGCAATCTCGCCCTCGACGTGATCCGGCGGCAAAAGAGTTTCCGTGCGAAGGAAGCCGAGATTGCGCAATTGATGGAGCGTGATGGGTCTGCAGACGAAACTGCAACCTTCTCGGAACACGAAATCGCCGATGATCGTTTGCGGATGATGTTCGTGTGCTGTCACCCGGTGATTCCATCGGAGGCACAGGTGGCGCTCGCGTTAAAAACGCTCTGCGGTTTCAGCGTGGCGGAAATCAGTCATGCATTTCTGACAACCGAAGCGGCGATTGCCAAGAGATTGACGCGCGCGAAACAAAAGATCCAGGAAGCGCACGTTCCATTTGAGATTCCCGCCGGCGATGAGTTGGCGCGCCGACTCGACAGCGTCTTGCAATCGCTCTACCTGCTGTTCAACGAAGGGTACAAAGCGTCCAGCGGCGAGAAGCTGGTTCGCAGAGAATTGTGTGAGGAAGCGATCCGTCTCACGGAATTACTGGCACAACATCCAGCCGGGAATCATCCGAAGACGCACGCTTTGCTGGCGCTGATGTTGTTCAACGCGGCGCGGCTTGCTGCTCGCGAAGATGACCGGGGGAACCTGCTTCGACTCGAAGAACAGGACAGGACGCGGTGGGACCAGGCAATGATCGCGCGCGGCATGTCGCACCTGAGCGAATCGGCCGCGGGTGGTGTAGTCAGCGAATATCATCTTCAAGCGGGGATCGCCGCCTGTCACGCAACGGCAAAAGACTATCAATCGACCGATTGGGCCAGGATTTTATCACTCTACGATCGATTAATGGAATTTGATGATTCGCCTGTCGTCGCGCTCAATCGGGCGGTGGCTGTCGCAAATGTTCACGGGGCGAAAACAGGATTGGAAGCAGTGCGCGCCGTCCGCGACGGCAAAAAATTAGATTCGTATTATTTGTTCTATGCGGTGATCGGCGAGCTTGAGATGCGATTGAACAATCGTGAAGCTGCCGCCCAGGAATTCCGCAAGGCCTTCGAACTTGCGGAAACGAAATCGGAGCGAGCGTTCCTTTTGAAGCGGCTGCGAGACTGCGAACCAATCTCTGAGCTTTCGTCGAACAGCCCGTCGGCCTGACGTTGTACGCGCCGACGGCATTTTGGGATTCCTTGAGATCAATGTCCTGAACGCATTGGCTCATTCGTCGTATCTTCAAAAGTCACATCAACAGAAAGGTAAAAATGAGCAAGTCAGAGAAGAAACAGGCTGCAAGCATCGCTTGGTTTGAAATCCCGGCCGACAACCCGGAACGAGCCAAGGCGTTCTACAGCAATTTATTTGGCTGGACGATCAATCCATTTCCTGGGTCGAGCGATTACTGGCACATCGATACGGGCGGCGCCGATGCCAGTCCAGACGGAGCACTGAAAAAGCGGAAACATCCTCAAGAGCCAGTCGTCAACTACGTGAGTGTGGATTCGGTGGACAAGTTCGCGGACAAAATCGCGAAACTCGGTGGTAAAATTTCCATGGCGAAAACGGCGGTGCGGCAGATGGGCTACTTCGCCATGTGCCAGGATACCGAGGGCAACGCCTTTGGAATTTGGGAAACCGATCCAAACGCAAAATAATTTGTCCTAAAGTGGATCGCTCGCTCGTCGTAGTTTTGGAAAATCAAGAAAACCATCAACTATCAACCAAGAACTAAAAGCTAAATGAACACACAAAATCAAAATGGATACATGCTGCTGTTTCGCGGCAACGATTGGATCAAGCCTCTTTCGCCGGAGGAAAAACAGAAAGTCACCGACCAGTGGATGGCGTGGTTCAGGCGGCTGACCGATCAAGGCAAAGCCGTCGCCGGCAATCCGCTTGAACGTGAGGGCAAAATCGTGTCAGGCAAAAATCGCGTGGTGTCTGACGGCCCATTTGCGGAATCGAAAGAAGCGATCGGGGGCTACTTTTTGCTCGACGTCGCCAGCCTCGATGAAGCGGTGGCGATCGCGCAGGAATGCCCCGGCTTGCCGTACGGCGTGCAGGTGGAAGTCAGGCCGGTGGCGGCCGAATGTCCAGTCGCGAGCGAACTGAAACAAGAGGCGCAGTTCGTTAGCGTCTAGGCGAAGCAAACGGCGTTACGCGACGACGACAAAACGGGAGGGTTCATGTGCCCGGCTTGTGTTGCGAACGTGGGGTTCATCGCGGCGAGCGCGGCATCCACGAGCGGGATGGCTGCGCTCGCCGTGAAAAGGGCCTTATTGAAATGGCACGCAAAATCATCAAGAGGAGAAAGAGATAAACAAAAGGCAAAAAATGAAAAAAGAAATGAACAAGGGAAAAGCAGTGAAGCTGCCGAAGGTGGTGTCGTCGAAAGCGTGGGAAGCTGCGCGCCGGAAACTGCTGGTAAAAGAAAAGAAGTTGACCCGGGCCCGTGACGCGTTGGCGGCCGACCGTCGACGGATGCCGTGGTTAGCGGTTGAAAAAGAGTACGAGTTCGACGGGCCCGAGGGCAAGGCGAGCCTGCTCGATCTGTTTGACGGCCGCCGTCAGTTAATTGTTTATCGCGCCTTTTTCGAGCCCGGTGTGAAAGGTTGGCCGGAACATGCCTGCGTCGGCTGTTCCATGGTGGCCGACCAGGTAGCTCACCCCGCGCATCTTAACGTGCGCAACACGACTCTGGTATTCGCGTCGCGCGCTTCACAGAAGGACATCCAGCGTTTGAAGACACGAATGGGCTGGGAGTTCATCCCGTGGTACACAATTAGGGACAGCTTCGACAAGGACTTCGGCGTGGATGAATGGCACGGCACCAACGCGTTCATCCACGATGGCGACCGCGTGTTCCGAACCTACTTCATCAACGATCGCGGCGACGAGCAGATGGGGAGCACCTGGAACTACCTCGACATCACTGCGTTCGGGCGCCAGGAGCAATGGGAGGACTCGCCGGAGGGCTATCCCAAGACTCCGCCGTATGAGTGGTGGATCTGGCACGACGAACCAAACCCGGATTCCGAGACACCCGGTTCAGTGCAACTTCGCGCATACCGAGACTCTTTGAACGCCGCCGGCGCCAAGTGATCGCATACTGAAACCGAAACCGGGGAGAAATTATGAATCGAGTAACACATTTCGAAATTTACACCGACGATCCAGAAGCGGTTCAGCCGTTTTACCGGGATGTCTTTGGGTGGAAGTTCCAGAAGTTTGAAGACGGTCCGATGGAATATTGGCTGGTCACTACCGGTGATGACAAGGAGCCGGGAATCAATGGTGGGCTCACGCGCCCGCGAGAAGGTCAAAGTCCTGGCACGTTGAACACAGTCGCGGTTGCCTCTCTTGATCAAACCATCAGAAAGATCGAGCAACGTGGCGGCAAAATCTGCGTTCCGAAAATGGCGATCCCGAAAGTCGGCTGGCTCGCATATGCACAAGATCCAGCCGGCAACGTGTTTGGAATCATAGAGCCGGACGCAAACGCCAAATAACCAAAAGCGCAAGAAATCATGTCAACCAATACTATTCGACTTCACCGGGTGCTCCGCGCTGCGCCTGAGAAAATCTACAAAGCGTTCCTCGATGCCGACGCGATGGCCAAATGGCTTCCGCCAAACGGATTCACGTGCAAGGTGCATCACATGGAGGCGAAAGCTGGCGGCAGTTACAAGATGTCGTTTACGAACTTTACGACCGGCAAAAGCCATTCCTTCGGCGGAACGTATGTCGAACTGACGCCACACGAACGCATTCGCTATACGGACAAATTTGACGACCCGAACCTGCCTGGCGAAATGCAAACAACGATCACGCTGAAACCAGTTTCGTGCGGAACGGAGCTGAATATCGTGCAGGAAGGCGTTCCGGCTGTGATTCCCGCCGAGGCGTGCTATCTCGGCTGGCAGGAATCACTGATGCTGTTAGCGAAACTTGTCGAAGCCGAGATACCAGATTAAGCGCACGACCCAGAAGAAATCCCAATGCAAAAAATCACTCCATTTTTGTGGTTCGATCAGGAGGCCGAAGAAGCGGTGAAGTTTTACACGTCGATCTTCAAGAACTCGAAGATCGGGAGAATCCTCCGCTACGATAAGCAAGCGGCCAAAGCGAGCGGGCGGCCGGCGGGATCGGTGCTGACGATTGAGTTCGAGCTCGAAGGCCAGAAGTTCGTGGCTTTGAACGGCGGACCGCAGTTCAAATTCAGTGAATCGGTCTCGTTCGTCGTGAACTGCGAGACGCAGGAAGAAGTGGATTATTTTTGGGAGAAACTCACTGCTGATGGCGGTGAAGAGTCGCAGTGCGGTTGGCTCAAGGACAGATTTGGTTTGTCGTGGCAAGTCACTCCAACGGTGTTGATCGACATGTTGCACGATAAAGACGCCGCAAAGGCCGAACGCGTTATGAAAGCGATGCTTCAAATGCAGAAGATCGATATCGGGAAATTGAAGGCCGCTTGCCGAGGGAAATGATTTCGTTCGGCCGTTATGCGTTCAACCAAGCGAAGCCCCAAGACGATCGATGAGTATCTTGCGAGCGTGAACGCGAATCATCGCGATGCTCTTCAGAAAATTCGGGAAGCGATCCATGCCGTCGCGCCAAACGCGAAGGAATGTATCAGTTATGGAATTCCCGCGTTTCGCCTCAATGGACGAGCGCTGGTTTTCTTCGGCGCATGGGCGAATCATTGCGCGTTTTATCCAGGGAGCTCGGCGAGCTTGAAAAAATTTCGCAGCGATCTGAAAGGTTTTCAGCTCAGCAAAGGGACAATTCGCTTCTCTCCCGATAACCAGCTGCCGGTCGCACTGGTGAAAAGCTGGTCAAAGCGCGGGTGGCGCAGATCGACGATGACAGAACGAGATCAAAAAGAAGCACTGCATCTTCATAATGAATCCGTGCGATCCGCGTAATCCGCGGTTAGAAATCTAAATTATGAGCAAAGTTCGAGTTCTGGTTGGCACAAGAAAGGGGGCGTTCATCCTGACAGGGGATGGCGCGCGTAAACGATGGAAGGTCAGCGGCCCGCATTTCGCGGGCTGGGAGATTTATCATATGAAAGGTTCGCCGGTTAATCCCGACCGGATCTATGCATCGCAGACCAGTGGTTGGTTTGGACAAATTATTCAACGGTCTGATGACGCTGGTAAAACCTGGAACACACCGGGCAGCAGTCCTGAGGAATTGAAAAACACGGACGGCATGACAAAGGGCGAGAGTAACAAGTTCGTTTACGATGCCTCGCCTGAGACTGGGAAGCCGCTCACGACCCACCAGTGGTACGATGGCACGCAGCATCCGTGGGAATTCAAGCGTGTGTGGCATCTGGAACCGTCGCTTCACGAGCCCGATCACGTTTACGCAGGGGTCGAAGATGCCGCATTGTTCGAGTCGAAAAACGGCGGAAAATCGTGGCATGAACTAGCGGGACTGCGCGGAAGTGATACCGGCCCGAAATGGCAGCCCGGTGCGGGCGGCATGTGTTTGCACACGATTCTTCTCGATCCAAAAAATCCGAATCGAATTTCCATCGCGATCTCAGCTGCCGGCGCGTTTCGCACGGACGACGGCGGCAAAACGTGGAAACCAATTAATCGCGGGTTGCATTCGCAATACATTCCGGACCCAAATGCAGAAGTCGGTCATTGCGTGCATCGCATCGCACTGCACCCGTCGCGCCCGAACACGCTGTTCATGCAAAAACATTGGGACGTCATGCGTAGCGACGATGCGGGTGATTCGTGGCATGAAGTCAGCGGAAATTTACCGAGCGATTTCGGATTTCCCATCGACGTGCACGCGCACGAGCCGGAGACCATCTATGTGGTGCCGATCAAGAGTGATTCCGAGCATTATCCGCCCAGCAGCAGGTTACGCGTGTATCGCAGCCGGAGTGGAGGCAATGAATGGGAAGCGCAGACGAAAGGTCTGCCGCAGCGCAATTGTTACGTGAACGTGCTGCGCGATGCGATGTCGGTCGATTCACTCGAGCCATGCGGCGTTTACTTCGGAACGACAGGCGGACAGGTCTATGCATCAGCCGATGCAGGCGACAGTTGGAAGCCCATCGTGCGCGATCTGCCTGCGGTGCTGTCCGTGGAAGTGCAAACTCTAAAATGAAATTCCAAATCCCAAGCTCCAAATCCCAAACAAATCTCAAATCTCAAGTTCCAAAGGGCCTGTATCGCCCAGTGTTTTTGGTTCCTGAGCATTGGAATTTGAAATTTTCCTGGAGCTTGGATGTTGGAACTTGGGATTTATCGCTATGACGATTCGCGTCATTCTCCCGCCTCACCTGCGCACGCTGGCCCGGGTTGATGGCGAACTGGAACTGCGAGTCAAGACTCCTGTGAGTCAGCGTGCAGTGCTCGATGCGATAGAGGCAAAATACCCGATGCTGCGCGGAACAATACGCGACCACGTTACCCAACTCCGGCGCCCCATGGTTCGATTTTTTGCCTGTGGCGAGGATTTGTCGCATGAATCGCCGGACACTCCGCTACCAGACGCGATTGCCAGCGGTTCCGAACCATTTCTGATCATCGGCGCCATAGCCGGCGGTTAGAGGCAGGCGGGGCGACTGAATCATCATCAGCCAATTGCACAGCCACGATGAACTCGATATGGTCGCGCCTATGTCAGTGATGACCCAACGCAATCGGCAGGCGACAAGCGCTTCAGGTTCACGAAGCGTTGTTCGGAGCGAATTTGTGCTTGCAATCGCTTTGGGGACAGCGGCGATTTTCTTTTCAGCTGGAAGTCAGTTGGTTGAAATCATGGCGCACCCGGTCGCGCTGATCGGTGTTTTTCTGTGGCTTTTCGCTGTTATTCTTTGGGCGGCAATCTGTGTGGCCCGCCATGCGGACTGTCTCGCCATCAGGTTAGGTGAACCCTACGGGACTTTAATCCTGACACTTTCGGCAATCAGCATCGAGGTAGTCATGATATCCACCGCGATGCTGCATGGGGCGAATAATCCTGAACTCGGGCGAGATGCAATTTTTGCTGTCATCATGATCGCCCTGAATGGGTTTGTTGGTATTTGTCTGTTGCTGGGTGGACTGCTTTATCGTGAGCAGCATTACAACCTCCAGGGTGTCAACGCCTATATTAATGTCATCATGACACTGGCAGTACTCGGCTTGATCCTGCCAAACTTCACTACCACCACCAGTGGCCCCACATTTTCAACCGAGCAGGCCATCTTTCTTGCCGTAGTGTCGTTGTTGCTTTACGGGATTTTTTTGCTCATCCAAACGATGCGACATCGCGGCTATTTCCTGGAATCAAAGGATGCAACGGTGGTGGAGAATTCAGGGCATCAGTCACTGCACGTGCGTTCAACTACTTTTCATACGACGATGCTGCTCTTGTATCTGGTCAGCGTGATTTTGCTGGCAGAAAAGTTCGCTATCCCATTGGACAACAGCATCGAGAAGTTCGGTATGCCGCAGGAGTTCGGCGGCGCAATGATTGCAGCGCTCGTGCTTACGCCGGAAGGAATAGGCGCGATCGGAGCCACTTGGCACAATCAGTTGCAGCGTTCGATAAATATCCTGCTCGGTTCCGTGCTGGCGACCATCGGACTTACAATTCCTGCCGTGCTGACCATCAGCTTGATGACCAAACGACCGGTGACACTCGGCGTGCAAGGCGGCAACCTCCCGCTGCTGTTGTTAACGCTGGCTGTGTGCGTAGTTACGTTTACCAGCAGAAAGACGAATGTTTTGCAGGGTTGCATTCATTTGATGCTGTGCGCTGTGTTTGTGCTGCTGATTTTTGCTCCCTGAGTTTTCAGCGGCCGGTAGCGCCCATCTGCGGGAAGGATTGTTTGTTTGACGGAGTGAACGCGGTGAACAAGTCCAACAAGATTTTTGTTGCCGGCCATAGTGGGATGGTCGGCAGCGCGGTGCTGCGCCGGCTTGAAGCCGAAGGGTTTGGCAACATCGTGATGCGCGCTCGCGCGCAGCTTGATCTCACGGATGAATCGGCCGTTGCCAAATTTTTCGCCAAGGAAAAGCCCGATATCGTTGTCGTTGCTGCCGCAAAGGTGGGCGGAATCAAGGCGAACAACGAACATCCCGTCGAGTTCCTTCTCGAAAATTTGCGGATTCAGAACAACATCATTCACTCAGCGCACGAGAGTGGCGTGCGTAAGCTGCTTTTTCTTGGAAGCTCCTGCATCTATCCGAAGTTCGCGCCGCAGCCAATTCCAGAAACGGCGCTGCTCGGCGGACCGCTCGAGCCGACGAATGAAGCTTACGCAATTGGGAAGATTGCCGGCATAAAACTTTGCCAGGCGTACGGCCGCGAATACGGAGCGAATTTCATCTCGGCGATGCCGACGAACCTTTATGGCCCGAATGATAATTTTGATCTCGAAACATCACATGTGTTGGCTGCACTCCTGCGCAAGGCGCACGAAGCAAAATTGCGGAAAGATCAAAAACTGATCGTCTGGGGCACCGGCAAACCGCGCCGCGAATTTTTGCATGTGGACGACTGTGCCTCGGCATGCCTTTTACTGCTGGAGAAATATGACTCTCCAGAGATCATCAACATCGGCTGCGGCGAGGACATTTCGATTCGCGAACTGGCGGAGTTGATCTGCGATGTGGTCGGTTTTAATGGTGATCTCGCCTGGGACACGACGAAGCCGGACGGCACGCCGCGAAAGCTTTTGGATGTCACGAAGCTTCGCGACCTCGGCTGGAAGCCAGCAATTCCATTGCGAGAGGGGATAGCGCGAACGTACGAATGGTTCCGTGTGAATTGCGTGTAGGCGACGCAGTGCAACTCGTTCTGATACGCCTCATACGACGCATGGGAGTCAATTACGGTTTGACCGCGAAATGTTCTGGCGTTGACTGCTCTTGAAGGATGAAAAATTTGCGCGTTGGTGTTGTTGGGGTTGGCCATATCGGGAGCAATCATGCGCGGCTGTATTCGGAGATTCGGTCCGCTGAGTTCACCGCAGTCTATGACGTCGATCCGATTAGCAATCGCACCATTGCGATAAAGTTCGGCCCCACACCGGCAAAGTCCCTCGACGAATTCATCGGACTGGTTGATGCGGCTTCCGTCGCAACGCCCACGAATACGCACTACGAGATTGCGCGCTCGCTTCTTGCCAAAGGCAAACATGTGCTGGTCGAAAAGCCGATCACCGACAACACCGAGCACGCTGCCGAATTGGCAGACTTGGCCGCTCGCAACGAGTTGATCTTACAAGTCGGCCATGTCGAGCGTTTCAACCCCGTGTTGGGCGCGCTTGAGAAAAATCTGACCCATCCGCGGTTCATCGAAGCGCATCGGCTCAGCCCCTACTCGGAACGCGGCACTGACATCGGTGTCGTTCTCGACTTGATGATTCACGATCTGGAAGTCATTTTACATTTCGTGCGTTCGCCTTTGTGGAGTATCGATGCAGTTGGCGTGCCCGTGCTTAGTAAGAACGAAGACATTGCCAATGTGCGACTGCATTTCGAGGACGGCTGCGTGGCAAATGTCACCGCGAGCCGCATTAGTCCCGAGCGGATGCGTAAGATTCGCATCTTTCAGGAAGACGCCTATCTCTCGCTTGATTATCAAAATCAAAGCGGCGAAGTCTATCGGCGCGTCGGAAAACAAATTTGGCGTGACAGAGTCGAGATCGAACACCACGAACCACTGAAACTGCAGCTCAGGTCGTTTATCGAATGTGCAAGCACCGGACGCCAGCCGCGCGTTTCCGGTTCTCAGGCAACGGCGGCGCTGGAGTTAGCAGTCAAAATCACACAGCAGATCACGTCGCGTTGGTAAAAGCAGCGTGGGCTTTCGCCTGATGCTGGCCATTGGCAGAGCAGGGAACACACGCATCTCTGCGTGCTTTGTTCGGCATCTTGCCGAACAGTTCCTTCTCTGGCAGGATGCCAGCGCGTGCACGATGGAAGCGTGCGCTCCCGATGAGAACAATCTACTTTGTCGCGGGCGAAGTCAGCGCTGATAATCACGGCGCCTCGTTGATGCGCCGCCTGCGAGAGTTGGATCCGACGCTGAAATTCATCGGCCGCGGCGGTCCGCAAATGCAAGAGGTCGCCGGCAAGCAATTCAAAAATTGGATCGGCGACGCAGCCGTTCTTGGATTGTGGGAGGTGCTCAGGAAGTACGGTTATTTTCGAGAGCAATTTCGCCAAACGACCGAAGAAATCGTCGAAACCGAGCCGGATGCGGTCCTGTTGATCGATTATCCCGGCTTCAATTTGCGACTCGCCCGCGCCTTGCGACGGCAATCGCGGCGACAGAAGATAATTTATTACATCAGCCCCCAGGTATGGGCTTGGAACCGTGGCCGGATCAAAAGAATGGCGCGCTGGATCGATCTCGTCCTCTGCATTTTTCCATTTGAGGCAGATCTCTATAACGAATCAGGTCTGCGGGCGCTGTTCGTTGGTCACCCGATGATCGAACGATTGCAAGTTCGTAAGGCTGACGTCGCGCGTGACCCGAATCTAATCGGGCTTTTCCCGGGAAGTCGCTTGCGCGAAGTGCGCAAAATTTTACCCGTATCGATCGAAACAGCGCGTTTGCTTTTGCGATCCAAGCCCACTCTCCGCTTCGAAGTCGCGGCGGCATCCGAGGAGCTCGCGCAAGAGATCAGCAAGATGCTAACCCCGCACCTTAATTGTCTTCCCTCGGTGACGAGTGGCGCGCCGCCGACTCGACCAATCTTCGAAATCATGGTTGGTAAGACGGCAGAGATCATGCAGCGCGCTTGGGTTGGAATCGTTGCCTCTGGGAGCGCCACGCTCGAAGCTGCTTATTTCCGAATGCCTTTTGCGCTGGTGTATAAGGTTGCGTGGCCGACGTATCTCGCGGCGCGGCTCGTCGTGAACGTAAACTATCTTGGCATGCCTAATTTGCTTGCAGGCAGGGACGTGGTTCCGGAATTTATCCAGCACCGCGCCCAGCCGGATGCAATCGCCAATGCGGTGCGCCCGTTGATGGACGATGAAAAAGCGCGCAACCAGATGATTTCACAATTCGATGTGGTCATTCCCAAACTTGGTGGCAGCGGAGCCAGCGAAAAGGCGGCACGAGCAATTATTGAAGAGATTGGAATTCGTAGCTCAGCAGTAATCGCACGATGAAAATCTGGGACATCTCACGAATGCTTTCGAACAAATTTGCCGAATGGCCTGGCGACGAGCCGTTTCGTTATCGACTGACAGGCGAGATTGCCAATGGCGGCAGCGTGAATCTCGGCGCGATCACCATGAGCGTGCACAACGGCACCCACGCCGATGCGCGATTCCATTTTGATACAAACGGAGCGTCGATCGAGAAAGCGCCGCTCGATGTTTATCTTGGCCGCGCAACGGTGGTGGATCTCGCGCAGACTTTCTCGCAATCGAGAGAAAAACATCTGATCACGCGCGAAGATCTTAAGCCGCATGCCGAAGCCATCGCGGCGACCTCACGGCTTCTCGTAAAGACTGGCCGATGGGCGGACTCCACAACTTTTCCCAATCGAATTCCCGTGATTGCAGCCGACGTTCCAGCGTGGTTGCAGAAAAACGGCGTCAAGCTTCTGGGATTGGATCTGCCCTCAATGGATGAGATCGATTCGAAATCCTTGCAGAATCATCACGCGCTTGCGCGAGCCGGCATCGCCATTGTTGAATCGCTCGATCTGAGCGATGTGGTCGGCGGCATTTATAATTTCGCCGCGTTGCCTTTGAAAATCGCCGGCGCCGATGGCGCGCCACTGCGCGCAGTACTCTGGCGCGAGTAGATGTATTTAAAAAAGGGAAACAAAGTTAGCAAAGAGTTGCTTTCTTCTTAGGTCTTCAAAAATCTTCGCTTCCTTCGTTATCTTCTGTTAAGACCTGACCTGATCTTCTTTCGTGATTGAGGACACTTCCGGCCAGACCAGCCTCTTCCGCAGGCGGACATTCTGGTTGATCGCCGCAGTTATCGTTGTGCTTTTCGCGATCGGCAACTTGCCATGGCAACTCGACGATTACGATCAGGCGAAGCAGGCGTTTACTTCCTTTCAAATGCTCAACGAGGGCCGCTGGCTATACCAACAAACGCCACATCAGCATGTAGCAACGAAACCGCCACTGGTAGGATGGATTTCGGCAGCGCTTTTTATCGTGACCCGATCATGGGATTTAGCGTGGCGGTTACCATCACTGGTTGCTGCGGTTGCTTTGGCGTTGCTGTTGTTCCGCTCTGCCGAGTCCGCCTACGGACTAACTGCGGGATTAATTGCGCTCGGGGCATTCGGATTGAATCTGCTCACCCCGCGTCTGGCTACCCTGGTGCGCACGGATATGCCGCTCGCGCTCGTCATTTTTGCCATTGGCCTGTTGATTTGGAAAAATATCCGGGATGAAACCGGGTGGCGACTGCGCGATCGGTTCTACCTCTTCGGATTACTCACTATCGCGATGCTGATCAAAGGCCCGATTGTTTATGCGTTCCTACTGCCCGGGATTGCTCTGTTTCAATGGCGTGGTAGGGTCGGCGCGCTGCGCCGACCGGACTCCGCAGCGCGGCGTCCCTACCAGAGCGCCTGGCCTGGATGGTGGCCATGGATCGCGTCCCTTGCTCTCTTTCTCTTGTGGGTGATCGGCGGAATTGTGCTTCAGCCCGGCTTCTTTGATGAAGTTGTAATGCGCGAATTTGTGGCGCGTTTCGGCGAAACAATTCATCGGCCGCAACCGCTCTATTTTTATTTGCCGCATTTGCTGCACAAATTTGCTCCGTGGAGCCTGCTATTGCTCGCTATCGCGTTTGTCGATCTTTCTTCGCGAAACTGGAGGCTACGCTCAGCGTTTCATGAGATGTCTCCGGAAGTTTTTTGGCTGCTCTGCTGGAGCCTTGGTGGCTTAATCGTGATGTCACTGATCCCGTCCAAACGCGTCGATAGAATTTTCCCTGTTATTCCGCCGCTCTGTTTGTTACTCGCAGCGCAAATTGGCAGGGTTGGGGCACCGCGCCGACTTCCGAAAGCTTTCGGGACAGCGCCGCGTTTCTGCCTGGCTGTCGCCCTCATGTTCGCAATCCTCTTCACTGGTGGCTACACGATCTCCAAAGTCATTTCCGGCTATCGCCATCATCGCGATGCGCTGGCTACGTTCGGACGCGATGTCTGTCGCGATGCGAAAACGCATCATTGGCGTTACGAAGCAGTATCGGCCAAAGATGAAAGCCTTCTGCTCTACTTGCAGAAAACGCGTTTCCTTGAACCGGCCGAAGCAATCGCTGAATGGAACCGTGGTAACCTCGACGCATTGGTAGTGTCCACGCAGAAAGCTTCAGGCCTGATGCGAGACCTTCGTAATGCTGCGCTTTCCGACTTGAAGTCAACTACCAGGAAAGAAGAGCAGGAGAAAGGCTACGTTTTGATTACACACTAGCTCCAAAGAGATTTGCGTTCAGCTGTGTCGAGGCGTCCGCCTCTTCCTTCCTGTGTTAAATGGCTTCCATGGTAACACTGCCGCTAGAACTCGCTCTGCTTCTTGTATCGACAGCGCCTTAGCCTCCTTCATTACATCCTCGGGAACCCATCTCGGAAACGGAGTACGTCGCGACAGGTGCGCGCCGCTTTTAGTGTGCTCATCCCAAACTTTCGCGAGCCGCTTCTTATCAAAGCGCGGTGCAAGCTTTATGAGAGCTGGCCAAACCCGCCTGTGAACATACGTGACTTTGTCATTAATTAACTTGCAGACCAAAACGTCGGGACTTTCAGAAACTGCACGCACCGCTCGAAAGATTTCCCGGCTTTTAGGGTGCCCCCACCAACTGCCTCGAATCGGTTCCCCGGCAATCGCCTTTGCGAGGCTCGGCACTGGGCCACGCGCGGCTTCGAGCACTATTCCATGTTGCTCTACGAAAGCGATGGCTTCTCTCGGACTCACTTCTTTCTGATTTCAATCAGTCGCCCTGCTGCAACCAGACGTAGCGCTTGCCATTCCAGTAGATCAACGCACTGGCTGCTTCACTCTTGCCGACGAGAAGCGCGTCACCGTGAAGCTTTGGAGCACTCGTGCTAGCGACTAGGTCGTTTTTCGAGCGAACCTCCCACGTATCCATCCACTCGAAGTCATCACCGCCGTTACCGATGCTAATCCCGGCACCGAGAATTTGTACCTTGTCCGTGGCGCCATGAATAATCGCAATGCCGAGCTTGCCGGTCGAGCGTTGCTTTACCAGGACGGCGACGTCAGTCTTGCCGTCGCCATTAAAATCTCCACTCAGAAAGAATGGGTTCATGTGAAACGCGACTTCGTACTTGTTGCCGAGCGGACCATTGGTGATCGCTTTCTGGACCACCCCAGGCGTGTCATGATGTTGCGTAGCCGTATTCGATGGTCGCGGCTGCGTGAGATCGGATTGAATTATCGCTTTTGTCTTTAAATCGACTTGATACGTCTTTCCGCGCTCAGACGTAACAATAAGCGTGCCATCCTGCTGACTCAGTGATTTGATAAAAACCCACTGAACGTCTTCCTCCACCTTCGGATCAAGTCGATTTGTAAAGACTGTCAATTCCCATAGCTTTTTGTTGGTTTGAATCTCCCAGGCCTCGATGTATCCACGACGACCATCGTCATTCGGCGCGATGTACCGAACGCCTTCATGAATTACTGGGTCAACCTTTGCGGGCTCGGTTCGTTTGCTTAGTGCCAACGACGGTAGTAGCACCAGCGCAGCGAATGTAAGAACCTGGCGTGTCACTCGAACGCGGTTGATTGCATGCTTATCGGCGATCATTTGCGGATGTCGACCCGGAGAATTTCACCACTGGACCCGCCCGGCACACGCGACAGGTCCCACGGGTTATTGCAGTAGTAAATGCGCGCGTAAACGCCCCCTGCTAACACACCGCCGTGCGCAAGCGTATTGTGGTACGCGGGTGTGAGATAAAAGTAGTTCACCTCGAATTGTTTTCCGTTCACAGTGATGATGTCTCCCTTGGTGTGACCCGTAGCTGGCTGTTCATGCAGCACTTGGACAGGCCCTTCGACAACCTGATAGTGTCCTTGCCGATATGCTCCGACCAGGCTGTTAATGTGGCCAAACACAAACGGGAAATTGTGCAGGTAGAGCCAGAACAAAGCCCAGCATGTGACGAACACCGGGCCAACCCAGCTTTTCACGCTGTTGTTTTTCCAGTTAAGGACCAAAGCGGTTACGCCTCCAATCAACGCGGCTACGCCGACAAACAATCGAAAAACTTCGCCAGCAAAAACTCCGTTACTGTATGTCGAAATTTCAAAGACAGTGACAAAATCCGATATCGCCAGGATCATTTCTCCTATCCAAGCACTTGTTTCATTTGAACTTCACTCGCCGAGTTGTTACGTAGCTGGAGCGGCTGTTTAGGGGGCATTGTCATTTCCGAGCCGAGATCCAGTCTTCAGAAAATGGTTCAACTCCGCTTCCCAGGCCTGCATGAATTTCCGATAAGAATCAGCCGTGAAACTGGCAACGAACTCGTCGCCTGCTACACCGATGCTCGTGTGGCTATAAGTAATGTCCGCAAAACATTCATCCCCATTTGGGGTGAGCTGAATTTCCAGGCGACAGGCCGTGACCTCCGGCACAATCTTTAACATCTCAACAAACCAGTTCTCTGGTTTGTGACTTATGATATACCAAATCGCTTTCCCGGGTTTGTCCGGCGTAATGAAGACGCAATCGCGCTCGGCAATGCCGGAAGAACTGATGACCAAGCCTGGCAACCAGCCCGCCGCCCATTCTGTTTCGCGCACTGGGCACAAAAGCGGAAAGACTCGCGCAGGCGGTGCACACAGTCTTTGCCTGTAAGTATGAGTTGCGCGATTTGGTTTGGTGATGCGCATGGCCGCGTAATGGAAAATAGCTGAGCTACCCACCACTTTCCACATTCGCCAGCGCCTGGCGACCATTCCGGATGTATTCTCGGTGAGCAACCAGGTAGCTGATTCGAACTCCAAGCATAATCCTCTCGTTAAAAGAATCCGCGGAGGAACGCCGCCGCTTGATCCGAGATGCCAACGATCTTGTTAGTTGCCTGACGATAGAATTTGAAATTGAGCTCGGTCTCCGGTCGGCCGTCGTTCCAGTCGGAAAAAAGTTTCAGCTCGCTCCGTCCCAGGCGCCGCTTCGCGAGCGCGGTGCGTCTGATGGTGATGCTGACGCGCGGCGTTTGCCGGGCGATCCCGCGTTTCTTTGCGATCGCTTTGGCCGAAGTGATGACGCCGCTGGCGATGAGACCCGGCCCGCCTTCGTTTTCGCTCGCGAAGACGAAGATGATATCGCCTGTGGCGATGTGCTTGCCGCCATACATCGTCTTCTGCGCGTTGAACGCGTAAGTCTCCGCCCGCAGGTCGCTAACCTCAGCTTTGATCGCGAACATCATGCTCCCCTAAAAGCCGTCTTATCACGCCGAAGCAAACGCAGGCGGAAGCCTCGCGCGAAGGCTGTTGATCTAGCAGCGTTAATTCCATGGCCGTACATGGGCCTGACAGAAAGAGATGCCAGCACCATCAATACTCAACATTAGCGCCACTGATCCGATTTTGGATCCCAAAATGGGCCAGTTAAATCGAGTGATTTGAAAATAAGTACCATTTCATCCGGCGCGGGCCGACGGGATTCGACGGTAAGCCGGTTTGCGTACCAATGAACAGCCAATTGCCAAAGTTGCTGCAGATTAACCAGCGGGCGTCGCGGAATGTTGTGCGCCGCGCACCACTGATCGACGGTCTCTTCCGACCGGAAGAGGAGCATGGTAGCTCACGTAAAGATGAGATCGTCCCACCAATGCGCCGCAGGCACGGCGAAATGCGCGACGTAAGGTTTCAAAATCGGCTCACCGTTTTTCACTTCGAGCGTCAACGGTTCGTCAGTTTGTCCATCCGAAGCGCGGCTAATCGCATCGCAATGCAACGCTGCTGCGATTCCGTAGGCGTCCCAAACGCAATTCGCATAATACAGCCTGCCATTCGCTTCAACTGGAAACCTGGTCGGCACGCCCGAAAACGGTGGCGCCATTCGGATTCGATGCGAATCGCCCGGTTCCGGAAGGAGAAGACGCTTGGCATGCAGGTGCCGGAAAGCGGCGAGAACTTCCTTTTCTTCAATGTTAACCTTGCGTGAGACCTGTGACGAAGTTGGAACACTACCGGTCTCGGCGGTAATCTCGTAGATCGCCAGTTTAACTTGTGTGTCGAGATCGAGTTCCGGCATGAGAGCGCGATTTATTGCCGTTTCAAATATTGCACAGCTTTTTCGTGTTTCCTGGCCACATTTAGTTTTGACGTACCAAATGTTTCGGCGTTTTCCCAGGGTGGCTCCGGCAATTTGTTAGCCTTTACCGCTCTGGGCCAACGTTTCGCTCCAGCGAAAGGTCAGGCCTTTGAGTTCGATTACGAACATCAATGAGCTGCATAGAAATACACGACAAAGGCAACAATGAGGGCAATAGCAACAATCCACCAGATTGTCTTAAGTCCCGGTGGCTTTGCTCGCGATCCAAACTCTCGCTTAACAAAGTCGTCGTAATTGAAGTCGTTGTCCGGTAAATCCACACCATCGTAGGTATCGGCGTCTTCTCTCCAACCCGAGTTATGATCGGCACCGCATTGGGGACAGGCTAATGCACGTCGCGGAACGTCTTCTCCGCAGACTGGACATATCTCTGGCGTCCGGCGTGGGGTGCGTCTCTTTTCGGTCACGGCCTATTGCACCCTGTTCCTTGGAAAACTGATCGCGGCCGCCTAACGAGAAAGAGATGCTTGCACCCGGCTATTTTGCAAAAGTGGTGACGCATTCGGTCGCAGCCCATCGGCTACCATAGCGTTAGTTAAGCTTCACGCTCCTGAATTAGAACAGGCACCCAAATTATGCGCACAGTTGTAGGTATTATCATTGCTGACCACTTGCCGGGTGTGAAAACCCATCTGCTAAATGCCGCTACGCTGGCCCTGTCAAGAGTCG
>Ga0209377_1000450_pt1 | contig 27464 bp, 21 predicted proteins | sample GraSoiAngelo_141_FD_185898 | JGI IMG/M metagenome (GOLD analysis project Ga0209377, IMG submission 185898) | Grasslands soil microbial communities from the Angelo Coastal Reserve, California, USA - 14_0929_12_40cm (SPAdes) (version 2) | ecosystem: Environmental > Terrestrial > Soil > Grasslands ...
ACAGAAGGGGTGCAAGAGTTAGCTCTGCCAAACAGCGATTCTGGTTTATTTTGACCGAGGAGGCGGGGCACTTCGAGAGCGCACTAGAAGCTGAAGCGGCCGCGAACTCGAAACGACCTATAAGAGCTACGCGCCTAACGTGTTCCGCTTAGGAATTAGCCTACACCACCCACGATCCGCCACGGCAAGAAGACAAAGGCACGGGTCTCCTTCGACTGCGCTCAGGACAAATTCCGACCCGCCACTACAGGTGACTGAGCGGAGGGGCGGCGCCCATAGCGGCGCTAGAGGTCTTGCGTAGCCTTAGGCTTATAAGGGTATCCCGCAGCCTTTGGCGCGTGGGAGCCGCGGTACTCGTCCAGCTCGATCTCGCTGATACGGTAATGCGTTTGTGGGGGATGGTTTGCGAAAGCAGCCAGCTCACGGTGGAGCTTCAGAGAGCAGATCTCGGGGGCGTCTTGATAGCGCACACGCCGGGAATTGAATGCCTCGTTCACAATGGTGAGGGTAAATTCGCAGGTCTCGTTCAAGGCCTGCCGGACGAGGAACCGGTACTCACGCACGAGCGCTTTGGCATGGAAACCAACGTACTGGACATTGACGTTCTCGGTCATAAGAGCCTCTTCCTTCTCGCCGGCGAAACTTTCTAGGACTTTCCTTTTTGCTTTTTGACCGGACTGCCTCGGCGCCCAGCCCAGCGCAGTATTGCTCTTTTCCTGCTGTTCAGCTGCATCTGTTTCTCGATGCCATCGGCCTCGAGGTATTTATGCATCGGGGCGACTGACCCTGCCGGCTGGGACTGGCCCGTTGTCTTTTTTCGCATGGTCCCGGTGACAAGCGCGCGAAAATGAAGCGGGTCTCTGAGGTTCTGCAATTCCCGGTAATAGTAAAGGGGCATTGGGTGCTTGCCGTTGAACCTCAACCTCTTCAGGAACTCGATTTCTTCCTCGGTTGCATCACCGCTCACAGACTGGTGCCGAAGGAATTCCTTGAGTCCCGGCTCTTCCGCAGATTGGGGAGATTCGCTTTCGACAAACTCGAATTTCTTTGCGTAACCCGGAATGAGTCTGCGATTCAAAACGATCTCCATGCCGAAGGTCGCGAGATCGATATCCCAGGATTCAATCAACGGATCCAGGAAGGAAACGCAGTTTTCAACCGACAGGTTGAAGGCATCGGCGTCCAGGAACTCGAGGATGCTGACGCGCATCGCTTCGTAGCTTCTGCCGCTGAGTCGCGCCACCGAGTGGAGCCAGGTTTCACTTGACAATTCGTCTCTGGCAACTCTCTTGACCACGTCCAATAGCTTTTGTGTGACGAGGCGCTCGAGTTCGCCGAAGGGTTGCTTCTCAAAAATCACGCGTACTTGTTTTTCCTTGCCGGGCGCGCACTTGCGGAGAATCAACTCTCGAACTTCTCTGAACAAAGGCTTGGGTGGGTCCTCCAGATTTCGCTTTAATACTTCCTTGCGCTGATGGTCCGCCAGCTTGGTCAGCTTGCCGGTGGACAGTTTCAAGAATTTCCCCATCTTGTCGTAGATGTCTGTCCGGCCCGGTTCCGGGGGCAATTTTTTGCCGGTCAGGAGCTGCGAAATGTAGGACTCCGTGACCTCGGCGGCGGCCGCCAGATCCCGCTGCTCCAGCCCCAGTTCTTCCAGCCGCTGTCTGATCACCAAACTGACGTCCATCGGGTTTCGCTCGATTAACTGTATCTGATTAAGCCTGGATAATGGTCTCAGATTGCGCTTGACAAGTCAAGTGAATTAACCTATTATGGTTAAGCAACTGAGGGAGCTTTCAGATTGTCTATACCAAAGCAAGTTATCTGAATCCCCCCTTGGCCAGCCAACCAAGGAGGTTGACATGTTTGCACGCAAAGTATCGATGCACTTGAAGATTAATGGCGCAGCGGAATTCAAGAAGAAAATTGAGTGCGAAGTGATTCCCCTGCTGCGCAAGCAGGCGGGGTTCCTCGACGAAATCACCTTCCTATATCCGAGCGGTAAGGAAGTTCATGCCTTCAGTTTGTGGGAGACCGCGGAACATGCGGAAGCCTACAACCGCACAGCTTACCCAGAAGTGACGAAGATGCTGACGTCCGTGGTTGAGGGTGCGCCTCGGGTACAGACGTACGAAGTCCTCAATTCAACGATCCAAAAGCCCGTCGCCGCTGTGGCGGCCTGAGGCCGATAGGACGCTTCGTTACGTGGGGGCGGACCAGGTCCGCCCCCAGCGCGAGAATCGACTAGGCAAGGAGGAATGTATGTACTTACTCGCATGGGTTTTCGTTGGCGCAGTGGTTGGCTGGGGGGCAGGAAGGGCTCTTCAGGGTGATGGATATGGGGTGATCATGGACCTCCTCATGGGGGCTGCTGGCGCGGTAGCCGGCGGATTCCTGATGCGCTCGGCGGGCTTTCATGGCTACGGTGGGGCAATCGTCACAACCTTCGTTGCAGTGATTGGCGCAGCGCTTCTAACTATGCTCACCGCTTATGTGAACGGCAGAAGGGTTTACGCCCGTCAGCTCTAAGAGTCTCGGCACGTGAAGGTGCAGGGATTCGGCCCAAGCTCGAGCATCGCCTCGAACGTCGTTGCTCGCATGTAAGGTTGCGAGCCGCTTTCAAGCTGTCATGCAGTTCCGTCGCAGGCCACTCCAATGTCAGCCAACAACACATCTGGAACCATTCTCATCAGAGAGAACACGCTTTTGCCCGCAGGCTTGGCGGTCGAGAGTGAAGTCTTCTTGCCGGGGTGGAGAGTCGTCAAGAATCTTGATCGCACTACACAGGCTCGAAACATCGAGGGTGCGAATTGGACCTTCCTTCGCTTGGCTCGTGAAATCCGAGCGACGGTCTTCGGTCTTGACGAAGAAAAGATGGTCCGCAGGGCAATCAAGGAAATCCTGGCGAGACTCAAGTCCGAGAAATTTAATTTCTTGGAAATCACCCGAGTGACATCGGTGGCCTCGAAGCGTTTCTTGGAAGTTTGCTATGTGACTGTTTCCGCGCAATCTGGGCTCATCCAACAAGGCGTTGGCCTGGTCCCTGCAAAGGATATTGTTTTGAGAATGCCTGCTGTGCCAAACGGAGAAATGGCCGCAAAGCAGATGGGGCTCTGATTTCAAGTTCTTAGGAGTTAGTAGGAGAAATGAAAATGAAAACTATACGCACTTCGATTCTTTGTCTTGTTGTCCTGCTCTTCGCGGCGCCATTGCTCCGTGCACAGGATCTTTCCAAGTATCGGCACTTTAGCATTGGAATGAACTTGAGCAGAGTGCTGGAGCGTACTGACCAAAAGATGGCCGATGTCAAGGTGATTCATGGCCGTCCAGCGCTGATTCAGGAACTGACTTGGTGGCCGCCGAACCTTCCTGGGGCTTCGTTCCAATCGGACACCGTCGAACAAATTCTCCTGTCCTTCTACAACGGCGAGCTCTACAAGATTTCCGTAACTTACGATCGAGCTTCTACGGAAGGGCTGACTGCGGAGGACATGGTGAAGTCCATTGCGGCGAAATACGGCCCGGCGACAAATATCATGCTGGTGATGGACTCCGAGATCGACCGGTATGATGTGCGGCAAAAACCTGTTGCGTCTTGGGAGGATGCGCAGTATTCCTTCAATCTTATCCGTTCTACCTTCACCGATCGTTTGGGGCTCACCATTTATTCCAAGCGAGTCAATGCAGAAGCGGAGCTCGCCATTGCGGAAGCTGTGAAACTAGAGGAGCAAGAGGGCCCGCAAAGAGAAGCCGAACGTCAGAAGAAGCAAACGGACGACCTCGAAACGGCGCGGCAGAAGAATCGGAAGATTTTTCGCCCGTAGGTGTCCCTTGCGTACCAGCCTAGGCCGCTTCTCCGGGTAAACGCGTTACGAGCTACTAGCCTGTGTGCTGATTTCGCTTGGGAGATGGTTGTCCAGTCCTTGATCCAATCTCGCCACACGTCGCGCGTTTGCTGATACAAATCCGCATTGGAATTCGCCTGGATTTCCTTCGGCTCAAGTTCACCAAGTCGGCTGTCCAGCAGGAGAAAGTCTCTGCAGCTTGCGTCGAGGATCCACTTCACCACTTCGTCGTCCGCGACCTGCTCGATGGAGGCGAGATGGATTTGGCAGAACCAATTCGTCAACGCCGCATAGTAGTACGCGACAACGTAAGCCTCGATTGCCTCCAAATGCCCCAGTGGTGCCGCCTGAGCTGCAGGCAAAGGAACCTGTGGCTCAGACAAAGGAACCTGCAGCTCGGGCAAAGGAAGCTGCAGCATAGGTATCTTTCCAGCGATCATTAAAGACGCCGTCAAAAACAACAGAGGATCAGTCAGATGCCAGCGAGGAAGCGAGCGGGGTTGAGGGTGTTGGCGGGGTCGAGTTGATGCTTAACGGCTTTCATGAGGGGCAGGGAATCGCCGGGAATGCCCCAGGCATCGAAGGCGGGGAATTCGGCGGGGCGGTGCAGGAGAACGAGGGAGCATGCTCTTTGTTCGAGGTCGGCGCGCAAACTGGTGAGCACGCGCCGCAAGTTGTCAACTGGGCCTTCCAAGCGGAGCCAGCCGAGACCGGTGGCGTAGTTCAACGATTTCCAGCGGACATGATAGGAATCGGAGGCACGGTGGAAGAGTTCGATGGTGCGCGCAAGATCGGCGGGGAGCGTACTGATTTTGGCGATGGCCGTTTCGGCGGGATCGCGGAGCGACCAAAGTTCCTGACGGGCGTTCCAGGCGTTGACGGAAGCTTCGGAAGTTTGCGTGGAGTGACAGAGAGCGCGCAATTGGGCGGCTTGCGCGTCGAGTCCGGCTTGTGTGCCTTCAAAGAGAATGTCGGAGGTGGGCGGGGCGTCGCCGAAGAAATGAGATTGCAGGGCGGTGTGGGCGAGCTTTGAGTCTTGGATGGCGAGGACGAGCTTGTGGGTCTCTTCGGGATTGGAAGCGGGAATGGTGAAGGAACGCGCGTGGTGCGAGAGCGGATGGAGGCGGAAGACGGCGCGGGTGATGACGCCGAGCGTGCCGAAAGCGCCGGTGACGAGTTTGGGGAGGTCGTAACCGGCGACATTTTTGACAACTTTGCCGCCGCTCGAGGCGAGGGTGCCATCGGGAAGAGCGATGGTGACGCCGATGATGAGGTCGCGGAGCGAGCCGAAACGGAGACGAAGCGCGCCGCTGTCATTGGTGGAGAGGATGCCGCCGACAGTGGCTTTTTCCGGCCAGAGGGGATCGAGCGCGAGGCGCTGGCCGTGCTGCGCGAGAGTTTCTTGCAGCGTTTGAAAGGTGCAGCCGGCTTCCACGGTGACGGTAAGGTCGGCCCAGGCGTGCTCAAGGACGCGGTTCAGGCGCGTGGTGGACAAGATGAGATCGGCGCGCGAGGGCGAATTGCCCCAGGCGAGTTTTGTGGCGCCGCCACGCGGGATGACGGCGAGGCGTGCCTCGTTAGAAAGGCGGAGCGCCGCGGCTAGATGTTGTTCGGTGGCGGGTTCGAGGATGAGTTGCGGCTGAACGCCAGAGACAACGTCGGAGGGGGATGCGGAGCGCATTTGGTCGGCACGCAGGACCGCGCGGAAGTTGTTTTCGAGTGTGGCTGGGACCTGAGTCATGTCTGCGAATTGCGCTGATAGCTTACACCGTAAAAGCGGCGTCTAGCCGCCGCACTCCAAGACGGAAAACCTCAGAAGCGCTCCGCGAGGCCGGCGGATTCGAGCGGGTGAGGGGCATACTCGCCGGGTCTTTCGCCGCAGAGGCGAGGAGTGGGAAAAACTTTTGTGGGATTGGAAAGTTGCAAAGGATCAAAGGCGCAACGCACGCGCTGCATGGTGGCGAGATCGGGTTCGGCGAACATTTTCGACATCACTTTCTTTTTGTCTTCGCCGACGCCGTGTTCACCGGTGATGGAGCCGCCCGCAGCGATGCACAAGTCGAGAATTTGGAGAGAGAGGGCTTCGGCGGCCTCTTCTTGGCCCGGAATGCGGCGATCGTAGAGCACCAGAGGATGGAGGTTGCCGTCGCCAGCGTGGAACACGTTGGCGACGCGCAGACCCGCTTGCTGGCTGAGGCGATCTATTTCACTCAGCACACGAGGGAGAGCCGTGCGGGGAATCACACCGTCCTGAATAATGTAGTTGGGAGAGATGCGGCCCATGGCGGCGAAGGCGGACTTGCGACCTTTCCAAACAAGAGCGCGTTCGGCATCCGATTGGGCTACGCGGATATCGCCAGCGCCATTCGAGCGGCAAATTTCATCGACCTGAGTCATGAGGGCTTCGACTTCGGCGAGCGGGCCATCGAGCTCGACGAGGAGAAGGCCGCCGCAGTCGGGGTAATTCGCGTGGACGGCGGCTTCGGCGGCTTGAATGGAGAGGCGGTCCATCATTTCGATGGCGGCGGGCAGCATGCCAGCGGCGATGATGCCGCTGACGGCAGCGCCAGCTTCGTTGGTGGAAGGAAACGCGGCGAGGAGCGTGCGGACGCATTCGGGGCGCTTCACGATGCGGAGAATGATTTTTGTGGCGATGCCGAGGGTGCCTTCGGAGCCGACGAAAACGCCAGAGAGGTCGTAGCCGGGCGTGTCGAGAGTTTTTCCGCCGAGATGGACGAGCGAGCCGTCAGGGAGCACGACTTCGAGGCCGAGAACGTGCGTGGTCGTGAAGCCGTATTTCAGACAATGCGCGCCGCCAGCATTCTCTGCGACGTTGCCACCGATGGTGCACACCGATTGCGAAGAAGGATCGGGCGCGTAGAAATATTCCTGCGGCTGGACGCGGCCGGTGACGTCGAGATTGCTGACGCCGGGTTCGACGACCACGCGGGCGTTGGGAATGTCAACTTCAAGGATGCGATTCATGCGCGCGAGGCAGAGGACGATGCCGTTTTCGACTGGGAGCGCGCCGCCGCTGAGGCCGGTGCCGGAGCCACGCCCGACAAAGGGAATTTTCTCGCGATGGCAGATGCGCACGATGGACTGGACTTGTTCGGTGGAAGAGGGGAGCAGGACGGCGCGGGGCAGAACGCGGAAATTGGTGAGGCCGTCGGACTCGTAGGTGTGGAGCTCTTCGGGCGAAGAGACGAGGCCGGGTTTGCCGACGATGGAGTGGAATTCGATGAGGATGCGGGCGTCCATGATTGAATCCCGTTGCTGCGGTATCGGTCTTCCTTCCGGCAACCTCAGTGGTCGAGGAGCTAAGATTCCTCGGGCGCTTCGCGCCTCAGAATGACAACCCGTGCTCTCCTCGGGACAAGCATGCTCCATCAATGAATGAAGTTCAACCCGCTGGGGATGAACTGAGGGAAGATGTAGGCGTACACCATAACGATGACGCCGACAATGGCGGCAAGGGCGACGGAGTGCCAGAAAACGAAGCGGAAGATGGAGCCTTCGTTGCCGACCTGATTGGTGGCGGCCGTGGCGACGCAGATGGATTGGGCGTCGACCATTTTGCCCATGACGCCGCCGGCGCTGTTCGTGGCGCACATGAGAATGGGGCTGAGATGGAGTTGCTGGGCGGTGATTTTTTGCAGGCCGCCGAAGAGCGCGTTGGATGACGTGTCGCTGCCCGTGAGCGCGACGCCGAGCCACCCGATAAAGGAGCCAAAGAAGGGAAAGAGCCAACCGGTGCGAGTGAAGGCGAGGCCGAGGACGGCATCCATGCCGGAGTAGCGGGTGACGTAGCCCAAGCCGAGCATGCAAGTCATCGCGACGATGGCGAAGCGCAACCGGACAAGAGTACGCCGGAAAATCTGGAAAATACTTCCGCATTTGAGACCGAGGATGAGTCCGGCAACCATGGCTGCGAAGAAGCAAGCAGTACCGGTGGCGGTGAGCCAATTGAAATCGAAGCGGGCCGCTTCGGGAGCCGGATTTGGCGCAACGGGGATCGTTCGGAACACTTTGGCGTGCAAGTAAGGCCAGTCCCATCCTGGTGGCCCAGGGCGGACTTTGCCGTCAGCCATAACCACGTTGAAGGAGGGCGTAGTGGCCAGATTCATGGCGTTCTTGATTTTGGGCAATCCCCAGACAAGTACGAACAGCGAGAGGATGGCGAAGGGCATCCAGGCCTTCGCGATTTGGCCAGTCGTGAAGTGCTTGACGGAATCCCGGGCTTGGGCGGCAGTGACGGCGTGTTCATCAGCGAAGCGCCAGATTTTCCTCGGTTGCCAGATGCGGAGAAAAAGCAAAGTGGCGAGGAGGGAAACAACGCCGGCGATGATGTCCACGAGATTGCTGTCCATGTGATTGGCCCAGAACCATTGCGTGGTGGCGAAGGAACCGCCAACAACGAGGATGGCGGGAAACACTTCGAACGTTTCTTTCCAACTGACCATGGCGCGGACGAGCCAGAAGGGAACGATGACGGCGGTGATGGGGAGGATGCGGCCGATCATCGCGCTGAGGTCGCTTTCATTGAGGTTGGTGACGGCGGCGAGAGTGTGGATGGGAATGCCGATGGCTCCCCAGGCAACGGGAGCGGTGTTGGCGATGAGGTTAAGCGCGGCGGCCTGGAAGGGCTTGAAGCCGAGGCCGATCATGAAGGCACCAGCGATGGCAACGGGTGCGCCGAATCCGGCAGAGCCTTCAATGAATGCGCCAAAGCAGAACGCGACGAGCAGGAGTTGCAACCGGCGATCCGGAGTGATGGCGGCGACGGACTGCTTCATGATTTCGAACTGGCCCGTCACGACGGAAATGTCATAGAGAAAAACGGCGGCGATGACGATCCAAACAATTTTGAGAAGGCCGAAGGCCGAGCCGAAGAAGAAACTGGAGACGGCTAGGAGGGCGGGCATCTTGAAGGCCAGAATGGCCACGATGACGGCGGTGGACGCGCCGGCGATGGCGCAAAGATGAGCCCGAACACGCAGGCCGGCCAACAGGCCGAGAAGGACGAGGATGGGGAGCGCGGCAATGAGTGTCGAGAGCCACCAATGCCCCGTGGGGTCGTAAACTTGTGTCCAAGTCACCGGAGGGCCTCCATCACTCCATTCATTCGAATTGCCAGCGTGCCTGACTGATCAGAGTTGCTACGGAAGGAGGTGAAGGCCGTGGGGGGAGCCCCACGGTCCTGCCGGAAAGCGTGCATTTCGGTGGCTGAAATACTTCCTTAAGACCTTCTTGTCAAGCGATAACATTTCGTCCGGGAGCGATGTAAATCGAGCGTCTCCCGAAGCTGGCCTGGCCCTTACGATTTTCTTACGAACTGCTCATCGCTTGCTTAAGGAGAAAGAGAAAGAATTTTGGTGCGGAGTTTCGGATGAGGGATATTGCATTTATTTTGGTGACGGCACTTTTCTTCGCTCTGGCCCTCTTTTATCTGCGCGGCTGCGAGCGCCTCAAATAGGACGAATTACGAAATGGTAGGGAATATCCTGCTCATCGTTATCTGTGCGCTGCTCTTTGGCTACCTGCTCTACGCGCTGCTGAAGCCGGAGAGATTCTAGCCATGACGGGAATGGGCTGGTTTCAGATTTTTCTCTACTTCGTCGCGGTCCTGGCGCTGACGAAGCCGATGGGCCTCTATATGGCGCGGGTCTTTCAGCAGGAGACCACGTTTCTGGATTTCTTGCTGCGGCCGGTCGAGCGGCTGATCTATCGCCTATGTGCAGTTGATGAGCGGCAGGAGATGCACTGGAAGCTGTACGGCCGGGCGATGCTCCTCTTCAGTGGTGTTTCGATGCTTTTGCTGTACTTCATCGAACGGCTACAGAGATGGCTGCCGTGGAATCCTGAAAAGCTGGCCAACGTGGCTCCGGACTTGGCGTGGAACACCGCCGCTTCCTTCACGACCAACACCAACTGGCAATCGTACGTGCCGGAAACGACGATGAGTTATTTCACACAAATGGCGGGGCTGGCGTATCACAACTTTGTCTCCGCGGCCGTGGGGATTGCGCTGGCAATCGCGTTGGTGCGGGGCATTGCCGAGCGAGAAACGAAGACTATCGGAAATTTCTGGGTGGATATCACGCGGTGCTTGCTTTGGATTCTGTTTCCTGTGTGTCTGATCGCTAGCTTCGTCTTCGTGTCACAAGGCGTGGTGCAGAATCTGAAGCCATATGTGACGGCTAGGTTGATCGAGCCGCACGCGGTGGACTCGCAGGACGCGGACGGCAGGCAAGTGCACAAGGTCATCGCGGAGCAGAGGATTGCGCAAGGTCCCGTGGCATCGCAAGAAGCAATCAAAATGGCGGGCACGAATGGCGGCGGTTTCTTCAACGCCAACAGCGCGCACCCTTATGAGAATCCAACGCCGTTCAGCAATTTTTTCCAGATGCTGCTGATTTTCTTGATTCCCTCGGGGCTCACCAGCACATTGGGCCGCATGACGGGATCGCCGCGGCACGGCTGGGCTGTGTGGACCGCCATGGCATTGCTTTTCCTCGCGGGCGTATTCGCGGCGTATGCGGCAGAATCTCGCGGGAATCCGCTGCTTCGCGGAGTTGATAGGCAAGCCTCCGAACAACAAGCGGGTGGCAACATGGAAGGCAAGGAGGTTCGAATCGGCATAGCGAATTCTGCGCTCTTTACCACGGTGACCACCGACGCGAGCTGCGGAGCGGTGAACAATATGCACGATTCGCTGACTCCGCTTGGGGGCCTAGTGCCGCTGGTCAACATCATGCTGGGCGAAATCGTATTTGGCGGGGTTGGCTCTGGGCTCTACGGCATTCTAGTTTTCGTGGTTTTGTCCGTCTTTATCGCCGGGCTGATGGTCGGGCGCACGCCGGAATATCTGGGCAAAAAGATTGAAGCCTATGACGTGAAAATGGCGGTGCTATCGATTCTTGTATCGTCCTTAATGATTCTAATTTTTGCGGCCATTGGCGTGGTCACGAAGTCCGGGACAGCGGGGATCACCAATCCGGGACCGCACGGTTTCTCACAAATTCTTTACGCGTACACTTCGGCGGCCGGGAACAACGGGTCGGCGTTTGCGGGCATCAACGCCAACACACTCTGGTACAACGCCAGCATGGGAGTGGTCATGCTGGCGGGGCGTTTCTTGGCGGTGATTCCCATCCTGGCGATCGCGGGAAATCTGGCTTCCAAAAAAACGGTACCTGAATCTCTTGGAACTTTTCCGATGACTGGCCCGCTTTTCAGCGTACTGCTGGTATCCGTCATCTTGATCGTTGGCGCGCTCACCTTTTTCCCGGCGCTAAGCCTCGGGCCCATCCTCGAGCACCTCCGGATGGTCTCGGGCAAGGTTTTCTAAGGAATCCATGAGCACGCACTCGCACGGCAAGGCAACTTCGCTCACGGACCGCAAGATTCTTCGTACGGCTACGATTGATTCCTTCGGGAAACTCGATCCGCGGCTGATGATCAAGAATCCGGTAATGTTTGTCGTGGAAGTGGGTGCGGTGCTCACCCTGATCGTGCTCGTTCTTAATGCCATCCATCATGCGCACGGGTTCTGGTTTGGTTTGCAGATCACCTTGTGGTTGTGGTTCACGGTGCTCTTTGCAAACTTCGCGGAAGCAATGGCCGAGGGGCGGGGCAAAGCGCAAGCGGAAACGCTGCGCAAAGCGCGCGCGGAAACGGAAGCGCGGCGGGTTTGCGAGGATGGCTCGACCGAAATCGTGCCCAGCTCGGCTCTGCGTGCAGGCGACGTGGTGATGGTGGCGGCCGGTGAGTTCATTCCGGGCGACGGGGAAGTGATCGAGGGTGTTGCGTCGGTGGACGAATCGGCAATCACGGGCGAGTCCGCCCCGGTGATTCGCGAATCGGGAGGCGACCGCTCGGCAGTCACTGGCGGGACCCGGGTGCTCTCCGATGAAATCAAAGTGCGCGTCACTTCGAATCCTGGCGAGACCTTCCTCGATCGCATGATCAGCCTGGTGGAAGGGGCATCGCGTCAAAAAACTCCCAACGAGATTGCGCTCAACATTTTGCTGGCGGGCTTGACGATTATTTTTCTTCTGGCGGTCGCCACGCTGCAGCCGTTTGCCATTTATTCGGGCGCTCCGCAGAATATTTTCTCTCTTGTTTCACTGCTGGTGTGCCTGATTCCGACGACCATCGGCGGCCTGCTCTCCGCCATCGGGATCGCCGGCATGGACCGCATGATTCAGCGGAACGTCATCGCTATGTCCGGACGCGCGGTCGAGGCTTCCGGAGACGTGGACGTGCTTCTGCTCGACAAAACGGGCACGATCACCCTCGGCAATCGGCAGGCAACTGCGTTTCATCCGTCACCCGGAATTACCGAGGCGGAGCTTGCCAATGTGGCGCAGCTTGCGTCTTTCGCGGACGAAACTCCCGAAGGCCGGTCGATCGTGGTCCTGGCCAAGGAAAAATATGGCCTGCGCGGCAGAGAACTGGCGCCGCACAACCCAATTTTCATTCCTTTCTCCGCACAGACATGCATGTCGGGATTGGACATGGACGGGCGCGAGATTCGCAAAGGCTCACCCGAAGCCATCAGGCGCCATGTCGTAGAAAAAGGCCGGACCGTTCCCGCGGAAATGCAGGAAGTCGTGAAACTGATCTCCAACGCAGGGGGAACACCGTTGCTGGTTGCGCAAAACCGTCTGGTACTTGGTGCGATTGAGCTCACCGATGTGGTGAAGGGAGGAATGCGGGAGCGATTCGAGCACCTGCGCGCGATGGGCATTCGCACCATGATGATCACCGGAGACAATCCGCTAACGGCGGCAGCCATTGCGCGGCAAGCCGGAGTTGATGATTTTCTGGCCGAAGCCAAGCCCGAAGACAAGATGGCATTGATCAAGAGCGAACAAACGAAGGGGAAGCTGGTGGCGATGACCGGCGATGGCACGAATGACGCGCCGGCGCTTGCTCAAGCGGACGTCGGCGTGGCCATGAACACGGGCACGCAAGCCGCCAAGGAAGCGGGAAACATGATCGACCTCGATTCCAATCCGACCAAGCTCATCGAAATCGTGGAGATCGGGAAACAGTTGCTTATCACGCGCGGCGCGCTGACAACTTTCTCCGTTGCAAATGATGTTGCGAAATATTTCGCCATCATTCCCGCGATGTTTGCCGGAACGTTTCCGCTGCTCGACCGTCTGAACATCATGGGGTTGCGCACGCCCGAATCGGCGATCCTCTCCGCGGTCATTTTCAATGCACTCATCATCATCGCACTCATCCCGCTGGCGCTACGCGGCGTGCGTTACCGCCCGTTGGGAGCAGCCGCCCTGCTACGCCGCAATCTCGTGATTTATGGGCTTGGCGGAGTGATCGCTCCGTTCCTGGGGATTAAGCTGATTGACGTTCTGATCGGTTTGCTCCGGCTGGCATAGAGACGCACATGAATAAGGAACTGCAAATCGCAATCCGCTTCACGCTGGTCACCACGGTTATTTTTGGTCTGGCGTACCCGTTGGTCATTACCGGGCTCAGTCAATGGCTGTTCCCGCATCAGGCGAACGGGAGCCTGATCATTCATGATGGCAGGATCATCGGGTCGCAGTTGATTGGACAGACGTTTTCCTCCAACCGCTATTTCCATGCGCGGCCCTCGTCCGCTGGCGATGGCTACGATGCCGCGAATTCGAGCGGTTCGAATCTGGCGCCGACGAATCGCACCCTCGTTGAGCGCGTGCAGGCGGAGGTCGCAAGATTGCGCGCTGAAAACTCCAACGCGCCAATTCCTGTCGATCTCGTGACGGCCTCCGGTTCAGGCCTTGATCCGGAGATCTCACCGGCTGCCGCGGAGTTCCAAGTGCCGCGTGTCGCGCAAGCACGCCACATCTCCCAGGAATTGCTCCGCGCACTCGTCGCGAAGCACACCGAAGCCCGCCAATTCGGAATTTTTGGCGAACCCCGCGTCAATGTATTGGAGCTGAATCTTGATCTAGACCCGGCGTTCCCAGCGAAAAACTAGCGGCATTCATCTTGAAGAACGGTTTGAGGTCTTCGCACCGCTGGTCTTCGGCGGCTCAAAACGGTAGCCTACCCACGGCTCTGTCAAAATATATTTCGGCTTGGATGGGTCTTTCTCAATTTTCTTGCGCAACTGGTTAATGACCACGCGAAGGTTTTCCGTTTCTTCGCCATAATCCGGACCCCAGACCGTTTGCAGCAGCCGGCGGTGCGTCAGGGGCTTCCCGCTATTGGCAATGAGTTGCTTCAAAACGTCGAACTCCTTGGGTGCCAGATGCACTTCGTCTCCCGCCACGGTAACTTTACGGGCTTCAAAATCCACGGTAAAGTCTTTCGAAACAAACTCGGGAATCGCTTCCGCAGTGGAATACCTTCGCAGCGCGGCGCGAATGCGCGCAAGCAATTCCTCCATTCCAAAAGGCTTGGCGACGTAATCATCGGCGCCGGCATCCAGGGCCAGCACTTTGTCGCGCTCGGCATTGCGCACCGTAAGCATGATGATGGGTGCGGCGCTTCCCCGGCGAATCTCGCGGCATGCATCAACGCCATTCATCCCGGGCATATTCACATCGAGCAGGATTAGATCCGGCTTCTCTTTTCGGGCTACCTCAATGGCTTCCTCGCCGGTTTTTGCCTCCAGGATCACGTAGCCATGATTGGTGAGTGTCGAACGCATCACGCGACGAATCTGCGGCTCATCATCCACAACCAAAATACTCGCCGCGTTCATCGATTTTCACCTTTTGAGTTGGCGACGGGAAGGGTAAAGGAAAACACCGAGCCGTGTCCCAACTGGCTGGTTACGGAAATGGTGCCGTGATGCGCCTCGACGAGGGCCTTCGCGATGGGAAGTCCCATCCCGGTGCCGCGCACCAGGTAGCGATGGTCGCGTCCGCGGTAAAACTTGTCGAAAATGAGACCCTGTTCAAAAGGATCAATGCCTGGCCCGCGGTCTGCCACACTCGTGGTGACGCAGTCGCCGCTGACCTCCGCTGTAATCGTGATGGGATGCTCCTTCGAAGAGTAAAGATTCGCATTGTCGATCAACTGCACGAGGATTTCTTGAGCGCGGTTCACATCGGCGCGCACCAGTGGCAATCCCGGAGTGACGTGAACTTCCACATTGCGTTCGCTCAAAGGCTTCTTCGATTGTTGGAGTGCCCGATCAATGATCTCTTCGATCGGCACGGCCTCAACCTTCAGTTCAAATTCTCCCGCTTCCAACTTGGCCATCTCAGAAGCTTCCTCGACCAGGCGGTTCAGCCGATCGCACTCTTCGTTAATGATAGTAAGCAGCTCATGAGTTTGTTTTGGATCGGTATGCGGAGTGGCCAGCAGATCGGTCGCGGCGGCTTTGATGGCCGTCAAGGGCGTCCGGAAATCATGGGCAATGGAGTCCAGAAGCGCCGATTTTAGCCGTTCTCCTTGCCTCTCTGCTTCGGACTCGCCCAGTTGCTCGACGGCCCGCGCTCGCTCGATGGCGATTGCAACCAATGACCCGATCGCATCCAGGGTTTGCCGGGAAAATTTCGCGCCGGAAATCCCCAGACTCCCGATGGGTTTCACGCCCATGCGCACGGGCAAGAAATAGAGCGCCTGCTGGTTTTCGAGCATCACTTCATCGCGGAGATAAGCCGCCTTCAACTGCTCTTCATCGATTTGTGCCGCCCCATATCCGGACCGGTAATACTTGTCTTTTTGCGGCAGGAACAACTCCGCTGCACCGCCCTCGAAACACTCGACGATGTAGTCCGGCACGGCGTTCATGAGCTGGATTACGTTTCCCTCCGCCAGCAGTTTCTGGCTGAAGGAATACAACCTTTCCAGTTCCCTTCGGCGGCTGTTCGAAGCGTCCGCTTCCTTGCGAATCCTCGCGGAGAGCTGGCTGCCCACAATGGACGTAAACAGAAATGCAAAGAGGGCGATCCAATTCTGCGGATCGGCCACGGTGAAAGTTCCGATCGGCGGCAAAAAGTTATAGTTGAAGAGCAGCACCGCCGTGACTGACATGAAGAGGGAAACGGCCATTCCCCAGACGGCGGAAACTGCTAGAATCACGAGGAGAAACGTCAGTGCCACGGTTGTCTGGTTGGTGGGCAGGATGACCCGATAGAAATAGGTGATTCCGACGAGGAGCAGAGCGGCAACCACGAACCCTGTGGCCCGACCGGCTAAAAGACGCAACATGCGGGTATTCTAACCCAGAGACTCATTTTTCCGAGGAGCAGCCCGTTCCTTGCCAAAGAATCCTCAAGAATGGCTTGAAGCTGTATCTCCGGCGCCAAAAACCCGCGGCATCTTCAAACTTTTCCTTGGCTACGCTCCCGGTGTCGGCAAGACATTCAGCATGCTCAGCGAAGCGCTTCGCCGCAAGAGCCGCGGCGAAGACGTCGTTATCGGGATCGTTGAAACACATGGGCGCAAGGCCATAGCGGACCTTGCCCAACAATTGGAAGCTGTGCCTCGCAAGAAAATCGAATACAAAGGCACGATCTTTGAAGAAATGGATGTGGACGCCATCCTGGTGCGCCGTCCCGCGGTTGTCCTGGTGGATGAACTCGCTCACACGAACATTCCGGGAAGCAAGCACCGTAAACGCTACGAAGATGTGCGAGAGCTGCTCGCCGCTGGCCTCGACGTCGTCTCCACTTTGAATATCCAACACATTGAAAGCATTGCTCCTACCATCCACGCCATAACGGGAATCACGGTGCGCGAGACCGTGCCCGATTGGGTTCCGCTTTCCGCTTCGGAGACGGTGATGGTGGATCTCACTCCGGAAGCCCTTCAAAACCGCATGAGGCGCGGAGATGTCTATGGGCGGGAAAAGGTGGAGCAATCGCTGAAGAATTTCTTCCGGCGCGGGAATCTCATCGCGCTCCGCGAACTTGCCCTCCGCCAGGTGGCCGAGCAGGTAGATCGCAGCCTCGAGTCTTACATGGACTCGAAAGATATCCGCGAGAACTGGGGTGTGCGAGAGCGTCTTGCCGTTTGTGTGTCGGGCAATTCGTCCGGTCAATACCTCATCTCGCGCGCCGCACGCTTGGCCCGAAAGATGGACGCGGAACTTTATGTTGTCCACGTCGAGCGCGAATTCGGCAAGCGATGGGAAGACGGCAAGAGGCTAGAAGGGAATCTGCGTTTTGGCGAGAATCTCGGAGCGCAAGTCATCCGGTTAAAAGGCAGAAGCGTCGCGGACACCATTGCCGAGTTCGTCCGCAACAAGCACATTACGCAGGTGATGTTCGGGCGCGCCCTCGCCAGGGATTGGCGGAAGTATCTTTACCTCTCCGCAGTTCACCGGTTTTTGCGCGAATCGCCCCCCGTGGACGTCCATATCGTCACTCATGAACCCGCGGACAACTAATTTCGCCCGGGCTGACGCGCTTCCACTCGTAACATCTTACGTTTTCCTTCCGTAGTCACAAGGACTATTCCGATACGCATGAACTCCCGCCGGGTTTCAGTTGTGCAGGCGGGCAGCGTCAGATGGGATGGATAAAGGCCCAAGCGGAAAGTGGTCGGGGCGTCCGGATTTGAACCGGAGACCTCCTGCGCCCAAGGCAGGCGCGCTACCAGGCTGCGCTACGCCCCGACAAGAAGTGCACTACTGATTCTAAAGCACATTCCAACATTAAGGCTACTCCGACCCATCGCAATTGCGTCGACTGTACCTCGTCTGATCCTGTCGGTATCTCTATCAAACGTAGTGGACAACGCCCGCTTCCGCTGCCTCTTCTGGAGTCCGCACCCAACTTCCCCTGGTCGCACTCAGCACTGCCAATAGCACTTTCGAGATTCCCGTTAGAGGAGCTAACGCTGGGCTTCGCAAAGCGGCTGGCGTTGAAGCCTTTGCTGCGCTGAGTTCATATCGGAACCATTTCCCGCAACGGGTTGCATATCTGTTTCGTTTTGGGTTGGGTCACCAGTTTCAAACCTCGCTAAATCCTTTGTGCTCAGTTGCTCACTCTCTGGAGAAGCGCATGCAAAAAAGTAAAACCGACTCGTTCAGAGTCTTGGCAATGTCTAGTGATTTTGCGCGAAATCATTCCGGCCTTGGTTGCATGTTCGTGTCTTTCACCCTCGGCGCTCGCACAGAAAGTGCCCCCTAAGCCATCCCAATTGGTGGTCCCCTCCGTAGTCGATGTTCACGATTTCTACAACACCGTCCTCCCTATCACCGACTTGAAACTTGGTTTCGGCATCGAGGCTAAGTTTGGCACGGGCTTCTGCTTGGACCCCGCCTGTCGTTTCATCGGAACCAACTATCACGTTGCCGTGATGGCTCGGCCCCACAAAATCAAGGGAGTAAAAGTCGTCCAACGATACCTTGCCACCGGGCCGGACGATGAAGGTGCCACCGTGAACGAGGGCCCCTCATTGAGTCCCATGAAGTACAACCTCGGTCGCGACCTTGCCGTCTTCGAACTAGGCCATACGCTGCCTCACCATCATGGCGTTGCGTTCCGCCTCGGCGACCTGCAAGTTGGGCAGGAGATCGACATATATGCTTATCCCAAAGAGTCCAGCAATCCCATTCGCCATCTCCTACGATTTCACGGTAGGTTCAAAGGCGAAACGACAACAGGCCTGCTCGCCTTTGACTACAACTTGTCCGCTGACAAGACGATTCGTCCCGGTGCGAGCGGCGGTATAGTCGTGGACGCAAAGACTCAGCAGATTGTGGGTGTTCTGAATGGGGTAGCTAAGAACGGTGAGGCGATTGCGCTGGCTGTGCCAGTTCAGTCCTTGGCTGAATTTGTGAGCAAGGTTCAACCTTATTTGGCGCAGAGCTTATTTCCTTCCAACCAGAGGCTCTCTCCAGTTTCCGCAGACCTCTATCCAAAGTTCGTACCGTCTCCCATCGAAGTACTCCAGCACAGACCCGAGGAACCCGCCGAGATCAAGCTGCTACGGAGCAAAGCGCAACTTCTGGCCGATAAGATGCGCAATTTTATCGCTGTGCAGACCTTTGCCTGGGGATCGGGAGACAAAGAACCCGTTGCTGAGGCGACATATGAAGTCCGCATCGTTGACGGCTACCAACGATTCCGCGAGTATCCCGACGGCCGCAAAGAGTTTCGCGATGTTCCTTTCCCTTCCTTGAGCACGATGATAGTTCCCGGTGGTGAGTGGTCTGAACTGCCTGAAATGGTAGGAACAAGACTCCGGCTGAAAATTCATCAGGCACCCGACGTGGTTGTCAACGAGCGGTGGATGAAGGTCTTTCAGTATCGGGCCGACGTCGAAGACGATGTATGTACGTTCAAGTCCGTCCTCGACTATGTATTCTTCGAAGTCAGCAAGATAGTCGCCGTCTCTTGTTATGGCGAAGTCTGGACCGACGAGGATACGAACATCCTCCGCATGTCGGAGCATTACGAACTTCCGGGCAAGTGGAAAGACTATCAGGCCGTGGTGACCTACGGTTGGCTCCAGCGAGCGGATCAGATGTCTCAGCTCATTCCTCTTACCATCTCTACTCAGGCTGGGTACAACAAGAAGATCTACTGGTGTCGCGGCCAGTTTACAGACTACCGAATGTTCGGAACGCGAGTAAGAATTATTGGGAATTAACGAGTCCAGAATTCCTGGAGAGGTTTCGTTTCCTGCTCTCGCTAGTGCGCGTGCTTTAGGTGCTTGTCAAAATAATCCATAAAAATCTCGAAAGTTTTTTGCTGGATCTCATCCGGCTTATAGGAGCCGTCGGGCTGGTCGAAGATGAAAACGTAACCGTGCGTGGGATGGTCGAAGCTGACCCATTGCACGTCTTTTCCCGCCTCCTTCATCCACTCATACGTGAGCTTAAAGATGCCCTGCTGGTGATCCGTCTCACGGCCAAAAATAAGGATGGGCGTATTGATGCGCCGGATTCGTTCCATTCCTTCAGTCTTGTTCGCATTCTTCCGCGCGACTTCGATGTCGTTGTACTGTATCTCCGTCCCTTTGCGCGGAGCGTTTGGGCCGGTATCGACGGTTAGGAACTCGTGGTTCGCAGGCTCGATGCACACGCCCGCCCCAAACGTATACTCGCTCGATGCTTTCATGATCATCTCGCCGCTATGACTCACGCCCATAGCACCTACGGCATTTTTGTCCACGTAGGGAAGCGTCTGAAGATAGCGGATGATGGCGATCAGGTCTTCGTGGTCAAGCGTCGGGCCGGATTTAAGCATGCGCCTTTCCCCGCTAATACTGTCCGGAAGATTCTGCGGCGGCTTGGATTGCTCGTAAGCATAAGGGATTTCGTTGCGATAGTTGACCGTGACGACGACGTACCCGCGCGCGATCATGCGGTCCTGCATTTGCGAAACCCTCTCAGCTAGGTTTTCCACTTTCTTCATTCCTTCGCGGCCTTCTCCCCAGCCCATGGTGATGGCCGGGAAGGGACCGTTGCCTTTTGGCTTGCGCACAATGATCGGCACATAGATCTCGTCGCGCGTCAGTACCAACGTGTAATCGGCGGGTGTGTCCGTCCCCTTGACAGGCTTGCTCGTGATCACGTAACCGTGAGGCGGAATGGACTCCGCAGGGGGCTTGCCGGTGCTGAGCTGTGCTCGCGTCTCAGTTATGACTCCTGGAATCGCGAACATCAAAGTAAACAGAGTGCTTGGCATCCCCACGATGAATGCAACACGGTGGTTCATAGAGAATCCTCTCGGCCGATCAGGCAAAGGAGAACGGATTCTGTGCTTCGCCATAAACCGCTGGCACGGCGCTTCTACCACCCCGTCTTGGAGGCGTCAAGCGGATTGCTGTATAGTGGCCACCCTATCGTCTTGGTTTTTGCCGAAATCAGCTCTGGCTCTCATTTTGTGGGAGAAAAGATGAGAAAAATCTTCCAACTCTGCTTCGCATGCCTGTCCATTTCTGTATTTGCAGCCCAGCTCAATGCACAAGTAACGAGTGCGCCCGAGCCTCCTCGCCCCCTCGTCTTGACCGAAGCAATTCCGATGGCGGGCGTGCAGGGACGCTTCGACCATTTTGGTTTTGATGGGAAGAATCAATTGATCGTCGCCGCGCTCGGGAATAACACCGTAGAAGTTATCGACATCAGCGCCCGCTTGCGCGTTCATACGGTTACAGGAATTCCAAATCCCCAGGGCGTGGTCTATGCGCCGGAATCCAAGAAGCTTTTTGCCGCGAGCAGCAAAGGCAAGCTCTATATCTACGGTGGCAGGACGTTCGACCTCGTCAAGAGCATTGATTTTGAGGGTGATGTCGATAACCTGTGGTACGATGCGGCGAATCAGCGCGTGTATGTTGGCTACGGCGAAGACGAAACGGGCGCGATCGGGGCCGTTGATGCCTCGACCAATGAACGGCGGCAGGAAGAATACAAATTAGGCGCGCATCCCGAATCGTTTCAACTGGAAACCGCTGGCCCCAACATCTATGTGAATCTGCCGGATCTGAAACAAATTGCCGTGATCAACCGTAAAACTCGCACGATCACCCGCTGGCCGATGACCTTGGAGCACAATTTTCCCATGGCGCTGGACGAAGCTGACCATCGTTTGTTCGTCGCCACCCACCAACCGCCGCGACTGGCCGTTTTTGATACGAATTCTGGCCACACCGTGGTCACGCTTCCTTGCGTTCAGGATGCCGACGACTTGTACTACGACTCGAGCCGGAAGCGGATCTACGTGCCAGGGGGAGAAGGGTTCATCAGCGTCTTTCAACAAACGGATGCAGATCATTACCATCTCCTGGCTAAAGTGCCATCGGCTCTTGGAGCCCGGACGGCCGGCTATTTTGGCAAGGGCAGGAAGGGTTTTGACCGCTTCTTCCTTGCAGTTCCCGCCCGGGCGGATCATGGCGCGGAGATCTGGATCTACACCGTAGAAGACTAATTGCCGGTCCCGTGCGACAACCCATTACTCCCTAGAAGGCTGGGATCAGAATAAGGTGCAGCGTTCCATTGGTCATACCAATAGACCAATGCCCCCTACCTGGCGCGACCATCACTATTTTTGCTTCATAGAATCAAGCATTCGCTTGACAACCTAGCTCGTATGGTGGTACAGCGTCTATACCTATCTCGTGGGGGAGGTCCTCATGCTGTCCAAGAGTCAGTGGATTATCGCGCTTCGGAAGCTGCGCTCTTCCGGGCTTGCTCCAGTTCTTGCGGTCGTATGCCTCAGCCTACTTGTTTGTAGCGCTGCTTATCCTCAGGGGAACACCGGCCGAATTTTGGGGGTGGTCACCGATCAATCCGGCGGAAACGTGGCCAACGCTAAGGTAACCGTCACGGACGTAGCGAGAGGCGTTTCACAGACTTTGACCACCGATTCGGACGGCGCCTATGTCGCCTTCAACCTTCTCCCTGGCACCTACACGGTTCGTGCCGAATACAAAGGCTTTAAGACTTTCGAGCGCAAGAACATTTTGTTGGAAGTAGGGAAGGATGTCCGCGTCGACCCCATGCTTCAGCCTGGCTCCACCACAGAGACGATCATCATCACGGAGCAAGTGCCCATGGTGGACACAACGTCCACCACCTTGGGCGGCACCATCAGCAACGAGATTATCAACGATCTCCCCCTGAACGGCCGCAATTACCAGAACCTGATCTCGCTGCGCCCCGGAACTTCGATCTACCCGGGCGGCGGCCCTTGGACGCAAACTACCAACGGTATTCGTCCCGAAGACACCAGCTTCATCGTCGGCATAACCAATGACGAAGCTTTCATGGGCCTGAGCGTAACCAACGCCGCCGCCGTCATCGGCGATGCTGCGACGCTCATTCCCATCGATGCGATTCAAGAGTTCAACACCCAAGTCAACCCCAAGGCCGAATTCGGCTGGAAGCCCGGCGCCATCACCAGTGTCGGTTTGAAATCGGGTACGAACGAGGTCCACGGCACCGCTTATGGCTTTGGCCGCTCGGATTCTTTTGACGCCCGCAACTACTTCAATCCTGTGACAGATCCAAAGACCCCAGTGGAACTCGAACAGTACGGCGGATCGGCTGGCGGCCGCTTCATCAAGGATAAGCTTTTCTATTTTGGTGCTTATGAGGGCCAGATGTATACCGTCGGCAACTCCCTTCCGGGACATGTCCCGACAACGGCCTCCGTCTCCGGCGGCGGCGCCAACGGTTGCCAGTCTGCAGCAATGATAGCGGCCGGGACAGGCGACTGCACGATCAGCATTGCCGACGCAACGCAGGATCTTGCCAATCAAGGTATCGCGGTGAACCCGCTCAGCAATTACTTACTGGGGTTCTATACTCCTAGCAACGCGCCTAACACCTCACAGGGGACCTTCGTTTCGCTTAACTATCCCAACGTCAATAGCTCAAAGAATGCCTTGGGGAAGGTGGATTACCACATCAACGACCATAACGCCCTAAGCGGCTCCTATTTCTTCGGCAACGACACCATTGTGGGCATGGACTTCTTCGAGGTCCTCGCGCAATTCCGCACCAAGGTTCATTCCCGCGCGCAAGCTGTCTCCGGCCACTGGGCCTGGACGCCGAGTTCGACTTGGGCCAACGAGTTCCGCGGGGGCTTCACGCACTACCTTCTCCAGATTCTGCCCGACGATCTCACTTTCCCCTACAAGATAAACACCGGTATTTCCAATCCTTTGTTGAGTGGAATTCCGGACGTCCGGTTCCCCAACGGCCCCTTCTCACAGTTGGGTGCCTTCCACAACTTTCCGAAAATTGTCGGGCCCGATAAGGTCTATGACTTCATCGATCAGGTCTCCTACTTGCGCGGCAAGCATGCATTCAAATTTGGCGGCGAGCTCCGTAGGGACTTGGTCCATCAAGCCACTTACCGGGGTGGGCGAGGCCGCGTCAAATTTGCTGATCTGGAATCTTTTCTCTCTGGCAATCCATTGAGCGCCGGCTTCTTGGCTGGAGATCCCACGCGCAACATCTCGCAGTGGCTTTATTCTGGCTACATGCAGGATGACTGGCGCATCACCAAGCGAGTGACCCTCAACCTGGGCCTCCGCTACGAGTACCAGGCTGTTCCGACTGAGGCCAACAATCTGTTCGGCAACTGGGAGCCTTCTGTCGGCTTTGAACAGGTGGGCAAAAACATCGGCTCCATCTACAAGGGCGACAGCAAGAATTTCTCCCCGCGCTTGGGGATTGCTTGGGACGTGACTGGCAAGGGAACGACCGTCATCCGCGTCGGCGGCAGCATCGTTTACGATCTGCTGTCCATGAGCACCTACATGTCTCAGCAGAACCTCCAAAATACCCCCACTCTTTTTGGCCTTGGCGCCGTTCCCACTGGGGCCACGATCACAACCTGTCCAGTGGCTCCAGTGGGTGGTAACTGCCCTGTTGCGCCTACCACTACACCAGCCATCGGAAACATTTTCACGACGGGGGTCACGCTCTTCCCAACCAGCCCCAGCAACCCTATTGGCATCACCTGGCAGGACCAGACGACTCCGATTTATCCCTCCAGCGTAACGGGAGCTGTTCAGTGCGGAGACGGAATCGGAAGCGATCCAGGTCCTTGCAACAGCTTCGCCATGAATCGCAATTTCCGCACTCCTTATGTGATCAACTGGGCTATGGGCGTCCAACATGCTTTTTCCGGAAAGCTTGGTCTCGATGTCTCCTACGTGGGCAACCATGGAGTGAAACTTCCGGGCGTTGTTGATCTCAACCAGCCGGCCGTTGGCTCCGGGTGGACGCCCGCCGCGATTGCCGCGGGCGCAGCAGACGGCGGCGCAGAAGCAGCCGCTCTCCCCTACACGCTCAACGGCAAGGCCCCGTACCTCGCATTGATTAACTACCTCTCGAATTTCTATGGATCTACGTACCACGGTTTGCAAGCCACCTTGACTGGTCGCAACTATCACGGCCTCGATTTCGTGGCCGGCTATACTTATTCTCATGCTTTGGACGACTTGTCCTCGAATTGGGTGGCGTTCCTTCCCAAGGACAGCTCTCATCCGCTATTGGATCATGGCAGCGGCGACGAGGACCTTCGACACCGCCTCACTTTTTCCGTTACCTACACTCTTCCGGAGATGAAGACCAGGAGCCAGCTCCTCGAAGGCTGGCAGCTCAACACCATCGTTACTGTTCAGAGCGGACAGCCGTGGAACGTGAATGACCAAGCTTTCGATTTCAGCGGAACCGGAGAGCTGGCGGACCGCTGGAATTTCTTTGGGAATCCGTCTGACTTCAAGTCACAAGGACCAAACGGCTTGCCGTTTTTCGCGCCAGGTGCTTCCTCTGCTTGCGCTGCGAAAGCCCTTGCTCTGGACGGTGGCAGCCCTGGCCTGAACACTGCGGCACTCAACTTAGGTGGCTGCTATGTGAATGGCAACTCCATGCTGCTTCCGCCGGCCCTCGGAACCTTCGGCACCATGGGTCGCAACATCTTCCGCGATACCGGTTTCCACAACGTTGATCTGTCCATCAGCAAGAGCTTCAAATTCGGGGAACGGATGAAGGCGCAGTTCCGGGTGGAGACGTTCAATATTCTCAATCACCCCAACTTCGCGAATCCGAATGGTGGCACCAGTGGCTATGGCCAGGGGGCAACCGCCGATCCTTCGCAGGCCGGTGCATTCGGATGTGGCTGTTCCACTCCGGATAATGCCGCTTTCAACCCTGTACTTGGCTCCGGCAGCAATCGCGCCATCCAGTTGGGCCTGAAATTCATTTTCTAGGTCCGCGCTGTCTGGAATTGAAACTTGAAAGAGGGCCGGACACACGTCTGGCTCTCTTTTCGGATATAACTGAGTTAGGAAATAGGAAAGTCCAGGGAGGATCGTGAATCATGAGGCGTTTCGTTATTCGTGTGCTCGCCCCTGGAATTCTGTTTGGTGGCTTCTTCCTTGCGCCCCTTGCCCTCTGCGGAACTGCCGCGGCCGACGAACCCTCTGCTCTTCAAGCCGACCGCGAATTTGTCCAGGCTGCTGCCAAGGGTGAAAGCGCCACCGTTGCTAAGCTCCTCGACGCGGATTTCACCTGGACCGACGCCGATGGCAAGACCCTGTCCCGCGCCGATTTTCTTAGTTCGCCCCCCACGCCCGCTCTCGGCAACGAAGCTGGCGCGCACCAGCGGCGTCAAACGCGCAGTCAGGTGGAAGCGATCATGGCCGATCGCGACAAGATCCATGTTCTCCGCCTCTGGGTTAAGCGTGGCCCTACCTGGCGTCTGCTCGTCTATCACGAAGTCGCTCTCGGCCGTCAGGAGGCCGCCCCATCGGGCCCTGGCGTAACGGATTGCCAGAATCCTTGCAAAACTCTCCCGTACAAGCCGAAGAATGAAGCCGAGCAAGCTATCATCGCTTCCTGGCAAGCGCTGGAGATCGGCGTCACCAATCACGATGCAGCCGCCTGGTCCCCGCACATTGCCGAAGAGTTCACCATGCTCGGCTCGACCAACGATCATCCGCTCACCAAAGCCGATCGTATCGCCACGCTGAATTTGCAGAAGCAAACCGGACGCGGCACAGCGCCTGCCCCGCTCGTTTCCGCGCAAATGTTTGATTTCGGCGACTCGGTAGTCATGATGTGCCTGCATCAGCCCTACACTGGCAAACCCGTCCATGTGACTCGTCTGTGGATCAAGCGTGGAGGCAAATGGGTTATGTCCATCAGCTATCAGACGATTGTCCAAGCCGCGCCGGCAAAGGTGTCTTAGCACCTTAATTTGGCTCTGGGCTGGTCGCCTGGCCGGCTTTTGTTCGTGTTGCGGCGACTTTATGTCGCCGTCTTTCCTTTGTAGCGGCCGCCTTCTGAGCGGGCCGTCTCGCCCAGCCCATTTTCACTTTTCTATGCGCTCTCCTTTGATGTCCTATAATCTTTCCCCTAAAGCTTTTAAAATCAACACTTGTAAAAGTGCATCAAAATAAACGACTTTATCTACCTTTAGAATCAACACTTATGAAAAAACTAGGAGGGAGGGCGCTCTTATCGTTAACTTGAACTTGTCTCTTGGCACTTCTCCCAGCAGGGTTTCTCCTGCTCCCTCCAACCACCTTCGTGCTCCGCATCCGCGTGCGGAGATTCCTTTCTTTTCACCAGTCACCGGTCACGAGTCACCAATCACCAGTCACGGAATTACCCCGATGGGTTTACAATGCTGGCGTACGTACCTCCTGGCCCGCTGAGATGCATCTATCACCGAAGGAGGCCCCGTGAATTCCGCACTCCTTGATCGTCGCGCGTTTCTTAAAGCTTCTTCCGTTGCTGGCGGCGGCTTTCTCCTTGCCTATCATCTCGAACCCGCGGTAAAAGCTTTTGCCGCAGCCGCCCAGGCTACTGCACCGCAGACGCCTGCCCCAGCGTTCCAGCCCCTTGCTTTCGTGCGCGTCGCCGCCAACGGCGTCGTCACGATCATGGGCAAAAATCCCGAAATCGGTCAGGGCGTCAAAACCAGCTTGCCAATGCTCATCGCCGAAGAACTCGACGTCGATTGGAAAGACGTTCGCGTCGAGCAAGCCGACCTCGAAGAAACGAAATACGGCCCGCAGCGTGCCGGCGGTAGCACCGCTACTCCCATGAACTGGGATCCTCTCCGCCGCGTTGGCGCCGCGTGCCGCCAGATGTTTGTTGCCGCTGCCGCGCAAACCTGGTCCGTCCCCGAATCGGAATGCGCCACTTCTTCCGGCCGCGTCATCCATCAGCCCACAAAACGC
>Ga0209377_1000457_pt1 | contig 27350 bp, 29 predicted proteins | sample GraSoiAngelo_141_FD_185898 | JGI IMG/M metagenome (GOLD analysis project Ga0209377, IMG submission 185898) | Grasslands soil microbial communities from the Angelo Coastal Reserve, California, USA - 14_0929_12_40cm (SPAdes) (version 2) | ecosystem: Environmental > Terrestrial > Soil > Grasslands ...
GGTGATGGTGCCGTTCTTGCGGCGCTAGAACCTAGGTTCAGCAAGGAGGGCTAAGTCGTAAACTGTGTTGCGACTCCGGATCCGCAAGGAACCGGAACAAACCTGGCTATATGCGGGGAACTCCGAGTATCCTCGAGTACCGCGAAACGCGGTCACAATCTCGAGGTGCGGACAATCCGCAGGGAAGGCCGATCGACATGATCGGAACCCTCAGAGACTGCACGCCGGGCTCCGGCGCAAGGCGCGCCGGATGATGATACAGTCCACGCCCCATGGCGACATGGAGATCACGTGAACAAGGTATCTGTAGGGGAACCTGCAGATGGATCACCTCCTAAAGAGCCATCGAATCAAGGAGGCCTTGGCAAGGTAGAAAGGGCCTCTGCTACCCGATCGCGAGCGTCTAATCCACTCATTTTTTGTTGGGTGAGACGACTGTCTCGACCTCGATTCTGCGGTCAAGCCTCGACCGGATCGGACGATGTTTTCGATATCGTTTCGATTTCCGAGGCATCGGGGTGGGCTTTGTTGGACCAGGGCGCGCGGACTTGGCCCATCAGCTCTCGCCACTCTGCGGGCATCGGTCGGCCCTCCTCATCGCGGCGGAACCAGTCCACAACGGCCTCCACCTCCGTGCCATTGCCCTGAAACGTCACGAGGATCGCGTTGCGCACGTTCGCCGCGGCTTCGGCCGCGATGCGGTTCTCAAACACCGCCGCGTACGGATTCTTCGCCATCCACCAGATGACGAGGAACATCGTCTTGCCGGGAGAATGAGGCTCGCCTTTCCGCGTCATCGCGGTCCGAATCCTGCGTCCGCTCAAACGGGTGGGCGCACGTTGACGAGGTGGCAGGCCGGGGAAAAGGCCGTTGTCAACACGTCAGGCTCGGATTGACAAACGCGTCACGGGCTCTTGCCTCCGCCACCCACGATGGGCACAAAGGCTACACGATCTCCGTCTTTCAACGGGAGTGTCGGGGTGACTCCTTGTTGAACGACATCGTTCACCACGACGCGGACCGCGGGTTCGATTTTCCCAGCCACAGGTTGCAACTTCTTTCCCGCTTCCGGGAACCGCGCGGCGACCTAGAGAGGACCCTCGACATCGAACGCGGACATACGAAGGCAAAGGACACGCTTCCGCGGCGGCTCATCGAAGGCGAGGTCGACGTCAACGGAAAGCGGGTGAAGTTAGGCGAAGAAACGTGGGATCGGCTCCGCGATGAATATTATCGCTACCGTGGGTGGTCGCCCGAGGGTGTACCGACTTGATTGCCAAGCAATAACTGCACGCCTTCACACGTCTCATCGCGACGAAGTGTTCCAAAAATCCCTTATCGCCTTATCCTCATGGCATACCGATGAAAGCCGAGGGGGGTGGCAAGCGGTTCGCGGTTCGCATCCTCGTGGCGATTGTCGTTCTGCTCGTCCTCCTTGTGGTCGTCCTTGGCCTTGCTCTGGAGACGGCTTCGGCAGACCCGTATGGAATGGCGACCGCTCGACCTCTCACAGTTTCCGACGTCTCGAAGATTGAACCGTTATATGGCGACGTCTGGACCCCCAACGCGGCCGTCTCGTGGTCACCGGACGGCCGATTCGTCGCCGTCGGCGGAGGCTTCACCGCCGGTGTCGCGATTCTCGACGCATTCTCGGGGCGGATCGTTCGGACTTGGTCGGTTCCCGGCGACATCTACGTCCTTCGCTGGTCGCCCGACGGCCGTCGACTTGCTCTCGGGAACGAGCTCGGATTCGTTCAGAGCCCCGGATGGGTGTACATCTACACGCCCGATGGTTTCCTACAGGATTCTTGGCAAGCTCACAGTTGGTTCGTCGGCGGACTCGCGTGGTCCCCGAACGGGACGGAGATTGTTACGACCTCGAACGTTCGGTATGCAATCTGGGACGTCGCCACCCATAGCCGCCTCTGGTTGGACACGAATGCGTCCACATGGGGCGATAGCGTGGACTGGTCCCCGGACGGTCACCTTCTCGCATTTGGTTCGAACGCGGGTCCCTCGATCTACGACGCGGTCAGCCATGAACGGTTGTACCAACCTCCCAGTGTGGAATGGGACCAGCGAGGCGTCGCATGGTCTCACTCCGGAGCCCGAATCGCGGCGGCGAACTTAGATGGCTGCGCGACCGTTCTTTCGCGCTCCGGGCAGACCTTGTGGAGCTACAACGACACGGCCGGGGCGTACGGGTGCAGCCAATTCGCGGGCTATCCCGCGTGGGATCCGACCGATCAGATGCTCGCGGTGCCAACTCCCGCTGGGATTCGAATCTTCGATGCGGCCGACGGTGTGCTTCTGCGGACCCTCGCGTTTCCGGTCGATCGGTACGCGCCTTCGACAATCACCGGGAATTATGGCGAAGGCAACTCGCGGGACCTAGCCTCCGCATGGTCGCCCGCGGGGGAGGCGATTGCATCGGTCGGCACTATGTCCCACCCTTCGTTCCGAGTGTGGGGCCTTCCCCATGGAAGCGTCGCCTCTGGGATCGCGGCGTTCGAGTTCGCAACGGTGGCCGGAATACCGCTGGCCCTGGGATGTGACTTCCTGACGCTTCTCGTGCGACCTTCGGAGTGCCTCGCGAGTGAGGCGAAACGGTCGCGACTCCTGCTCATCGGCTCTGTCCTGCTCCTGTTCGCGTTCGTGGTCGCGGTCCTTCAGCAGACAGCCCTCGAATTTCTCGGTCGGGCTTTCGGGGGCTTTGTGATTCCTCCCCCCAGCTGGTTTGCCGTGACAGCAATCCTTTCATGCGCCCTTGCGGTCATCCCCGTTGCTGTATCGGTCCGCGTGTTCCAAGCGGTGGCCTGGAAGACTCCGCGCGAATCGGGTGCAACCCTAAGGATTGCAGCGAAGGTCCAAGGATTAGCGCTTCTCCCGGTGGTGTGGTGCCTCGCGTTGGGCTGTCTTGCTCTGTCAATCGCCCTCGCATTCGGCGTCGAAGACAGTCCGGTGCTCGGAGCCACCCTTATCGCTCTTTTCGGCGGCGTCGGCGTCTTGCTCGCGACGGGAATCGTCTCAGCAACTTCCGGCGCGACCTTCTATCGATCGGTCCTCGCCCTCCTCGCCGTCGCAGGCGTCACCATCGGCCTTTCATTCGCAGAATTCCTCGCGGTCGTAGCTCTCTTGTCGATCGTTCACTTCGTTCCGACAGGCGACCTCGCAGCCTACGGGATCCGTATCCAATTCGGATTCGGCATCGCGCCCTGGATCGCTTCGGTGCTCGCCCTGGCGGTCATTGGGGTCGGCGCTGTCTTGACCCAGTCGGCACCGGCCTTCTTGGCACCTCTGTACAGCCGCCTTCGGGTCAAGAGCATCCTCGATCTCCAAAGTCGTCGCGAGGTACTTGCCTATCTCGGCACGCATCCCGGCGTTCACTTCCGGGAATTGCTTCGATCGCTACCCCTCGGTAGCGGCAACCTCTACTATCATCTCCAAGTCCTCGAGCGGGAGGGATTGATCGTCGCACGCCGCGACGGGATGTACCGCCGCTTCTTCCTGCACCCGACTTCGGAAGCCAAGATTCCTCCAGGTACGGATAGGAGCTAGGCCCCTACTTCGTCGCCGTGACGATGACGCCCTCGCACGGGATTTGGATTCCTTTGCGTGATTTCCATTTCCTCAGATTCACTCGTGTGCCCGCGAGGATTTTCTTCTGCACCGAGGGGTCTTCTTCCTTGATCGCACGGCCGAGCGGCGTTCCCTCGACGAGGATCTTGATGTACTCATCTTCGTCGGCGAATGCCATTGTGTGGGTTCGTCGCTCCTCCATCGTTTCCACGAATCCGGCGTCTGCGAGCAGCTTCGTCAGCTCGCCAGGACCACCGAGTTCGAAAGGCGTCGGTTGATAGCCGGTCTCGTCTGGGTCGGCGAACTCCAACATCGGCGCGACGACCGCATTGAGGGCCGTCGCTCTCTCCGCCGTGCTCCAGACGACGATCCCGATCCGGCCCCTCGGCCGGAGGACTCGATGGGCTTCCTTCGCGACCAATTCCGGATGAGCGAAGATATGGAAACCGAACCGGCTCGTCACGAGGTCGAACGACTCGTCGGGGAAGTCTAGCCTCTCTGCATCCATCGCAAGAAACGTGAGGCCGGGGATCCGCCGCTCCTTCGCGATACGCGTGGCAAGCTCCACCATCTGCTCGGAGAGATCGATGCCCACGACCCGGCCGTCTGGACCCACCATCCGCGCGATGCTCATCGCGGGCTCACCGAGGCCCGCCGCAAGATCGAGGGCCGACTCCCGGATCTTCGGATTCACCCGGGCGAGCAGGTCAAATCCGTACGGCTCGAAGACTCGCATCCCTTTGCGGTACGAATCCGCGCTCTCGTTCCATGCGATTCGCATGGACTCGCGATCGGAATCGCCTGTGGACTTCGCGGGCAGCACGGGAATCCTCCAGGGCATCGCGCGTTCGCTATAAGCGTCTCGCCTCGTGCGGATTCAGAGCCACTTCCGGCGCCGGAAGAACATCACCATGACGACGACAACGATCGCCATCAGGACGAGCGACACGATGAAACCGCTGAAGTCCTCCTTCCCGGGGAACGCGACGTTCATTCCGTATGCGCTGGCGATGAGTCCGAGCGGCAGGATGATCGTCGCGATGACGGTGAGCGTCTTCATGACTTCGTTCAGGCTGTTGCTCACGACGGTGAGGTAGACCTCCATGAGGCCGGCGCTCACCTCGCGGAGGGTGTCGAGTCGGTCGAGCGTCTGGATCATGTGGTCGTACACATCGCGGAAGTATTCCCGCGTCTCCTTGCGAAATCCGGTGAGTTCGCCGCGAGCGAGTTCCGCGAACGCGTCCCGCTGGGGCCGGAGGTCGTTCCGGAGGATGAGGAGGTCCCGTCGGAACTGGTGGATCGTGTTCGCGGTCTCGCGGACCGGCTCGGCCAGGGCCTTCTCCTCCAGCTCGTCGACGATGTTCTGCAGTCGGTCGAGATGGGGAAAGTACGAGTCGACGAGGTCGTCCAGGATCGTGTAGGCGAGGAAGTCTGCCCCGGACTTCAGCAGTCGGGGATCTTTCTTTCGCAAACGGATTCGGCTCTCCTCAAGCTGCGGGAACACCTTATCATGGATTGTGACGATGAACTTCTTCGCGATGAACAGCGAGAGCTGGTCGGTGTCGAGCTCTTCGGCCCACACGATCGTACGCGCGACGACGAACACGACGTCGTCGTAGACGTCGACCCTCGGGGGCAGGTCCTGGTTCTGCGCGTCTTCGAGAGCCAGCGGATGCAAGCCGAACAGCGTCTCGAGGTCCTCGAGGGTTCGGCCGTCCGGGTCGACGACGTTGACCCAGGTCACCTTGTTTGTCTCCGCGAGTTCGCGGCAACGTCCGATCGTGACGTCCATTTCCTCGAGAAACTCGGTCGGCGTGTAGGCGATGACCTCGACGCGGACCATCGCGCCGCGAACCTCAGGCAGCCCATTAAACCCTTGTGCGCGGGGCTGATGCGGAAACTCCAAATGCCCTCCGTTCCTTGCGGACGGCGGTGGACGCATGAAGGTCGTGCACCGCAAAGACGCGAAGGCGTTGAAGGGCGACAAGAGCCTCTCGTATCAGCTCATCACGCCGGACAACGCCGGGTCGCGGAAGTTCCTCATCACGGTCGTCGACATCCGCCCGGGAGGAAGCACGCCCGTCCACGAACACCGGACGGTCGAGTCGATGTACTATATCGTCGAGGGGCGTGGCGAGGTGACCTCGGGCCGCGAGCGGAAAGTGCTCGGACCCGACACGGCGATTTATTTCCCTGCGGGGTCGACCCACGGAATCCGAAACGTCGGTCGTGGCCGGCTCCGGTACCTCTCTTGTCACGCGCCGCCGTACGAGATCGAGGACCTGTATCGCAGCTGGCAGGCGCCGGAAGGCCTCGTGACGACCGGCGGATGATTACTGCAGAACGAGCGCAGAAGTTCGCGAATATCGCGACATCAGCGATCCGCTTAGGGACAAGTCTTATAGGCCGCTCGCAGGTGCGATTGCCATGCGGATCGTCTTCGTCGTGTTTGGAGTCCTCGTCCTGCTCGCAGGCACGGTCTTCGCTCTCCAAGGCGCGGGGTACATCCCCGGATCGTTCATGTCGAACAACCCGCCATGGATTTGGATCGGCTCGATTACGGCGATTGTGGGCCTCGGAATTCTTGCGTTCGGGATTCGATCCAGTCGAGCCGCAAAGCATACGTGATCGGCTTACTGCGACACGAGCAAGGTGATTGAGTCGTAGCCCTTAGCGCCACTGGGGAACGGCGGTTCGGGAACGGAATCCTGGATCAGGCCGGTCCCATCATAGGCGCGCGCGACGATCCGGTGGGAGCCCCCGGACAGAGGTCCAGTCGGCGTGTACTTCCATAGGCTCCACGTGAGACCCGACAGTGGCACCTTCAGCGGGGTCGCAGCGTTCCAAGTCGAACCGCCGTCCGTGCTGACCTCAACGAGCGAGATACCGCGATCCCCGGCGAACGCGACGATGCCGATCTCCGTCGATCCACCCACGACCGAATTGTCCGCTGGCCAAGCGATAATCGCCACGGTGTGGATTCGACCATTCGGGTCATCCGAGTTCGTCCAGCCTTTCTGTTGCCAGTATCCGCTGAATAGGCCCTGAACGGCCTCGATCTTCGTGAGCCATTTCGCGTGGAACATTCCGTACAACCCGGGGACGATGATGCGCGCAGGATACCCGTGGGCGGTCGCGAGGGGACCGCCGTTCATATAGATCGCGACGAGCGTGTTGGGGTCCATCGCCTTCGCGATCGGGATCCCTGCCGTGTAGCCGTCGGCGCAGCTGAACAGGATCCAATTTCCGGGCGACAGGTCGACGCCCGCGGATTGCAGGATGGTCGCGAGTCGGACGCCGGTCCACTCCGCGGTGCTAATCAGATTCCCTCCGACCTCGTTACTCACGCACTCCAGAGTCACGAACTCGTCCACGCTCGCGAGCGCCTGAAGGTCTGGGTACGAGTACGTCGTCGGGTTCGAGACAAGACCTCCGATCGACAGGACCCATCCGGCCGCGTCCACGGTCGGGTCGATGACATTCTTCGTGACCACGTAGAACTCGGACGTCGGAGTCCGTTCTTTCGACAGCATCTCGTCGATCGACCCGAAGACGAGCCGCCCTTTCTTCGCGATGAGACTGCCGAGCCCGTAGATCGTCAGGCCAGCAAGCGCGATTGCTCCGATCGTCCCGGCGATGAACTGCCGCCGGCTCAGGCTGAATCCCTCCGGGTACTCCGCGGCCACGTCGACGAGGACGTGGTCCAGGATCGCGGCGTAGAGCCAGTACCCGATGAGTTGACTGAACACCGTGAATCCAACACCTACCGCCGTGTTCGAACCAAGGAAGCCCGCATCCAAGAGCGGGAGGATCACGAGCAGGACGATTCCCGCGGAGCTGAGCGTGTAGAATGCCATGACGAGCCAGCGGTTTTTCAGCCACCGTTGCACGCGTCGGAAGAGCGTGGCGTAGATCCCGGGAAGGATGAGGAAGACGGCAAGGGCGGTGAGCAGCGCGAGGAGCTTCGCGCCTTCCCCGAGGGTTCGGATGAAAAACGATTCGATTCCTCCGGGGATTCGTCCGACGACGAAATCCACGGCGATCTCCGGGAGGAACACGCCGAGGCCGAATGCGCGCATGAGGAACATGGCGAGGAGGCCTGCGCCGCCCGCGAGCACCCCGGCGCCGAACCGGTACCATGGAAGCCGTCGGATGAATGCCCAGAGACGCTTCCATCCCTCGGCCACACGCGGGCTACGACGGGGCGCTCGCTTGAACCTATGCCCCAAGCCGCAATCCGCGACCAATCCTTTATTTAGCCCGAGGCGCGTCGGCGAATTGCATGGCTGCGCCGCTGAGTACGCAAGCCCGAGTCGGACGGCGGATCGTCCTCACGGTTTTGTGGACGATGCTCCTGATCGTCGGCGTGACGATCGGGCTCCTCGTGCTCGTCCCCGGAATTCAAGACTCGATCCAACGGGCCTCCGGCGCCGTGGCGGGCGGGGCGTTCGCCCTGTCGATCGCGGTGGCCCTCATCCTGCTCGGTCTCTGGGGGATCTCCGCGAACAACCGGAACCTCAAGCACGCGGTCGACTTGATCGCGCAGGTGGACCGGGCCCGCAAGGAGACGATTCAACTCGAGAGCACGCGGTACATGCAGAAGTGAGCCTCTTCGTCTCGCCCTGACCCCGAAGGTCCCGATTGACAGGCTCGGCCCGCTTAATTCGGGCCGCCAACCGTGGGGAATATCCCTTCCGATGCGATGTCGGCGGGGAAGGGACCCGCATGAGCGCCGAACGTCAGAAGATCCGGGCCGCGGAATGGCTGTACCGATGGAACCTGAGCATGAGCATCCTCGGGATCGTATTCACGATTCTCACATTCGTCGGGGTGTTCACCCTGGTCTTGCATCAGTACTTCGCGGAATTCGGCCTCGATGAGGCCGAGGTCTTGCTCGTCCTCCTCGCCGTCGTCCTGGTGATCATCTTCGGATTCGGGTTTTACTTGGACAAGTTCCTCCGATTCTGGTCCGCTCAGACGACGGTCGCCACCGTCCGGAATCAGTTCCTGACGTCGGCTCTCTATCAAAAGGAGTTGCTGATCATGAAGTACAGTCAGATTCCGCAGATGGAGGGCCTCCTCCACCTGATCGAGGAGCTCCCCGACAGTCCGGGGAAGACACGACTGGTCGATCACTTTCGCGAGTCGCTCCGAAAACTTCACCAAACCGTCGAAACGAAAGAGTGGGAAGTCACGCCCGAGGAGCGGACCTACTGAGCTCGGGACGTTCGCCCGGTTCTACGCGGCCGCGGTCTCGCCCATGATCTTGCCGTCCTGGATCTCGAGGATGCGATGCGCGATGTGGGATACCCGGGCGTCGTGCGTCACGACCACGATCGTCTTCTTGAATTCCTGGTTGAGGCGACGGAACAGGTCGAGGACCTCTTGACCGGTCTTGGTGTCTAGCTCCCCGGTCGGCTCGTCCGCCAGGAGCAGCGGCGGATCGTTCGCGAGGGCGACCCCGATGGCGACTCGTTGCTGCTCTCCGCCGCTGAGCTCGTCGGGACGATGGCTGGCGCGTTGTGTCATGCCGACGAGTTCGAGCAGCTCCTTGCGCCGTTTCGCGCGAATCGACGGACCTTTCCCGGCGAGTCGCAGCGGCAGCTCGATGTTCTCCTCCGCGGTGAGGGTGGGGACGAGGTTGAAGAACTGAAAGATGAAACCGACCCGGGAGAGGCGATACTTCACGAGGTCTCCATCTCCGAGATCGACGAGGTTGGAACCGTCCACTTCGATCCGGCCTGCGGTGGGGCGATCGATCCCGCCCAGGAGATTCAGCAGGGTCGTCTTCCCGCATCCCGAGGGCCCTTGGACCGCGACGAGCTCGCCGTCGGCCACGCTCATGTCAAGGCCTCGGAGGGCGATCACCTCGGACCGTCCCGCGCGGTACACCTTCATCAGATCTTTCGTCACGATGTTTGGCATGTCATCCTCCACGGAGTTTCAGGACCTTGGCGAGGTTGATGTGGGCTGTGCGCACCGAGACGAGCAACGCCGCCAGGAGCATCGCGGCGGGCGCGCCGAGCACGAGGAGGAGCGCGGTCCACGGGAACACGAAGAAATACGGGACCGGCGACGTCGGGACCCCGGCAGGTCCCGTCGCGAGCCAGTTGGTCGCGAAGAACGCGGTGCCCAGCCCCACCCCCACTCCGATCGTGAGTCCGACGAGAATGATGACGAACGCCTCTCCGACGAGGAGCTCCGCGGTCTGCCATCCGCTTGAACCGCGCGCGATGATCCCCGCGAATTCGACGTCCCGCTCGAGGCTCGCGGCGTACAGGATCAGGCCCACGCCGGCCGTGAGAATGAGAACGATGAAGGCGATCTCCATCCCGATGAATCCGGAGAGTGCACGGACGAACGGGCTTGCGTTGGCCAGTTCGATGGTCTCGGCGGTTACGTCCACGGAACTGACGCCATCCTCCGCGGCGACCGAGGACTTGACGGTTCTCCAGTCGGCCCCCGGTGCGAGATCGAGCAGATAGCGGCCGACGCTTCCAAAATTCTGCACGGAAGGATCCAAGAAGCGCTGCATGGTCGCGACGCTCGCGTAGATTACGGATTGATACGGGCCGAAGCCGATGTAGGGCGCGGAGGTGGAGACGCCGGGGAGGAGCGAGACCACCCCACCGATCGTCACGTTCTCCTGGATTGTCCCACGGTAGGTACCATTCGTCGGCCAGGTCAGGGTTGCGAATAGCGGAATCCGGTCCCCGATCTCGAGGGCGGCTTGGTCGAAGAAGTAGCGGGTGACAAGGACCTGTCCGGTCTGCGCGAGGACGTCGTGACCGTGCGCCGCATTGCCGTCGGCGAAGTACCATCCTTCCGGCTGCGCCACCGCGAAGTAAGAATCCGGGTCAAGGGCATATGCGACCGCGCCGTACGATACCTGGATCGCAATCGACCGGATCGTCGTCACGCCGGCGACGCCGGGGACACCGGTCAGGTTCGTGCTGATATCCTTCTCCCCGCCGAGGGGCGTCACGGCCATGTCCGCGCCAATCGACGCGCGGATCTCGCGCTCCAGATGCGCCTCGTTCGTCGCGATAATCGAGAGAGTGAAGACGCCGAACGCGAGGCCGAGGGCGATGATGATCGCGACGTTCGCCGAGCGCCGCGGATTTCGCATCAGGTTGCGGCGAATGACATAGTACAACTCCTTCGTGAACGGCTTCGCCGCGTGCGAGAACCAGTCGTAGATCTTCCCGCTCGATCTCGTCAGGAGCCGCGTGAGCCCGACGATGAGGAGCAGCGGGACGAACGGCAGGAGGAGGAACGGGACGAACCCCAGGAGGAACGTCCAGATGTCGGACGGCGTCGTGCCGCGCCACCACACGAGAAGGTAATCGAGGACGCCAATCGTGACGAGCACGATGTCCGTCCGAGGGTTGTATTGGATCTTCGTCTCCCCGGGTGCGTAATAACGGAGCGTCTCGATGATCGGGAGGCTCGCGGTCCGCTTTGCGGATCGGTACGCGACCGCACCCATCAGAGTGACGGCGAGGACGGCGACCGCGACGACGGTGTTCGCGGTGAGGTTGAACGCATCATATGGCGTCGACGTCGCGGATGGAGCGACGACATCGAGGAGGAAGCGACTCAGCCCAACCCCTAAAGCGAGGCCGATCGCCGCCGCGAGGACACCTCCAATGATCGCCTCCAGTATCAGGAGGCCGATGAGCTGTCGACGGCGCGCTCCCCGGGTCTTCAAGACCGCAAGTTCCCGCCGCCGTTCCGCGTGGCTCAAATCCACTCCCACGGCGCCGAGATACACGCCGAGGAGGACGACGGGCATCGAGAGGAGGAGGTACTCGATCCGTTCGCCCGTGATCGTAGAGGTGAATTGATCGAGGCGCTGCCCGACGTTGTTGCTCACATACCCGTTGGGACCGATGAGCTGCTGGAGGCGTCGTTCAATTCGCAACAAGTTCCGCTGAGTCGCTTCAAGATCGTACGGATTCACATAGTGGGCGCGGTCAATCCAGACCTCGCCGCTGATTTGGTACCCGTTCGAGTCCGATTGGTTCAGCTGCGTGAGGAGCCAGTTCACGTCTCGAAGCTGGATGATGGCGTACGAGGGATATGGAACGCAGAACGTGGCGTTCGTCATGTAGAAACAGTCTTGGCCACCGAACCCGGTCGGCGGCAGGACGACGAGCGCGGCAACCGTCAGGTTCGCTTGGATCTGGCTACTCTCGTTGATTTGGTTAACCGCGCGGACCCGGTCACCAAGGCCGACGTGAATCGCGTCCGCGTAGCCCTTCGTGAGGGCTACGGACTCGGGAGGCAGGTCGAGGGATGGATTCGTCGTCGCACCTTTCAAGAAGAAGGGTGCGTGTGCCGGGTCGATTGCGGACATCTCAATCCCGAAGGAGACACCGGGGAAACCGGTCTCGTTTACGATCGAGTTGACCGGCAGGTTCCGGTACAAGGCGGCATCCACGACCCCGGCCAAATCCAGGATTGACGTCTCGGCGGACGTAAAGTTGAAATTCGGGTCCATCGAGTACATATAGAGGCTGAAGTCGCCCGGGATCCCCGCGAGGGTCGCGTCGAGCGTGGCTCTCGCCGAGGAGTCGATCGCGATGAATGTGCCCGCGACGAACGTGACGGCGAGGAGGACGCCGAGGATCGCTGAGACGGTTCGCCGGCGATTCCGGAGCACATCTGACACGGCGTAGGGCAAGAGGCCCAACGATTCCCTCCAGTCGAGCCCTAGAACCGGGTGAGCATATAAGGTGCTTGGGAATCGGTTCGGTCTCTTCCGTCTGCTCGGGGCGCCGATTCTATCGTGGAACTCCCGCCAGACGATTCTCGGGCCGTTAGAACACCCTTAACGGAATATTCCTGTTGAGATTAAACCTCGAACAGAATATTACTACCAAATCAGCAGTAGGTTTCTCGAGTGGCGCAATCCGAGTCCCTGAAGGCCCACTGCGTGGACGATGACTCGTGGCGGAGAGAGCTCTGCCCCGAGTGCGGAGCGAGACTCCTCGGCTTCCCGGCGTGGAAGTTGCACGGTTCCCGTCACGGATGGGGATCCGATTGGTTCTCGGCCCGCGTGCGAGCCGGGCGGCCGGGCGAGATCATCCGGGTCAATCCAGACGTTTTGGGGAGAGAGTCGATTTCCTTGGTCGTCGATACGGTCGAGGACGCGACTTGGAAGTCGGGTATTCCCGCCTGATCTGAGCAGATTGTCGAGCGACAGACGAGTTGGGGAGCCGATGCGTCCGGCATGCATCCGCCTTTGACCCCGATGGCCGCGGCCCGGCTGTTGGACTGAAACTGGCATTCCGGCGCCCACGGTATACTATCCTTCCCTGGCGCATTCAAATACTATACTAAGTATAGGCACCCCGGGATGCCGTCTGCGTCCCGGAGGAAAACGAATGGTATACGTACGCGACGACGGCGTGTTCGACGCCTCAATCGAGAAGATTTGGAAGTATATCCAGGATCCCGAGAGCCACCAGCACGAGTCGATCCTGAGCCAGAAGGTCCTGGAGCAGAAAGGCAACACGATGAAGATCCGGGCCGAGATCGCCGGCCCGAAGGGCAAGGCCGAAGAGATCTGGCAGATGCGGATGGACCCGCCATTCGGGTTCGAGCTCCAGGTCTTGGAGGGGCCGACGAAGGGCACGAAGCAGAGCCATACCTACGTGCCGATGGGCAACAAGACGAAGGTCATCGTCGCCGGGGACTTCCATCTCCAAGGCGCGAGCGACGAGGACACCCGGAAGGGCGCCCTCGCGTACTTCGAGCAGGTTTTCAACGAGGATAGCGCGGCCCTGAAGGACTTCTAGGACGAACCGCGCCCCTGCGCACCGCCCATGGCCGGCTCGAGCATGGCCACCATGTCTCCGTGGTCCCCTCCGCCGCGAAGTCCATGGGCGACTTTCCGGTTTCGGGATGGAAAATGGGTGCAAGAAGCGGTTAGTCGAGATGACGATCCGCCTCCTGGCGCAGAACGCTCTTCGTCACTTCAGCGCGAATTCCGCCTGGTGGGTTTCTTCTTGTGAGTCGCGATCGAGCTTCCACAGGTCCAAGTCACGATCGACGACCTCTTCGCGTGTTTCTCTCATCGGCGCGGAGAGGGACAGGGTCTCGAATGAACCTGACCGACGAGGTCTCGGGTGGCGTCCGGGGTCTATAGAGGCGCGGCGTGGACGACTCACTTGGGGTTTCGCTTCGCCCGGTCGGCCGCTCGTTCCCGCGGGAGCCAATCTCCCGTGACCATGTAGACGACGCGCATGCCGATGTTCACCGCATGATCCGCGATCCGTTCGAGGTACCGGTTCACCAGGATGTACCTCGCGCCCGTTTCGATCTTCAAGCTTCCCTCCGTCATACGACGAACAAGCTCGTTGAAGTTTTCGTCGTGCATCCGGTCCACGGCGTCGTCGACGTGCATGATGTCGCGGACCGATTCCGCGTCGTGCTTCACGAAGGCGTCGATCGCGGTGTCGACCATCTGGATCGTCCGGTCCGCCATCTCGCGGATCCGCGTGAGCTCCGGTTCCGTCCCGCGCGTGGAAGGACTGAATTGGAGTGTGAGCTCCCCGAGATCCTTTGCATATCGTCCGATCCGGTCCAGGTCCGTCGTGATCTTCAGAGACGTCGTGATGGTCCGGAGGTCCCGTGCGACCGGGGCGTGGAGGGCGATGAGGTCGACGCAGGTGTGCTCGATCTCGAGCTGGAGCCCGTAGACCTCCTGGTCGATCGTGAAGACTTCTCGCGCGACTTCGCCGTCCAAACGGGTCAGCGAGTCGATGGCCTTGCGGATCGCGAGTTCGCTGAGCTCCGCGAGCGTGACCATGTTCTCGTTCAGCTTCTGGAGCCCCTTTTGCAGCGCTTTTCGTTCTGCGGCCTGCGGCACTATCCGAACCTCCCGGTGATGTAACTTTCCGTCAACGTCTCTTTGGGTCGCTCGAAGAGCTCGCGCGTCGCGCCGACCTCGATGACATGACCCAAGTACATGAAGGCGGTCGTCTCCGCGACACGGGCGGCCTGCTGCATGTTGTGCGTCACGATGACCACGGTATAGTCCTTTTTCAGGTCAAAGATAAGGTCCTCGATCTTCGCGGTTGCGATCGGATCGAGGGCGGAGCACGGCTCGTCCATGAGGACGACCTCCGGCTTGACCGCGAGGGCGCGCGCAATGCAGAGGCGTTGCTGTTGGCCGCCCGAGAGACTCGCGCCGCTCTTGTCGAGCGAGTCCTTGACCTCGTCCCAGAGGGCGGCCTGCTTCAGGCTGGCCAGCACGGCGGCGTCCAGCTTGTCCCGGTCTCTTTCCCCGTTCAGTCGCAGCCCGGCCGCCACGTTGTCGTAGATGGACATCGTCGGAAAGGGGTTCGGTTTCTGGAACACCATTCCGATCCGCCGGCGCACGCTCACCGCGGGGAGTTCGTAAATGTCGTCTTGGTCCAGGTGGACCTTTCCTTCGACTCTCGCTTTGGGAATCGTCTCGTGCATTCGATTCAGGCAACGGATCAGGGTGGACTTGCCACAGCCGGACGGCCCGATGATTCCGCTGACCGCGTGTTCCTCCAGTTCCAGGTTGATGTCTTCGATGGCGAGTTTCGTTCCGTACCACGCGGACAACTTCTCGACGCGGATCTTGGCGGCCAGGATCGTCACCTTTTGACCGAACGAAGTCGAATGACCGCACGGGAAGCGATGCTGATTCCGAGCATCATGACGACCAGAATGAGCGAAGCACCCCACGCGGCTCGGTTGTCGGCGAGGGACGGCGAAATGGCGAACCGGAAGACGCGGAGCGGCAGGGCGTCGATGGGCTGGTCCAAACCCGTAAAGAAGTCGGGCGAGGCGAACGCAGTCATGATGAGCGGCGCGGTCTCGCCGCCGACCCGCGCGATTCCCAGGAGACCTCCCGTGACCAACGCGCTGGCGCAGGACGGTAGCACGACCCGGAGGATGACCTTGTAACGAGGGATTCCCAGGGCCAGGGCCGCTTCACGGGTGGACGTTGTCACGAGGCGCAAGGCCTCCTCGGACGTCCGGGCGACGAACGGGATCATGATGGTCGACAAGGCGATGACGGCCGTGATCGTGCTGAAGACGAGACGCCTCGATACAATGCCCGCGACTCCAAGTTCCAGTACGAACGAATACGCGAAGATTCCGACGACGATGGACGGAATCTGGGTCATGACGTCGACGAAGAATCGGACCGCTCCGCCGATTCGGTTCCGCCCGAACTCGGCCAGGTAGATTCCCGTCAGGATGCCGACCGGGAGGGCCACCAAGCCGGTGAGTCCGATCAGCACAAGGGTTCCTTGGATCGAATTCGCGATGCCTCCGCTGCCGGCGGGGAGCGTCAGGAAACTCGGCGTGATGGCCGCCGCTCCTCGGACCGAGGCCTCGAAGAGGATGCTCCCTAAGGGAAGGATGGCGATTCCCACGCACGCCAACGCCGCGGCACTCATGGCGACGTCGAACCACCGTCGCCGGGTGTCTCGATCGAATCGAAACGTCACTCGGCGCCCTCCCCGACATGCAAGACACGTCCGACCATTAAGCGCGCGAACGCGTTGATCAGAAGGGACACGAGCATGAGGACGAGTCCCAACTCGATTAGCGCGCTTAGCTCCAACGAGCCGGCTTCGAGCCAGTTATTCGCAATCAAGCTGGAGATCGTTTGTCCGGGATCGAACAACGAGGTGAAGATCGCGTTCCGGTTCCCGATCGTCATCGTGACGGCCATCGTCTCGCCGACCGCCCGCCCCAATCCCAGGACGACGGCGCCAAAGATTCCTGCGCGGGCGTATCGGAGGACCGCGAAACGCGTGGTCTCCCACCGGGTCGCCCCAAGGCTGAGGGCCGCCTCCCTCTGGGTGTCCGGCACGGCGAGAAGTGCTTCCCGCGATACGGAGGAGATCGTCGGGATGATCATGACGGCGAGAATGACGCCGGCCGTGAACACATCCGAGCCGATCGGGTTTCCTCGAAACAACGGCAAGAAACCAAGGATCGCTTGGACGGATGGCTCGATGTAGACCCGCATGACCGGTGCTAGCACGAAAATCCCCCAGAGGCCGTAGACGACGGACGGCACGGCCGCGAGGAGCTCGACGACGTACGTGAGCGGGGTCCGCAACCAACCCGGCGCGAGCTCCGAAAGGAAGATGGCGATCCCGAGGCTGATCGGGACGCCGAGGACCAGTGCGAGGGCCGATGTGACGAGCATCCCGTAGATAAACGGCGCAGCTCCGAAGACCTGCGACACGGGGTCCCAAACGGTGCCGCCGAGGAATCCGAACCCGAACGTTTGAACCGACTCTTCGGCGGCGACGAACAGGATGCCCGCAATCAAGGCGAGCAGGCCGAGGACGGAGAAGGCGACAATCGTGGAAAGGGATTGAAAGATGAGATCTCCCGAGGTGGCGACGAGGCGTCTTTGCGCACCGCCTCGGGAAGTCCGAAATGGGTGCATGGGCGGTTCAATCGGCGAACCGTCCTCAGCTATGTAGCGTTTGCCCATTGAACGTGATGCTTCGAATCGCCCCTTCGTCCAAGGTCACGAGTCCGGCCGGCAACGTGGGATAGACGAGCGCTGCACCGCGGCTCTGTCCGTCGTGGACGGCCCACCACAGGAAGTCGACCAGCCCCTGCGCCTTCTGCGCCGTCATCGACGTACCGATCGTGTTCAACTCTTGGTAGACGAGTAGGTACGTGAGGCTCGCGATCGGATAGCTGGTCGCGCCCGCGGTGTTAAGAATCGAGACGTTGCCCCAATCACCGGACGGGGTTGGCGGATTCGTGAACGACGCGGCCGCGGCTGCGGTGCTGGCTAGGCTCGGGAGGATCCAGTTCCCCGCCGGGTTCTGAATCTTCGCGACCTTCATCGAGTTTTGGACCGTGTACGCGAGCTCAACGTACCCGATGGAGTCCGGCGTCGTGAGAATCTTGCCGGCCACACCGGAATTTCCCGACGCCCCGACCCCGACGGGCCAGTTGATTGACTTGCCGACGAGGCTCGAGTTCCAACCCGTGTTCTCCAGGTGCAGATAGCTCGTCCACACGAACGAGGTCCCGCTGCTGTCGGACCTGTGCACCACCGTGATCTGAGAACTCGGAAGCGTGACCCCCGGGTTCAAGGCGCTGATGTTCGCCGAGTTCCAGGTCGTGATCTTCCCGAGGAAAATCTCACCCAGTACGTTCCCGGTCAGATTGAGGCCGCTCGAGAGGCTGGCCACGTTGTATGCCGCCGTCACCGCGCCAATCGTCTCCGGGACGTGGATGAGCCCCGGCGCCGCCGCCCGTTCGCTCGGCTTCAACGGCGCGTCCGATCCCGCGAAGTCCACGGTCTTCTGGGTGATCTGGGTAATCCCGGCGCCGCTCCCGACGCAATTATAGTTCACCTGGACCTGCGTTGGCTTGCCTCCGTACTTGAGGCTCACATTCGAATAGTCACTCGACCACTTCGTGATCAGCGGGCATGGGAAGGTCGCCCCGGCGCCCAGGATCGTGATTTTCTGTGTGGTTGGCGGGTTGAGCACGCCAGACAGCACCACGGCCGCGATCAGGATCAACACCACGGCGACGACCACAACGACGACCCCGATGCCGCGCCGCGAACCCTTCTGCAGGCGCTGCTTTTCCTCTGGTGTTATTGCCATTCGTTTCACCGACTCCTCTTCTTACCCCGTTTTCTTTGCTTCCTTGAGTTCAGTCGGAGACGACCGGGCTCTATGAGGGTTATCCACGAAGTCCTCCCTGTCAAACGGTGTCGAAGCAACATCTATATAGTCTATGAGGCTAACCCTTTTTGCTCTATAGCATCTGAGTAAGCCTAGGAGTGAGGGGAATGGAAGGACGGAAGCTTCAGCTGACGGGGGGCTCGACCTATGTGGTCTCGCTCCCGAAACACTGGGTCGTCGATGCCGGCCTCAAGGCCGGGGACACGGTCTTCCTCGAGACGGAGCCGGAGGGGTCGGTGTCGATCCGACCGCGGCCTGCGGAGAAACCGCAACTGCGCCGACGCATCTTCGAGGAAAAAGGCGAGGAACGTCGGGATCATCTGCTCCGCAAGTTGATCGGCGCATACATCGGCGGCTTCAACTACGTCGAGATTCGGTTCCGCCCGGAGATGGGCCCCTTCGTGCGACGCGTCGCGAGGGACTTCAGCCGCATGGTCATCGGGCCGGAGGTCATCGAGGAGACCCGGAATTCGGTCGTGATCCAAGACCTGTCGGATACCGCGGAGCTCAGCGCCGAGAAATGCCTGCGTCGGATGCACCTCATCGTTCGGGCCATGCATGAGGACGCGATCGAGGCGTTGCGGACCCAAGATGAGGCCCTCGCACGGGACGTGGCCCAGCGGGACCAAGACGTCGATCGCCTCTACTGGATGGTCGCGAAACAGTACAACGTTGCGCACACGACCGGTGGAACCGCGAACGGCGCGAAGAGCGAGCTGCATAACTATCGGCTCATCGCGAAGCTGCTCGAGCGGATCGGAGACCATGCGGAGCGCATCGCACGGACGTATCCCGCATTCGCGGAAGGGCGTCTCGAACCGAAGTTGATCAAGGAGATGGACGCTGCGCGGGAGTCCGCCACGGCCATCCTGGACAAGGCGTTCACCGCCTTGCTCACCGCGGACATCGACGCCGCGAACGAGGCCGTAGACGATCTCGCGAGGCACCAGAAGCTCATCGATGGCCTCTCCCACCATGTCGCGACGCGCAAAGGGGAGGAACTCCTCGCTCTCGCGGCCATCGTGGACAGCCTCGCTCGGAGCGCGAATTATGCCACAGACATCGCCGAAATCGCGATCGACCGCGCCGTCTTCCAGGGTACGTAATCTCCATAGGCCTACGGAGAATACGAACCAAGGGTTTGTCCCCCACGGATGACGTGGCTTGCTCAATGGGTTCCTCAGGGGGGTCCGCCCCACTCCGGGCGGAAGAAGTGGTACGTCGATTCTACGATTTCCTCGCGCGAGGCCGCCTCGTCGATGCGCTGAACTTGTTCACCACGGACGCGAGGCTCCGCGACGCCTCCGGGCGGGAGTCGGCCGGAATCCGAGCGATTACCTCCTCCCTGTTGACGTATCGCGTGCCGCAAGACATCGCGGTCGAACAAATGGAGCCAGAGGACGGGGAGATCCGCGCGACCGTCCGATCGCCGAGCGGACGGTCCGTCGGCCGGTTCTCCGTCGCGCGGGGCCGGATCAAATCGCTTCGCATGGAACGCGCGTAGGACTCTTCTGCGGCTAGTCGGAATGAGGCCTCAGGACTTGAGCACCTTTTCAAAACACTCGTCGATGCCCGCGAACTCCGCGACGTCCCCGCTCCATGTGGGCAGGATCCCGGCGTACCGGTCCTCGAAGTCCTGCAGGGCGTCGCTCACGGCGTATTTCACGTGCTCGGCGTCCATGTCCTTCGCGACCGCGGCCGCAATCGTGTGCAGGCCTCGGACGAAGTGGACCGTGTAGGTTCCGTACCGAAGCTCGTCGAGATTACCCGCCTTCGTCGAGAGGGTTTGTTTCACGAACTCTTGGACGGCCACGAGCATCCCGCTCAGGATGTCCCGATCGAGATCGGTCCGGAGCGTGTCCGAGTAGTGGCGGATCAGGATCCCGGACTTGGTGATGATGAAGAGTTCCGAGATGCCCGTGGAGGTGCCGAACGCGATGCCCAAGGCCTCCGCGATCTTCGAGGCGGTGCGTTTCATCTCGAGCTTGAGCACGCCGAGGTTGGCGCTCCGATCGACGAGCGTGAGCAGGCTGACGTCCCCGGCCGCGAACTGGACGACCGCGACGTTCGCTTGGTCGCCATCCATGATGATGAAGCTCGGACCAGCCATCTCAATGTTCTCGAAGACCCGCGCCCCGGACTGTGCGATCAGCGTGCTCATCGCCGAGAGGACGGCGGGGCTGACCCCGCTTTGGATGTCGCTGGCCACTGTCAACCCGTTTCCGTCGGCGATCACGGATCCGCGGATGCCGTTCGTCTTCCGGCGGAACTCGCCGAGGATCTTGCCGAGTTGTCCTTCGATGCCTTCGTCGGAGAAATTGGAGAGGGCCGCCTTCCGTCGCGACTCACTTCGCTGCATCCCGGTCCCTCCCGGATCGGTCCAGGATCGCAGCCTTTTCGAGCAGCACGGATCGGCCCGTGTTCGACTTCTTGATCATCCGGAGGAGCGTACCCTTCGGAGGCCGCACGATCAGGAACAGCTCGTACGTCCCGTAGCCCATTCCGCCCAGCCAGAGGACCAACAGCCCGGTTCCGATCGCCGCGGGGACGCCCACCGCAATCATGGACGCGCAGATCAGGACGGTCAGGGCGATGAACGCGACGGTGAACGCGCCAAGGAACCGCTGGATGCGCTTTTCCATGATGAACATGCGCGCCCGCCGGACGTCTTTGTCCATGCGCGTGAACGCGAGGAACGTGACGGTCAGCAGGCCCGTGATGATCCCGAAGAAGGCGAGGAATCCGACGACGGCCCAGAGCTCTGCCATGGCTGGTCGAACGCTCGGCCTGCCATTGCCGCCTGCGGGCGAATATACCTATCGTTCCGAATGTTCTCTTTTGTCACTAGCTGAGGGCGGATCCGGCACAGGCATCGCTCGCACGCCAGAGTGAGGTCGTCGCGACCTAGAGCGGCTCCCCGCATTTCCGGCAATATGTCGCGTCTTCCGCTTCCAGGTTGCCGCAGTTTCGGCACTTGACCTTAACGATTTCTTTCGGCGGCATCGGACCGGTTCCCGGTTGGCGCGTCGAACCGCGAGCCCCTGAAAGGGCCTGCTGCATGTACGTGTCGAGCATGTCCGGGGACATCGATGACCCGCCGGCCATCCCTCCGCCCACCCCCATCATGCCGGACATGAACGCACTGCGGAGCATTGTCCCTCCCAGTCCGATCAGGGTGAAGCCGAATCCCCACACCGCGTACGGGAGATACCACCCGCCCGGGCTGACGAGTCCGGTGATATTGTTGCCATCCGTCGGTGGCGGACTGATGTAGGAGTCGAGCTGGCCCGCGATGTATGCCGAATATCGAAAGACGACAAGGCCGGCCCCGATGAGGACGAGCCCCATGATGATTATCCTGCCCCGGCGACCCCGTCTTCGCTTCGGGCCCATCCCTCCCGCCGACAATCTCGAAACCCCCCGGTCCGCGAGGCCGGGATTCGCCGAAGGAGGATTAAAGGTATTCTGGAGTGGGCGGGAAGCGCACGCATCACTCGGGCCAGCGCCACGGCTCGAAGTCGTAGCCGACCCACACGCTCTTCACCTGCGTGTACTCACGCATCGTCTCGAAGCCCATCTCCCGCCCCATGCCGCTCATCTTCATCCCACCGAACGGCGAGGCCGGATCGACGAGTTTGTAGGAATTGATCCACACCATCCCGGCTCGGAGCTGGGCCGCGAGGCCATGGGCGCGTCGCAGGTTCTGCGTCCAGAGGCCCGCGCCGAGGCCGTACGGGACTCCGTTCGCGATGGCGACCGCTTCGTCTTCCTTGGCGAACGGCGTCACGGTGATGAACGGCCCGAAGACCTCCTCCTGGCAGATCCGCATCGCGGGGTCCTCCGCCCGCACGAGGGTCGGAAGCACGTAGTAGCCGCGGGACGTCTCCGGCGTGTCGGGCCGCCTCCCGCCGTAGAGGATCTCCGCGCCCTCGCCTTTCGCGACGTCCACGTACTCGAGGACGCGCTTCTGATGGTCCTTCGAGGTGAGCGGCCCCATCTGGGTTTTCTCGTCCAGCGGGTCGCCGATGCGGAGGGATCGGATGCGCGGCAGGAACGCGTCGAGGAATTCGTCCCACACCGATTCATGCAGGAGGATCCGGGACCCGGCGATGCACGCCTGTCCCTGATTGTGGAATGCGGCGAACAGGGACCCCTGGACCGCGGCGTCCAAATCCGCGTCGTCGAAGATGATGTTCGGTCCCTTCCCGCCGAGCTCGAGGAGCGGCCGCTTCAGGTTGGTCGCGGCCTCCCGCATGATCTGTTGGCCGACCTCGACGGAACCGGTGAAGCAGATCTTGTCGACTCCCGGATGGCGGGCGAGCGCCGCCCCCGCGATCGAGCCCTTGCCGGGAACAACGTTCACGGCGCCGGGCGGGAAGCCGGCCTCCTTCGTGAGCCGCGCGATCTCGAGCGCGCTGAGCGGCGTGTACTCGGCCGGTTTGAGGATGACCGTGTTTCCGGCGGCCAAGGCGGGCGCGATGTTCCACGCGACGAACATCAACGGAAAGTTCCATGGGACGATTTGCGCGACGACGCCGAGCGGTTCCCGAAGGGTGTAGTTCAACACGCCCTTGAAGGAGGACGGGATCACGTCCCCCTGAATCTTCGTCGTCATGCCGGCGAAGTACTCGAACCAGTCCACGGTCCGGACGAGGTCGAACCGCCGGACGTCCCGGATCGGATGCCCCGAATTCTTCGCCTCCAATCGGGCGATTGACTCCCCCTGGTCCTCGATGAGTCGTGCGAGCCGGAGGAGCAACTTTCCGCGCTCTTTCGCGGTCAGGGCGCCCCACGGGCCCTCGAATGCGGCTCGGGCGGCCGCGATCGCGTCCTCGACGTCGTCTTCGCGGGCCTCTGCCACCCGCACGAACACCTCATCGTTATGCGGATTATGCACCGGAAACGTCGCGCCGGAATGGGCCGGGACGAAGGCCCCGCCGATGAAGAGACCCCGTTCTTCGACGTCCGTCATGGACGCTCACAGGGAACTCGACGGTAAAGAGATTTCGTCCGGACTCATCCAATGCGACATCGATCTGGCTCGTCTGTGAAAGGGTTATATAATGTAGCCAGCGGTGCCCGACCGGGGGCGAGAGGACGGACGAGGCGTCGGATTCTAACGTCAGGTTTCTGATTGGCAAGAACGCGGCGAAGAGTGCGGCGGCGGCGGGATTTATCGCCACCATGGTCGCGACCGTGACGGGGCTGTGGTTCCCCGGCGTTAAGCTTCCGCAATTCGACTTCAACAAGCTGAACGGATGGCTCGCGCTTGTTGGCGTCGGGGGTGGACTGGACTATGCCTGGAACAATCCATCGCTGACGTTCGTCGTCGGAGGCGTCATCCACATGATCGACGGGATCATCTGGGCGGTGATCTTCGGACTGGTCATTAGTCCCGTGCTCGGGGTCGTCATCAAACCCCTGCGGGCGATGACCCCGACCGTGAACCTCATCAAGGGTCTCATCTGGGGCGGGGCGCTCTGGATCATCAGCTCAGCCCTGTGGATGCCTCTTCTGATCGGGCCGATCTTCAATCTGTCTCCGCTGAACACGTTCGGCTTGCCCTGCGGGGTCGGCCCGTTCCTTACGTGCTTTGGTCCCTACGGTGTCCAAGCGCTTTTCACGAACCTGTTCTGGCACATGATTTGGGGTGTCAACCTGGGCCTCCTGTTCAGCCCGATGCGAGCGGCCTCCCGGGTGAGGTGGTAAGCCATGATGCGTGCCTTGATGATCGACCTCGGACTCCTCGTCCTCGGCATCATCCTCGCAGTGGCGGGATGGTTCCTGACGCCCGGTGCGGCCTCGTTCCAGTTCCCGGGCCCGATCAACGATGGTGGGCAGTCGCTCATTGCCTTGGGCTTGACGTTCGTCGTGGTCGCGGTCGGACTGCTCCTCGCCGGCGCGGAAGAACGAATGATGGCGGGCACGGAGTGACCGTTCGTCTGCGCTGAGCGTCTCGTCGGTTCGGAACGGAGGCGCCCCATTCCCGGTTTTGGACGAGCGCGGGTTGAGTCAGCTCTCGTCGTCGGCCGGGAGAAAATGGTCGAAGAGGAGCGGCGTCCCGCGACCCGGACGGAGCGGCGCGCGCGTCGCATGCAGCGGTTCGTGCCCTCGCTCGAGGAAGGCGGAGGCGAAGTGGGCGGCGAGCGCTTCGCCGGCTTGAAGCGCCTCGTCCAATCGGTGGACGGTATCGGAAATCTCTCCCAACGCAAGGGGCTCTTCGCCGATCAACACCGAGGTCATCCGCAGATCGTAGCGTGCTTTCGCCTCTCGAAACCGCCGGACGAAGTCCTCCGGGATCGGGCACAGCCCGTCGGAGACGAACAAGAGATCGCTGCCCGTGTGATGTCCCATCTCAAGCGCGTCGAGGACGTGGGATAGGGGCTTCACGAAATCCGTCCCGCCTCCGAGGAAGTACGACGCCACGTCGAGGAGCTTCTCGAGCCGCGTCGAAACATTGTCCTCGGGCCGCATCGAAACAACGCGGAGCGGATCCGCGGCGTCTCCGAACAGGACAACCTCGACCGGACGATCCTCGGCCAGCGCGAGATGGGCGAGGGCGAGCGCGGACGCCTTGGCCCACACCTCCTTCTCGCCCGCCATGCTCCCCGAATTGTCGATGCAGAGGTACACCGCTCGCGGTTCCTCCTCGCGGCGCCACAGCTCGTAGATCAGGAGCGAGTGGGTGACGACCTTCGCGTAGAACAGATCTTCCCGTTCCTCCATCGCGAAACTGGACAGCTCTCCGGCCAGGGCTCGGGCGACGTCTCCGCCTTGAATGAAGTCGACGACCTCCTGACTGGCGCGCATCGCCGGAAGGGTCCGCTCCCGGAGACCCAATCGTCGATAGCGGCCGAAGAGGAGCGCAATCATTCGGAGTCGCGGGTTGCGGACGACGTCTCGCATCAGGCGCAGTTTCAGCTCCGCCGGCAGTCGTGTCTCCTGGCCGGGACCCGAGGACCATGCCGCGACGAGCTCCGTGACGCTTTGCAGATCCTCGCGGGCGTCTTTCATTACCTCGCGAAGCCGCTGGGTCGTCACGCCCCGGGCCGACTCGGACGACGAGTCCCGAGCCTCTTCTGCCGCGCCGGTGTCCTCAGCGGCGGGCGGTGTGCGCTTCATTTCCTCGAGGAGGGCGTCCAGGACCAATTCGGTGGCCAGCGCTGTCTCCGGAGGCTTCAGGCGGGTGAAGGCCCGCAGTTTCTCGTGCTCCCGCAGCTCGAGCGCCCGGCTCAAGAGGTCCCGATGACCCCGACACTCGGGCGCGATCTCGGCTGGCGACCGAAGCTTGACGAAGTACTTGTAGAACGAGCAGAACAAGTCGAACGCAAGTTGTTGCGCGAGGGGGATCTCGCACTCCGCCAGAAGGAGACGCAGCCCCGCGGCCTTCGGCAAGATTTCGTCGAACGCCTCTTCGTCGAACGGGTCGTGGACGATCGTGCTCCTCGAGATGGCCGGTGCCGACGGCCCGAACACCACGACGGCACCCCCTAGCCGGTCTCCAGGTACTCGTGCTTCACGAGGACCTCGTACCGGTCGGTCTCACCGAGGAAGAACGCGAGCTGCGATTCGTCCGCCTCGCGCCGTCGGAGCCGCTCGCGGAACCGTTGCAGTTCGGCTTTCGCGGTTCGAAGCTTGCTGAGGAATTCGACCGCCGCCATCGTGCGGTCCCGCGGATCGTCGAGGCCTTGCAGGTTCGTCAGCGCGACCTGCAGCGCATCCATGATCTCCCGCGCGCGCTTGTCGTGCGGATTCGCCACGTCGAGGACGAGGCCTCGGACCATCGGCTCCGAGGCGGGATCGTCCCAGAGGACGTTCGCGAGGACCGCGAGGTCGTCCTCGACGGCGTAGGCGCGGCCCTGGAGCCACGCTTTCGCGCGGACGATCGCGAGGCTCTCCTTGTACCGGCGATCGGATAACGTCAAGCCTTCGGCCTCGAGTCGACGTCGAATCTTCGCGATCGATTCGAGGAGCGGCCGATCGAACTCGACGGCGGCCACGGCGTCGCGGGCGGCGTGGATCTCATCCAAGGTTATTCGTGTCGTCAACACCGGAGGTCGATTGTCCGCCATCATCTCGAGCAGGTGACCGTCCTCGGCGATGTACTCGACCCGGTACCGGAGCAGGAACCGGTCGTACAAGGCGGACAACGCCTCTTCCTGCGGCAGTTCGGCGGAGGCGCCCATCATCGTCTCCAGCGGACACTGGATCACCTCTCCGTCGTTGTAGAAGAGCCGTTCGTTGATGATGGCCAGCAGGCTGTTCAGAATCGAACTGTTCGCCTTCCACAGTTCGTCGAGGAACGCGAAGTGGGCCTCGGGCAGGTATCCTCGCGTGATCCGCGAGAATCGGTCCTGCTTCAGCGCGGAAATCGAGACCGGGCCGAACAGCTCGTCGGGCAACGTGAACCGCGTCAGGAGTCGCTCGAAGTAGCGCGCCCCCTGGATCGAGTTCGCGAGCATTCGGATCATCATGCTCTTCGCGGCCCCCTTCGGCCCGACGAGCAGGATGTGTTGGCGGGAGAGGAGGGCCAGGATCAGCCCTTCGATCTCCTCGCGTCGCTCGAAGAGGCGGCTCTCCATCTCGGCCTGGAGCGATTGGAAGCGGTCGGCGAGCACCATGCGAGCACCATGCGTGGAATACGCTTAAGGCGCCGGGGTGCTCAAATCACTTTCGACGGAGTGCGTGGGCCAGAGAAGGCAAACGCGGCGGGTCACATCCGGGCGTGCGCGGCGAGGAATGAAACGAGTTCGTCCTGGCCCCCTTGTCGATCCAACCGGTTCAGGATCTCGAAATAGCGGGTCCGGTCCTGATGTCGGAGGAAGACCAACTGGAGCAGGATGTCTCGCTCGACGTGGAACTCGCGGTGGGCCCGCGTGTCATCGATCACGAAGCCGGTGTGCCCCGTCGCCTGGTAGGTGTTCAGGCAGTTCTCGACCGCCATGAGGAGGCTGGGCTCCCGCGCGATCGATTGGGGGACCTTTCCTTGGTCCGGGAGCTGGAAGTAGATCGCATACCGATTCACGAGAGGGCTGGGCATAGACCCGGCTC
>Ga0209377_1000465_pt1 | contig 27067 bp, 21 predicted proteins | sample GraSoiAngelo_141_FD_185898 | JGI IMG/M metagenome (GOLD analysis project Ga0209377, IMG submission 185898) | Grasslands soil microbial communities from the Angelo Coastal Reserve, California, USA - 14_0929_12_40cm (SPAdes) (version 2) | ecosystem: Environmental > Terrestrial > Soil > Grasslands ...
CTGCATCCCTGAATTGATGTCCACCGTGTTGACGATCAGGGGGGCGTGCAGGTCCTGGAACGTGGCGGCCCCGACCACGCGCTCGATCAACGCGTCCAGCGGCTCGCGGCGGAACAGGGCGGGGGAGCGCTCCCGCTTGAACGCCATGTCGGCGTAGGCACGGACGAACACATCCTTGCGGTGCAAGTGCACGGCGATCTCCCGCAGCTCGGCGATGCTCTTCCCGGCGGACCACCCGGCGCCCACCAGCGCCCCCACGCTCGAGCCCACGATCTGCGCCGGCACGAGTCCGCGCTCGGTGAGCGCTTGGAGCACACCCACGTGTGCGACGCCTTTCATGCCGCCGCCGCCGAGCACGAGAGTGAAGCGCGTTTCTGTGTTCACGTGATTCGCCGCTTGCCCAGAAGGTGAGCCTCCGACTAACGTAGTCATGGGCCCCAGCCCCGCGCTACTCATGCGCCATCGCATCATGCGGAATCGTTGGATGACGATCGGCCTCCTCGTCGTGGCCGGACTCGCGCTCGTGGCGCTCGCCGCCCCGTGGCTCGCGCCGCGTGATCCGTATCACGGGCAGCTCGTCGTCGCGCTGCGGGAGCCGTCGCCCGCCTATCTGTTCGGAACCGACGCACAGGGCAGGGACGTGTTGAGCCGGGTGCTGTTCGGCGCCCGGCTTTCGCTCGCCGTCGGGGTGACGAGCCAGGTGATCGCGCTCGCCGCCGGGCTCACGCTGGGCCTCGCGGCCGGCTACCGCGGCCGCTGGGTGGACGCGGTGGTGATGCGCGCGGCTGACGTGACGCTCGCCTTCCCCTCGCTGCTGCTGCTCATCGCGATCGCCGCGGCCGTGAAGCCGTCGCTGCCGGTGGTATGCGTGGTGATCGGGCTCGTGGGCTGGGCCGGCATGGCCCGGCTGGTGCGCGGCCAGGTGCTCGTCGTGCGCGGGCTCGACTACGTGCACGCGGCGCGGGCGCTGGGCGCGTCCGGGCGGCGGCTCGTGACGCGCCACGTGCTCCCCAACATCCTCGGCCCGGTCGTCGTCGCCGCCACGCTGGGCGTGGGCGGCGCCATCATGGCGGAGGCCGCGCTCTCGTTCGTCGGGCTCGGGGCCCAGCCGCCCACGCCCTCCTGGGGCGCGATGGTCGCCGAGGGACGCGACCTGCTGCGCGTCGCCCCGTGGGTGTCGCTCTTCCCCGGGCTCGCGATCGGCCTCACGGTGCTGGGCGTGAATCTGGTGGGCGACGGGTTGCGCGACGCGCTGGACGTCCGCGCATGACCGACATCGCGTATCACCCGGCGCGCCTCAAGGCGGTGCGCGACCAGTTCCGGGCGCTCCGCGCCGCCGAGTTCCCCTGGACGGCCGACACGGTATACCTGAACAACGCCTCCACCGGTCCCATCCCCGAGCGCACGCGCCGTGCGCTCGACGAGTTCACCGCCCAACGCACCGCCCCCCACCTGCTCCCGGACCGCGAGCTACAGGCTGGGTTGCAGGCGGCGCGCGCCGCGGTCGCGCACCTCATCAACGCGGACGCGAGCGAGATCGCGCTCGCGACGAACACCAGTCACGGGCTGAACCTCGCGGCCCGCGCCCTGCCCCTCCAGCCTGGCGACGTGGCGCTCGTGTCGGACCGCGAGTTTCCCGCCAACGTCTATCCCTGGCTGCTCCTCAAGAAGCAGGGGGTCGAGGTCGAGCTCGCGCCCTGCACCGCCCAGGGCTGGCCCGACGAGGACTACCTGGTCGAGCGGCTGCACGACCCGCGGGTGCGCGTGCTCGCCGTCTCGTTCGTGCAGTTCGCGAACGGCCACCGCGCCGACCTCGATCGGCTCGGCGCCGCCTGCCGCGCGAACGGGACCTTTCTCGTCGTGGATGGGATCCAGGGCGTGGGGAACTCGGTGCTCGACGTGCGGGAGACGCCGGTGGACATCCTGGCGTGCGGCGGCCAGAAGTGGCTGCTCTCCCCCTGGGGCTCGGGGTTCGTGTACGTGCGGCGCGAGCTCATCGCGGCGCTCGAGCCCGCGGTGACCGGCTGGATGGCGTTCGAGGGCACCGACGATTTCTCCCGCCTCACGGAGTACAATCCCACCTTCCGCGCCGACGCCCGCCGCTTCGAGCTGGTCACGCTGCCCTTCCAGGACTTCGTCGGGATGACGACGTCGGTGGCGATGCTCGCCGAGCTGGGCGTCGACGACGTCGAGCAGTACACGCGCGCGCTGCACGAGCCGGTGTTCCGCTGGGCGGACGAGAACGGCGTGCGGGTCGTGTCACCGCGGGACGACGCGCACCGCTCGGCGATCGTGTGTCTCGCCCCCGAGCACCCGGCGGAGGCCTATCATGCGTTGAAGCGCGCCCACGTCGTGTGCTCGCTGCGCGAAGGGGCGATCCGGCTCGCCCCCCACTGCTACAACACCGCGGAGGAGATGGAGCGGGTGCTGGACGTGCTGGATCAGCTGGATGGGTAGCCGGAGCCCGCGTCTACTGTTACTCCACCTTCATTGACCTGATATGCCGCTAGGCGCCGCGCCACTGCTCTAGCAATGACCACCTTCTGGCTGGGCGCGGGCGCTGCCGCCGCAGTCATTCTAGCGGTGCTCGGCGTAATTCAATACGCTCGATCCGGCTCCAACCTGGTGGTATCGGTGAGGCAATACGAGTTCGACTTACCGGCGACCGCTCAGCAGTCATTCGCGCAACTCGCCGAGCGCATTTCACCCTGGAGTGATGAGCCACTGGTGGGAATCGACGGCGAAGTGGCAGGGGGCGTGGAAGGCATCCTCAAGGTCTTTGGGATCCGCGTCGGGCCGAGGCTGAGAACCTTCTGGAAGATCTCGCTCACGAATCGCGGTCGGGAGCCCGCCGAGGCGGTTGAGTTACACGTGCCTGAGGCCGTCGAAATTGAGGTGCGGCGCGACAGCATGGGTGACGGCATCGCGGAGGAGCGGGTGGCCCTCCAGGATCGGGTGGTCATAGGGGAGGTGCGACCGGGTGAATCCGTGAAGGTGCTCGCCTGGGGCCCCCGCGTCTCCGAAGAGCCGTCGGTCACTCAACGCCAGGGCAGGGCGGTGGTCCGGGTGCTGAAGATGGTGAGGTCGAGATGGGTGCGGTTAGCGCAGGTTGAACTCGCCCTCCTGGTCTTCATCGTGCTCTACGTCGTGATTCGGCTCACGTGGCTGCACTAGTGGCGCGTAACTGAAGTCGGAGCCACCGGGCGCGGTGCCGACCGATCGCTTGTCCGTGTGCGGGTGTTACCGGGGCACGGGCGTCTTGACTGCGTCGGGGAGCCCGGCCCACTGGTCGCGCGTGAGTACCCCCTGCGCCGCTTCCAGCGCATGCCGGATGTGCCGCCGCCCCTCGGCCAGTTTGGGGCGCAACCGGTCGTACAACGCGGTGGGATCGGCACGCTCGCCGGCCCGCCGGCTCTCCGCGCTGAGCGAATCGGAGACGTCCCGGAGCGCGGCGTCGAGCGAGTCCGAGATCGCCTGCAGCCGCGCGACCTGGTCGGCCGTCAGCCGGAGCGAGGCTCGGTAGCCGAGGATCGCGGGCATCGGGTTAGGGAGCGTCTGGGCGAGTCGCGCGGCGAAATCCGATGGCCCGCCCCCGCCGCCCCCGGCCGCCCCGCCTCCACCGGGGGCGGCGGGGCCGAGCAGGGCTCGGACGCGGCGGCTCGGGGAAATAGGGCCGATGATCAGATGGGCTTGAATGGCGATCTGGAACGGCACCGTCACTCCGCCGTTCGCGCCGGCCGTCGCCCCGAACCGCCCGTTCACGCCGTAGCTGAACCGCCGGGCGACCGGATCGAAGCTGCGCACGTAGAGCAGGACGGGGTCCGGCGCCGCCGCGAAACCCCAGCCGTGCAGGTTGGCGGCACCGTGCAGCCACTCGTCGAGCCCGCCGAGCAGGTTGACCGTGAGTAGGGACACCGTGAGGCGCCGCGCGGGCCCGAAGTACGCGGGGCGCCAGTTGATCTGGAAGTCGAGCGCCGGCTGCCACGGTCCCGTGCAGGAGTTGCGCCCGGCCACGCGACTGAGCTGGCGCCCCAGGCAGTCGCGCACGGCCGGTGGCGCCGTCGCGAGCAGCGCGCGCATCCCGGTCGCGACGGAGGAATCGGACGCCGTCGCCGGGTCGAACACGAACGCCCGATCGTTGCGCGCGCCGTCCCCGTTGATGTCGGAGCCGACGAGCGGTGTGAACGGGATCCCCGAGGTGAGCCGGCCGAGGGCGGTCACCTCGAGCGCCGACGTCACGGGATAGGTGACGGTGGCGAGCAGGGAGTGTCGCCGCTCGAAGGCGCTCGTCGCCCACTCGCGCCCGTTGGGATCACCGGCGGTGGTCGGCGCCGCGAATCCCTGGCTGACGGCGCAGCAGGAAAACGACGACTGGTCGCGTGCCCGGGTGAACGTGTACGACAGCTGCAAGGCCGCCCCTCGCGCCGCCAGGCGGCTCACGACGACGGTGAGCTGTCTGCTATTCGACTGGAGATCCGAGCCGATCGCGATCACCTGACCGAACTGCGGATGCGCGCGGGAGTCCAGCGAGGTGAGCGCGCCGGTGGTGGGGACGATCGAATCGGCGGGCACGTACACCGGGCGGCCGCCTTCGTCAGAGAGCGTGAACTGCGGCGTGGCCACCAGGTTGAGATCGCGGAACCCGTACTGCTGCACCCCCCGTGAGTAGCTCGCGTCCACGGTGAGCGTGTACGCCCCCGGTAACTGCTGCTGCAGGCCGAGGGAGGCACGCCAGGCCCGCGGCGCGGCATAGCCGGGATCGAACACCGTGGCGTTGGGGCGCGGGCTGATCGTCACGGCGCTCGCCGTGTCCACGCACCGCGAGGGGATGGTAGCCGGGTCTTGCGCGTACTGCGCCCAGGCGGGTGTCGGCACCGCCGACCCGATACACTCGAGCTGTGTCTCGGCGGTCGCGAGCCCGGGCGCGCCCAGCGCCGCCGAGTACAACCCGGTCGGCGGCAGGCCGCGGAAATCCCCCACGCCGCCGCGCAGGATGCCCCGCGGCAACGCCCGCCCCCCTCCCCCGGATTCGGCGGCGAACGTCCACGTGAAACCGATTCGCGGCGAAACGTGCACCTCACCCGGGATGCGGTCGGTGCGGACGCCGAACAGGGAATCGAGGGTGCGGTTGTAGGCTGGCGTGCCCCGGAACTCCGTCGCCTCGAGGCGGGCGCCATAGGTGAGCTGCAGCCGGGCGCCCGCGCGCCACGTGTCGCCCAGGTATAGCGCCTCGTTCCACGACGTCCCCGCCCGGTCGAGCGGCGCGAGGGTTCGGCTGAAGGACGACGGCCGTCCCGCCGCGAACGCCTCGAGCGAGTGGAACACGAAGGTGCCAAGCTGGTTGGGCGTCTGGTTCGCGCGCAGCCGCACTGAGTTGAGATAGCCACCAAGCTTGATGCGGTGCGTCGCATCTTGCGTCATCCAGGAGAGCTCCTCGCGGACCTCGGCCGTGGTGTTGTCCGTGTGCTGCGGAAAGGCGTGGTTCCCCCCGAACGTGAGCGTTGCGATGCCCCGGAGGCTGTCCGGTAGGTCCGACGTGACGTGCACCCGCGCCTCCGGGAGCGCGAGGAACCCCCCGGCGTCGGTATGCTCGGCCGAGATGTAGCCACGCACTTCGTTGATGAGCTGCTCGCCGAAGTGGGACGTCCACGATGCCATCACGCCCCCAGCCCGCTCCGAGCGCCTCCCGCCGGTGGACGGGAGAGCTAGGGACCTGACGCGCGTGGGGTCGTCAGAATTCCACCGTCCGTCCAAACGCAACATCAGTGTGTGCGCTTCCGCCACGTTCCAGTCCATCCGGAGCAGGGCGGCGGCGTTGTTGATGCCGCGGTCGCCCCGCGCGTCGGGCACACTCACGGGGACGCCGGTCGCTCCCTCCAGCGCGAGGAAGCGCGCAGCGGAGTCGGGGCTCACGCCGAGCCGTTCGAGGGTCGCCGCATCCGCGGTGGCGAGCGACGGCAGGGCCTGGTCCTTCCACCGCCCCTGCAGCGCGCCGAACGCGAAGAGCCGATCGCGCACGATGGGGCCGCCCATCCCCCCGCCGAACTGGTTCTGCGTGTACCCCTGGCTGAACGGCGATGCCGTCACGCCGCCCCAGGCGAGCGCGCGGTCGCGCCCGTTGTAGGTGAAGGCCCCCTGCGGGACGTTGGTTCCGCTGCGCGTGGTGGAGGCGACCAGCCCGCCCGAGAACTGGCCTCGCGCCACATCGTAAGTGTTCGTGACGACGCGCGTCGAGCGGATGGCGTCCTGCGGCACCATCGCCCCACCGAACGAGAGGCCGTCCAGCGTGATGCGGTTGGCGGTGGGGCGTTGTCCCGCGACCGAAAAGGCCGGACGCGTGCTGTCGGTCTCGGCGATCCCGACCACGCCGGGAGCGAGCGTCGCGAGTGCGGTAAGATCCGAAGCCGCGATCGGAAGGCGGCTCATCGCTTCGGACCTGAGGTCGCGGCCGGTCGCACCCGGCCCCAGCCGCTCGAGCCCGCGCGGCTGGGCCGCTTGTACCGCGACCGGCTCCAGCGTGACGATGGCCAGGTCCATCTGGACGTTGGCGACGAGGCGATCCTCGTCCGCCTGGCGCGCGATGGTCACCCGCGTCGGTGCCATGCCGACGTAGCGTACGGTGAGCTGGTACTGCCCACCGCCCTCGGGGAAGACGATGGTGAACCGGCCGCGTGCGTCGGTAGTCCGCTGGCGCGACACTTGGGTCTCCAGCGACGTCGCTTGCACGACCGCCCCGGCGAGCGGCTGGCTGTCGCGCCCAGTCACCGTACCGGTGATGATGTCCGTGGTCGTGCCGACTTGGGCCGCGGCGGTTCGCGGCACGGCGAACACCACCAGCATCGCGACCGCGAGTGTCCCTCCCCTCCCCCCCCGCCGCATCAGGCGTTGACAGCGTCGTAGCGCTGGGGGCCGCCACCGGTCAGCCGGAGGCGGTACAGGTTGGCGTACGGCCCCTCCGCTCGCAGCAGCTCGGCGTGCGTGCCGCGCTCCCGCACGCGGCCAGCGTCGAGGTAGAGGATCAGGTTCGCCCGAGCGGCCAGGTGCAGGTCGTGCGTGATGAGGAACGTGGTCCGCCCCTCCGTCAGCCGCTCCAGCGCTTCGCTGACGGCCCGTTCGTTCTCCCCGTCCAAGCCCGTGGTGGGCTCGTCCAGGATCAGGAGCGGTGCGTGCCGAATCGCCGCGCGGGCAATGGCGATCCGCTGGCGCTGGCCGTTGGACAGGGTCACGCCGCGCTCGCCCACGACGGTGTCGTAGCCCTGCGGCTGCGCCATGATGAACCCGTGGGCGTTGGCAAGCCGGGCGACCGCTTCGATCGCCTCGGGCGACGCGCCCGGCGCGCCCGGCGCGCCCTGAGCGATATTGTCGCGGATCGTGCCCACAAACAGGATGCTGTCCTGCAACACCACGCTGATCTGCGTGCGCAACGACGCCAGGGTGTACTCGCGCAGGTCGCGCCCGTCGATCAGCACTCGCCCCGCAGTCGGGTCGTACAGCCGCAGGATCAAGCTGACAAGGGTGGACTTCCCGCTCCCCGAGGGGCCCACCAAGGCGACGTGCTGGCCTGGTTCGACTGTGCAGTCGATCGCCTCGAGCGCGGCGTGGCCCGGGTCGTAGGCGAAGCCCACGCCCTCAAACCGCACGTGCCCGCGCAGGGGGGGGGCCGGCACAGCGCCCGGCAGATCCCGCACGTCGGGCGTGCGGTCCAGCAGATCGACCACGCGCTCGCCCGCCGCCGACGCTTTGGCGAGCCGGCCCGTGTACTTGGCGAAGTCCTTCGCGGGCCGAAAGGCGGTGCGCAAGTAGGCGAGGAAGATTACCAGGTCGCCCAGGGTCATCGCGCCGCGCAGCACGAAGCGCGCGCCGCTCCAGAGCACGAGCGCCGTGGCCACGGCGATCAGCAGGTCCACCGTGCGCTCGAGCGCGGCCTCCAGCCGCGTGGCCGCCGCGCCCGTCGCGAGATTCTTGCGGCTCTGCTTCGTGAAGGCCTGCGCGAACGTCCCTTCCAACGACAATGCGTGGATCACCTTCACCGCCCCGATCGACTCGGCCGCCGTCGCGGCCATCGCCCCCTGCTGCTGGCGCTGCCGCCGCGCGTTGTCGCGGATCCGTCGGCTGAGGCGCACCGTGCTCAGCAAGAACAGGGGCCCCGTCGCGAACGCCAACAGCGCCAACGGTGCGTTGAGCCAGAGCATCACCCCCGCCATCCCGACGAAGGTGAGCCCGCTCGCGAGGAGCGGCAGGAACGCCGTGACCACCACATCCTGCAGGAACCCGACGTCGCCCGTCACGCGCACGATGAGATCCCCGGTGCGCGCGCGCGTGTGGAACGAGAGGGAGAGGCGCTGCAGCTGGGCGTACAGCTCGTTGCGCACGGCGGTCAGCACGCGATTGCCGGCGAGCGCGAGGCCGACGGTGTTGTAGTAGGCCGCCAGAGCCCGCAGGCCCGCGAACGCGACCACCGCCACCGCCGCGAGCGCGAGCAGCGTTCCCGGGTCGAGGGTGGCCAAGACACGGTCCACCCAGTGACCGTGGTGGCCGGAGCCAACGACATGGTCCAGGACGACCTTCAGCGGCCACGGCTCGAGCAGGCGTAGGCCGATTTCGGCATAGAGCGCCAGCAGCGACACGACGATCAGCGGCCGCTCGCGCCGCACATACGGCCAGAGCCGCCGCACCAACCGCCCTAGGCCGGGCAGCGCCGCGCGCAGCGTCAGGGGTTGTCCCACCTAGGCCTCCACCGCGGCTGCGGCGAGTTCCAGCACGCGAGCCGCGACCGCGTCCCACGTGTGCTTGCGAAGCACCGTCGCCCGCGCAGCTCGCCCCAGTCGGGCGCGCAGCGCTGGCTCGCACCGCAGTCGTTCGAGCGCCGCGGCCAGAGCTGCGGCATCCCCCGGCGGGCACAGCAACCCGTTGACATCATGCCGAATCACGGTCTCCAGCTGCCCCACGCGGCTGGCTACTACCGCTCGACCCGCCGCCAGGTACTCATACACCTTGAGCGGCGAGAAATAGAAGCCGGTCGCCTGAGGGTAGGGGGCAACCGCCACGTCGACCGAGGTCAGGAGCCCGGGAACCTCGCGCGGGGCCACCGCTCCGGTGCAGTGCACGACCCCGTTCAGCCCGCGAGCCGACAGGTCGGCGCACACGGCGGCCCGCGCCGGCCCGTCGCCCACGAGCAGCAACCGGGCGTCGGGGGCCCGCTCGTGCAGGCGCGCGAACGCTTCGACCAGGACGTCCAATCCATGCCACGGCTTCATCGAGCCGACGAAACCCACGGTAAAGCTTCCGGGCGGTCCGGGGGCGGCCGGCCGCACATCCGGCCGGAACCGCTCCGCGTCCACCCCGTTGGGGATCACGTGCACGCGACCCCGCGCGACCCCGCGACGCTCGAGCCAGGCGGCGACCTCCGCGGAGACGGCGAGCAGCACGCTGGCCGCCCGGAACGCGCGCGCGGCCACGCGGTCGGCACCCGCGGCGTCGCGCAGCCCCCGGTATGCGGCTTGCTCCTCGATCAGCGGCGCGTTCACCTCAAGCAGCCCCGGGACGCCGGCGGTCGCCGCGTGCTCCATCGCGGCGAGGCTCCAGAGCGAGTAGCGCTCGTACACGAGGTCATACGGCCCTGCACGATCGAGCAGGGCGGCGAGCTGGTCGTTCAGCGCGGCGATGGCGGCTGCGTGGCTGGACGGGTCGCCGTCGCCCACGGGGGTCAGGTGGTGAATCGGCAGCGACTCGAGTCCGGACGGCGGCGCCTCGTCCACGCGGGCGGCAAACAGGTCCACGCCCGCGCCGTGCCCTTGCAAGGCGCGGAGCATCTCCTGCACATGGACTGAGCAACCCTTGCGCCCGAAGACCGGCACGCCGGGGTCGGCGCAGACGTAGGCGATCCGCATCGTCATGCAGCCTGCACCGCGTGAAACAGCGCCAGCAACCGAGCGGAACAGCGGTCCAAGGAGAAATGCTCGTCGAGCTTGGCGCGGGCGGCTTCGGTCAGGCGTGCCCGCAGCTCCGGGCTTGTGAGAATCCTGTCGAGCGCGTCGGCGAGCATGCCGGGATTGTTCGGCTCCACGAGCAAACCGCTCCGGTCGCATTCGATCAGCTCGGGAATCCCTGACACCGGGGTGGAGACGACGGGCACGCCGCTGGCGACCGCCTCGAGGAGCACGTTGGGGATCCCGTCCCGATCACCATCCGCAGCGACCCTGCAGGGGAGCGCAAACACAGCGGCTCGCCGGTAGGCGAGGCGCACCGCCTCGTACGGTTGAGCGCCCAGCAGCGTCACCCGATCCTCCAGACCGAGACGCTTCGCCTGGGCCTTGAGCGTCTCTCGCAGGGGCCCCGTGCCAATGATCTCCAACCTAAATCGGTACCCCCGGCTCGGGGGGGGGCGTGTGCGAAGGGGCGCAGCGGAACAGCGAAGCGTCGAGTCCGTGATAGACGCGGAACAGCTTGCCGCCGCATTCCCGCGGATATCGGCTCAGCAGGTGTTGCCGGTTGTACTCGGTGCAGGTGACCACCGCGCGCGCCTCGCGGAGCTTGGCACGGAGATCGTCGGGATGGCTCACGTAAATATCCTTTGCGTGCGCCGTGAGGGTATAGGGAACACCTGTGATTCGCGACGTGAGCAGCGCCACGAGCGTCGGGGACGAAGCGAAGTGCGCATGGAGATGCGTCGCCGGCCGCCCGAACAGCACATCCGCCACGTAGCCGGCTTCCAGAAGATGGCGTACGGCGGCCAGTGCGCGCAGCCCGAGCGCCGGTGAGCCGCGATGCCGGCGACGATGGCTCAGGACCTTCACGATGGCCATGAGCAACGTCCGAACGTACCTGGCGGGTCGCCTGCGCAGGGAGCGGAAGTTCGCCGGCAAGGCGACCTTCCAGTGGCTCCGCAGCGACAGGTACGTCACGTTCGCCCGCACCAGTGCAACCCGGTCGTGGATCGGACCGGGATTCGGGTCTTTCACCGAAAATATGCGGATGGAAACGCCGCGGCGCTCCAGGCCGATGATCTCGTTGAGAATGAATGTCTCGGAAAGCCGCGGCCAGGCTTTGACGATGTAAGCGATCGCCAGCTGACCATCCGATTCCCCGACGCGCAGCGGCGCGTCACGCTGCATCGTAAACCTCGGCGCGAACTCGGCGGCGCGGCCCGAGCGGCGGTCGGCTGCCGAGCAGCTCTTCCAGCAGTTGCGGGACGCGGCTGAGACCGTTGAAATCGATGCGTTCCCTCGCCGGTCGGACGGGGGCCCGCCCGCGAGCGAGCCAGGCGCTCAGGGCCGCGGCGCTCAAGCCTTCCGGATGGAGCACGTCCACGAGCCCCAACGCCCGCAGGCGCTCGGCGCGGATCAGCTGCTCCTGTCGGGGCGTGACACGGGGCACGATGAGCGCGGGCTTTTCGAACGACAGGATCTCGTAGACGGTATTGTAACCGCCCATTGCGACGACACGGTCCGCGCGACGCACCAGTCGCGTCGGCTCGTGCACGAACGAGACCACCCGCCGGCGGGGATTGCTCGCGACGCTGCGCATCAGCCGTCGCCGCACGCCGACAGGCATGCAAGGGCCGGTGACGAGCAGGCCGTTGGTGTCCGGCGGGAGCTCCGCTTCCACGAACGCCTCCGCCAACGCGGCCCCGTCCTGGCCGCCGCCCACGAGGCAGAGCGCGAGCCAACCCGGCGACAGCCCCAGCGCCGCCGCCGGACCCCTACCGTCGTGCCTCACGAACTTGAGCCGTGCGCGCTGATCGAGGTAGCCGGTGTAGCGCACCTTCGCCGCCACGTCGGGAGCGAAGGCGTACTCTCGCACCGGGTCGTACACCGTGGGGTCGCCGTAGACCCAGACGGCGTCGTAGTAGCGACGGACGGCGTCCTGGTTCTGGGCGCGGGCCCATTCGCGCTGCACCGTGATGGGATCGTCGAGTACGTCGCGCAGCCCGAGCACGAGGCGCGTGCGGTGCCTGGCGCGCAGCGATTCCAGCACGGGGTCCAGCTCGCGCACGGCGCCGCGCGGCACGTTGTCAACGATCAGTACATCCGGGTCGAAGGCCTCCAGCGCCGCGCACGCAGTCTTCGCACGCAGCGCCAAGAGCTCCGGCAGGGGGACATCGAGATGGCGCGGATGATACTGTCCTTGCCCGTCCTTCTGGAGCGACGGCAGGGCGACGCAGTCCACGCCTGCCGCGCCCGTGACAAGGCTCGCCTCGCGCGCGCCAGCGATCATCAGCACCACGGCCTGGAGCCGCGAATGCTTGAGCGCCTGCGCCAGCAGCAGGTTCCGACGCATGTGCCCCAGTCCCATCGTGTCGTGGGAGTAGAACGCGATGCGGCAGCTCAAAGGCGGCATCCGAGAAACGACCGCGGCACGGGCCGCCACGCGACTCGATGGATCACCGGCAGCATATGGATCTACTCATTAGGTAAGTCACGGCCGGGCACGGGGCCGTGACACGTCTCACCGGGGCTAGGGTCGGCGAGCGTGGTGCGCGAGCGCTTGGAACAAATCCCAACGACGCGGTGGAGAGCAAGAAGTATGCTCATCCCTTCTGCGAGGACGGAACGCGACCGCTCGGGAATGGTCGCGACGACCGACGCAAACTGAGGCAGGCGTGGAGCGATTCGTATCACCTCGCCACTCCGCGCGACCTGCGACGGACAGTGTGAACAGGGCGCGTCAACCCGCGGTCAACGCGTCAGTCCGGCAGAAACTCAACGTAGCGTCGGGCAGGAGCGCGCGGCAGTCGGATTCGTCCTACAAAACAAATCGGGGATCTCGTTACAGAGATCCCCGGTCCGTGCAGTCTGTGTCACGCGACCATGTGGCGTCAGGCAACGCCTTCCCGGTGCCGATCCGCCCACGCGGCCCATCCTACGAACAACCAGCCGAACACGATCCCGCCGAGCTCGATCGCTTGCAGCGTCGGCGGTGACCCGGTGAAGAGCGACGCGACGTAGGGCACCAAGAGGAAAGCGAGGAGCGCCCACAGCGCGTAGCGTCCGACGGCGTCGCGCGCGCGCGTCGTCGTGACATAGATCCACGCTCCCGCGACGAACATCGACCCCTCGATGATGACGGTGCCCGCCACCGAGTTCCACAGGCCCAGCCCCACCGTCGGGCCGCCCGGGTACAGCGGCATATCGGGAACATGCGTGACGAAGTCGAGCACCCAGTGGCTCACGACGAGCAGCGCGACGACCGTCGCCGCGCGAGCGTCGCCGCTGCGCCACCGGTACAGCACGGCGAGCACGACCCCCCAGCCGATCAGCGTCAGCAGACTGTGCGAGATGGGATAGGCGTCGAACGTGAGCGTGAGGAAGGGATTCGCCCCGCCGGTGACGCGGACCCGCTCCCACCCGAGGAGCAGGAACACGGGCCACAGCAGGTCCGCCAGGCTCGGCGCCAGGAACAGGGTGCCGAGCGAGGTGCGCGGCGCGATGCGTTTCGCCGCCAGTCCCAGCGCGTAGTGGCCGATGAACATCGTTACCCTCCGCTGCGGAGCAGGGCGTAGTCCTTCTTGCCCTTGCGCAACAGCAGATTGCCGTCCGCCAGCCAGTCGCCGGCAGCGATGCGGCGCTCCACATCCTTCTCGCGCTGCTGGTTCAGATAGATCCCCCCCTGCTCGATGGCGCGGCGGGCTTCGCTCTTCGACTTGGCGAGTCCCGACCGGACCACCGCCTCCACGAGCGTGAGACCGTCGCGGCTCGTGGCACCAGTGGTAGGGATCTCTTGCGCGAGCGTGTCGAACACCCGCCCGTTCGCCTCGTGCGGATCGAAGTCGCCGAACAGGATCTCAGCGGCGACCATCGCGCTGCGCGCGGCGTCGCCGTGCACCCGCTCGGTTACTTCCGCGGCCAGCGTACGCTGGGCTTCCCGCGCGGCGGGGTCGTGCTTGGCGCGGTGTAGCAGCTGCTTCAGCTCATCACGGGACTTGAGCGAGAACAGCTTGAGGTAGCGCTCGATGTCGCGGTCGTCGGTGTTCACCCAGAACTGGTACAACTTGTACGGCGACGTGAGCGCGGGGTCGAGCCAGATCGCGCCCGCCTCGCTCTTGCCGAACTTGGCGCCGGACGCCGTGGTGACGAGCGGGGCGACCAGGCCGTGCGCCTCTCCCCCCCCTTCCACCCGCCGGATGAGATCGATGCCGGCGGTGATGTTCCCCCACTGATCGCTGCCGCCCACCTGGACGGTGCAGCCCTTGCTCCGGAACAGGTGTAGGAAATCGTACGCCTGGAGCAACATGTAGCTGAACTCGGTGTACGAGATGCCCGTGTCGAGCCGCGCCTGCACCGACTCCTTCTGGAGCATCACGTTCACGCTGAAGTGCTTGCCGACGTCGCGCAGGAAGTCCACGAGGCTCTGCTTCCCGAGCCATTCGGCGTTGTCGAGCACGACGGCGCGCGTCTCCGGCGTATCGAAGTCGAGCAGCCGCGCCATCTGATCGCGCATGCGCTGCAGGTTCTCGCGGATCTGCTCCCTGGAAAGCAGCGGGCGCTCGCTCCGCTTGCCGCTCGGATCGCCGATCAACCCCGTGCCGCCCCCCATCAACACGATGGGCCGGTGCCCGGCGAGCTGGAAGTGCCGGAGCAGCATGATCGGCATCAGATTGCCGAGCTGCAGGCTGGGCGTCGTGGGGTCGAAGCCGCAGTACAACGTGCGGCGACCGGCGGCGAGGTGGGCCGCCAGGTCCCGCGTGGCGTGGTGCACGAAGCCGCGCCACTCGAGTTCGGCGACGAGATCGGACATGGCGCGGAATCGTACGGGAAGCCTCCACCGCTGGCAAGCGCCGAGGCGGCCCACTAGGTTGTAACGCGATGGCTTCCATCCCCGCGCCCTCCCCGGTCTCGCTGCCGCGCCCCAGCACCTGGTGGCAGAACCCGCGGACCCGCGCCCGCGTGATCGCCGCGGCCGTGCTCGGCGCCGCGTATCTCTTCGGCCTCGGCTACGGGTCGTGGACCCGCGTGTGCGCGGGGGAGCATTGCCCCAGCATTTCGCGGCTCGTCGCGAACCCCAACCACCAGGTCCAGACGTCGAAGGTGTACGCGGCGGACGGCCGCCTCATCAGCGAGCTCGGCGCCGAGCGGCGCACGGTGCTGCCGCTCAGCGAGATCCCCGAGCCGGTGCGGCAGGCGTTCATCGCCACCGAGGACAAGCGCTTCTACCGGCACCACGGCATCGACTACTGGCGCATCCTCGGGGCGATGAAGAACGACCTGCTGGCGATGAGCTTCGCCCAGGGGTTCTCGACCATCACGATGCAGCTGGCGCGCAACATTTTCCCCGAGGAGATCAGCCGCCAGAAGCAGCTGACGCGCAAGCTCAAGGAAGCGCGCGTGGCGGTGGAGATCGAGCACAACTTCCCGAAGGACACGATCCTCCAGTTCTATCTCAATCAGATCGACCTCGGCGCGGGGGCGCACGGGGTCGAGGCCGCGGGCCAGATCTACTTCGGCAAGTCGGCCCGCCAGCTCAACGTCGCGGAGGCGGCGACGCTGGCGGCGCTGCCCAAGGCGCCGGCCACCTACAACCCGCGGACCCACCCCGAGCGCGCCGTGCAGCGGCGCAACGTGGTGCTGGGCCTGATGCGCGACCAGAGCTTCCTCACCCCCGAGGAGTGCGAGTTGTGGCGCTCCTATCCGCTCGTGCTCACCTCGAACCGCACCAGCTACGGCGACATCGCGCCGTACTTCGTCGAATGGCTACGCCAGCAGCTCGACGCGCGCTTCGGCCGGGACCTGTACGAGGGCGGCCTGCGCGTCTACACCACGCTCGATCTCGATATGCAGCAGGCGGCGGAGCGCGCGCTCCAGTCGCAGCTCGACGCCATCGAAGCCGGGGTGTACTCGAACGGCAAGTTCCCGGGCAAGACCACCTATCGCGAGTACATCGAGTCGTCCAAGGCGTCGGCGGAGGACCACGGGCAGTACACGCAGTACCTCCAGGGCGCGCTGATCGCGCTCGACGCGAACACCGGCTACATCCGGGCCATGATCGGCGGGCGCGACTTCGACGACTCGAAGTACAACCGCGCCATCCAGGCGGTCCGCCAGCCGGGCTCGACGTTCAAGCCGTTCGTGTACTCGGCGGCGGTCCGGGCGGGCCATCCCGTCACCGAGATCCTCGACGACTCACCCTTGAATCCGCCGGTGATCCAGCTCGACTCGACCCCGTGGCAGCCCAAGGACGACGACGACACGACGCTCGGCCTGATCCCGATGCGCGAGGCACTGTACCTGTCGCGCAACCTCGCGACCATCAAGCTCGGCATGGCGCTGGGCGAGCAGACGGTGATCGGCGAAGCCCGGCGGTACGGCATCACGACGCCGCTCCCGCCGTATCCGTCCATCCACATCGGCTCCACGGGCGTGCGGCCGCTCGAGATGATCGCGGCGTATACCGCGTTCGCGACCCTCGGCACGCGCGCCGAGCCGGTCGGTATCCTCCGCGTCGAGGACCGTCAGGGGAACATCCTGTGGCAGCCGGCGATCCGCCGCGACCCGGTGATGGACCCCGAGCACACTTGGCTGATGGTGGACATGATGAAGGACGTGATCCGGCGCGGCACGGCGTTCAGCGCCGTGTGGAAGGCGGGCTTCACGCTGCCCGCCGCCGGTAAGACCGGCACGACCGACGACTACACCGACGCCTGGTTCATCGGGTACACGCCGGAGCTCGTGGCCGGGATCTGGGTGGGCTACGACATCCAGCAGCGCATCCTCGAGCACAACGCAGGGGGCGGGAAGATCGTCGCACCCGCCTGGACGGCGTTCATGCGCGACGTGTACGACCGCCGTCCCCCACCCCCGGACTGGGCGCGGCCCGATTCGCTCCTCACGCGCGAGGTGGACTGGTCGAACGGCTACCTCGCCACGCCGTTCTGCCCGCAGGACGTGCGGCACTGGGAATGGTTCTATCCCGGTACCGAGCCCACCCAGGCGTGCCCCGTGCATGCGCCGTTCGGGATCGGCGTTTCGCCGTAGCGGCGAGGTGTATGCTGCGCATCCGCGCGGGCTCCGTGCATCCCGTGACGGCGCCGCCCATCGAGGACGGCGCCGTTCTCGTTGACGACCGCGGCACCATCGCCGCCGTCGGCCCGAATCGCTGCGTCCCCGAGCCACCCGCTCCCGGGGCGCATGTCCTCGAATTTCCGGACGCCGTGCTGGTCCCCGGCCTCGTCAACACCCACACGCACCTCGAGCTCACCCACCTCGCGGGCCGGAACTCGGAGCCCGAGTTCGCCCGCTGGATCCGGACGATCCGCGCGCTCAAGGACGCCACCCCCCCCGACGAGTTCACTCGCTCGGCGGAGCGGGGCGTGCGGGACTGCTGGGCCGCGGGGGTGACGTGCGTGGCGGATACGGGGAGCACGGGCGCAGTGATGCACGCGCTTCACGCGCTGGGCGGTCGGGGGATCTGCTATCAGGAGGTGTTCGGTCCCGATCCCGCGCAGGCGCGCACGAGCCTCGCCGAGCTGGAACAGGCGCTCACCCGGCTCGGCTCGCTGGCGTCGTCCCGGCTGCGGTTGGGCGTTTCGCCGCACGCCCCCTACACCGTGAGCGCGCCGCTGTATCGCGCCGTGGACGACTTTGCTCGGAGCCTCGGGCTCCCGGTGGCGGTGCACCTCGCCGAGTCTCGGGAGGAGACGCAGCTCGTGCGCGAGGGGAGCGGCTCGTTCGCCGACGCGCTCCGCTCCCGGGGCATCGCGGTGCAGGCGCAGCACTGCTCGCCGGTACAGTATCTCTTGCGACTTGGCGCCTTGGAGCGTGCAACGGGGTGGCTGTGCATCCACTGCGTCCAGGTGGACGGGCCGGACATCGAGACTCTCCGGGACGCCGGGGTGGCGGTGGCGCACTGCCCGCGCTCGAACCGCGCCCACGGGCACGGCGCCGCGCCGTTGGCCGCGTTCCGCCGCGCGGGGTTGCGTGTCGGTCTCGGCACGGATTCGGTGGTGAGCACCGGGGACGTGACCCTCTGGCCCGAGGCGACGGCGGCCGGGCTCGAAGGCGAGGAGGCGCTCCGCATGCTCACGATCGAGGGCGCCCGGGCCCTGGGGCTCGAGAGGGAGATCGGCTCCCTCGATGTCGGCAAGCAGGCCGATCTCGCGGTGTTTCCCTCGACCGCGCTGCACCGCTCTTCACCGCATTCGACCGCGCTTCTCACTGTCGTCGCCGGACGCATCGTGCATCAGCGCTGATCGGCACAACCTTGCTGGCGGCCCGCTCCCGCGTGTGTATGTTACAGCCCGTAACCCCCGGTTTCGTCCCGCGCCCTCGGAAGTCCGTGCTGGAGGTTGGAACCAGTGCGCCGAGTGTTGCCTCCGCTGCAGCGTGCCGCGGTACTCATTGCCGTCGTGGCCCTGATCTCCTGCTCCGAGCGTCAGCCGTCTCTCACGGCCCCGAGCGGTGGGCGTTTGCGGGCGAGCCTGTCCGCGGCGCCGGAATCCGACGAGCTCCCGCCTCCCTCGGGCACGTTCACGGTCACTTTGCCCGCGTCGGGTAATTCGGCGGCGTACGGGCCCGTCGAATTCGCGACCTACGACCGCAAGATCCGGGTGGAGATCAAGGTGACGGGGTACATCTACCGCTACATCTCGCCCAATCCCCCGTGGAACCCCGACATTTGGAACATGCTGGAGCGCTATTACGGACCGGGCGGGACGTTCTCGCGAGCCGACCTCACCTGCTACGGCAACGTGTTCGTGCTGTTCAGCCCGCTCGGCGGCTACGTCCCGTGCGCCGAAAGCAATGCGGTCGAGCTGGACTCGACGTGGATCGACACGGTGGTCGTTCAGGGGATCGGGCGGGCGCAGCGCACCAACGTTCCGGACCCGAGCTCGACGATTCGGTGCGGCTTCCCGTTCCCGTTCCCGTGCTACTACTACCTGGGCACGACGGCGGTGACCACTACGCCGGTGGCGACGCAACTCATCGTCGTGGTGGACTCGAGCCACGTGCACACGGGCTCCAACGTGAAGTTCACGGCTCGCCGCAAGGACGGGAGGGCCGTGAGCGTGACGGGATGGGAGTGGCATCCGGGGAGTGGGGGCTCAACCCCGGGCCCCACGGCGGGTGCGTGCGGGGCTACCGACTCGACCTGCGTCACGGCGCTCACGAACACCAGTCCTTCCGATGCGCCTGGTGCGCAAACTGGAAAGATGTATGCCCGCGCGATCATCGATGGTGTGGAGGAAGTCGCGGGGGTCGCGGTCACGGTCGACCCGTCGGAGAAGCGGAAGCTGGAGGTCTCGATTCACGTGACGCCCGGCGGGCTTCCCCCGGCGAGGTTGCCACCGAGGTGCGGCCCTGCGACGGACAACTTCGAGGTGACGGTGAGGGCTCGGTGGTCGGACGGCAGCTCGACGGAAGGCCTGGCGGTCAGGACGCGATCCGAGTTTCTCGCGGAGACGGGCGGTCACGCTCACCAGGCGCAAGACCGCGCGGGATTCGGAGCGTTCACGCCGGCGGCAGGAGCCCTGAGCAGCGGCGGCGAGTTCACCACCCGGTATCGGCCGGGTGAAGTCAGCGGCTTTGAGCGACTCATCGGGATCGTGTCGGCTGGCGACGAGGGCGCCGACTCCGCCTCTGGCGAGGTACGGATCCTGGTCCCTGGGCTCATCGAACTCATCTCGGGCGGGAACGTCGAAATCGGCGGAGGGCTACCGCAACATCCGCGCAACACGTTCGCCACGGCGTTTACGATCGGGGAGATCCTCTTGTTGGCAGACACGTTCTTCGCGGTGACCCACGAGCGGATTCCGTTCAATGATATCAGTCTGCAATGGGGTGGGCTGTTCGATCTCGACCGCAACTTCACCGCCGCTTCGGGTCACGCCGAGCACCGGTGCGGCCAGGAAGTGGACGTGGTCGATGCGTCCGGGGAGTTGGTGGACGAGCTCGAGGGGTACTTGGAACTACTCGTTCGCTCTCCCCTGATCCGGGGCGGCTACCTGAGGCACGGGCCGGGCAGCTACCACCTCCGGTTTCGGAGGTTGTGATGGAGGTTGTGATGAAGATTTGTCTCCGGGCCCCGGCGTGGGCCGCGGTGCTGTGTCTCGCGACGCGGGTCGCAACCACCCAAGTGATTCCATGGCCTCGCGGGGATCGCCTCGTGGCGGACGCCCGCGTCGATAGCGCGCGCTATGACGCCACCGGCGGGGTGTTGCTCCTTCGCTACACGCTGACGATTGACCCGGCAAGCGAGCAACACGCACGCGTGTTCGTCGTTCAGGCGAGAGCACCGGTCGTCAGCGTTCGTGCTCCCGAGCCGGCTCACTCCTGGGTGACTGTGGGACCACAGCCGGGCGATTCCGTTGCGTTCTGGGGCTCCGCGTCGCGGCAGCAGGACGTCGCGCCAGGGGTATCGCGACCGGGGTTCGAGCTCCGCGCACGTGGCCTCCCAGGGGTCGCGCGGTTCTGGGTTGAAGGGCGCTACGACGCGCCGACGGTGAGCCCGGCGGACGAAGATCGGGTGGCCGAGGCCCCACGGGTCGAAGACAACAGCTTCACCGGGCTTACGATCGGGATCGAGTCGGTTGACATACCAGCGGCGTCCGGCCTGCTGGCTCGGTTACGCGGGCTGGCCACGAGGAGCTGCGAGCTTCACTGGGTCACGACCGAGGGCGTCTGTCACAGCCTCGAGGTCAAGCTCGGCCAGGCGCAGGCGTCGCTCGAGCGCGGCAACGCCACAGCCGCGCGGGCGCAGCTCCAGGCGTTCCTCAACGAGCTCGACGCCCAGCACGGGCCGGAGCCCGGCAAGCACGTGACCGACAACGGGTTTTGGCTGCTCAAGATCAACGTCGAATACTTGGTGTCTCGGCTGTAACCCGAAGACTGCCCGCCTGTTCGCGCGGACGCGTGGTTCGCGGCTAGATTCCGGCCCCATGAAAACCCAGCGCCACGCGGCCATCCTGAAGATCGTCCGCGCTCAGACGGTCGCGAGCCAGGAGCGGCTGCGCGAGCTGCTGAAGGCGGAGGGCTTCGAGGTCACGCAGGCGACCCTGTCGCGGGACATCCGCGAGCTGGGGCTCGCCAAGGTGGCGGCGCCGGACGGCGGGTCGCACTACGCGCCGCCGCCCGAGGGGGGACCGGGGGGGGCGATGCGGCCGCACCTCGAGCAGCTCCTGCCCACCACGCTCGTGTCGCTCGACGGCGTGGGTCCGCTGCTCGTGCTCAAGACGCCGGCCGGCGGCGCACAGGCACTCGGTCTCGCGCTCGACGCGGCCGGGTGGCCGGAAATCATCGGCACGATCGCCGGGGACGACGCCGTTCTCGTAATCACCCGCGGCGAGCGGGCGCGCCGCACCGTGCAGGCCCGGCTCAAGGAGGGCGCGGGCCTGCCCGACTGATCGTTTCAGTCGCAACCAACTTCCCTTGGCTCGCCGTGGGGCGTAGTGTTGATCCCGGTTTTCCCCCATCCCGGGAGCCCACGTGAAACAACCAACGGCTGTAACCCTGCTCGTGGCCTGCCTTGTCGTGGCGCTGCCGCCCGCCGCCCGCACGCAGGCGTCCCGCAACACGCTCACGCCCGCCGAGCGCGCCGCCGGGTGGCGGCTTCTGTTCGACGGCAAGACCACTACCGGCTGGCGGGGGTGGAAGATGGACACCCTGCCGTCGGGATGGCAGGTGGTGGACGGCGCGCTCACGCGGGTCCGCCGGGCGGCCGACATCATCACCACCGAGAAGTTCAAGAACTTCGAGCTGTCGCTCGAATGGAAGATCGCCCCGAATGGCAACAGCGGCATCTTCTACCGGGCGAGCGAGGACGACGACGCCATTTACTGGAGTGCTCCGGAGATGCAGGTCCTCGACGACGCCGGGCATCCCGACGGCCAGTCGCGCCTCACCGCGGCCGGATCGGACTACGGGCTGCATCCCTCGCCCGCCGGCGTCGTGCAACCCGCGGGTCAGTGGAACCAGGTCCGCCTCATCGTGAACGGGAACCACGTCGAGCACTGGCTCAACGGTGTCAAAGTCGTTGAGTACGAGCTCGGCAGTGCGGACTGGGAGGCGCGGGTCAAGGCGAGCAAGTTCGCCCCGCACCCGCACTACGGCCGCAATCCCGAGGGGTACATCGGCCTCCAGGAGCATGACTCCTGGGTGGCCTACCGCAACATCAAGATCAGGGTGCTGCCGTGATCAAGGTCAAGCTCTCGGCGATGATGTTCCTGCAGTACTTCGTGTGGGGGGCGTGGTTCGTCACGATGGGGACCTACCTCGGGAGCACGCGGCATTTCAGCGGTCCCCAAGTGGGTGCCGCGTATATGACGACGGCCATCGCGGCGATCGTGTCACCGTTCTTCATGGGGGTCTTCGCGGATCGCTTCTTCGCCACCGAGCGGTTGCTGGCCATGCTCCATCTGGTGGGCGGCGTGATCCTCTGGTACGTGTCCACGCTGACCACGTTCTGGACCTTCTTCCCGGTCCTCATTCTGTACGCCCTGTGCTACATGCCGACCCTGTCGCTCACGAACTCGATCTCGTTCCACAACGTGGAGGATCCGGCGCGCGATTTCCCGTTCATCCGCGTGCTCGGCACGATCGGGTGGATCGTCGCCGGCATCCTGATCGGGAAAGTGCTGCACGCCGATGCTCAGGCGCTGCCGATGCGCGTCGCGGCGATCGCGTCGTTCGCCCTCGGGTTGTACTCGTTCGCCTTGCCCCATACCCCCCCCAAGGCCGCGGGCACGCCGTTCACCTTGCGCAACGCCTTGGGGCTCGACGCGCTGCAGCTGCTCAGGGACCGCACGTTCTTCGTCTTCGTGCTGGGCTCGTTCCTGCTGTGCATCCCCCTCCAGTTCTATTATGCGTTCACCAATCTCTTCCTGAACGAGATCCACGCCCCCGAGCCCGCCTTCATCCAGACGTTCGGGCAGATGTCGGAGATCTTCTTCATGCTGCTATTGCCGTTCGCCCTGCGGCGCTACGGCATCAAGACCATCATGCTCGGCGGCATGCTAGCGTGGACGCTGCGCTACGTCGCGTTCGGCAACGGCGACGTCGGCGGCGGGATGTGGCTGCTCTACGCCGGGATCCTGTTGCATGGCGTCTGCTACGATTTCTTCTTCGTAGCGGGTCAGATCTATACCGACGAGCGTGCGGGCGAGCGGATCCGCGCTGCCGCGCAGGGGATGATCAACGTCGTCACGAACGGCATCGGCTATGCGATCGGCGCCTGGGTGTCGGGTCGGGTGGTAGGCGCCTTCGCCAGCGCGGACGGAGGGGGAGCCGTGACGCACGATTGGCCACGCATCTGGATGTATCCCGCGTCGATGGCCTTCGCGATTCTCGTGCTGTTCGCCGTCCTGTTCCGACCCGCGCGCGCGCCGCAACCGGCCGCAGCCGACTGAGGAGGCTCCCATCATGGCACGCAAGCGCATCTCGCGACGCACGTTCGTCGGCGACGCCGGCGCGGCCGTCGCGTTCACCATCGTGCCCCGGCACGTGCTGGGGCGCGGGTTCCGGGCGCCGAGCGACACGCTCAACATCGCTTGCATCGGCGTCGGCGGGCGGGGACGCGAAGACATCAAGGGGGTCGCCACGGAGAACATCTACGCGCTGTGCGACGTGGACGACGAGACCGCCGCCGAGACCTACGCGAAGTACCCCAGGGCGAAACGCTACAAGGACTTTCGGGAGCTGCTCGAGCGCGAGGCCAAGCGCATCGACGCCGTCGTCATCGCTACGCCGGACCATACCCACGCCGCCGCCGCGATCATGGCGATGAAAGCGGGCAAGCACGTCTACTGCGAGAAGCCGCTCGCCCGCACCATCGACGAAGTGCGCGCGATGGTCGAGACCGCCAAGAAGTCCAAGGTCGTCACGCAGATGGGGAACCAGGGGCACGCCAACGAGGGCACGCGCCAGATCCGCGAGTGGGTGGAAGCGGGCGCGATCGGCACGGTGCGCGAGGTGCACTGCTGGACCAACCGGCCCATCTGGCCGCAGGGGCAGGATCGGCCGCTCGAGGAGTACTTCACGCCCGCGACCCTCGCCTGGGACCTGTGGCTCGGCCCGGCGCCGCTGCGGCCCTATCACCCCGCCTACGCGCCGTTCAAGTGGCGCGGCTGGTGGGACTTCGGCTGCGGCGCCCTGGGCGACATGGCCTGCCACCTGATGGACGCGGCGTTCTGGACGCTCGACCTCGGACGGCCCGTCCGGATCGAGCCGGAAGCGACGAAGCTCTACACGGAGACCGCACCCGCGAGCTCGCGCATCAGCTACTCGTTCGCGGCCCGCGCCGGGCGCCCCGAGGTGAAGCTCGTGTGGCGAGACGGCGGCCTCTATCCCCCGCGCCCGCCCGAGGTCGCCGACGACCTGCAGTGGCCTCCCGACAACCAAGGGCAGCTGTGGATCGGCACGGACGGCAAGCTCCTGGCGGGCACCTATGGCGACGACCCCCGCCTTCTCGACCCGGCGAAGCAGGCGGATGTCGCGGCGCACCCGCCGGCGCCGAAGTACGCGCGCTCGGCCGGCGTGTACGCCGAATGGATCGCCGCGTGCAAGGGCCAGGGGCAAGCCAACTCGAGTTTCGCGGACTACGCGGGGCCGCTCACGGAGATGGTGCTGCTCGGCAACCTCGCGGTGCGGACGGGAAAGGTCCTCGAAATCGCCCAGCAGACGGGTCAGATCACGAACGTCAAGGTGCCCGAGGAGTACGTCCGTCCCACGTACCGTTCGGGCTGGAGCGCGTAGCGCGGGTCACGGGCCCGGCAGCTCGCGGATCCAGATATCGCGGTACCGGACCCGGTTCCCGTGGTCCTGCAACAGCAGCGGCAGCCGATCCGCGTGCGGCCGGTAGCGCGCCCGCTCGGCGTGCACCGTCCAGCCCGTGATCACGGTATTGTCCTGCACCAGCACGCCGTTGTGGAGCACGGTGACCCGCGCCGAATCCCGCACCGTGCCGTCGGGCGCGAAGCGAGGACGGTGGAACACGATGTCGTACGTCTGCCACTGCCCCGGCGGGCGGCACGCGTTCACGAGCGGCGGCGTCTGCCCATACACAGCGGCCGCCGCGCCGTCGGCGTAGGTGTCGTTGTGGTAGCCGTCGAGCACCTGGATCTCGTAGTGGGTCATCAGGAACACACCGCTGTTGCCGCGCTCCTGTCCCTCGCCCGCAGGTGGAGTCGGAGCAGCCCACTGGAGGTGGAGCTGCACGTCGCCGAAGGCGCGCTTGGTCACGAGCGGACCCGTGCCCGGTGCGACCTCGACGGAGCCGTCACGGACGAGCCATTTCGCCGGAGTGCCGTCCGGCGACTGCCACGCGGCGAGGCTCGTGCCGTCGAACAGCACGATCGCGTCCGAGGGCGGCGCTGCCGGCGGGCGCTCGGGACCGGGATCCACGACTGGCGGCCGGGGGCGGTCGAGCGAATTCACCGGCCATTGCTGCGCCCTCCCCGGCACCGGGATCAGAACGAGCGCCAGAAACGCCAGCGAGTCCAATGCGGAATGCGGAACGCGGAATGCGGAGTGTAATGGCAAGCGTCGCTCGGCGAACGACCCTTCACGACAATTCCGCATTCCGCACTCCGCATTCCGCACTATGGTTTCCACGTCCCCTTCGCCACCGCCGGCACGAACGCGTCCAGGCCTTTGGGCGGGAACTCGAGCGTCTTTCCCTGCTCGGCGCTCATGTAGGCCGTCATGAGGACTCGCATCACCTCGACGCCGTCGTCGAACGTCAGCTCCGGCCGTTCGCGCTTCAGGAACACGCGCACGAAGTGTCGGTCTTCGGCGTCGTAGCCGTACGTCGCCGACTCCTGCGTCACGACGGGCATCAGTCCCATCTCGGCGTTCTGCTTCTCGACGAGGTCTTCGCCGGCCTTGCCCTTCACCTCGCGACTGAAGAACAGGCGCAAGCCGGTGTCGAGCGAATTCCACGCCATCGAGTACTCGGGGCCGAGCAGCTCGGCCGAGAGCCGGAGGCCGGCCCCGACGAAGCTCCACGACGTGGTGGCTTCGCCCAGGGCCGTCGCGCCCTCGTCCGTGGCGAACTCGATCATCACGCTCGCGAAGTCCTCGGCGGGCGCCTTCGTGTAGTCCACGTCCTTTCCCATCATGTGCTGCAGGCGCTTCGCGTACTCCGGACGGGTCCACTTCAGGCTCGCGATGTGGCCGGTCACGCGCGCCGGGCGGACGGTGGACGACGCCGCGCCCGGCCGGGTGAGCAGGTAGCGCACCACGAGTGCCGAGTGGCACATCATGTCGTTGAGCACACCGCCGCCCTGGAGCTTGCCCTGCCAGAACCACGGCATGTGCGGTCCGCTGTGCTCTTCCGCCGCGCGGGCGAGATAGGGCCGGCCGGTGAGCGACGCCCCCCGGGCCCACAGGAGCGTGCGCCCGTGCGTCACGGCCGGCGCGAACGCCTGGTTCTCGAGGTAGCCGTGGGCGACGCCGGTCTGCTTCACGAGCTCGGCGACCCGCTTCGCCTCGGCGACGGTGCGCGCGAGCGGCTTCTCGCAGGCGATTCCGGCGAGCTCGCCCTTGCCCCGGTTCACGGCGTCCACGATCTCTTCGACGTTTTCGATGCGCGCGAAGTTCGGCCCGCACAGCCACAGCGCGCCGACCCTCGGGTCCGCGACCATCTCGGCGATCGAGCGGTACGGCTGCGCCGCACCGACGTCGAGCTTGCGGGCGAGAGCCGCCGTCTCCTCGGCATGCTGCTTGTTCGGGCTCCACACGCCCACCACGTCCGCGTCCCGCACCGCCTGGAACGCCTGCAGGTGAAACCTGGCGTTGAATCCGCTGCCGATGAACCCGACGCCCAGTCGTTGCTCCACGCTCGCGCTCCGATTCAGTCGTGACGGGGGGGACGCGTCAGGAGATCGTAACTGACGCCGAGCTTGGCGAGCGCCTCCGGTGGGCAGCCCTTCCATTCGGCGACGAACGTGTTGCCGATGTAGCGCAGGTCCTGCACGCCCAGCTTGCTCGAAAAGAAGCCGGAGGCCGTGAGGTCGCGGAAGCTGTTGAAGAACGCGACGCCGGCCGAGTACTCGGGCTTCGCCTTCTTTGGCCAGGCGATGTCATCGAGCACAGCAGCGCGCTCGGCGTCCGCGCAGGCCACGAAGGTCTTGCCGTAGCGG
>Ga0209377_1000466_pt1 | contig 27065 bp, 31 predicted proteins | sample GraSoiAngelo_141_FD_185898 | JGI IMG/M metagenome (GOLD analysis project Ga0209377, IMG submission 185898) | Grasslands soil microbial communities from the Angelo Coastal Reserve, California, USA - 14_0929_12_40cm (SPAdes) (version 2) | ecosystem: Environmental > Terrestrial > Soil > Grasslands ...
AAGGAGCTGGCGAAGTGACATGCCTGAGCGCATTGTGACGATGCAGCCGGCGGACGACGAGAAGGCCGTCGAGGCCACGCTCCGCCCGCAGACGCTCGAGGAGTACGTCGGCCAGGCGCGCATGAAGGATGCGCTGCGCATCTGCATGGACGCAGCCAAGCAGCGCAAGGAGGCGCTGGACCACTGCGTCTTCTACGGACCCCCGGGCGTCGGCAAGACCACGATCGCCCACATCATCGCTCGGGAAATGGGCGTCGCCATCCGCTCCACCTCCGGGACCGTCCTGAGCCACGCCGGCGACCTCGCCGCCATCCTCACCACGTTGCAGGAGGGTGATATCCTGTTCATCGACGAGGTGCATCGCCTGCCGGCTCCTGTCGAAGAAGCGCTGTATCCGGCGATGGAAGACTTCCAACTCGACCTCATCATCGGGCAAGGCCCGTCCACCCGCACGATCAAGCTCGACCTGCCGCGATTCACGTTGATCGGAGCGACCACGCGCGTCGGGTCGCTGACCTCACCGCTGCGCGAGCGGTTCGGCCTGGTCCAGCGGCTGGACTTCTACACCCCGGAGGAGTTGGAGGCCATCGTCCTGCGCTCAGCCGGCATCATGAAGATGACGATCGAGAAAGACGGTGCGGCCGAGATCGCGCGCCGTGCCCGCGGCACGCCTCGCATCGCCAACCGCCTGCTCCGCCGTGTGCGGGACTACGCGCAGATCAAATCCGACGGGCGCGTGACCCGGGCAGTCGCCGACGACGCCCTGGCCTGGGTCGGCGTGGACTCCGCGGGCTTTGACGAGATGGATCGCAAGCTGTTGCTCACTGTCATCGAAAAGTTCGGCGGGGGGCCGGTGGGCGTGGACTCCCTGGCCGCGGCCCTGGGCGAAGAACGCGAGACCGTCGAGGACGTGTACGAACCCTACCTGATCCAGGCCGGGTACCTGGAGCGGACTTCCCGCGGCCGCGTCGCTTCCCGGCTTGCGTTCCAACACTTTGAAAAACAAAAAGATCTCTTGTCCTGAACCTGGGCTCGACCATCGCCTTCCAAAGCCTTCCTTTTGTCGGCACTCCCTTGTAATTCCTTGCAAATCAGGTCGATGTCGGCTATAGTGACGATTTCCTTTTAGGCGAAGATGCCCATGAAAGACCCTAAGTCGCTCCAGGCCTTTCGTAAAGAAATCGACAAGATCGATGACGACATCATCCGTCTGCTCAACGCACGTGCCCGCCATGTCATCGAGATCGGGAAGCTGAAGAAGGCCCAGGATTCACAGGCCAACCTCCATACCCCGGCCCGCGAAGCCGAGATTCTGGATCGGCTGTGCAAAAACAACCCCGGCCCCTTCCCCACCGATGGCTTGCGTGCCGTGTACCGCGAGATCATGTCCGGCTCCTTGGCGCTGGAAGGGCCCCTGCAGGTGGCCTACCTGGGACCCTCCGCCACGTTCACGCACCTCGCCTGCATCCAGAAGTTCGGCTCGTCGGCCCAGTACGTCCCGCTGACCTCCATCAAGGACGTCTTCAACGAGGTCGAACGCGGCCGGTCGGACTTCGGCGTGGTGCCGATCGAGAACTCCACCGAAGGCGTGGTCAACCACACGCTCGACATGTTCATTGACTCCAATCTCCTGATCTACGGCGAGGTGCAACAGGAAGTCTCCCACCACCTGCTGTCGAAGGCGGACTCGTTGGGCGGCATCAAGAAGATCTACTCGCACCCGCACGCGATCGCCCAGTGCCGCAACTGGCTGGAGACCAACCTGCCGGGCGTGCCCGTATCGGAAGTGCACAGCACGGCCCGCGCCGCCGAGATCGCGGCCGAAGATCCCACGACGGCGGCCATCGCGTCCGAACTGGCCGGGCAAATCTACGGGTTGAAGGTCCTGAAGGCCCGCATTGAGGACAACATCAACAACTACACGCGGTTCCTGGTGCTCTCCCAGAAGCCCGCGGAGCGGACCGGGAAGGACAAGACCTCCATCATGTTGTCGGTCAAGGACAAGGTCGGCGCCCTCTACGAACTCCTCCGGCCCTTCGCGTCCAGCGGCGTGAACCTGACGAAAATCGAGTCCCGGCCGTCGAGACGGAAGGCCTGGGAGTACATCTTCTTCATCGACTGCGAAGGGCACACGGACGAAGACCGCGTCAAGAAGGCCTTGACCGAGTTGAAGTCCCGCTGCCTGTTCCTCAAGATCCTCGGCTCCTATCCCGCACACAGCTAAGGACTTCCATGGCCATCCGCATCAGCCCCGACATCGCCGGAATCGTCCCCTACTCGCCGGGCAAGCCCATCGAGGAAGTGGAGCGCGAACTCGGCATCACCGGGTCGATCAAGCTGGCCTCCAACGAGAACCCGCGCGGTCCGTCGCCCAAGGCGCTCGCGGTCCTGGCCGAGGCCGCGAAGACGGTGAATCGCTATCCCGATGGCGGGGGCTACTACCTGCGCGACGCCCTGGCGGAGCGGTGGAAGGTGACGCCCAACCAGATCATCCTCGGCAACGGGTCTGACGAAGTCATCACGCTGCTGACCAAGGCCTTCCTGGAACCGGGGGACGAGGCGGTGATGGCCGATCCCAGCTTCGTCGTCTACAAGATCGACGTAGCGGCCGAGCACGCCAAACCGGTTCTGGTCCCGTTGAAGGAGCACCGCCACGACCTGCCCGCCATGGCGAAAGCCGTCACCCCGAAGACGCGGCTGGCGTTCATCTGCAACCCGAACAATCCGACCGGCACGTATGTCACCGCCGCCGCGGTCACCGCGTTCATGCGGGCGATCCCTCCGGATGTCATCGTCGTCTTCGACGAGGCCTACTACGAGTACGTGACGGCAGCCGACTATCCCGACACGATGGCGCTGCTCAAGGCCGGCCGCAACGTCGTGCTGCTGCGGACCTTCTCGAAGATCTACGGGCTGGCGGGGCTGCGGATCGGCTACGGCCTGACCACCCCGGAGATCGTGCAGCACCTGAACCGCATCCGGCCGCCGTTCAACACGAACAGTCTCGCGCAGAAGGCCGCGCTGGCCGCCCTCGCGGATGAAGAGCACGTCCGCGAAAGCCGCCGGTTGAACACTGAGGGGATGGCCTACCTGGCGGAGCGGCTCAGGGCCTTGGGGCTCACCGTCGTGCCCAGCCAAGCCAATTTCCTGTACTTCGAGGTGAACCAAGACGGCAAGGCCGTGTTCGAGGCCCTGCTCCGCCGTGGCGTCATCGTGCGACACCTGAGTGGTCCGTTCCTCCGGGTCACGGTCGGCTTGCCACAGGAGAATGAACGGTTTATCACCGCACTACAGACAGTGCTAAGCAAGTAAGATAAGGAGCGCCTTTTCATGATTATCGTGCTGAAACCCGACGCCACGGAAAAAGAGATCGAGCACGTGATGGACCGCGTGCGGGAGCTCGGCCTCAGCCCCCACCTCTCGAAGGGGCAGGAGCGGACCATCATCGGCGTGATCGGCGACGACCGGCTGCTCGCCAACCACCCGCTCCGGGCCATCCCTGGTGTCGAAGAGGTGGTCCCGATTCTGGCGCCGTGGAAGCTGGCGGGGCGCGAGTTCAAGAAAGACGACACGATCATCGACGTCAGTGGCGTGAAGGTCGGCAGCAGGAAGGTGGCGATCATGGCCGGACCCTGCGCCGTGGAGAAGAAGGAACTGACGCTTGGGATCGCCCAGGAAGTGAAGGCCGCCGGGGCCAGCATCCTGCGCGGGGGCGCCTACAAGCCCCGCACCTCGCCATACAGTTTTCAGGGGCTCGGCAACGAGGGACTGGATTTCCTGGCCGAGGCCAAGCGGCAGACGGGCCTGCCGGTCGTCAGCGAGATCCTGGACCCGCGCGATATCGAGTACTTCCTCGAGAAGACGGACATCATCCAAATCGGCGCCCGCAACATGCAGAACTTCGAACTCCTGAAGGAGGTCGGCGCCTACGACAAGCCGGTGCTCCTGAAGCGCGGCCTCTCGGCGACCATCAAGGAGTGGCTGCTCTCCGCCGAATACATCATGTCTCGCGGCAACAAGAATGTGATGCTCTGCGAGCGCGGCATCCGCACCTTCGAGGCCCAGTACCGCAACACGTTGGACCTCTCGGCCGTCCCCGCGCTGAAAGCCCTCTCGCATCTGCCGGTCATCGTGGATCCCAGCCACGCCACTGGCAAGTGGGAGCTGGTGGCGCCCATGGCCAAGGCTGCCATCGCGGCTGGCGCGGACGGCCTGTTGATCGAAGTGCACTCCAACCCAGAATGCGCCCTCTGCGACGGCGAGGAGTCGCTCAAGCCCTCCAAGTTCAAAGAGCTGATGAAGGACCTCAAGAAGATCGCGGAGGCGGTGGACCGCGAGATCTAATGGCACGCGTCCAACCCACCCGCCCCCGCCGCGCCAAGACGCGCCCCTTCCCGTTGTTCCAGCAGATGACCATCGTCGGCGTAGGCCTCATCGGTGGCTCGCTCGGGATGATCTGCAAGCAGCAGGGACTCGTCAAAACCATCGTCGGCGCCGGCCGGCGGGTCAAGAACCTCAAGAGGGCTGTTGAGCTGAAGGCCATCGACCGCTACGTCACGGACTTGGCGGAGGCGGCGGCCGGATCCGATCTGTTCGTGCTCGCCACGCCGGTGGACACCTTCGAAGCCGTGCTCCGCGCGTGCGCCCCGCGGCTCGCTCCGGGCGCCATCGTGACGGACGTGGGGAGCGTCAAAGGCCCGCTGGTCGAGCGCATGGAGGCGCTCGTGCCGGCCGGCATCCGGGTGGTCGGCACGCACCCCATCGCCGGCAAGGAGAAGACCGGAGTGGAGGCGGCGAGCCTGGACTTGTTCCGCGACGCCCTGTGTATTCTGACGCCGACCTCGCAGACGGACCCAGAAGCGCTGGCGAAGGTGCGCCGCCTCTGGGAAGCCTGCGGCGCGCGGATACGTGAGATGGATCCCATGCTGCACGACCGGGTCCTGGGCGCCGTCAGCCACGTGCCGCACGTGCTGGCCTTCGCAATCGTGAACACCATCGCGACGTTCCAGGAACGGTACATGCCGGGCCTTGACCTCCAAGCGTTCGCCGGAGGCGGGTACAAGGACACTACCCGCATCGCGGCCTCGTCGCCAGAAATGTGGCGGGACATCTGTCTGTGGAACCGGGACAACCTCTTGCACCAGATCGAACTGTACGAGGCCCGCCTCAGTCACATCAAGGCGATCCTCAAGGCCGGCGACGGCGAAGGGCTGGTCCGTGAGTTCACGCTGGCGAAGCAACGGCGGGAGAAGATCACCTGATGCCTTTGCGCGGTACCCTCATGGTCCCGGGAGACAAATCCATCACCCACCGCGCGATCATTCTCAGCGCGCTGGCGGACGGCGAGGCCACGATCTCCAACTACTGCCCCGGCGAGGACTGCCTGCACACCGCGGCGGCGTTCCAGGCGATGGGTGTGCCCGTCGAGATCGCACCCGACCGCCTGCGGGTGACAGGCAAGGGCCTGTGGGGGCTACGAGAACCGGATTCGATCGTGGATTGCGGGAACTCCGGCACAGGCATCCGCCTGCTCGCCGGCGTGCTGGCCGGACAGGACTTCTTCTCCGTTTTGACCGGCGACACCTCGATCCGGCGGCGGCCCATGGGCCGCGTCGTCGGGCCGCTCCGCGAGATGGGCGCGGTGATCGCCGGTCGCCGCGGCGGGGAACTCGCGCCCCTCGCCATCGTCGGCGCGCGCCTGCGGGGCATCGCCTACAGCTCCCCGATCGCCAGCGCCCAGGTGAAGTCGTCCGTGCTACTGGCCGGCCTCTTCGCCGAGGGCACCACGAGCGTGACCGAGCCCGCCCTGTCGCGCGACCACACAGAGCGCCTGTTTGCCTATCTCGGCATCCCTGTGACGCGGAACGTCCTCACGGTGAGCCTGACCGGCCAGCGTGCGTTCACGGCCAAGGACATTGCCGTGGCGGGCGACCTCTCGGCCGCTGCCTTCTTTCTCGTGGCCGCCTCGCTGGTCCCCAATTCGGAGGTGACGATCACGGGGGTGGGCGTCAATCCCACACGGACCGGAGTCCTCGAAATCTTACAAGCGATGGGCGCGGACATCGAGCTGCTGAATCCCCGTGCGCAGGCCGGGGAGCCGGTCGCGGACCTGCGCGTCCGCTCAGCGCCCCTGCGCGGGGTGACGATCGGGCCCGAGCATATTCCCAAGACGATCGACGAGTTTCCGATCCTCTGCGTGGCGGCGGCCTGCGCCCAAGGCGAAACCATCATCAGCGGTGCGGAAGAACTGCGGGTGAAGGAGAGCGATCGGATCGCCGCCATGGCGACGGAGTTGCGGCGCCTGGGCGCCACGGTCGAGGAACGGCCCGACGGCCTGCGCATCGCGGGCGGCCGCCCCTTGACTGGAGCCGTCTGCCAGAGCCACGGGGACCATCGTGTGGCCATGTCCATGATGGTCGCAGGGCTGGTGGCGCGGGGTGAGACGTGGGTTGAGGACACCGCCTGCGTGGCGACCTCATTTCCTGGGTTTGATAAGCAATTGAGAGGGTTATTGACACCTTTGGGGCAAGGGTGAATACAATACCGGGTTCGTGGGACGCAAAGCCCTCTACAGGGGCTGACAGCACCCCGCCGATGATCGTCGCCATCGACGGCCCGTCCGGGGTTGGCAAGAGCACCGTCGCCAAGCTGATCGCCGCACGACTCAGTTACACGTACCTGGATTCCGGCGCGCTCTATCGCGCCGTCGCGTGGAAGGCCTTGACCACTGGCACCGACCCAGCGGATTCTGATGCGATACGCGGGCTCTGCGCGACGACGCAGTTAAAGGCGTCGTCCACTGTCGGTGGCGGGATGGTCGTCGAAGTCGACGGCCAAGTCCTGGGGGACGAGTTGCGGACGCCGGAGGTCAGCAGGGCGGCCTCCCAGGTGGCCGCCTTGCCCGAGGTGCGGGCCTGGTTGCTGCCGGTCCAGCAGAGTTTCGGACGCCAAGCAGGCGTCCGGGGCCTCGTCGCGGAAGGCCGGGACATGGGGACTCGGGTCTTCCCTCAGGCGCCCGTGAAGTTCTTTCTGGAGGCCTCGCCGACGGAGCGGGCGCGGCGACGCCATGCGGAGTTCGTGGGGGCGGGGCAGGCAGCGGAGTTGGCGGAGACGCAGCGCGAGCTGGAAGCCCGCGACGGGCGCGATCGGACGCGGGAAAGCGCCCCGCTGACGGCGGCTCCGGACGCGGTGATCATCGACACTGGCCGGCTCACGATTGAGGAAGTCGTCGAGCGCATGGTGCGCTTGATCGAGCGCAAGACGGCCGCCCTCCGTTAATGGTGCTCTACTGGCTGGCGTGGGCGGCAGTGCGGCTGCTGGCGACGGGGTTGTTCAGGCTCCGGGTCTCCGGCGCTCACCACGTGCCAAAGACCGGCGGGGTGCTGATCGCCGCGAACCATGCCAGCTACCTGGACATCCCGATCCTGGGCTGCGGGATGCCCCGGCGGGCATGGTTTATGGGCCGGATGGACCTTTTCTCCGGACCGGCGGCCTGGTTGATGCGGCACATGGGGTGGATCCCGATCCGCAGAGAGCGCGTGGACCGCACTGGCTTTGAGGAAGCCATCCGCCGCGTGAAAGCCGGGCAGGCGGTGGCTATTTACCCGGAAGGCGGTCGTTCGGAGGATGGACGGCTCCAGCCCGGCAAGCCTGGTGTCGGGATCATCGTGGCCGCGACGGGCTGTCCCGTGGTCCCCGCCTACCTGGGAGGCACGTACGACGCGCTCCCGCCGGGGTCCAAGTGGATCCGGCTGCGCCCGATCCGGGTGATCTACGGCGCGCCGGTGGATTTCTCGACGCTTGTGAGGGAGCTGGACAGCGAGAGCAAGAAGAAGGATGTGTTTCAGCGGATCAGTCAGGAGATCATGGACCGTATCGCGGAACTTGGCGGGGTCAAAGCCCCCTACGCCGCTGGCCGGTCCGCAAGCAGTTAACCTTTAACCCTGGGTGTTACATCAGGTCGTGTGTGGGGAGGCGTGATACGGCGAATGGAAACGCTTGAACAGTTGAAAACGGGATCACCGGAGAAGGCCGCGATGGCCTCGATGTACGATCAGACCTTCCAGAACTTCGAGGAAGGATCGGTCATCGAAGGCACTGTCGTGGCGGTCAAGAAGGACGCGGTGATCGTGGACATCGGTTACAAATCCGAGGGGATCATTTCCGCCGAGGAATTCACGCCCCAAGAACTGGCCGCGCTCACGCCCGGCACCCGACTTCCGGTCTACATCGAGGAACGCGAGGACAGCGAAGGCAACCTCATCCTCTCCAAGGAGAAAGCGGACAAGATGAAGGTCTGGGAAGACCTGGAGCGGATCTACAAAGAGGAGGCCATCGTCGAAGGCCGGATCATCAGCCGCATCAAGGGCGGAATGATGGTGGACATCGGCGTGAAAGCCTTCCTGCCCGGCTCCCAGATCGACTTGCATCCGGTGCGTGACCCCGAACAGCTCATCGGCAAGACCTTCCCCATGAAGATCATCAAGATCAACCAGCGGCGCGGCAACGTGGTCGTGTCCCGCCGGCTCCTGCTCGAGGAATCGCGCGACCAACGCCGGCAGCGGACCCTGGCGAACCTCACCGAAGGCCAGCTCGTGAACGGCACCATCAAGAACATCACAGATTACGGCGCTTTCGTGGACCTCGGCGGGATCGACGGGCTCCTCCACATCACCGATATGTCGTGGGGCCGCATCGGCCACCCGTCGGAGATCTACATGGTCGGCGACCGTGTCGAAGTGATGGTTCTCAAGTATGACCGCGAGACCGGCCGCGTCTCGCTCGGTCTGAAGCAGAAGAGCGCCGATCCCTGGATGGGCGTCGCCGCCAAGTATCCGGTCGGCACCCGGATCAAGGGCCGGGTGGTCAGCTTGACCGATTACGGCGCCTTCATCGAGCTGGAGCCGGGTGTGGAAGGCCTCGTCCACGTCTCCGAGATGAGCTGGTCGCACGAAGTCCGGCACCCGTCCAAGATCGTCTCCGTCGGCGCGCAGGTGGAAGCGCAGGTGCTCAATGTGGACGAGGCCGCCCGCAAGATCTCTCTCGGGATGAAGCAGGTGGCGCCGAATCCCTGGGACCTCGTGGAGACGAAGTACCCGATCGGCACCAAGATCGAGGGAAAGGTCAAGAGCCTCACGGATTTCGGCGCGTTCGTCGGGCTGGACGAAGGCGTGGATGGCTTGATCCACATCTCCGACATGTCCTGGACCAAGCACGTGAAGCATCCCTCCGAGATCTTCAAGAAGGGCCAGAAGGTGGAAGCCGTGGTCCTCAAAATCGACAAAGAGAAGGAGCGACTGTCGCTGGGGTACAAGCAGCTCACGCCCGACCCCTGGGAGCGCGAGATTCCCGAGAAGCACCAGGTCGGCAACCCCACGCGCGGCAAAATCACGAAGCTGACCGACTTCGGCATCTTCGTGGAGCTGGACGGCGGCGTGGAGGGACTCATCCACATCAGCGAGACGGGAATGGACGCTTCCAGCCGGTTGGAGGACCGGTTCAAGATTGGCGACGAGCTCGAAACCAAGATCATCAAAGTGGACTGCGAAGAGCGCAAGATCGCATTGAGCCTGAGGGAGCACCACCACGACAGTGAGCGCCAGCAGGTGCACGACTTCCATGCCAACCAGGGCAAAGTGGATCAATCCTTGGGCCGCACCGCGCGGAAGAACAAGCGGCGCGCGGGTGCCGAGGAGGACGGCCAGTAGCGTTCTACCCTAATGGAGAGGAAGCGGACAGTCTGGACGGCGCTGGCCCTACTGGGCCTCCTCGTCGTCGCCGTCATCGGCGTTTCCTTGCTCATCTCGATGACGCTGGACAGCGGCTGGCTCGGCGGCGAGAAAGTCGGGGTCATCCGGATCGAAGGCGTGATCACGGATTCCCGGGAGACCATCGAGGAATTGCGCCGGTTCCGGGACAATCCCAGCATCAAGGCCGTGGTGCTGCGCATCGACAGTCCCGGCGGGGGCGTCGTGCCCTCCCAGGAGATCCACGCGGAGCTGTTGAAGGCACGCAAGGACGGGCGGCTCAAGGTGGTCGCCTCGATGGGAAACCTGGCCGCGTCGGGCGGATACTACATCGCCGTGGCGACCGACAAGATCGTCGCCAACCCAGGCACGCTGACGGGCAGCATCGGCGTGATCATGGAACTGGCCAACGTGCAGGGCCTCCTGGAGAAAGTCGGCGTGCAGAGCGTCGTCATCAAGAGCGGGCGCTACAAGGACCTGGCCTCCCCGTTCCGGGCCATGTCCGCAGAGGATCGGGCGCTCCTTCAGAATGTCCTGGACGATGTGCACGACCAGTTCATCCGAGCCGTGGCCACAGGGCGGGCCTTGAAGGTGGAGCAGGTCCGCGACCTGGCCGATGGACGGATCTTCACGGGACGGCAAGCCCGCACGGCCAAGCTCGTGGACGAGTTGGGCGATCTCCAGGACTCGATCAAACTGGCGGCGCGCCTGGTCGGGATCGAGGGAGAGCCGCGCGTGGTCGAGCCCCGGAAGCGGTTCTCGTTCCGCGATCTCCTGGACAGCTTTTTCTGGGGCCAGGGCGCCCAGCTCGTTCCCTCCCGTATCAATTTGAAATATCTACTCTCGCTCTAGGAGGAAAATCCATGACGAAAGTGCAGCTCATCGAGAAGTTGTCCGAGCAGGTCCCGACGCTGACCAAGCGGCAGGCTGAAGTCGTGGTCAACACGGTCTTCAACGGGATCCGCACGGCCCTGGCCAAAGGGGACAAGATCGAGATACGCGGCTTCGGCAGCTTTCGTCTGCGCAACCGCCGCATGAAGGAAGGGCGCAACCCGAAGACCGGCGCGACGGTCGCCGTGCCGGCCAAGCGCGTGCCCTTCTTCAAGGCCGGCAAGGAGCTCAAGGAAATCGTCAACAAATAGGACCACCCGGTGACAGGACCCGACACCACGCCCCACAACGCGGAGAGTGCTTCCGAGATCGTGTGGACCGAGGGCGCGCTCAAGCGCATGGAGCGGGCCCCGGTGTTCCTGCGGGGCATGGTCAAGCGTCTGGCGGAGAAGAAGGCCCGCGAGCTCGGCTACCACGAGATCACCGAAGACATCCTCACCGAATTCAAACAACAGATGATGGGCCGCATGGGCGGCGAGGCCGGCATGCAGGCGGCCGCGGGCGACATGGCCGCTGGACGGATGCCCTGGACGACCGAAGCCAAGGCCCGGCTGGAGAGCGTGCCTGAGTTCATGCGGCACATGATCCAGCTGATCGCTGAAGACGTGGCGCGCGAGCGCGGCCACATGGAAGTCAATGTCGAGCTCTTCCAGAAGGTGGAGGCGCTGGGCGACGAGAAGCTCCAACATGAGATGCCGCCGCTGCCCTGGACCGAGGGCGCGCAGGTGCGGCTCCAGCAGAAGATCGCGCAGTCGCCCGCCATCGCCATGGACTTCGTGGCGGACATGGTCAAGCGGGACACGGAAGAGCGGGCCCGCGAGCTGGGCCTCACCGTCATCGACGAGGCGGCCCTGACCGCTATCTGGGATGCGCCGCTGTCGCCCGTCACGTGGAGCGACGAGGCGTGGAAGCGCCTGCTCACCGCGCCTGACTTCGTGCGCAGCGGCATCCGCAAGGCCGCCGAACGTCGCGCGCGCAAGCTGGGCCTCCAAGAGATCGACTCGGAGCACCTGACGATGTTCCGCAACGAGGCGATGATGAAGGCCGTCAAGCGCATCCGGTCGTTCGGCTACAACGAACTCACCTTCGACGCCTTCGACACGGCCCTCGAGAAGACGAAGCGCCTGCAGGGCAACCCCCAGGCCGTGAAGCGCTTGGAGGCGATCCGCCAGCACTTCAAGGACCCCCACACCAAGAAGCCCGAAGGCGGGACCCTGGGCGCGGAGCTGATGGAGCGCTTCCGCAAGTACCTCAAGGGCGAAGCCAAGCTCTAGCGGATCGACTACCTAATGACCCCGTGACAGCATCACGAGCACGGCCACGCTGACGAAGCCGATCCACAGCAGGATGCCGATCGTGATCACCCACCACCATGTGTCCCCGGAGCTTTCGACCGGGTCTTGTTCCTTGGCGCTCACTGTCTCTGCCGACGCCTCTGTCTTTGCCGTGTCTTCTGTGTCCGCCACGCCGCGCCCTCCTTGCTAAGTGCCGCCGTATTATGAAGAACTCACGGGACGATTTAAATGGGATGGACCAGGAGCATGTATAAATCGTTGACGTTGGTGCCGGTGAGGCCGGTCTGGATGTGGCCGCCCACCTTCTTGAAGAACGTGTAGCTGTCGTGTCTGCGGAGAAAGCGCGCCGCGTCAATTCGCTTGCGCCTGGCCCGCTCGACCGTCTCGCCATCAGCGACCGCGCCGGCCGCATCGGTCGGCCCGTCGCGACCATCAGTGCCGAACCCCGCCACCCAGATACCCGGTGTTCCCTGGATCGCCAACGCCGCCGCGAGCGCGAATTCCTGCGCCCGTCCGCCCGTCCCTGAGCCGCGCACGCTGACGGTCAACTCGCCCCCCGCCAGCACGCACACCGGTCCGGGCAGTGTCGTCCGCCTGGCCAACTCCTTCCCAAGCTCGCCCATCCACCGCCCAAACTGGCCGGCCTCTCCCGTCACAAACGGGTCGAGGAGGACGCGCTCGTAGCCCTCCTTGTGTGCAGCCTTTGCCCCCGCCTCGACCGCCAGCCGGTTGTTGCCGACGAGCACGTGCTGGACCCGCCGGAAGATCAGGCTTCGCGGTTTCGGCGTCTCATGCCGCCATCCGGCCAACCCCTCCACCAGATGGATGCGGACCACGACCGGCAGCCGCTCCCAGAGATCATAGCGGCGAACGATGCGCGCTGCATCCAGGAAAGTGGTCCGGTCTGGGGCGGTCGGACCGGACCCGATCACGCCGAGATCGTCCGCGGCGACGTCGGAGAGGATGAGCGTGAGCACCGAGGCGGGGGTCGCCGCCGCCAGCCGCCCGCCCTTGATCGCGGACAGGTGCTTGCGGACCGTATTGACCTCGGCGATCGTCGCGCCTGAGCGCAGGAGGAGCTGGGTCGTCCGCTGCTTGTCCGCAAGCGTCAACCCTTCAGCCGGCAAGGGCAGGAGACTGGACGCGCCGCCGGACAGGAGGACGATCAGCAGGTCGTCCTCGTCGAGGGAGGAAGCGAGTTGCAGCACATGACGTGCGGCCTGCAGACCCCTCCGATCGGGGACCGGATGGCCGGCTTCAACGACCATCATCCCCGACTGCACCCGGCCAGTCGTCCGCGACGGCGCCACGACGAACGCGGAATCGAGCCGCCCGCGGAGAACCTCGCGCACGGCGCTCGTCATAGGGAAGGCGGCCTTGCCCGCGCCGACGGCCACCATGCGTCCGATGCGGCGCATGTCATAGAGGTGGCCGCTCACGTGCAGGGTCTGACGTCGAAGCGCCAACGCCCGCTGGACGGCGAGAGCGGGGTCGGCCGCGTCTAGCGCGGCCAGCAGGATGCGGTGCAACGCTTCTCTGACGGGTGAGGACGGAAGGATCAGCGAGGCTCGTCCGCCTTGTCGCAAGGCATCGGACAGCCATTGTCAGGACGCCGCGGAATCTTGATCCGGTGCGTCCCGCGCGGCAGGTAGTCCTTACGGATCTCGGGGTTGAGGAGCTTCAGCTCGAGGAAATAGGTGCCGAACTCCTCCGCCACGGCGGCCAGATGGCGCCGGTCTTCCTTGATGTTCACCATCACCACTTCGATGTCCAGCGGCGGGTAGAGATCGGCCTTGACCACGCCCAGGTACCTCTCCGGCTGAGAGAAGATCTCCTTGCTCGCGATGATGCGGGGCACGTAGCGCATGGTCTCTGATGAGTTGTAGTGCAGCTTCCAGTAGTCGTCGACCCGCTGCTCGCGCATGGCCTTGCGGATGTTGACGTCGCCGGCGTTATAGGCCGCCATGACCAGGAACCAGTCACCGAAAATGTCGTGCAGCTTCTTCAGGTACTTGACGGCAGCCTCCGTCGAGAGCTCGAGGTTGCGGCGGTCGTCCTTCCAGTAGTTATGCTGCAGCGAGAAGCGCCGCCCGGTCGACGGGACGAACTGCCAGGGCCCCGAGGCTTTGGCCCGTGAATAGGCAGCCGAGATGCATTTGCTCTCGACGAGCAGGATGAACTTCAGATCGTCCGGAAGCCCGGCTTCGGCCAACTGGCGCTCGGCGGAGGGAAAGCAGCGACCGGTGCGCTTCGCCAGGATGATGCTGTCCCCTTCGTCTTCCAGAAAGTGGTAGAACTCGAACTCGATCCGTTCCCGCACCTGCCAGACATTGAGCGGCACCGTGGAGCCGGCGAACGTGATGGTGTCCGGCAGTCGGTAGGAACTGAGGAATGGCCTCGATCGCGCCTCGCCGTAGCGCACGATCTCCGGCGGCAACGGCACCGGTCCCCCGGCCGCAGACGCTGACGGGACCGCTTGATCTTGATCGCTCTTGGTATCGGTCGCCAACGGCACGGTCAGAAGCACGACGGCCGCAAGCAGGGATCGAGATCGGACGATCCATTCCGTTTGACTCATACACGCCCTCCTACCATATCATGAGATTCTAGCAAGGGTTTCCCTGAGCGGCAAGGTAAATCTGGTAGAATCCCGCGCATGTCCCACCTCAGGGTCCTGCATGACGCCATCATCGCCTGTCACCGGTGCCCCCGCCTCGTGACCTACCGTGAGGAGATCGCACATCGCAAAACGCGTCGTTTCCACGGCTGGACGTATTGGGGGAAACCCGTCCCCGGCTTCGGGGACGGCAAGGCCCGTCTGTTGATTGTGGGCCTCGCACCGGCGGCGCACGGTGGCAACCGCACGGGACGGATGTTCACCGGAGACCGCAGCGGCGATTGGCTCTACGGCGCCTTGCACCGGTTCGGCTTCGCCAGCCAGGCCGAGTCGGTTTCTCAGGACGACGGGATGCGCCTGATCGACTGCTACATCACGGCCACGGTCCGCTGCGCGCCCCCGGGCAACAAACCGCTGCCTCAGGAATCCGACCAGTGCCGGCCCTTCCTTGTGGAGGAGCTGCGGCTGCTTACCCGCGTCCGCGTCGTGGTGGCCCTGGGTAAGATCGCGTTCGACGGCTATCTCAAGGCCTGCCGCGAGCTCGGCCACGCGTTGCCCCGCCCGCTCCCTGCCTTCGGACACGGGCGGGTCTACCGCCTCCCGTGGGGCGTCGCGCTGATCGGGTCCTACCATCCGTCCCAGCAGAATACCTTTACCGGAAAACTGACGGGACCGATGTTCGCCTCGATATTTGCGACGGCCAAGGGAGTGCTGACGAAAACGACTGCAGGCGCTCGCTAACGACTCTTCGCACCGTCCAGTTCGTCGAGCGCCTGTTGGATCTGGCGGCGCTCGGCCACGAATTGGGGAGCGGTGAGCCGGGACAGCAGGCCCTGGTAGTTGTGCCGGGCGGCGTCCCGCTCCCCGATCGCGACGAGCACCTTGTTGTATTCGAGCGAGCAGCTCCCCCACGCCCGTCCCGTCTCCAGGAAGGCGCGGTTGGCGTCGATGAGGTCTACGGAATTAGTCCGCCGGGCCTCGCGCTCGTACCCGGCCGTCTCGATCAGCGCGTCGTTCAGGGCTGTAAGTTGGCTGAGCACCTCCCGGCGCGCCTCCGGGGTCAGCGTGACGGCGAACTGCGCGGTGGCTTGGTTGCAGGCAGCGCCTAGCGCGCTCGCTTCGTTCGTGAGGGCACGATAATTCGGCGCGCAGGCGGTTGACGCACACAGGAGGAACGCAAACGCGATGAGGCGGGCAGCAGCCCACTTTCCCACGGCCGTATTATGCCACAACCCCTCACCGCCCTGATTCCTTTTCGACGAGGTGGGCCACCAGATACCGAGCCTTCTGCAATGCAGGCGAGCCGGCCGTCAGCGGGGGATCAAATTCCAGCCCCGTGTTGTCTCCGCACTGCCAGATCTCCTTGGCGGCCAGCTCCTCGATGATTTCCCTCCCGTCGGGACTCTGGAGACGGAAGCGGACCGTGACTCTCTGATGCGCCTTCAAATGCTGGCGCATAGAGACCGCGACGCCGCTGCGGCTCAAGTTGCACACGCTCCCCCAGTACACGTCAGCGCTGCCGGCCAGCAAGATATCGACGCGCGTCAGAAGGTGGTAGCGCGGCATCCGCCGCCGCTCTCCGACTACCGTCCCGACAGACTTTGGGGTTGACTCCATTTCCTGTCTGCTCATCAGTCTCCTGGCGCTTACTCAGCTTTTCGAGCGGAAATCGTGAGCCGCCTGCCGGTGAGTTCAACGAAGCGGGCCGGCGTTCTGGCACCCCGTCGTCTCGACCGCGCCCGCTCGCTGCTCAAGCGGATGGCGAGACCCACGAGAATCGAGACGATCAAGAATGCGCCTACCTCCTGCATACAACGCCTCTCGACTGCCGCACACCCTTATGGTTGGGCCTCAGCCGGAATGCTGGATTCGCGATGACGCTGCTCTCTCTCCTCAATCTCGATCCTCCGGTCGGCCATGTACAAGAAGACCGCGATGCCGATGGCGACCGCCACCAACGATGCTAGGATCGAGACGGTCACCGCCAAAAAGCCCACAAGCTGAAGCCCATCACCTAAGAGCTCCATGTGTCTCCACCGTTCCCAACCCGCCTGTCGATCTTTCTCCCATCAATTACTACCAAGCGTGGTGCCATGCTCAAACCTGTCCACTTTTCGACCAGAATATGAACATTTGGCGCGTCTTTTGCTCGACGCAGGGGGGCGAACGATGTGAAAGCCGGGCAGGTAGACCCTCGTAATGGTTCGAAAATGAACGGGAATGTTCCGGCTAATCTTCCAACAGCTGAGGAGCGCCTAAGGAGGTTTTGGGGATGGTGGGCCTTACGGTTTCGTAGTCAACGTGTTCAACTCAGCCCGGTAGTCGAGGCTGATCCCCATCGACTCGAGGGCGTCGACTCCGGTGAACAGGATCTGGCTGGCGATGACCCGGAAGACTTCGCCCCGCCCGCGCCGGGCGGGCAACAAGAGCTCAGGGCTTACCCTCTCGGGACGTTCTGCTTCTCCCAGTCCGCCAGGAATTTCTTCAAGCCAATGTCGGTCAGGGGATGCTGGACGAGCTGCTTGAAGACGGCAAACGGCATGGTGCAGATGTCCCCACCGATCTTGGCGGCCTCCACCACATGCCGAGGATGGCGCACGCTGGCCACCAGCACCTTCGTCTTGAACTGGTAGTTCCGGTAGATGGTCACGATGTCCTGGATGAGCCCCATGCCGTGCTCGCTGATGTCGTCCAGCCGACCGATGAAGGGACTGACGCACCAGGCTCCGGCCTTGGCCGCCAGGAGGGCCTGGCTCGGCGAGAAACACAGCGTGACGTTGACCTTGATACCTTCCGTAGCCAGTGTCTTGCAGGCTTTCAAGCCTTCCGGAGTCAGCGGGACCTTGACCATGATGTTCTTATGGATCTTGGCGAGGTCCTTGCCTTCTTTGATCATCGCGTCGGCTTCGAGGCTGACGACCTCGGCGCTGATCGGGCCGTCCACGATGGTGCAGATCTCCAGGAGGAGGTCCTTGAAACTGCGTCCTTCCTTGCTCACCAGGGAGGGATTGGTGGTCACACCGTCCAGGACGCCCCAACTGGCCGCCTCCTTTATCTCTTTCGTGTTTCCGGTGTCTAAGAAGATCATCATGGGGATACCTCCGAAGAAGGTCAGGTGATAGGAGACTTGTGGTATTCTAGAAAAATCCCACAACTTTTGCAAACGGACCCTGCGCGGGTCCGCTAGCGGGAAGGAGCACACAATGATTCGCTCGGTGATGGCCCTCGCAGTACTCCTGTTACTTGCAGGATGCGCCAGCAATCCCTACCTGGAACAGTCGCTCAAGCCGGCAGCCCAGCGGCACGAAAGCAAGGAATGGTTCGAGAAGGAGTGGGGGAAGCCCTCCGGCATGTCGAAGCGGTGGTTCGGGAGCGGCGAGACCTGGACCTACTACCGGATCGCCGGCGGCACCGCCCGGATCCTCGGGGGCATCAATCCGCACGAGTGCGAGATCACGTTGAAGTTCGACAAGGAAGGCAAGCTGGACGACTACAGCTATTCGTCCGGCTGCTGACTTACGCCGACGTCAGTTTCTTTTGATAGTTGGCGCGGCAGGTCTCGCTGCAAAAGAATACCGTTTGCATACCCTGCCGGAGGAAGAACGCTCCTTCCTTCGGGATGAACATCCCGCAGACCGGGTCCTGAACCATCTCGGAGGGCCTGCCTGACGACCCCACGGAACGCGTTACATCTCTGCCTTTGCCGAAGAGCCCTTGCAAGGCGCTCTTGACCATGAAATACACAATGACGAGCAGGACCCCGAGGACGATGAAGCGCCATAACATGACCGGAGCGTATCAGAACCGAAGAAGAGGGGTCAAACGAGGGTTTACCGCCTTCTTTCCGGGGACCCGCCTTCCGGTCCGCCACGTTCCCGCAGCAGCCGCTCATGCATCTCCTTCTGAAACCTTACGGTGAAAAGGAGGAACTTTACTTGCTGCTCGGGCGTCAGCAAGTCGCGCGCCACCTGCAGGCGCTCCCGCCGCAAGCCCGTCATGGCGTCCTCCACCGCATAGACCCGTTCTAACGCCTGCCGGAGCGCGCTGTTATCGGCCGGGCTGCCTCCCGCAGGAGGAGCCTCCGCCGGACCACGCTCCCCGCCGTTGCGCTGCCCTCGCCGCATCTCCTTGCGCAGCCCCTTGGCTTGCTCACGCAAGGTCTGCACGGCTTCCTGCCGTTGGCGCCGCAAATCTTGCGCTTTCTGGTCCAGTTGTTCCAGCCGCTGGGTAAGCCTGGTACGGGTGGCCTCGTCCAGTTGCAAGGCCTGCAGCAGTTTCTCCCTCCTCTTGGCTTCGAAGTGCCGGATGCGTTCCTCCATGTCCTTGCCGCCGCGTTCCGGCGTCGTCATGCGGTCAAGCCCTTCCATCGCCGGTGGCGCTGGCGATGAGCCACCCTGACTCCCTGGCTCCTGGGCCAAGGTCAATGACATCGGCGCCACCAGCACCAGGATTACGGCTGAGACAACTTGGATTCCACGCGTGATAGAGTTCATAGTGCTCCTTTTAAATGTCCGCAAATAATCGATCCATGGTCTGGCGATCCAGTTGCGTCGCCATCTCGACCAGGACCATGTCGGGATCATCCTCCCAAAATGCCTCCCAGACCCCATCGCCGAGACTCGGCAGGTCCGCAGCGTTAGGGCCCTGCACCACAGATTGCTCGGGCGGCCCCGTCCCTCTATCGAGCAGACCTTTCAAGGACCAGGCGCCGACGACGAGCAACAGCGACGCCGCAAGGGACAGTGTCCACTTCGCCGTGACAGCTCTACCCCAGAACCACTGGTATCGGGATGGCCCTCCCAGCGTAGTCGCAGTGCTCTGCAACCGCTCCAGTTCCCGGCGGACCCTGTGCGGAAATTCCCTCCAGAACTGGTCGCCCGGGTCCGGTACCGCCATCCCCCTGACCCGGACGAGGACCTGGCGGACCGCCTCCATCTCGGCGCGACAGCCCGCGCATCCTTCCAGGTGGGTCGTGATGTCCCGGATACGGGACGGCTCCAGGTCCAATTCCAGGTACGGTACGGTCAATTCCTTGATTTCATTGCAGGTCATGTTCAGCCCTCACCCGCCATCAGGACGCGGCGGAGCTTGTCCACCGCATGATGGTAATTGGCCTTCGCGGTCCCTTCGGAACAGCTCATGATCACCCCGATGTCCGCAAAGGCGTGGTCGTGATAGACGCGCAGCACCAGGGCTTCCCGCTGCCTCGCCGGCAGGGTCCGGATCGCCTGCCCCAGACGGTCCTTCAGCTCGGATCCGGCGACCTGCGTAAAGGTATCGTGCGGGGCCGCAAGCGCCAGCCCTTCCACATCCTCATGATGCGCCAGGCGGGCACGATCGCGCAGCGCGTTACGGCATTGGTTGAGGCAGATCTGATAGACCCAGGTCCGAAAGCTGGACTCGCGCTTGAAGGACCGATGATGGAGGAAGACCTGCACGAACGTCTTCTGCGCCATGTCGGCCGCGTCAGCATGGTTCTCCAGCATTCGGTGCGCCAGGTCGTAGACGGTCTTCTGATGGCGCGTGACCAGCTCCTCGAAGGCCGAGTCGTCGCCGGCCGCGTAGCGGTCCAAGAGTTGGTAGTCCGACGGCGCCATCCCGCCCGCGGCCACCTCCTATACTCCCTGAGACACGCCATTTCGGCAAAGGTGACACGGGAAAACCAGGAAAAATGCGGCACCACCGTGGGCGACCCGATTCCCCTTGTTCACTGGGTTGTTTCCCTGATTGTCTTTCGGGTTGCGATCAGGTTATGATGCCGCGTTTCCATCATTCATCGTTCAAAGACAGGGAGGTTTCTGCCCATCATGATTGGACAACGGACCGCTAGAACAAAACACAAAGACCCCGCCTTTGACATGAAGAACTCGCGACGAGCGACCCCGCGGCTCACTCCGCGCGAGCGTCAAGTGTTGAGCCTGGTGGCGCACGGGTATACCAGCAAGCAGATCGGCGAGAAGCTGGGCATCAGCCCGCGCACAGCCGAAACGCACCGTGTGAACATCGGGCGCCGCCTCGGCATCCGGAACGTGGCCCAGATGGTGCGCTACGCCATCGAAAACAAACTCTGAGAGAGCCCGGACAGCGTTCCGGAACAACACCGCCCGCGTATCACATCCCGCGCAGCACCCGCCCGGTGTGGGAGGCCTTCACGCCCGCGACCTCCTTGGGCGTGCCGGCGGCGACGACTTCGCCGCCGCGATCGCCGCCCTCCGGCCCCAGATCGATGATCCAGTCGGCGTTGCGGACGACGTCGAGGTTGTGCTCGATCACCACGACGGTGTTGCCGGACTCCACCAGGCGGTTGAGGACCTCGAGGAGCTTCTGAATATCGGCGAAGTGCAGGCCGGTGGTGGGCTCGTCCAGAATGTAGAGGGTCCGCCCGGTCGCCCGCTTCGAGAGCTCGCGGGAGAGCTTCACCCGCTGCGCTTCGCCGCCTGAGAGCGTCGTGGCCGACTGGCCGAGCTTGATGTACCCCAGCCCCACGTCGAAGAGCGTCTGCAGCTTGCCCTTGATGAGGGGTAGGTGCTGGAAGAACGCCAGCGCCTCCTCGACGGTCATGTCGAGGACATCGGCGATGCTCTTCTCCTTGTGGCGGACCTCCAGGGTTTCCCGGTTGTACCGCCGGCCCTTGCAGACCTCGCAGGTCACGTAGACGTCCGGCAGGAAGTGCATCTCGATTTTGATGAGCCCGCCCCCCTGGCACGCCTCGCACCGCCCGCCCTTCACGTTGAACGAGTAGCGGCCTGACCGGTAGCCTCGCACCCGCGACTCGGGCAGGTTTGCGAAGAACTCCCGGATGTAGGTGAACAGGCCGGTGTAGGTCGCCGGGTTGGACCGCGGCGTGCGGCCGATCGGCGACTGATCGATGTTGACAATCTTGTCGATGTGCTCGATGCCTTTGATGTCCGAGCATCCGGCAATCCACGGCCTTTGGGGCACGCCGCGCTCTTTCTCTCCATAGAGCAACTCCCGCAGGCTCCGGTACAGTACGTCGAAAAGCAGCGTGCTCTTGCCGGACCCCGACACGCCCGTCACGCACGTGAGCAGCCCCAGCGGGACCCTCACCGTCACGTTTTTGAGATTGTGCTCCCGCGCCCCGGCGACGGTGAGGTAGCGCCCGGCCTGGCGGGCCCGGTGCGGCAGCGTGATGTGCATATCTCCGCGCAGGTACTGCCCGGTCAGGGAGTCTTCGTTGGCCATGACTTCAGCCGGCGAGCCCCTCGCGACGACGGATCCCCCATGCACGCCGGGACCGGGGCCCAGGTCGAGAATGTAGTCCGCGCGCCGCATCGTCTCGGCATCATGCTCGACGACGATCACGGTGTTGCCGAGGTCCCGGAGCCGCATGAGCGTGTCCAGCAGCCGCTGGTTGTCCCGCTGGTGGAGACCGATGGACGGCTCGTCCAGGATATACAGCACGCCGACCAGGCCGGAGCCGATTTGCGTGGCCAGGCGGATGCGCTGGCCCTCCCCGCCGGAGAGCGTGGCCGCCGCCCGATCCAAGGTCAGGTAGTCCAACCCGACGTTGATGAGGAAGCCCAGGCGTTCCCGGATCTCTTTCAGGATGCGATGCCCGATGAACTGCTCGCGCTCGGTGAGCTTCAACCGCTGGAAGAACTCGGCCGCGTCCCGGATCGAGAGCCGCGTGACTGCGGCGATGGACTTCCGATCAATGAGGACCGAGAGGCTCTCGGGCTTCAGCCGGTCGCCCTTGCAGATCGGGCAGAGTGTCAGCGAGCCGTAATCCTCTTCCTCGTATTCATCATCCTCGCTGAACACAGGGCAGCCCTGGGGCGGTTCGTGGCCCAGACCGTCGCAGGCGGGACAGGCCCCGTGCGGGCTGTTGAAGGAGAAGAGGCGCGGGGTCAATTCCGAGTAGCTGAAGCCGCAGCGCACGCAGGCCAGCTTCTCACTGTAGATCAGATCCTTCTTCCCATCCAGATCGATCACGACCAGGCCATGGGCCTGTTTCAGGGCGATCTCCAACGAGTCCGCGAGCCGCTGCATTGTCGGATCGTCGTGCTTGAGGACCACGCGGTCCACCACGATCTCGATGGTGTGCTTCTTCTGCTTGTCCAGGGCGATCTCGTCCGCGAGTTCATGCGACTTGCCGTCGATCCGCGCTCGGATGAACCCGCTGCGGCGCGCCTCCTGCAGTTCCTTTTTGTACTCGCCCTTGCGGTCCCGGACGATGGGAGCCAGCACGGAGAGCTTCGCGCCAGCCGGCAGCGCCATGAGCGCGTCCACCATCTGCTGGACTGTCTGCGCGGTGATCGGATCGCCGCACTGCGGGCAGTGTGGGCGACCGATGCGGGCGAAGAGCAGGCGGAGATAGTCGTAGATCTCGGTGACCGTGCCCACGGTGGACCGTGGGTTGCGCGAGGTGGTCTTCTGCTCGATGGCGATGGCCGGCGACAGGCCTTCGATAGAATCCACGTCTGGCTTGTCCATCTGCTCGAGGAACTGGCGTGCGTAGGCCGAGAGGGACTCCACGTAGCGGCGCTGGCCCTCTGCGTAGATCGTGTCGAACGCCAGCGAGGACTTGCCGGAGCCCGAGAGACCGGTAATTACGATGAGCTTGTCCCGCGGGAGCACGAGGTCCAGGTTCTTGAGGTTGTGCTCTCTGGCGCCCTTGATGACGATGGAGCGAGGATCAGGCATAATGCGTCATTCTAAGCTGAGAACACGCAAGGCCACAAGCCCCAGACTGCGGCTCCGGAGGAGGATATGAGACCACGGATTAAAGTCATCACGTTAGGCGTCAGCGATTTGGAAAAGTCTCTGGCTTTTTACCGCGACGGGATGGGGTTGGCGACGGAAGGGATCATCGGCACGGAGTTTGAGGACGGCGCCGTCGTCTTCTTTGAGATGAACGACGATTTGATCCTGGCGCTGTGGCCAAAACAATCCTTGGCCAAGGATGCAAAGATAGCTGTGAGTCCGCCAAGCCCGACGGAATTCTCCATCGGCCATAACGTCAAATCCAAACAGGAAGTCGATGCGGTGATGAAGCAGGCAGCAAAAGCAGGAGCCAAAATCACCGACCCTGCGCACGACCGCTTTTGGGGCGGGTACGCCGGATACTTCCAGGATTTAGACGGCCACCTCTGGGAAATCGCCTGGAATCCCAACTGGGACGTCAAGGACTAACCACCGCGACCGAACTCAACAAGCCCCGCTGAGGGGGTCCTGTCGCCGAACAGCCCTGACGTGCTCAGAGCGTTTCGGCGTCGCAGCCCCGCAGACTCGCGCTGTACGCTCTTCCGCTCCGCCCGGGCGCCCGTTCGGCGCCACCCCTCTCGTTTCCGCGAAGTCACTTTTGCAAAGGAACCTGTGTCAAAAGGTGTGATGCCGAGGTGGTCACAATTTGTGACCAGCTCAGGTTTCGAGTTTTGGTTAGCTTTTCAGGCGGTTATAAATTTGAGGTGCCAAATTGGCACCTCAGAGTGAAGGAGCAACGGCAATGGATGGCCTGGTACTAAACGAGAGAATCGAAAAGCGGATACTATTTCTGCGCGGCCAGAAGGTGATGCTGAGCACGGACCTTGCCGAGCTTTACGGTGTGGTCACTTGGCGACTCCACGAACAAGTGAAGAGAAACAAACACCGCTTCCCAGCCGATTTTATATTTCAACTGACTTATCATGAGGTTAGGGCTTTGACCTCGCAATTTGCGAGGTCAAAGCCAGGGCGAGGAGGCAGAAGGACTTTGCCGTATGCTTTCACAGAACATGGTGCCATCATGGCAGCAATGGTGCTGAATAGTCCACTAGCGGTCGACATGAGCGTCCATATCGTGCGCGCCTTCGTACGGTTGCGAGAACTGATTGCCTCCAACAAAGAGTTGGCCAAACGCCTGGACGAGCTCGAAAAGAAATACGACAGCCAGTTCAAGGTGGTCTTCGACGCCATCCGCGAACTCATGACGCCGCTCCCGCCCCCGCCCCGCCGCATCGGCTTCCGCACGCGTTGACAGCCGCTCAGCAAATATTGACACCTCCTCGAAAAGCGCCGAGAATCGCCAACGGCGTTGAAAAATAAATCTGTCCCGTTTCTTACATTTCGAGATCGAGGTCCGCCAGGTGTTCGAGGCGGAAGACTTCGGGGCCGAATTGACGCCCGAGCTCAGGGAGCAAGAGGAGCGCCTGCGCGCGCAATCCGAGCAGCGGAAGAAAACCGCGAAGAAGTAGGAGGCATACAGTGGTGGCAGCGAGCGGAAAGATCGTGTGGGTCGGCCGGGTGATTTCGGTTCTGGTGTCACTACTGTTCGCGATGAGCGCATTCATGAAGCTAAAGGGCGGAGCTGAGGTGATGCAAGGGATGGCTCACCTGGGATTGCCTGAGTCGCTGATCATGCCGCTCGCGATTCTCGAGATTTCGTGCGTCGTGATCTATCTGATTCCGGCGACGTCGGTCTTGGGTGCGATTCTTCTGACCGGATACATCGGTGGCGCGATCTGCACGCACTGGCGAGTCGGCGATCCATTCTTCATACAAATCGCGCTCGGCATCTTCGTCTGGCTCGGCCTCTACCTCCGCGAGAACCGCCTGAAGGCGCTTATCCCGCTGAGAACAAGCCAAGCTTCGTGACCGAGCCCGCCGTCCACGACTGGGGCAGAACTCAACCCAAACTACAAGGAGTCAACACCGCACTGGAGGGATCAATGTTCAAAATCATTGCCATCGTCGCCGTCGTTCTGATCGTCGCTCTTCTCGTCTTCGCCACGACCAAGCCTGACACGTTCCGTGTCCAGCGCTCGGCAAGCATCAAAGCGCCACCGGAGAAAATCTTCCCACTCATCAACGACCTCCACAGTTGGGGCGCCTGGTCACCCTGGGAGAAAATGGACCCCGCGATGAAGAGAAACTTCAGCGGCGCAGCGAACGGCAAGGGCGCCGTGTATGAGTGGGAAGGGAACCATAATGTCGGCAAGGGGCGCATGGAGATCACGGAGACATCTCCACCTTCTCACGTCGTGATCAAACTGGATTTCATCAAGCCGTTTGAAGCCCACAACATCGCCGAGTTCATGATGGGCTCCAAAGACGACTCCACCAACGTCACGTGGGCCATGCACGGTCCCACTCCCTACATGGCAAAGGTCATCCATGTCTTCTTCAGTATGGACAGCATGGTCGGCAAGCAGTTCGAGGCCGGTCTTGCCAATCTGAAGGCCATCGCTGAAAAGTGAGAAAGGAAAACCTGCAGGCCTACCGCCGCATCGGCTTCCGCACATAACGAACCCCCTTGCTTGCCCAGCGTCTTCGGCGGGTGCTACGATGCCGCTCCCATGTTGACAGTCGAAGAACAGACGCAGGTCGCACCACCGGCGGTGACGGGTGGACGTGAGCCGCGAGGCTACCTCATCATCAGAGAGGGAGCAAATGGATTTCATTAAGAGAACGATCGAATTGGCCAAGGCGAATGTGGAGGCTGGGGGGCGGCCGTTTGCTTGTCTCATTGTGAAGGACGGCCAGATTCTGGCGGAGGGGGTCAACCGGGTCGCACAGACCAACGACCCTACGGCCCATGCCGAGATTTGCGCGATTCGGGAAGCCGCAGCCAAGCTGCAATCCGAACACTTCAACGGCTGCGAGTTCTACATCCTGGCACACCCCTGTCCGATGTGTCTGGCGGCCATGTACTATTGCGGCCCCGAGCGCGTCGTCTTCATCACGACCCGCGAGGACTACGTGCGCTACTACGCGGATGATCGGAGATACTTTACTCTGACGAACTTCTATGAGGAATTCAACAAGCCATGGGACCGTCGCCGGTTGCCGATGCTGTGTGAGCCACACCCGGACGGGATCAAGGTGTACCAACGCTGGAAGGAATTAAACGGGTGACCTGCTGGAGCGAAAGGGCCTACAGCCGAGTCTGCGTGGCTGCAACGGCGAAAGGACCTGAGCACGTCAGGGTGGCTCGGTGACAGGACCCGCTATTACCAAGCTTGCCGTGCGTCTTCGGCGAGTGATACGATGCTTGCCCCATGGTCATGCTCGAAGAACAAACGCAGGCCGCGCCGCCGGCGGGGACGGGCCAGCAGAAGGAGCGGGCCGTCCAGCGGATGTTCTCCTCGATCGCCCGCTACTACGACCTGAACAACACACTGCTCAGCCTGGGCCTGCACCATTCGTGGAAGCGGCAAGCAGTGGGCTTTCTCTCTCCTAACGATTTCCGCGTGCTAGACGTCGGCGCGGGAACCGCAGACCTGGCTCTCCAGACCGCTGAGCGCTTGGGAAACGGAGCGCGAATTGTCGCCGCCGACCTGAACCGACCGATGTTGGCGATCGGAGTTGAGAAGGTGCGCAAGGCGATACTGCAGCGCCAGATCGTATGCGTCCAGGCCAACGCGGAGCGATTGTGCGTGCCCGACGGCGCCTTCGATGCGGTGACGACCGGCTTCTGCCTCCGCAATGTGGGCAACTTGCCGCAGGCTCTCCAGGAAATCAGGCGAGTGCTGAAGCCCGGCGGGCGGCTCATCTGCCTCGAGTTCTCGCGCCCCGTGG
>Ga0209377_1000468_pt1 | contig 27027 bp, 29 predicted proteins | sample GraSoiAngelo_141_FD_185898 | JGI IMG/M metagenome (GOLD analysis project Ga0209377, IMG submission 185898) | Grasslands soil microbial communities from the Angelo Coastal Reserve, California, USA - 14_0929_12_40cm (SPAdes) (version 2) | ecosystem: Environmental > Terrestrial > Soil > Grasslands ...
TCGATCGTCGATATACTGCCGTGATTGAGGCGCTCGACGACCTCGTCGAGGCTGTCGGTTTGAAAGCAGCCTAAGAAGGCAAGCATTACGAGAACGAAATTCTCGTTTGGGACCCTATAATGGGACTAATGTGGCTGATGCTGATGGGTCATCGACGAGCCTTCTTTAGTTAGCGGAGCCGCGACCTGGCAAAGACAAATTCCTGGGAAGCGAAGGGTTCGCCAGAGCTACACGAAACAGGAAGCGTAGTTAGTTAACTGAATGAAACGAGAGAAGAAATACGGCCGGAGAGGGTGGGATTCGGCTGCGTGGTCGTCCGACTAGCAGGGATGCAGACCAATCACGCGAGGCCGAAATTGCAAAACGAACTCCAGCAAGTCTTTTGAATCCGAGCATTTAGCCTTTCGCGGCTTGGACCGTTCCGCCAGTTCGAATGCCTGCAGCGGCGGTTGGGCCAGCCGGTCCTGCCCAAACTCGCAGTGCACCATTCGTTGTCCTATAATAAGGGATAACCGGGAAGGGAGGAAGGGGGCGGGGGCCGCTCGGGTATCTCGCCTTGGTAGGACTAGCCTCGCGGCTCCCTGCACAACACACAACATTTCCGTGTCATTCGCTAAAGCGAAGACGCATAATCTTTCCAAGTAAGATTGCTACCGGGAACGATGCGGCAGTCCACAGGGTAAGAATTAACAGCTCAATTCTCATTGCTTGCCTCTCTACATTTTTGTCTCACAAGCGTTTGTCTTCTTTGTTAATTTTAGATGAGAACCTTGTTGCAGCCTTCGCAACATCAGCGAGCCACGCACGGTCCTTTGCCGTTTGCAAACTCCCGACCCGATCTGGTCTATAGTATCGCAATGGGTCCCACAGGTTGCGACAGTTCTTGACGACTTTCCGCAGCCAGCTACGGAAGTATTTGTGCGTGCAAGCACCAGATCCCCTTGTTTCGACGAGGATGATTCGCGACTCCGACCGACATAAGTCTTGGTTAATTCACGGTCAGGGTTACCGTGATGGAGTGGGTCAGTGCGCTCGAGCCTGTTCCTGACGACCCCGTCAGTGTCAAAGTGTAAGTCCCTGCTGGCGTTCCAGAGACTGGAGTCGTACCTTGGACACCTCCGGTACACCCGGCACCCAGCACAACCATCAGCATCGCAAGTCCGAGCGGTAGGCGCATTTGCCGCCGTCGGCCTGCAATGAGTCCCGCCAGAAGGGTAATCATCACGGTCAGCCACAATATCTTTGTGAGTTCCAGCTGATCGCCCAGGAGAGGGAAGATCCGCCGCGGCCTCAGCCCGGGCCCAACCGTTCCGCGGGCGGTCGTACTCAGTGTTATGGTAGCCGTCGAAGCACTGGATCCATTCGGCGTCACCGCAGCTGGCGAGATCGTGCATGTCGCTGCTTGCGGAGCCCCTCCACAAGTCAGGTTCACTGCCTGATTGAATCCGCCAGACGGGGTTACATTCAACGTAAACGTTGCCGACTGGCCCGCAGTAATGGTTCCTGAAGTTGGGGCGACGGAGAGGGAGAAATCCGCCGCGATGCTTGAGCCAGCACCGGTGAGGCTCACGGTCTGTGGACTCCCCGAGGTGTTGTCGGTTGCACGCAGGCTTCCCGTCCGTGTGCCCGACGCCGTGGGAGAGAACGTCACATTGATGGCGCAATTTCCCCCGACGGCTACCGAACTTCCGCAATTGTCCGTTTCGGCAAAGTCCCCGCTTGTAGAAATCGTCGTGATCGCCAAGGCGGCGGAACCCGTATTCGTCAGCGTGACCGTCTGCGCCGCGCTGGTGGTCCCCACGGTTTGGCTGGCAAAGGTCAGTGAGGCGGGGGAAAGGCTAGCCGTAGTCGTGGACGCCGTCCCGGTGCCCGTTAGACCTGCAGTTTGTGGGCTGCCAGAAGCGTTGTCGGTGACTCTCAAACTTCCCGTCCGTGTGCCCGACGCCGTGGGAGAGAACGTCACATTGATGGCGCAATTTCCCCCCACGGCCAAGGAGCCGCCGCAGTTGTTGGTCTGAGCAAAGTCCCCGCTGGCCACGATGCTGCTGATGGCCAGGGTCGCGGTGCCCGTGTTCGACAGTGTCACCGTTTGCGCCGCGCTGGTGGTCCCCACGGTTTGGCTGGCAAAGGTCAGTGAGGTAGGGGAAAGGCTAGCCGTAGTCGTAGGCGCCGCCCCGGTGCCCGTTAGACCTACAGTTTGTGGGCTGCCAGAAGCGTTGTCCGTGACACTCGAGCTCCCGGTCCGCGTCCCCGATGCCGTCGGCGTAAACGTTACGCTGATGCTGCAATTCCCCCCGGACGCCAGCGAGCCGCCGCAGTTGTCGGTCTCAGCAAAGTCCCCGCTGGCCACGATGCTGCTGATGGTCAGGGTCGCGGTCCCCGTGTTCGACAGTGTCACTGTTTGCGCCGCGCTGGTGGTCCCCACGCTTTGGCTGGCAAAGGTCAGTGAGGTGGGGGAAAGGCTCGCTACCGGCGCTGGGCCCGAGGGCCCAAAGAACTCGGTCATATCAGGAGCGCTCGCCGCACCGCCCAATCCACTGAAACTAACCCCCAACAGCTCCGCTATGACTCTCAAAGTGCTTTCATGAGAGTAAAATCCGGGAGATGCGCTGGGTCCGGTGGACTGATAGTTCTGCTTGACTCCCTTGCCCATCATAAACCAGTAGACCAAGCCGCCTCCGTTGGTGTTGTCGGCATTGGACTCATCAAAGGTGACGATGAGGACGGTGTCGCCGGTCGTTGGGTCTAGGTGTCCGCCGTTAAGCAGGGGCTGAATCACATTATTCTGGAGCCATTGATCCGGGATGGGACTTCCAGGAAGGGTGCAGTCGTGCCCGTCATCGCAAAGGTTGGGGGCGATGAACGCATAATTTGGCAGCATGTTTGCTGCAAGATCGTGAGCGAACCCCAAGTTAGGATCCTCAAAAGCAACATAGCGGTTCAGACAGTTGCTCTGCACATCAGAAATGTAGGGAATCGGGCTGTGCCTGACGGCGTATTGGCCGCTGTCTCCCCCAAAATAGCAGGTGCTCGGCAGACTTTCCGAATAACCCTTCCACGTCTTGCTAACTGCCTGCACCTCCCGAACAATGTTATCGCCGGTATATGGGAATCCGCAGGAACTAGGATTGCAGCCGTCGTTGTTGGTCGTGACCACGCCCCAGCCCAAGTCGTTGTAGTTGCCGATGGACGGGTGCGTGGGCGCGTAATAGTTAGCCGAAAAGCTGCCCTGGATCTGGAGGCCGCACAAAAGCGGCATGCTACTAGTGTTGTTCGGGCCGCATACATCAGCGTAGTCGGTGTTCTCTTCCACCACGATAATCACATGCTGAACCTGGGGAACCTGAGCGAAGGAAGCTTTCGCCCCGATGAGGAGTAGCGAAGCGAGCCCGAAGACGAGTCCCAAGGTAATTTTGGACGTCCTGCTTCGCCTGTGCATGCCTGCCTCCCCCGATGCGCCGCTAGTAAACTTGACCAAAGGTGATATTTAGGACCAACGAAGGGGAGTGAAACCACTGATCACTAGGTCCTAAATGAGCCAGGATGCAAGGCTTGTACCCAAGGACAGTTACCTCGATCGATAGATATAAAGTTGGTATATGGCTTGTGGAGCGGCTTGGCAGAGCCGGGGTCGGGATAGTTCGTAACTCAGTGAGCAGAGCCGCAGAGCAAATTCCAAAGCCCACTTTTCTTCCCCCATCGAACGTCGTTTGCGTCCTTGCGTCATGATGTGAGAACTGTTTTCAGACCGGATAAGGAGGCTTCGAGTAGACGGACCCAGTCAGTTCTCGCTCTGACCTCCGACCGAATACACGCGAGCTGCCTTGCGCTGATCGCTTAACCCGGCCTTCCTTTTTTGAGTTTCTCCGCTCAATGCACTGTTGCCGTTAGCAGAGTTGGCGGCGATGGCGGGCCGCTCGACGATCCGCCACAAGAAGGCAGGCTCGTGTTATTCGTATAGGGCGAAACAACGGCACAGGCAAATGGCTGCGGTGGAATCGGAGGCGGCGGCAAATTCGTGGAGACTGGCTGGAGCAGGGCCGCCGCAGCCGCATCAAAGACGTTGTTTGTAAGCGTCACGGGAGCACAACCGCCACCGTCCCAGTAACTATTCGGATTGCCACTGGTGTCCAGAGCACTAGCGATGTTATTCGATACCTGCACCGGTCCACACGCTGAGCTGTACTGCTTCCATACGCTTATTGCGGTGTTGCCTCCGCCAGCTACAGGCGTGGTATTGAGAATCTTGTTGCCGTCGATGACCTGATTTGTGCCGTCCGCGATACTGATGCCGCACTGCCCAGTATCCACAAGGACGTTTGACCTAAACTGGGCACTATTCGCTGAATCGTCAGCAATGATCCCGCATCCGGAGTTGCTATGTCCACCCGTGACGTAGTTTCCTCTAGCGACGATGCCGGTAGTGACGCCGAAGTTTATCGAGTCTTCTTGGTTCTCTGGGAAGAGATACTTCGTCGTGTCCAGGCTGGACAAAGCGTAGTTGTTCTGTACCGTTACATTCGAACTGCCGTAATAGACTTGAAAATTCTGACCGCGGCTCTGGTTAGGGGCAGGCTGTGAGGGATCGGAGTTGATCGGGTTCAGCAGAAGGTTCCCGATTACACTGACGTTGCTCACGTTGTTTGCTTCTATGTTGGATTCGCCATAGGCGATCACGTTGCCCTGGATCGAAACGCCAGATGTTCCCACGACCAGAATTCCATCGTGCGTGTCGCAGCAGCTCGTTGAGAGCGGCTTTTCCGGATGGATATAACTATCATAGATGTTGATCGTGCCGCCGCCCGAAATGTTGATCCCGTGTCCTCCGCAAGGCCCTATCTCCGAACGGCGCACCGTGATGTTCGTCGAGTTCGTGATTGTCAGGCAGTCGCCATTTGGATTGGTGATGTGGACACCATCTATGACCGTGCCGTTCTGTCCGCTGATATTCACTGGCCCTGACGGCGTTTGTGCCACAGACTCTATTGCCAGAGAAAACAGCACGAATACGAGACTGAGTACTATCTTGAACGCGAATTTATGGCTACAAGCAGCAGCACGCGTCCCCGTCGGACGGTCGAAAGGTATTCCAGCATGGGGCGTACCGCTGTAATCTTTCGCCGTCGCCAGCAATGCGCCAAGTTTGTCGAACCACGGCCCGCAAACGCTCACGGATCCCCCCAAGGGTTTCCCACACGAATCCGGTCCCAACCTCGCCGCGTGATCCTGCCGTGGGAGGCCCTCCTTCAGCACTCTAGGGTGTCGGAATCGTCGCCGAAAGCTCATTCGAGTAGCTACTCTCCACGTTATTAGAGTTCATAGACGTAACGACATAGTAATAAACTTGCCCCGCTTGCACGGTCGTGTCCGTGTAAGTGAGCAGGGTTATAACACTGGAATTCATCTTCGTATAAGGCCCACCTGACACCGGACTCCTATAGATGTTATAGCCGACAACGCTCGATGAACTGCCCGACCAATTCAGCGTCACAGAATGGGCGACCGGCGCCGTCGCCGTAAAATTCAAGCCGATGACGTTGCTCCCGCTGATCGTGACGCTCTGACTGCCCGGGCTGAATGTGTATCCGGTGTTGCTTGGGGTGACCGCGTAAGTTCCATTCACCAAGCCCGTGAAGGTGTAACTACCGCTGGTGTTCGTAGTGGTCGTCGCGCTGGCCGCTCCGCTGAGCGTCACCGTCGCGCCACTGCCGCCCGCGTTCGGGCTGATCGTCCCGGAAATGCTGTAGGTGGTGCCCGGAAGCCCCGTCGCCGTAAAGTTCACGCCGATGACGTTGCTCCCGCTGATCGTGACGCTCTGACTGCCCGGGCTGAATGTGTATCCGGTGTTGCTTGGGGTGACCGCGTAAGTTCCATTCACCAAGCCCGTGAAGGTGTAACTACCGCTGGTGTTCGTAGTGGTCGTCGCGCTGGCCGCTCCGCTGAGCGTCACCGTCGCGCCACTGCCGCCCGCGTTCGGGCTGATCGTCCCGGAAATGCTGTAGGTGGTGCCCGGAAGCCCCGTCGCCGTAAAGTTCACGCCGATGACGTTGCTCCCGCTGATCGTGACGCTCTGACTGCCCGGGCTGAATGTGTATCCGGTGTTGCTTGGGGTGACCGCGTAAGTTCCATTCACCAAGCCCGTGAAGGTGTAACTACCGCTGGTGTTCGTCGTGGACGTCGCGCTGGCCGCTCCGCTGAGCGTCACCGTCGCGCCACTGCCGCCCGCGTTCGGGCTGATCGTCCCGGAAATGCTGTAGGTGGTGCTCGGAGGCGGTACAGATTGGCCTGGTCCGCTAACTGAGCCCGTGCATCCCCAGATTCCAATCAACGGTACAATCGTAACTACCCATAAGCAAAGTTGGCCCAGACACGAAGTAACTCTCCCTGTCTGCAATCGGGCGCGCCTTAGCGAAGCCATTGTTTGAACAAACATTCTGGGATGCGCATAGCCCCCTAGGCCAGCGTACGGATCGACGTGTGGCTGCGGTACTGGTGAGAGGTCCAGATTTCGTACAGGTGCAGAGTCCAAGTTGAACGGCTCGCGACCCTTACATACAGCGTCGCTTCCAAATTCGAGTGACCCAGAATCGAATCTCTCCGACTCGAGCGTCTCGACCAGGCCCCCGATCGAAATCGATCTCCAGAAAACGCACGTTTGCCGACAATTTCGCACCAAGGCCGCGAGCTTGCCGGCAACAGTCGCGGGATGGTCGACCTCAAAAGCGGCAACGGAACTGATGTCAGAGAGTCGATGAATTCGACGGTCAAAGCGCCCAGAGATGAGCGAGGAGGAGTTGAGAAGCATGGAAGTGCTGGCGCTATTTACCCAGGCCATCTGGCAGTCCACGGTAGTAGCGAAAGCCCTCGAAAGCCTTTCCATCTTTCATTCGAACGTGCTTGCGCGTCATCTCTTTCATTTCTTTCAGCTCGGTCTCGGAGAGGTCTGGCTTGTAGTTCTTCCAGCCGGGCCCAAATTGGCTGATGTACTTGGCTCCGGCGCTCACCTTTTTCTCAACAAAGTCGCTGATATCCACGGTGATGTTTTCGTCCCCATAGTCATAGTCATTGAAGAAAAGATATTCGGGAATCATGTACTCCTTAAGGCCTTCCTGGGTGATCTGACCCTCGAATAGTAATCGCCACATGGCCGCCCGCGCTGCGTCCGCTGCCAAATAGGCGGCGGCGCGATGGTCCGACTTGTGCCAGCGCTGGTAATTCTTGCCCGGGTCCCATGCGAAAAGGACATCAGGACGGAGCTTGCGAATCCATCGAACGAGGTTTTCCACAACCGCCTTGCGATCCTCAAACTCCAAGAGGCCGTCGTCATAGCCTAGGTTGATGTAATGGTCGCCAGGAATGCCCAACTCCGCCAGAGCCGCCAATTCTTCCTTCCTCCGAATTTGCGCCAGCTGCATCCTGGAGAGATTTGGATCTTGGGTACCCACGTTCCCGGTGGTGAGTGTGACAACATAGACTTGATTCGAATGCGCCTGCAGCATCGCCAGAGTGCCGTGCGACAACTGATCATCATCAGCATGCGCGCCGATTAACATGACGGTCTTGCCGGTCCACTTCTCGACAGGAAGGTCCGGCTTCATTTCCCTCTGTTGCGCAACTGCTGGAAGCGTGAGTAGTATGAAAAGAAATGCACGCAATGCTTTTTTCACTGAACCTCCGGAACGCCGAAACAGTGCTTGGATGCCGCGGCATAAGTGGCGTGATTATAGACCTTGAATTGCTAATTGACACTTCTTCAGCGTGAATGGGCATCCGGTAAAAGCACTGACTGACGTCTGCCAGGCATCTGAGCGCAGGAAGTCTAATTGCTTGATATTTTGCGGGGGGGGGAACTACCAAGCCCTTGGAGATCTTCGTCGGATGCCTCGTTGTAGCGGCCCGCATTTTCTTTCTCTCGTCGGCATTCTTTTTTCTCAAGATTAAGTCCTGCCTGAGTGGAAGCGATTGCGAGAGATCCCCGGACACGACTGTGACGGTTCGGTGAATCGCCGCAGGGATAGAGATGTCTATCCCGCCGGTGCAACGGATGCGCTGTGTTGGTTGTAGGATCTGCGGATTGGAGCCGGAGGGCCGTGAGGCCCTCCGGCAGAAACAATCTCGGGAGTTCGCAGCTCCCGGAGGGAGGAGGTCCCCTCATGCAGATCCTACGTCTTACGCATTCCATCGGACTGGAATAGCGGCGCGCACAATGCGTAGACGACGCCGCAGCAGGAAGAAGCGCGCTGGAAGCTGAACGAACTCGGCTCGAGCTGCAGAGAATCCGAAATTCTTGATTGGCGCACCTAGAGATGTTGCGTGGCTTAGAAAAATCGGAAAAAGCGAAGTACCTAAGCTACCCCACCTTTCTTGACCCTGTGAGCAAGGGTCGCATACACTAAGAAATTCGAAATCAGCCGCAAAAGTGGCTATGGGCTGTTCGCACCGCTGGTGAAATGGACCACCGCGCGGCTGCGTACTACAAAGGGGGATTGCTTTGCCAAAGCGCACCTATCAACCGCGACGCCGCCGTCGCGCGAAGACGCACGGTTTCCGCGCACGCATGAAGTCGAAAGGCGGCCGCAGAGTGCTCGCGGCGCGGCGCAAGAAGGGGCGCCATCGGCTCACCCCTGAGTAGCGCCGGAAGCCCGCCGATGTCCGGCCCTGCGGGCAAAGAGGCGATGACGTTTCCGCGCGAGGCGCGGCTTGTGAGGCGCGGCGAATTTGACGCTGTCTACCGCGCCGGAAGGCGCCGCTCGAGCTCCCACTTCACAGTTTTCTTTCGCGCCAACGAATTGCCGCAGAGCCGCTTTGGCGTCAGCATTAAGAAAGCGCTCGGCGGCGCGGTGGTGCGCAACCGCATCCGGCGGCGCGTGCGCGAAATCGTGCGCTGCCACCGGAGGGAGATACCCGTGGGATGGGACATCGTAATTCACCCGAAGGGCGGGGTGGCCAAAGCGCGGTTTGCGGAGCTTACGGCGGATTTGCTGCGGCTGCTCGAAAGCGCCGGGCAGGCGAGGAAGTGAGCGAACAAAAGATGGCGAAGCTCCAAAGAGAAGAGGACGGACTGAACTCTGTCCCACTGTCGCTGCCGGTGCACATCTCCCTTTTGGCTCTTAGGTTCTACAAGACCTATCTGTCCATTCTGTTTGCGGGGAACTGCCGCTTTCATCCCACCTGCTCGCAGTATGCCTACGAAGCGATCGAGCGCTTTGGCGTGGCGCGTGGGATTTGGCTGGGCTTGAAGCGACTGCTGCGGTGCCATCCTCTTTCGCGCAAGGTCGGCTACGACCCGGTCCCAGAGGCTTGGGACGAGACTCGGCACGCCGCAACCATCGCGACCCACTCTCGAGAGATTCCGCATGAGGTGCATTCTTGAGTGTCGTTCCCGGACAAAAGGACAAGTTCACGCCGGAATTGCGAATTCTTGTGGCGTCGCTGCTGTCGATTTTGGTGATTCTGGTTTGGGCAAAATATTATGGGCCGAAGCCGCAGGTGCAACCCCCGCGCCCGAACCGGCCGATTTCAACAGGTCCCGCCACTTCCGGTCCCTCCACAGCTGCTCCCTCCGAGGGAAAAGGCTCCGAGAGCGCACCGGCACGAGCCGCAGTTGCCGCGACGCCCGTGAACGTTCCGCGAATCAGTGATTCTGAGGAACGCACGATAACCATCGAGAACAATCTTTATCGCGTCGAGATTTCGAACAAGGGTGCCGTGGTCAAGAGCTGGAAGCTCAAGAAGTATACGGACGATACGAAACCGCCGCAGAAGTGCAGGGACGGTTCCAATCCGCCGTGCGTGCTCGACCTGGTGCACGCGGAAGCTTCCCAGCAAACCGGTGGCTGGCCGTTTGCCGTGATTCTTGACGATGAGCAACTGCAAAACGCCGCGAACGGCGGGCTCTATCGTGTTTCAACACCCGCAAGCACGCTCGATGCACCCACCGACGTGGAGTTCACCTGGAGTGACGGCCAACTGGAAGTTACGAAACATTTTCACTTCGATCACAGCTACCTCGTGCGCGTGGAAACCTCCGCCAAGCGGAACGGCAACCCCACCAATGCGGGACTTGCGTGGCTCGGCGGATTTGGAGATTGCACGGTAGCTAATCCTGCTCCGATCGATAGGGTGACTACGTACTACAGCGAAGGCGGAAAAATCACGAACTACTCGTACAAGAAGCTCGAAGACCTCGACAAGTGGGGCCCTGGTCTGTGGCAGCGTGGGAAAGACTTTGTTGGCATCGAGGACACCTACTTTGCGGCTGTGTTTCTTCCGCCGAGCGGCTCCGCGCCGGGAACGCTCGAGACGCGCTACTGGAAGGCTCCGCAGACGGTTAAGGTCTGTGAGCAAGCTACTCCCGAAGCGCTGCCTGAAGTTGCGGCGGCTTCTTCCTCCAGCACGCTCGGGCTGCGCGTCTATGTCGGGCCGAAAGATTACGACGACTTGAAAAAAATGAACCCGCCCCTGCAGGGTTTGGTGAATTTCGGATGGCTCGAGTTCATTGCCGAGCCGCTGTTCCACGGCTTGAAGTGGCTGCACAGCTACATTCCGAATTGGGGATGGGCGATTGTCGCCCTCACTCTGATTTTGAACATGCTGCTTTTCCCGCTGCGCCTCTCCGGCTACAAAACGACGCTGAAAATGCAGCGCGTGGCGCCGCAAGTCAAAGCCATTCAGGAAAAGTACAAGAAGTATTCCATGCGCGATCCGCGCAAGGCGGAAATGAACAAGGAAGTGATGGCGATCTACAGCAAGGAGGGCATCAATCCCGTGGGCGGCTGCATCCCGCAGCTTCTGCAGTTTCCCATTTGGTTTGGGTTGTATCGCGCTCTGCAGGGGACCATCGAACTGCGCCACGCGCCCTGGTTCGGCTGGATTACGGATTTGTCGGCAAAGGATCCCTATTACATTTTGCCGTTGCTGATGGGTTTGTCGATGTACTTAGTGTCGAAGATGACCCCCATGACCGCCACCGACCCGCAGCAGCAGGCCATGATGAAAATCATGCCCATCGGCATGGCCGCCATGTTTATGGTTATCCCCTATCCCAGCGGCCTGGCGGTGTATATTCTCACGAGCAGCGTGGTGGGGATCGCGCAGCAGTGGTATTTGAACCGGAAGCATCCGCTGCCCGTTCCGGGCAAACCCGCGCGCGACAAGAATGGCAAGAAATCTTAGCGGGCAGTCTCCCGATCGCAGGGTTGTAGGGCACGGTGAGTCCGGAAGCCTGCGGTTTTCTCTGTGGCGATCTTTGCGATTTGTGCTTGCTACTGCCGGGCGCGCCATTGTAGATAAAACGACTTATGTCCTCTGAACTCATTCGAGACGGAAAGCTCGACCGCCAGGCCACCGCCGAGGCGCTGCGGCAGTTTCTCGAAAACATCGTGGGCGCCTCCGGCCTCGAATTGAAGGTCAACGTGCGCGCGGTTTCCGGGGACGGCTCGCCGGCAGAAGGCGAGGCGGAGGTGGTCGCCGACCTCGACGGGCGCGACAAGGAAATGTTGTTGGAGCGAGGCGCCGACGTTTTGAAGGCATTCGAACACCTGGCCTTCAAGGCGCTGCGACTGGAACCTGCATACCACGAGAAAATTCACATCGATAGCGGCGGATACCGCGCGCTGCGTTTCGAAGAATTGAAGATGACCGCGCGTGTCGCTGCCGAACGCGTGCAGCAAACCAAGCAGCCCTTCCGCCTAAATCCCATGTCTTCCCGCGAGCGCCGCATCGTGCACCTGGCGGTGAAAGACATTCCCGGGGTGCGCACGCAAAGCGTCGGCATCGGAGAAGACCGGCAAGTGGTCATTCAGCCAGCGGACAGCAAACCACCTGCTCGTTAGCATGCGATGGCTGTTTCTAGCGGCTCAACGACGGTTTTTGATGAGACGCGGGAGCTTCGAAGGGTCTGGAGCTCAGTTCGCTGGTGCGTTGAGGCGCTGGTAGGGCTCGGTCGAAAATAGCAATTCCCAAGCCGCGTCGGCCGCGTCGGTGGGCGGCTAGCCAGCGTGGCGCTCATTCAAAATGGCCAGCGAAGCATCGCCCTCCGTGAAGTCGGTGTGAATTTGGACGCGGTTTGCTTCCTCGGCCGAAGCAGCCGCGCAAACAAGGACCAACCCCATACGAGCGGACCACAACGCAAGGCAGGTCAGTCGAGAGGTCATGCCTGTTCGACGAACTCGAAGCGCAAGGGATAGGCAATCCGAAAAGCCTGTTTCGCCGGGTAGAGGAATTTCGACCTTAACGTGTCGCCCAACCTTGGGAAAGCAGGCTGCCGTCCTCTCCGAAGCGAACACGATACGTGAAGGCGGGCGGGCGCCCGGTAGTGGTACGTGAGAATCGGACATCCATGATGTCCACGATGGCCTCGCCGCCCTCTTTGTGAAAACGCGTCACCGGAAAACGCGCGAACCACAATACTTTCTGGACTTCCGGCAAGCGTTTGGCTTCTTCAATGTAGGAATTCGGCGGCGTGTCGGGATAATAACGATGCTCGTGCGCAAGTAAGTCGGTGTCGCTCGCCGACGTGTCGGCGAGATCCATGCGCAGCTCGTAGACCCCGCGCTCAGACCGCACCAACCCGTCCCAATGCCAAAGCGAGGGTGGAAGCGGAAGTGCGCCAATCGATGCGACCTGCAAATGATCGAGCTCCGCGAACTTGTGGATGCGCGCGAGAGCCACGCGATGCGCAAAAATGGTGAGGGCAACGTAAGCCAAGGCCGCGGCAAACCCCGCGCTGTTCCACCGGCCATGTCGCATTTTCAGGCCCCAACCACGAATGGAGGGTAGAAGAAAAACCGCCGTGATGACCATCATTGCGCCCAAAACCGTTTGTCCCGAAATCGGCGCCTCCACCGCTTCGGCGAGGCGGGCCACCATCACCGGGACCGGCATGAATACGAGCCAGGTGCCCAGGGCGCGAGACCACATTTTCGCAGGCTCGGAATAAACCCAAGCGAGCAACTGCGGAACCAGGAGGATGGCTGTGAAGGTGAAGTCGACGATAAAGAGCAGGTCCCAGGCGGGACGCGACCATTTAAGCGGCGACCAAATCATGGTGCCAAATGAAGTTACCAGGTCCAGCAGGATGTGGCTCAGAATGCCGACTGCATAGATTCGACTGAGCGCAGCAAACGAAGGCGCCTCCCATTTGCGCCAGCTTGTGAAAGCGCGCGTGATTCCCGCAAGCAGCAGCGCCCAAAGCGGAAGCATCACGAGCGAATGAGTGATGCTCCTGTGCCAGGTGACAACGAGCAGCCGGTCGTGCGAGAGCAGGTCGCGAAGCACATCGGAGTCCGGGAAGATCGCTCCGAGCATGAGCGACCAAGTCACAATGCGGCCCCGGTTCACCTTGGATCGTGGCAGGTCTCGAGACCCGTTCTTTTCTCTTACGCTCGCGACGCCAGTCGACGGACCAAACAGATCCTCGCCGCCAAAAATCGCCTTCCCGATGAGCGCTCCCGCGATTCCGTGCGTTATGGTGTCCATTTGCAGTGGCGGCTCTCTTTAGACCCGCGCCTTTCTCCTCCCGGGACTTTGTTCCGATTCTTCGGTCACGCCAAAGATGATGTCATCCGAGCCCCACCGCACCGAACGGTTATCCCGCACCCTCAGATCGCCGTCTTCCGCGGCCTTAGGCAGAGGGATCTGCTTTTTGAGAATCCCCACTCATTGTACGGAAATCAGCGGCTTGCTTTTTGGAATGGCCACGCCGATGCGACGGGCACTCACGCCGTGGTGGCCAAGGACTTCCAGTGCCTGGCTGCCGAATTCCGGTGCGAGGGCAACGAGCAGGCCGCCCGAAGTCTGCGGATCGAAGAGCAGGTCGCGGAATTCCTGCCGAACACCTTCCGCGAAGCCTGCGCAATCGCCAAGGAACTCCCGGTTATTTTTCAAGCCGCCGGGGAGAAAGCCTTCGCGCGCCGCTTGTTCCGCGCCGGGCAAATAAGGGATCGCCGTGTGATCGATTTGCAGCGAAACCGCCGCGATGTGTCGCGCCGGATCTCCTAGCGCCATTTCTCGCGCGTGCCCCAGCAAACCGAATCCGGTGATGTCCGTGACGGCATGAATCGGGTGGGCGGATTGAGCCTTCTCCTCGAATTCCTGAAGCGCCTCCGAGGCAACTCGGTTCAGCTCCGACATCGACGCGATAGCTGCTCGGAGATCCCCGGCCGCCGCGGCATCTTTCTTGAGCGCCGTCGAGAGCACGCCCGTCCCGAGGGCTTTGGTCAACAGCAGAACGTCGCCCGTTTGCACGCCTACATTGCGCCAAACCCGTTGCGGATGAATCAAACCCGTGACCGCATAGCCAAATTGAATGTCGTCGTTTCGAATCGAGTGCCCGCCGATGACGCTGCACTTCGCCTCCGCCATTTTGGAATGGCCGCCGCGCAAAATTTGCTCGAGAATTTTCGGTTCGCCCTTGTCGGGAAAGCCGACGATCGACAGCGCGGAGATGGGCTTGCCGCCCATGGCGTAAATGTCGCTCAGCGAATTGGCTGCGGCGATCTGCCCAAACGTGTGCGGATCATCCACGATCGGCGTGAAGAAATCGACCGTTTGCACCAGTGCCATTTCCGGCCCGAGTTGATACACCCCAGCGTCGTCGTTGGTTTCAAAGCCAACGAGCACGTTCGGATCATTGGCCCGCGGCAAGCCGCGCAAAACGGAGTCCAGCAAACTGGGACTCAGCTTCGCCGCTCAACCCGCTGCCTTGACCATCGCCGTCAGTTTCACGGTTTGCGTCAAGCCGCACCTCACTGTACTGCGCCTCAATTATAGCGGGGTCGCGCCCTTTGTGCTTGCGGCTACCGCAGTTGAACAATAGTCGCTTTCGTCATTCGATGCCACGGAGTGTACTGCAGGCAGCGAGCCAACCCTCGCTACTCGGGAGCTAGACGCGGATCACCTGACTAGCCCAGGGAGTGCCTTGGGGACCGTCGCGTACATGTCGCCGGAACACGTTAGCGGGAAGGAACTCGATGCTCGCACCGACCTGTTTTCTTTCGGGGTAGTTTTATATGAAATGGCGACAGGGCAATTGCCATTCCGCGGGGAAAGTCCTGGTCTGATCTTCAGGGAAATTCTCGATGGAGCTCCAGTTCCTCCTGTCCGCCTGAATCCCGACGTGCCTGCAAAGCTAACCGAAATCATCAACAAGGCACTGGAGAAGGATCGAGACTTCCGGTATCAGCACGCTTCCGATATTCGCACCGACCTCCAACGCCTCAAACGCGACACGGATTCAAGCGCCGCGCGAGTGGCGGCTTCCGCGGTGGTCGTCGCGGAGCGTCACGCGTGGTTGCCATGGACTCTTATGGCGTTGCTAGTGGCGGGATTGCTTGCGTGGGTCGTCGCCAATCGCCCCCCGGGCCACAGACCGTAATCCGCTTTCCGGTGCGCAATTCACACGACTCACCAACTTCGAAGGAGCCAAAAGCAACCCTGCTATCTCCCCGGACGGGAAATTTGCGGCGTTCCTTTCCGACAGGAGCGGCGCCTTCGACATCTGGCTGATTCAAGCCAACGGTAACAGTCTCGCGAACCTTACCCAGGGTCGCATCGGAGATGCGCGTGCGCCTCTCCGTGCGGTCGGCTTCTCAGGGGACGGATCAGAAGTGTGGAGCGCGGGAATAGAGGGCAGGAGGCTCAAGCTATGGCCGCTGATGGGCGGGGCGCCGCGCAATTTTCTGGATGAAAGCGCCGCAGAGGTTGCCTGGTCGCCCGATGGGACGCGGCTGGTCTATCACACCTGTCAAGCAGGCGACCCGACATTTGTGGCCGATCACAACGGCGCCAATCAGCGCCTAATCCTGCAGAACGAGCCCGGATTGCACAACCACTATCAGGTCTGGTCGAAGGATGGAGGCTCGATCTACTTTGTGCGCGGCAGGCCAGCCACGCGAGAGATGGATCTGTGGCGCATTACGCCGGACGGGGGAGAACCAGAACAACTCACGCATCTCAACGCTGATATTGCGTACGCGACCCCGATCAACGAGCGGACGATTCTTTTCGTCGCCCACGACAAAGACGGGGCTGGCCCATGGTTGTGGGCGTTCGATAGAGAAACCCAAACTTCAGGCCGCGTGAGTTCGGGCTTGGAACAATACACCGCTCTGGCAGCCACAGCGGATGGTCGGCGTCTCGCTGCGAGTGTCGTGAACCCTCGGATCAATTTGTGGAGCGTTCCGATCACGAGTCACGTTGTCGAGGAACAGGACGTCGAAGCTTTTCAACTGCCCACCGCGCGCTCGCAGGCGCCGCGCTTCGGAGGCGGATCGTTGTTCTACTTATCTTCGCGAGACGGAGCAGACGGACTGTGGAGCTATCGCGATGGGAAAGCGCTGGAGGTCTGGAAGGGCTCCAGCGCTTTCCCATCGCGATAGCTCCACAGCTCGGCGGACGGGAGGGACGTTGCGTTTCCACTGAGGCGAAACGGGAAGCAACAGATGCACGTAATGACGGCGGATGGAACGGGACTCCGCCCCCTCCCGAGCGATGTTGATCTTCGGGGCACAGCTTCCTGGTCTCCTGACGACAAATGGATTGTGGTAGCCGGCAGCGACCGCAGTGGATTGGGTTTGTTCAAGCTACCTGTTGACGGCGGCTCGCCGGTTCGGATTGCAACAGGACCGTTCCTCGATCCTGTGTGGTCTCCGCGCGGAGACCTGATCGTGTATTGCGGACCTCAGGTGTTCACGCTCACACCGCTCCTGGCAGTACGCCCGGAGGGTACGCCGGCGACGCTACCGGACATCAAAGTGCAGCGCCAAGGTGAGCGGGCGCGGTTCCTGCCCGATGGCACGGGCCTCGTCTATATGGTTGGAAATACCATGGCCGAGCAGGACTTTTGGCTGCTCGACCTCAGCACGATGCGCTCAAGGCGTTTGACTCGGCTGAGCAGTTCCGCAGTGATGCGGACCTTTGATGTTACTCGCGACGGCGGGCGGATTGTATTCGACCGCCTGATCGAGAATTCGGACATACTGCTCATTGATCTCGCGACGAGTCAAGCCCCTCCGTAGTCGGTTGGATACGACACGCTGGGTCACAACATCTTCGGCGACCAGAGATAAGGTCGCGCGGTCCGAAATCACCCTCCGACTCCTCTCTTGCGTCAAGCCGCCGGAAAGTGTTCTTATCTGCGGATGCCTTGGGACTTCTGGTTGATCTTCTTTGCTCTCGGCGTACTCCTGCCCTGGCGCGGCCGCGCGCGCATGAAGAAGCTCCTGGCCATGACGCAAGTCAGCTCGATGGAGCGGCTGGTGCTTTATGCCTCGACCATCGCCTTCCAGTGGCTCGCCGTTGCGGTCGTGGGGTGGCGCGTCTGGGTGCATGGGTATAGCGCGCGGCAGCTAGGCCTGGTGTTTCACGGCCGAACCAGGCTACTCCTCGGCGGGCTGGTGGGCGCGGCAATAATGGGTGGCCTTCAGTGGCTGAACCTGCGCCGTGTCGGGCGCATTCCTCCCGGCTCCCGCGGAGGGATGCAGGCGGTTGCCGAGCGCATTCTGCCGCAGTCCTCGCTGGAGCTGCTTCCTTACCTCGCGCTCGCCGCGACCGCGGGGCTTTGCGAAGAGTTTCTCTATCGCGGATTTGTCATGGCTGCCCTGTCGAGCGCTGGGCTCGGGGCTTGGGTCGTCGTGCTGGTCTCTTCGCTGCTCTTTAGCCTGGCCCACAGCTACCAGGGGACAGGCGGCATGGTGATGACCCTTGTCGTGGGTTGGCTGTTAGGAGCGAGCCGATTGGCGTACAATAGTCTAGTACCCGCAGTTTTCTGGCATGCCTCCGTCGACGTGGTGGCCGGGGTGGCCGGGCGGCGATATCTCGGTCGAAACACAACATAGGCTCGGGAAGAAGCGCTTTGCAATAGAAGGCGATTAAGAGTAACTACTATGGCCATGGTCAGCCCACCGCTGCCCTCTATGGCGGTCATTCGACGCGCCCTCGAAGAATTCAAATTGCCGTCGTACGACGACCAAATCCTGCAAATTCAAGACTATATAAAGATTCTACTGACTTGGAACGATAAGCTCAACTTGACGGCGATTCGCGATCCGCTCGATATCCTCCACCGGCACTTCTGCGAAAGCATGTTAGCGGGGATTTCCGTGCCGATCGAGCGTGGTCGGCTCGCCGACGTGGGTACTGGTGCCGGGTTCCCGGGCTTGCCGCTAAAAATCCTGCGCCCTAGCTTGCAAGTTTTCCTCATCGAGTCGAACATCAAAAAGGCCGCGTTCCTGGCGGAAGTCATTCGAGTGCTGGGGCTCCGAGACGCCCAAGTACTGGTGCGACGCTACGAGGAGCTAGGGGAAGAAATTGCCCCGCTCGATTTCGCTTGTGCACGAGCCCTCGGCGAGTACCCGGTTTTCTTGAACTGGGCGCACTCGGGGCATGTTGCGGCAAAAGAGGTGGTCTTGTGGATTGGGTCCCAAGATCTACCGGAGATATTGAAGGTTCCGACTTGGGAATGGCGTGAGCCAATCCCCGTGCCGAATTCTTTGCGACGCCTCCTCCTTGTGGGACGACGAAATCCCTGATCCACGTCCGGTCTGGGAGATGTTGCAAAGGGACTTCGGGATTCGGGTGCCAACGGCGCTCGCCGATGCGGATCTCTCGAGAGAGTGTTCCACGTGGAACACTTCGTTTCCCACTCGCGCGCCTCTTCTGCTAAATACACGCCTCAGACTTCCCACGCTTTCTCAAAACCCGCTGGACGCGCTTCGTGCCTGGCAAGACTGTTTCACGTGGAACATTCAAGCGAGGCCGGCGGACCAGGCACCGAACTGTTCCACGTGGAACAATCGTCCTGTGGCTCGAGCCTGTTTCATGTAAGTACGGGAGCCTCTCAAGCGAACCTTCGTTGGGGATTTCCTCACTCGGATTTTGTTCCACGTGAAACATATTGCAACCGAATGCCGGTCCCGGGGACGGGGATTACCTTTTTCGTCCAGCGGGACGAGGTCGGCGGGCCAGGCACCGAACTGTTCCACGTGGAACAATCGTGTGGCTCGAGCCTGTTTCATGTGAGAGTACGTGCCCTGGACGCCTTGCCCTCAGGATCCTCGAGCCTTGCCCGGGGAAGTGAAAACCACAGCCCGGAAGGCCTCGTTCTTCGAAGAATCCCAGCTTCTCAAAGCGAACCGTTCTTGGGGAAGCGCATGACCGTGCGCAATACCGCGTTGTAGAACGCGAGTAGCGCCGCTGGACCGCTACCCGACTTTTGCGATTTCCTCATTCTGCTTTTGTTCCACGTGAAACACCTTGCAACCGAATGCCAGTCCTGGGGACGGATCCCCTTTCCGTCGAGCGGGGATGAGGCTGGCGGGCCGACCACCGAACTGTTCCACGTGGAACAATCGTGTGGCTCGAGCCTGTTTCATGTGAGTAGCGTGCCTTGGACGCCTTGCCCTCAGGATCCTCGAGCCTTGCCCGGGGAAGTGAAACCACAGCCCGAAAGGCCCCGCTCGTTCGAAGAATTCCAGCTTCTCAAGCGAACCGTCCCTGGGGATTTCCTCACTCGGCTTTTGTTCCACGTGAAACATCTTGCAAGCGAAGCGGTCCTTTGCTAGATTTCCGCTCGAGAGGCTCCGTGGCACGAATCATCGCGATTGCCAACCAAAAAGGTGGAGTCGGAAAGACAACCACGGCCGTCAACCTCTCCGCATGTCTCGCCACCGCCAAGCAGCCCACCCTTCTCGTCGATTGCGATTCCCAGGCCAATACGACCGCGGCGATCGGCTTTGCGAAAGATCCTTCCCGTCATACGCTCTACCACTCTCTGATTTTGAACGAGCCCTTCGACAGAATCATCCAGAAGTCACAAGTGGAGGGACTGGACGTCATCCCTGCCGACAAAAACCTCGCTGGAGCCGCGGTTGAACTGGTGTCGGCGGAAGAAAGGGAATACCGGCTGCGTGGGGCGCTCAAGGCTGTCGATGACAAGTACACCTTCATTATTATGGATTGTCCGCCTGCCCTCGACTTGCTCACGTTGAATGCCTTGTGCGCCGCAGGTTCGGTTCTTGTTCCCATTCAGTGCGAATACCTGGCCTTGGAGGGCGTATCGGAACTACTGGATACGCTGATGCGCATCCGGCGGACCTTGAATCCGAACCTCGAGATCGAAGGCATTCTTCTGACCATGTACGACGAACGAACGACGCTCTCGCGCCAGGTGGCCAACGATCTGCACACTTTCTTCGGGCAGCAGATTTTCAAGAGCATCATTCCGCGCAATGTTCGCTTGGCAGAAGCCCCGAGTTTCGGCAAACCCATCATTCTCTACGACCCGAATAGCAAAGGGGCCGAAGGCTACACGCATCTTGCAAAAGAGGTGATATCTAATGGCGAGAAACGCACTGGGACGGGGACTCGGAGCGCTCATTCGGGAGCTTGAAGGCAAAAGGTCCGAGCCGGCGCCGCCACCGCCGCAACCTCAGGCCACGGCAACCAACGCCTCCGCCGTCGCGGCCATGCCCGCCCGCCAAGCCACGCAAGGTGGTCCCCAGGAAATCGATATCGACCTGATTGAGCCTAGCCCGTATCAGCCGCGTACCAAATTCCACGAGCAGGCCCTTGACGAACTGGCGCGCTCCATTAAGACCAGCGGAATCATTCAGCCTTTGGTCCTGCGGCCGATCGGTTCGCGCTTTCAACTGATCGCCGGCGAGCGCCGCTGGCGCGCAGCGCAGCGCGCTGGGCTCAACAAAGTCTCGGCCATTGTGAGGCAAGTGCCCGACGAACTCGCGCTCGAAATGACCCTCGTCGAGAACATTCAGCGCGAGGATCTGAATCCCATAGAAGCGGCGCGTGCGTTTGAGCGATTGATGGACGAATTTCACTTGACGCAGGATGCCGTCGCGGAGAGGACCGGGAAAGACCGCGCTACGGTGGCGAACGCGATTCGTCTGCTCAAGCTCGACAAGCAAATCCAGGAGTGGATCGAAGAAGGGAAGCTCTCGGCCGGACACGGCCGTGCGCTGCTCGCGGTTCCCGAGCAGCAGTTGCGCATGCGCTACGCGCACCGCGCCTCGCGAGGAGCTTTGACGGTCCGTCAAATTGAAAAGCTGGCGGCGCGACGTGCACAGGGAAAGCAGCCCCATCCGCCAGCTCCGGCGCACCTGGACGCGAACATCAAGAACGCGCTTGAGGAGCTGCAGCGGCACCTGGGTACGAGAATTAGTTTGCGGCAAAGGACCAAGATACGACCCGGGCAGTTGGTGCTCGAGTTCTACGACGACAAGCAGTTGATGGGGCTCTACGATCGCTTGATGAAGTAGCCGGAGCGAAAACGCGGATTGCCGCAGGTCGGCTTCGCCTGTGGCCCGGAAGTCGCCGGAAGAGCTGGCTCGAAAGATTGCTTGCAGAACAACTGTCCGTTCGCGCAGTCTTTAGTTCGACAAACCCGTACTTCGGTCACGTTGACTTGTTTTCGCCGCCGGTTAAAAGTAGAAGTATGATGAAGCTTGCGGGAGAACTCGAAATGCCTTGGAAGTGGCCTACCGCCAATAAAAACGGCGACGCGACAGACAGTACAAGCAGTGAAGAGTGGACGGGGTTCATCGATCAGGGTGTAACCCTCGAAGGAACGCTGACGGTCACCGGCACGTTCCGCATCGATGGCAATGTGAAGGGTAACATCATCTCGGAGCAGACCGTGGTCCTTGGCGACGGCGCCAAAGTGGAAGGACAGATCGAAGGCAATCGCGTGGTCATTTCCGGCCGCTTCGATGGGGTGATTTTCGCCAGGGGCCGCGTCGAGGTTCAAGCCAAGGGCGTAGTGACCGGGGAAGTGCATTCGCCCTGCATGGTCATTGATCCAGGCGGGATCTTCGACGGGCGCTGCCACATGCTGGCTTCTTCGGATACCGCTTCCGCTTCCGTAACCATTCCCATTCGCGCCGCCGGCGCTAGGTAATTCGTCTCTAATATATATAGCTAGCTAACAGGAGCAAACTCCGGCCGAAGGTGGCACTTGTCAGCCGGGCTTGCTCCCATCCCCGCTTTTCGCCGGCCCGGCCTTATTGCTTGCTTGTGTAGGACGCCCCGAGGGCCTTTTCGGCCTCCCGAATTCCAGCCGCAATGTTCGTTTGCCAGTCGAGGTGCGACACTGCAGAAGCTTCGGCGGCCTTGTAATAGCGCAACGCGTCGGACGGCCGATTCAGCCTTTGCAATGCGAGCCTGCCGGCCGCCATTAAGGCAAGCAGCGATTGCCGCTCCGCCGGGTAAGCCGAGGCTAGTCGTTCATAGTCAGCCACCGCTCGATCAAATTGTTCCTTGGCCTCGGCGGCGCGGCACAGCTCGAGCCATGTGGATGCCGGAATGGTCTCGCCGCCTGAGTTCTTTGTATTCGTCGTAGTCCTCGAGTGCGGCATCGAAATCCTGGGCTCTCAAGTGGAGCTGACAGAGTCTCACGACCGCGTCCCGGTACGCGGGGATGTCATTCTTGCGCCAATAAATTCGCTGCACAAGGGAATGCGCGTCAGTCGAATTTGGTTTCATGACAATATATTTCTACAGCGTGCCGATAGCTTCGTCCAAGTTTCCCTTTTCCATCAGCCCGGTAGCTTCGACGATTTCGCGATCGGCGGTCCATGTCACTTTGGCTTCGATGGCTTCGTTGACTTTGTGCTCGAGCCCGGAATAGCGCAAGCCCAGAGCGGCGAGCGCTCCAAAAACGAAGCCGCCAACGTGCGCCCAGTGCGCCACTCCAGAATGGGCACCAAACAGCGCGCCTGAAAAGATCTCCATCAGCAGCCACGGCGGCAGAAGCCAGTAGGCCGCAGCCTTAAATCGGATGCCCTTGCCCAAGGCCAGATTGGTGAGGCTGCGAAGTCCAAGGACCAGGGCCACTTCGATTTTCGTTTTCGGAAACCGCACCAGGAACGCGCCCATGAGTGCAGCTACGGCGCCGGAGGCGCCGAGAGTGGGAGCAAGGCTGCCGGGGTTCAGCCAGGCGTGAAATTGCAGTGCCGCGGCCCCCGCAAGAAAGTAGACCATGGGATAAATGAGCCCGGCCCCAGGTGTCTTCCAGTATCGCGCCTGCGAGCCACAGAAACCACATATTCTCGATGAGGTGCAGCCAGCCCCCGTGAAGAAAATTTGCCGTCAGATAGGCGATGGGCTTCGGATGAGCTGGGGTGAAGGCGTATTGCTCGAGCACGGAGGCCTGCTCGGCGCTCGAGAACTGCTCCGCAAGCGAATCCATTTCCTGTTGTAGAGCCGTCTGGTCGTCGATCAGGCGGATCCTGGCATCCCAGCCATCAGCCACATCCCGGTTCGGAGATTGCGCCTCTCTCCACGTGCCGGGATGCTGTTGCTGAAAGGTTGTCACAAATTCCTGTACCTCCGGGGCCATCTTAAGTTCGGGATGCATGGCGGCGAGAAGCAGAATGTGGCCGCGAACTCCGCCGTTCTTTGATCTGCCCATGCGTGGCTAGGAAAACTACAAGATTGATGACCACCCGAGCAATGGAGATTAGCGGCCAGCGACGGCCCTCCACGTTTTCGTGTCGCAGCGGAATGAGCATGGCGCAACTCCTTATATCGGAAGTCAGCTGAGGATATTGCGTCCAGTCTAGGTAGATAAGCTCGATGGGATACCGTGTGCCAGTCCGGTTGACACCTAACGTTCGAAGCGTCTAAGGTGAGTGGTCCCGAGGACGACTCATGAACATTCTGGTGATTGGCGGGGGCGGACGCGAGCACGCGCTCGTCTGGAAGCTGAAGCAGAGCCCCCGCGTAGAGAAAATCTGGTGCGCTCCCGGGAACGGCGGCATCGCCCGAGATGCCGAGTGCGTGACTATCGACGCAGGTGACGTGGCGGGGCTCGTTGCGTTTGCCGAAAAGAAGCTCCCCGACCTGACGGTCGTCGGGCCCGAGTTGCCGCTGGTCGACGGCATCGGTGATGCGTTCCGCGAGCGCGGTTGGGCCATCGTCGGCCCGTCGAAGCTAGCCGCGCAGCTCGAAGGAAGCAAGATTTTCTCGAAGGAATTTTTGCTGCGGCATCGCATCCCGACCGCGAAAATGTATGGCTCGTTTGATTCCGCAAAGGACGCTTACAGCGCGCTCCCGAACCTCACCTTTCCCGTGGTGATCAAGGCCGACGGCTTGTGCGCCGGCAAGGGCGTGTTGGTCGCACAGGATTTCGAGCAGGCGCGCTATTTCATTGAGCGCGTGATGGAGAAAAACGAGCTCGGTGCCGGGGGAAGGCGCATTCTCCTGGAAGCTGGACTCGAGGGCGACGAGCTGTCGTTCATCATCGTGACCGATGGGAAGAGATACGCGCCCCTTGTTCCCGCGCGCGACCATAAGCGCCTTTTGGACGGGAACCAGGGCCCCAATACCGGAGGAATGGGAGCCTACTCGACCGATGCGCTTCTGCCGGAGGAACTTCGAACGAGCATCGTCGCGAGCGTCCTGGAACCGACTTTGGCGGGTCTCGCGGACCAGGGAACTCCTTACCAGGGATTCCTTTACATCGGCTTGATGCTCGGTCCCTGCGGCCCCCAGGTCCTCGAGTTCAATTGCCGATTGGGTGATCCGGAAACGCAAGCGATTGTGGCTCGCATGGATTTCGATTTGGCTGAGGTTTTGCAAAACGTAGCTTCGGGCCGCTTGGTCGCATCCAAGTTGCGCTGGAAGCCCGGCGCGAGCGCTTGCGTGGTGCTGGCATCGGGAGGCTATCCCGGAAAATTCCAAACGGGAAAGCCCGTCGACGGACTAGCCAGTGCGGAGCAGATTGCCGGTGTGAAAGTCCTCCACGCCGGGACGAAGCGTGTCGGCAATGAAATCGTCACGAGCGGCGGACGCGTGCTGGGAGTGACAGCGGTCGGCCCAACCCTCGGCGCGGCTTTAGGTTCAGCTTATGCCGCCGCTGAAAAGATTCGCTTCGACCGGATGCACTACCGCAAAGACATTGGGCGGCAAGGGAACACCTTGCGGGCAACCGGGAGCTGAAGAGTATGGCCAGCGTGCACAACCTGTTTCGCGCGCCGAAAAAGCACTTGCCCATGGAAGAGCTTCGGGAAGCACAAATCCTGGCCGACTTCGGTCTGAAAGGGTGTTCGCATGCGCAATCGGGCGGAACCCGCCAAGTGCTGCTCGTCGATCGAGAAACCCTCGAAGCCGTGGAGTTGCAACCCGGCATGCTGAGAGAAAGCATCACGAGCGATGGTCTGAATGTGAACAGCCTAGGGACAGGGCAGCGGCTCGGCATTGGCGAAGCGCGCCTGGAAGTCACCATGGTGTGCACCCCTTGCAGTCAGATGGAGCGAATACGGCCGGGCCTGCGCAAGGAACTCTGGGGTCGCCGCGGAATGTTATGTCGCGTACTCGCCGGGGGCATCATCCGCCCTGGCGATTCGATTGAAAAGCTCCGCTGAGCGTTAGTCGGTCAAAAGAGTCCCGCGATGAAACAAGAGCTTTTTGGCCAGCTCGCCGCAGTGTACTGCGGGGAGGACGGCATCCCGCAATCCTGGCGTGACAAATTAGCGAAGAGGAAGGTGATCGAGTCTTTTGCGGACCAGCTCTTCGCTCTCTCGGTACAGCCAGCCGGGAGTTAAGCTTCCGTCCTGAGGGACTAAAGCAGCACCAGAGAATCTCACGGTTTGATCGGGCCGCGCAGGGTGGGCGCGCCCGGCGGACGGTTCTTGTCCTCTTCAGCCTTCTCGACAGGCTCGGAGGGTGGCACGACCCAATTCAGGCCATGCTGCTGTTCCATCGTTCCGAGTACAAAAGAAGAACTCCCGGCAATGAGCGGCAACACGGCGCGCATGAAATCCACGGATTCAACAGGCGGCGCCTTCTGAGCGGAGCCGCCGCGCAGATTTTCCAGCACCTTTTCAAAGCGCCCGTTTTGGAGCACCGAAGCGATGCGCGGGTCATTGCTTTTGATCATTTCTTCAAGCGTCGGTCCCTTCAAGCCCCCGGGATAACGGCTCTCGACCAGGATGCGCGGCGCGTGCTTTTCCGGCGGGTAAAGCTGAGTGAAGTGCGGCCGCAGGAGTCGTGTCTGCCAGTATTCCTCGCCGCGGGTCCCCACCTCTTCCTGTTCCATGTGATATTCGACGACCCAGACTTCGGGGCCATAGTCGCCCGGGGCAAAACCAATGACGACAATCTGGACGATGGGCTGGTTAGGAGGAAAGTCGATCCGGTGGTGCAACTGGCCAACCAGCGGACGAAGCTTCTCAAGGAAGGCGGTGCCAATGAGCTCGAGGTCTGGCTCGGCCTCCGCCGGCCCCAGGTCGCCGCGAGCTCCCGTTGCGCCGACGCGCTGGTAACTTCGGTCTAAGCGGATGGGCTTGGGGTCGGCAGGACTGCGCCACTCGGACGCGCCAAACAACACGCCAATATGCCCGGAGTCGATTCCCACGACGCGCGGCGGGATCGCGTGCGGCTCAACCGGCTGATCGATGGCAGCAAAAATGATGGTGTCGCGCGCGACGTGCATAATGACACGTCCGCCTGCGAGGTTCGCGACGATTTCCTCTTCGCGGTCTTGCGCCCAAACGGGAAGGGCCGCGAAGAAGAAACAAACCACCAGGCACACAAGCCGCAACCGAGCGTTCCCTTGGCCTGCCCGAGTTCGAAATCCGCTCGACATGAATACTTTAATCTTACGAGCCTTTCGCGAGATTTTCACGGGGAATCAGACTCCCGGAGACTCCCGTGGTGGGCCGGTAAGCAGACCGGCGTCCATCGACCCGCCTCTTCGCTAGGAGCTTGCTCCCTTGGGCACAGCATCCCTTGTTGAGTGAAACAGGGATTCCACTTGCGTGGCAAGATCGCCTGTAAGGAACGCTCTCCCCTGGAAGGAGAAGAACATGTCACTCGGTCCCGGTGGTTCTGCATCAGGTGCATTTCTGCAGCCAGCGGCGTCCGATCCCCGCGTCCCCGTCATTCTGCGAATGCGGCGCGGGGCCGGCTGGTTCCTGACGATTGCGATTCTCTCCGGCATCAATTCCCTCCTCGAAATCTTTGGTGCCAAGATTCGCTTCATCTTTGGCTTGGGCATCACGCAGTTGGTCGACG